>Ga0065165_1000913_pt1 | contig 38106 bp, 29 predicted proteins | sample AraplaMF_Cvi_mMF_FD_63813 | JGI IMG/M metagenome (GOLD analysis project Ga0065165, IMG submission 63813) | Arabidopsis root microbial communities from the University of North Carolina, USA - plate scrape MF_Cvi_mMF (version 2) (version 3) | ecosystem: Host-associated > Plants > Roots >... | reverse complement strand
GACGTAGTAGCCGTAAGAACCGTCACCCCTGCCCGCGGTCGACCAGACGCCCGAGGCGTTGTTCTGCACCAGCGTCCAGCCACCGCCGTTCACCCGCTCATAGAGGGCGTAGCTGGCCGCACCCGAGACGCCCGTCCAGGTCACGCTCCATGCCCCGTTGGTTACCGTGCCCGGCGCGTTGATGGATGGCGCGGCGCTCGGCGCAATGGTCACCGCTATCCCGCTGCTCGTCTTATAAGGACCGCAACCGCCACTCGCATTACAGCCGCGCACCCGATACGTGTAGGTTCCGGTCGCACCCACGCTCAACGCCTTCGAGGTCGCCGCGCCCGAATACACCGAGGTCCAGGCACCTCCGTTGACGCTTTGCTCCAACTGGTAGGAAGCGGCGTATGTCGTCGCGGACCAGGAAACCGTGATGGGTCCGTTGCTGGAAGCCGGTACCGAGATCGTCGCAGGTGCGGCCGGGACATGGGCAATCGTGACGGTGTTTGAAACCTTCTCGATGCTGCAGTTCACGGTCACGCAGGCGCGCACCCGGAACGCCCAGGTTCCATCGGCCGGATTGCGCACCACGGTCGAAAGATTCAGGCCGGTGTAGAGCGCTGTCCACGCGCCGCCGTTGTACTGCCGCTCCACCTGATAGGCAGTGGTGCGCGCGGAAGCGGCCCAGCTGACGGTGATGGAGGACAAGTCAGCGGATACTGTCGCGGTAGCACTGGCCGGCGTGTTGGGGGCAGACGCCGACGCGGGCACGACCGGCACGCCGGAGTTTGCGAGCTGCTTGTCGGAGCCGCCGATATTCGAATGCGCCACGACATAGATCGGCGCGCCGGCATGGTCCAGGCGCGTCGCTTCGGGAATGACGATGGCAAAACCGTAAGCCGTGCCACCCGTGCCGCAGGTTGCGGTGTCGGTAGTGCTGCTCGGTTTATTGGCGAGTACAGGGGCACCCATCGATGTGCCCGTACCGGCAGGGCCGCCTATGAAGACTTCGACGGGCACGGCGTTTGTCGATCCTTGCGAACACGCCCAGCCGTTGAGCGTGGCCGTCAAACCACTTTGGGTCACCCCTGAAACGAATCCAAGCAGCGTCTCCTGCACGTTCTCAGTCGCAGCCACGAGCTTCTTGCCGAGGTAGATGTAATCCTTGGCTTTCTGCGAAGCCGGGTTGTATTCCCACATCAACTGGCCTGCCGCGCTATAGGCGGAGTACTTGGGCAGCAGCGCTCCGCTGGAGGTCTGCTTCACGCGGCGGCCGTTCGCGTCATAGGCGTAGGTCGCTATGCCCGCAATACCGCTGAGGCGGTCGGCCAGATCGAATGCCAGTACCTGGTTCGCGCGGTTGGTCACGTTGCCGCGCACGTCATAGCCGTACGTGGTGGTCACGCCGCCGGTGGTAGTGATCGAGTCCAGCCGGTTGCTGGCACCATAGTTATAAGCGCGCCCTGTCGTCACACCACCGCTCAACGTATCGATGCCAGTGATGTTGTTCAGCACGTCGTAGTGGTAGGTGTCCTTTCCCCAAAGCTGCGATTCCGCCGTTGCGAGGCGGTTGAGGCCGTCGTAGGTGAACGTCTTGCTGCGTTGCGCGTTAACGCTGTCGACGATGCTGAGGATGTTGTCTGCGGGGTCGTACGTCAGTGCCTGATCGATGACCAGCGCAGCACCCGTTCCGTAGCTGAAGTCCTGCAGCGCCTTACGGTCGTTTTCGGTCGCGGCGTATGCGGCGCCATTGCCGAACACGAACGATGCGATGTTCCCCCCGGGGAAATAGCTGACTGCCGTGGCATAAGCACCTGCCTGAGTCGCCCGCCCCAGCGCATCCGGTGCGAACGCCACGACCTTGCCGTCGGGATACGTGATCGACGCCAGCGCCCCCTTCGCATCGTAATCGTAGGCAATGTCCCACTGCCGTCCATCGACCTGAAGCCGCTCGAGCGACATCAGGTTCATGTGATTGCGCGCATAGGACCAGATCGTGTCCGAGCCGGCCTGCGCCGTCTCCGGATTGCCGAGACCGTCGTAGGTCATCGTGACGGATGGCGACCCGTCGGGATACGCGACGGAGGTCAGCCGGTTCATGGCGTCGAAACCGCGCACGACCGTAGCGCCGGTGGGCATGTCGGCGGCAGCCACACACCCCGCGCCACTCACCGAGATACCCCTGGCCGTCTGGACCACGTTGTCCGCGCCGTCATACTGCATGACGGTGTTGCCAGTTTCCGGCTCGATCACCCGGCACACGCGGTGGAAGGCATCGTAGACGTACTGCTTCTCGCCGCGTGGATCGCCAGCCAATTGATGGATGGCCCCCACCTCGCCGTAGATATTGCGATCGATGATCTGGTCCACGCCTTCCGGCGCCTGCACACGGAGTGGCTGGTCGTAGGAAGGCGTGTCGAACACCTGGAAGGTGGTGACTGTCTCGTTAGCGCGCGGATCTGTGACCTTGCGTCGTGCACCGCTCAGGTACGCCGTTCCCGTCGTAAGCACGCCGTCCACGCCAGCGTCGCGGGCCATGCTGATTTCGCGCCCGAGGGCGTCGAAGGTGTGCCGCACACCTTGCGCAGTATCGGCATACGGAGCCGACCCCGCGATCGGATACGAGGCATAACGCTGATTACCGCGCCAGTCGTAGGCAGCAAGGGTGGTGATGGCAAGCGCGCCATCCGAAGCGCGCCGCTGCTCGGTCGAAAGAGGACGGAGCAGCGCGTCGAAGCGGCTGATTTCCGCGCGGTCGAATTGCGTGACGGTCCTTCGCCAATGCAGGCCCGCAATGCCGGGCTCGTCGCCGACGAATTCATAGGCGAAGACCTTGGAGGCCCAGGTCTTGCCGTTCGGCTCGGCCTGATAGTCGATCTGAGTCAACCGGCCAATGCCGTCGTAGTGATAGCCGGTTGTCACTCCGCGCTGGTCGGTCGCCGAGACCACCTGTCCCAGATCGTCGACGACCGCTGTCTGGGTATGGGTATCCGGGTAGGTCACGCTTTGCGGGATGCCGCGGCGGTAATTGCTGAGGGCAGTGGTGTGAGCGTTGCCGTCGGTGAACGACGCGAGGTCGCCACCGTTCCACCCATAGGTCATCACCGTGCGTCCAAAGCTCCTCCGCTCGATCGGTCGAGCCATGGAATCAAAGATCGTCTCCGAGACCGGCGTCGCCTGCGTGCCTTCGATGACCTCGACCTTGCCCGTCTGGCCGAGTACCCAGTAAGCCAGGTTGTCGGCATACGTGGTGCGCTCGGTGCGACTGGGTTGCCCCGGTATGCCGCCGCCACGAACAACCGTGAGCGGCCGGGCGAATGTGTCGAAGCCGCCCGGTGCCACTTCCCAGAGATAGGAGTCGCCGTCCTGCTGCATGATTCGTTTGCGGACCGGCGAGAGCATTTCCGTCTGGTCGTGGTTCATCAACCCCTGGAGGTTGTCGCCCAACCGCGCAGGCCATGGGCCCGTCGTCGCGGCCGCATACTCGGTGATCTCCGAGCGCACGGGCGTCGAGCCGCCCGACGGATAGGTGTCTTCCCGAAGCAGCTGGGTTTCCGTTGCACCCCATTGGTTGGAGAAGGTGTGCCTCACCCGGCTGTTGTCCGGATCGGTTTCCTCCGTCCACACCGTGTTGGCACAGCCGCTAGTGCAATCGGTGTTCCAACTCGCGTTTGCCGGCGAGTAGGTGAACGTCCAGGTTTGCGATACGCCCGCACCCACGTACTGCTTCTGCGAGATCGCGGACGACACATAGGCATGCGGAATCTGGATGATGTTCACGCCGCGGTCGAGGATGCAGCGATAGGGAACATTCGAGCGGCCGCGTACGACCGAGGTCATCGTGAAAGTGCCGGTAAGGCCGGACGGATGGGTGAGCGTCAACGTATCCGACACCGGCGTGCCGCCCGCTGAGTACAGGCAGCCTTCGTAATCGACCCGAAGCTGGCCCGGCTGGGCGCCCTGCCCGGTCGCCAGAGCCTTCATGTTCGAGAACGACCAGGAAGAATTGTTCGGCAACGTCACGCCCGTAAGAATGGGCTCGTCCGCGGTACCGCCATACGTGTACGTCCACGTCCGGTCGCCGCTCGCCCCGTGCTGCGTTACCGAGGTAATTCGCTCGCCGACCGGAAACAGTCCGGAGGAGTGCTGCCACTGCGCGTAAGTGAAAGTGACACTGCGGCCATCGTCAGCGGTAATCGAGGTCAGACGGTTGTTGGCGTCATAGCCATAGGTGAGCGTTCTGCCGAAGCGATCTTCGGCATGGCTCGCCTGCAACGTCACGACCCGACGCTTCAGCGCTCCGCCACCCGGGTGCGCCAGTGTGGAGGTCGGTCGCCAGGACAGACGATCCAGCCAATAACGGGTGCCATCCGGCGCCACGGCAACGAAAGTCTCCCCCACACCCGCCGTGTTGACGCAACCCAACGCCCAGTTCTGACGCGTCACCGCGGTGAACGGCATGGGCGTACCGTCCGAGCGGGTCATCTGCGGCACGTTGTTGTTCGTCGCATCCCGCTCGAGCACGTCCTGCGAGCCGGCGCCCGGTATCTTCAACTGGATACCGTGCCACCACTGGTCCGGCTCCCACATCACTCCTTCTTCGCCAGGCTTGGTCGGCACGTCGATGGTGCCGGCACCGTAGAAGCGCGTGCATCGCTGCGGTTCGTCGATGAAGTACCAGAAAGACTGGTCGTGCCCCTGCTCGTCGGTGAACCGTGTTTCCGCCGAAAGTGTTTCCAGCTGCGGAACGGTCATGTCCCAGTCCGCGAAGCCCTGCGCGGCCAGTTCGAACACATAGGCATTGGGCCCGCCCAGGGGCCGGGCTTGAATGCTGCGTTCCACGACGATGGGAAGACCGTTGCCCTTCGCCTCGAGATCCACCTGCCGGAAGGACAGGGCCCCATCGTAGGTACTGATCGATTCGCCGAAGGCGTTGGGACCCAGCGGCTGGATGTCCTCGTTGACGCGGAGGAGCTTCTTCCATTCCGACTCGATCGACACCGATTGCGCGGACACTGCCGTCGCCATCATCCCTAGGACACACGCAAGCAATGCGTCGCGCGTACGCGACCGCCGGAAAGCACCCATCCGTTTGTTCCCCTGTCGAACGCCTTGTTCAGAACGAGAACGGACTAGGTGGCCCGGTCCTCGCGCGCACTTCGTGTCGCAGGGTTATACGAGCCTCTGCGCATAAATCGCAAGACTTTGCGACTCAATTGCCGAAAAGGCGTAATGGACGGAGCCAAGCTGAAACGAGGGCGGCGAACCCATATGCCGAAACCGGGCTCGTTCTTGCCCGATCCTGTCACCCAGCTCGGCGAGAGAACGCTCGCCAGGATAGGATGCTTTGCATCGCCCCACGGATACCCGCATGTCGCGCCCGCTGCTCGACGCCATCAAGCGTTACACCGAACGCCAAGGCGGCACGTCCCCGTGGTTCACCGCGATCGAGGACGTGGTGATCATGCGCGCCGATCTGCCCCACCAATCGCAGGTCTTGTTCCGCCCGTCGCTGTGCGTGGTGGCCCAGGGCGCGAAGTGGAGCGCTTTCGGTGGGCGCCGCTACGAGTACGGCCCGGGGCAGGCGCTGGTGGTCAGCGTCGAGATGCCTGCCTTCAGCCGCGTCGTTCAAGCCAGCCCGGACGAGCCGTTCCTGGGCATCGCCATCGGCCTGGACCCGAAGTTGCTGGGTCAGGTGATGGAGGAACTGCCGACACCGGTGCGGCCCTCGCCGGGCGTGGCACGCGGGGTCTTCGTCACGCACTACGACGGTCCGCTTTCGGACTGCGTGCTGCGCCTGGTCCGGCTACTGGACACGCCGGAGGCGATTCCCCACGTCGCGCCGCTGATTAAGCGCGAGATCGCCTACTGGTTGCTCATCGGACCGCACGCCGCCGACGTGGCGAAGGTGACGTTCGGCGATTCGGGTACGCGACGCGTGCTCGGCGCCGTGCAAACCTTGCGTGCGCACTTCGCCGAACCCATGCGCATCGACGAACTGGCGAGCATGGCCCAGCTCAGTCCCTCGGCATTCCACCGGCACTTCAAGGCGCTGACATCGATGACGCCGTTGCAGTACCAGAAGCAGTTACGGTTGCTGGAAGCGAGGCACCTGCTGCTGGCCGGACAGGCCAACGCCGAAACCGCCGCCTATCGCGTGGGCTACGAAAGCCCCTCCCAGTTCAGCCGCGAGTACGCGCGCATGTTCGGTGCGCCGCCGCGACGGGATGCGGTAGCGCTCAGAAGCGGCGACGGCTCATCCAACTGAGCCGCGCCGCCGCGCACGAGCGTGTCAGCGCGATCACAACTCCCGCAACGCCGTGGTTACCGGCACCCGCGCCGCGCGCAGGGCCGGGAACAGTCCGCCGATGAATCCAATGGCGAGCGCCCATTTGATGCCTGTCCAGAGCAGGCTGCCGCTCACGTGGAAGCGGAAGACCACCTGGCTGAAGTTCGACCCCAGGGTGGATGCCGTATAACCGTTGAAGACGATCCACACGATGCCCGCGCCTATGACGCCACCGAGGAGTGCGAGCAGCATCGTCTCCAGCATCACCGACACCACCACGGGCAAGCCGCGGAAACCGATGGCGCGAAGCGTGGCGATTTCCCGTGCGCGTGCCTGGATGGCCGCGAACATCGTGTTGAGCGCGCCGAACACGGCACCGATGGCCATGATGATGCCCACGGTGATGCCGACGGCACGCAGCACCTTGGTGAGGCCCTCGGATTGCTTGCCGAAGTATTCGCGCGTGGTGCTTACGTCCACTTTCAGGCGCGGATCCGCCGCGAGGCTGGCCTTGAAGGTGTCGAATGCTTTCGGCGAATCGAGCAGCACCGTCACCGACTGCACGCTGCTGCCGCGGCGATAGGCCGAGGCCACGCTCTGCGTGTCGCCCCACAATTCCGATTCCAGGGCGTCGTTGGATTCGAAGGTGCCGACGACGGTCCAGGTCTGTCCGGCCAGGCGAATGCTCTTGCCGACGTCGAGGCCTTCGAACTGCTCGCGAGCGCCCTTGCCCACGATCAGCTCGCGCAAGCCCGGCTTGAACTTGCGCCCTTCGACAATCTTCACCTGGTCGCGCAGATTCCACACGTCTTCGCTCACGCCGCGGATGGGCACGTTCGAGTCGCTGTTGGGATCGCCCTTGCGCGGCAGGTTGGCCACCACGACGAGTTCGCCGGAAGCGATGGGCTTGCCCTGCGCGTCCTTCTTCACGCCCGGCGCCTGGATCACCACATTGGCGCTGTCGCGGTCGAGGATCGAGTTGAGTTCCGCCTGCGAGCCGCCGCGCAGCACGATGGCCGTGTGATCGTTTCCGGTGGCACGCAGCGTATCGGCGAAGCCTTCGCTCATGGCGAGCATGGCTACGAGCACGCCCACCACGCCGGCGATGCCGACCACTACCACCGACGAGGAACCAAGACGCTGGGTGACCGTGGCAAGTCCCACCTTGGTCACTTCCCACGTCTGTCTGCCGCGCCGCGTCGCCACCATCCACACGGCCAGCGCCACGGCCAGCGCGACGATGCCGGGCCACGGCAGCGCGATCCAGATCGCGAGGAACACGGCCACCGCGAGCAGGGTGAGCACGCGGGCGAAGAATGTCTTTGCACGTTTCATCGGTATGTCTCCTCAGCGACCGGCGAGCGCGTCGACGATGTTCAGCCGCATGGCGCGGATGGCGGGCAGCGCGCCGACGAGCGCGCCGATGGCCAGCATCAGCACGATGCCCAGCACCCATGTCTGCACACCGATCGGTGGCAGGTTCAACATGCCGCCGCTCCCCTTGGCGACGATCGGCACGAGCACGCCGGCCAGCCCCAGGCCGATCACCCCGCCGAGCAACAGCAGGAGCATGCCTTCCGCCAGCACCATACCGAGCACGCTGCCGCTGGAGAAGCCGATGGTCTTCAACACGGCCAGCTCGTTCGTGCGTTCGCGCACGGCTTGGGCCATCGTGTTGCCGGTGAGCAGGATCAGCGTGAAGAACACCGCGCCCATGATCGCCGACACGATCAACCCGATGTCGCCGAGTTGCTTGGCGAACGAGGCATTGAAGGCCTGCTCGGTCTGCGTCTTCGTCTCGTGGTCGGAGTTGGCGGAAAGGGCGTCGATGGCCTTCGCCACGGCGTCGGCCTTGTCGGCGGACGTAAGCTGCACGACGTACCAGCCGACGGTGGTGCCGATGCTCTGGAACGCGTTGGCGTCCTGGAAGTACTTGTGGTGGAAGAAGAACTGCTGGTCGGTGCCGTTGGCCGCGCCCTTCGCGGGTGTGTAGATGCCCACGAGGTCGAAGGGCCAGGTCTTGTCGCCGTTGCGTTGCGGGAAGATCGTGGACTGCAGCGGAATCTTGTCACCCACCTTCCAGCCGAAACGCTTGGCCAGCGCCTCGCCCACGATGGCACCGGTGCGTGTGCTCTCGAAAGCCTTGCGCTGCTCCGGCGGCAGCACGATCTCGTGGTAGATGTCGAGGTAGTTGTCGCTCACGGCGAAGCTGAGCACGAAGTTCTTCGGGTCCTGGTAGATACCGCCGAACCAGTTCGCGTAACCCACGCTCTTCACGCCGGGCACCGCCTGCATGCGTGTCGCGAGGCTGGCGGGCAGCGACTGAATGATGGAATAGCGCGAGGTGGTGAGCAGGCGGTCGACGCCGACCACGCTATCGCCGGAGGAAAACGCGGCGCGGGTCGCGTCGAGCATGCCGAACAGCAGGAACGCCGCGAGGATCGACACCAGCGTGAAGAAGGTGCGTGCCTTGCGCCGGAACAGCGCGGCCCAGATGAGGTGGAGATATTTCATGTCTGCATCCTCCGCGTCACGCCACGGCCTGTTCGACGAGGGTGCCCTTGTCGAGGTGCAGGGTGTGGTTGGCGTATTCGGCGGCCTTCGGATCGTGCGTCACCATCACGATGGTCTTGCCGTGCTCGCGGTTGAGTTCGCGCAACAGTCCCAGGATGTCCTCGGCAGACTGGCGGTCGAGATCGCCGGTGGGTTCGTCGCAAACGAGCAGCGTGGGGTCGGACACGATGGCGCGCGCGATGGCTACGCGCTGCTGCTGGCCGCCCGACAGTTCCGAGGGCTTGTGCGTGGCGCGGTCGGCCAGCCCCACCAGTTGCAGCGCCACGGAGGCGTTCTTCTTCCGCTGCGCGCCGGAGAGCTTCGTCAGCAGCAGCGGCAGTTCCACGTTGCGCTGCGCGGTGAGCATCGGCATGAGGTTGTAGAACTGGAACACGAAGCCCACATGCGCCGCGCGCCACTTCGCCAGGGCACCCGAGCCGAGGCGGTCGATGCGGTCGCCCGCGACCGTGATGCTGCCGCCCGTCGGCGTGTCGAGCCCGCCGATGAGGTTCAGCAAGGTGGTCTTGCCGGAGCCCGACGGCCCCATCAGCGCGAGGAAGTCGCCTTCCTCGATCTTGAGATTCACGCCGTGCAGCACTTCGACCTTCTGCCGGCCGCGCTCGTAGACCTTCGAAAGATCCTGGATGTCGATCAGGGTGGCCATGGTGATGTCTCCGGACGTGTCAGGGCGTGGTGGTGGCGGTGCGGACGGCGGCGCCGTCGGCAAGATCGGAAGGTGGCGACACGATCACGGTGTCGCCGGCGGCGAGGCCTTCGGTCACCAGGCGCATGTCGCCGGTGGCCTGGTTCGCGGTTTTCACCGGGCGGCGTGCAGTCTTGCCCTCGGCGACGGTGTAGACCACGTCGCGATCGTCGCGGCGGACGATGGCGGCGGCAGGAATCAGCACCCCCTTGGGCGCATTCGCCTGGGAAGGTGCGCGCCGTTCGAGGAACGACACGCGCACGCCCATGTCGGGCACGATGCGGGCGTCTTTCTGTTCTAGCGCGACACGCACCTTCACGGTGGCCTTGCCGCGGTCCGCGGCCGGCACGATGGCGATCACGTGCGCGGGAATGCGCCAATCCGGATAGGCGTCCAGCACGGCTTCGGCCGGCATGTCGGCCTGCACGCGACCGATATAGGCCTCGTTGACGTCCACGTCGATTTCCAGGGAATCCATGTCGACGATGGTGCCCACGCCCGTGCGGGTGAAGCCGCCGCCCGCGGACAGCGGCGAAACGATTTCCCCCACCTGCGCAGCCTTGTCGGTGATCACGCCATCGAACGGCGCCCGCACCACGGTGTAGTCGAGATTGACCTGCCCCACGCCCACCTGCGCGTCGGCGGCCTCGGCCTGCCGGCGCGCCGTGTTGAGTTGCGCGCGATACGTATCGGCCTGCGTGCGCGCCTGCTCGGCAAGCTGCTTCGAGACGAGCCCGCGGCCCACCAGGGCTTCCTGCCGGTCGGCATCGCGGCGCGCCTGCGCGAGTTGTGCCTCGGTCTGCAGCACGTTGGCGTGCGCCGCGGCGGCGTTGGCCCGGGCGGAGTCGAGGCTCGCCCGCAAGGCGTTGTCCTCGAGCCGGGCGAGTACCTGCCCCTTCTTCACCCGGTCGCCTTCTTCGATGAGGACCTCGGTGAGCGTGCCCGTGATCTGTGCGGAGACCGTCGCCTGCCGGCGTGCAGTGACGTAACCGGTGGCCTGCAGGACGGCGCCGGCCTCGGCACCCGCGCTCGGTGCGATGGCCGTGGCGGTCCGCACTTCCACGGGCCGGTGGCTGAGATAGATCCACGCGCCGTCGCCCAGGGCCAGCAGCGCGGCCACCACGGCCACGCCTATCCACAGGCGCCGGCCACCCGAACCTCCCCCATCCCCCGGCGCTTCCCTGGCCGATTTGTCGATCTTCAGCTGCCGCAGCAGCTCGGTGTTCGAAGCCATCTTCCCTTTCCCCAATGCCGTAGCGGCAGCAAGATCATGCGTTCCCGCGGCGACCGTGCACCACTTCCGGCCATCAGTCATCTGCCGTGACAGGTGTCACCTGCTAGGCTTAGGGGCACTCTGAGCAGAGTGGTCTCCCCATGCATACCGTCATCCCCGCACCGGTCCCGCCGAGCATCCCCGTCGCCGGGCGCGCCGAGCGCTTCCCGGTCCGCCGCATCTTCTGCATCGGCCGCAACTACGCCGACCACGCCCGCGAAATGGGCGCCTCGGTGGACAAGGCCAATCCCATGTTCTTCACCAAGCCGGCCGATGCCATCGTGACCGACGGTGAGGATGTGCCCTACCCGTCCGCCACGCAGGACCTGCACCACGAAGTGGAGATGGTGGTGGCCCTCGGCGCCGGCGGTTCCGATCTTTCCGTGGAGGAGGCCGGCAAGCTCGTCTGGGGCTATGGCGTGGGCCTGGACCTCACCCGTCGCGACCTGCAGGCACAGGCGAAGGCGAAAGGCGCGCCCTGGGACGTGGCCAAGGGCTTCGATCATTCCGCCCCGGTATCGGCCCTGGTGCCGGCCCGCGAGGCCACGGTATCCGCTGATACGCGCATCGCGCTCGAGGTGAACGGCGAGGTTCGCCAGCGGGCCACACTGCGCGAGATGGTGCTCGACGTGCCGGAAATCCTCAGCGCGCTTTCCCGCCTGTTCGAATTGAAGGCCGGTGATATCGTCTACACCGGCACGCCGGCGGGCGTGGCAGCGCTCATCCGTGGCGACCGCTTCCGCGCCACGCTGGAAGGTATCGCCACCCTGGAAGGGCGCGTCGCCTGACTTCGCAAAGTGCCGACATTGGGACCGCTAACTTCGTTCGTTCGCTGTCATGCCATGAGGAGAAGGGCCGATGAGCTTCATCGCGGAATTCAAGAAATTCGCACTGCGCGGTAACGTGATCGATCTCGCGGTCGGTGTCGTGATCGGCGCCGCATTCGGCAAGATCGTCACCTCGCTGGTGGACAACATCATCATGCCGCCGATCGGTTACGCCATCGGCGGCATCGACTTCTCGGACTGGAAGTGGGTGCTGAAGCCCGGCGATCCGGCCACCAAGACCGCTGAAGTCGCCGTGCAGTACGGTGTCTTCATCAACGTACTCATCCAGTTCCTCATCATCGCGTTCGCCATTTTCCTCGTGGTGAAGGCCATCAATCGCCTTACCCATCGCGAGGAAGCCAAGCCGGCGGCTCCGCCGGCCGACGTGGCGCTGCTCACGGAAATCCGCGACTTGCTGAAGCAGCAGAATCGCACGCCGTGACTGCAGCCCGAGGCGCCTCGATCGTCCCGTTGTAGGAGCACGCCCTGCGCGCGACATGTCTTGCGGCCGTGACCTGGAGCTGGCGCGCCAGTTTGCGGACCGGGGCGCAAAGATGTCGCGCGCAGGGCGCGCTCCTACCACTCCGTGACTTCCGGCCTACTCGCGGCTCGCACCCCGGCGTAATAATCGGTCTTTCCGTCCCCGGGGGTTACACATGCGTCACACGCTCCGACTCCACGCGCTTGCCGCGTGCCTTGCGCTTGCCTTCTCCGCCCATGCCGCCGACAAGGCCACCACGATTCCGCAGAAGGCGGTCACTGCCGCCACCGAACTGCGCGACCGGGCGATGGACGACAACACGGGCTACGAGTTCGTGAGTCAGCTGACTACCGAAGTGGGCCCCCGCGTCGCCGGCAGCGCCGCCGATGCGCGTGGCGTGGCCTGGACCGTAGCGAAGTTCAAGGCCATGGGCTTCGACAAGGTCTACACCGAGAAGGTGAGCTACCCGCTGTGGCAGCGCCGCAGCGAGCACGCCGAGATCGTCTCGCCCTTCCCGCAGCCGCTTCTGCTCACCGCACTGGGTTACTCCGCCGGCACGCCGAAGGGCGGCCTCACCGCCGAGGTCGTCGGCTTCGACGATCTGGACGCGCTGAAGAAGGCCGATCCCGCCACCGTGAAGGGCAAGATCGTCTACGTCAGCACGCACATGGAGCGCCATAAGGACGGCCACGATTACGGCATGGGTTCGGCCACGCGCACGATGGGCGCGGTAATCGCCGCGAAGATGGGTGCTGCCGCCTATCTGCTGCGCTCCGCCGGCACCGATCCGCACAGCCGCACCCCGCATACGGGCGTCACGGGGTTCCGCGATCCGAAGGAAGCGATTCCCGCTGCCGCGCTGTCGCTGCCGGACGCCGATCAACTCGAGCGTGTACTGAAGGAAGGCAAGCCGGTTTCGCTGAAGCTCGATCTCGACGTCGGCTTCGCCGGAACGTATGAAGGCGCGAACGTGATCGCCGAAGTCACCGGCCGCAAGCATCCCGATGAGGTCGTCGCCATCGGCGGCCACCTCGATTCCTGGGATCTCGGCACGGGAGCCATCGACGACGGCGCGGGCGTCGCCATCGCCGCGGCCGCCGCCAAGCTGATCAAGGACATGCCGCAGCGTCCGGACCGCACCATTCGCGTCATCGCGTTCGCCAACGAAGAGATGGGCCTGTGGGGCGGGCGCGCCTATGCCGAGGCGCATGCGAAAGAGGTTTCGAAATTCCAGCTGGGCACCGAGTCCGATTTCGGCGCGGGCTGCATCTGGCGCATGACCGCCAGCGTGAAGCCGGAAGCGCGCGGCGCCATCGAGCAGATCGCCAAGGTGATCGAGCCGATCGGCGTGGCGTACGACGCGACGAAGCCGGGCGGCGGCGGTTCCGACCTCTCGCAGATGCACGCGAAGGGCATGGCCGCGCTGTCGCTCACCCAGGACGGTACCGACTACTTCGACTACCACCACAACGCCAACGACACGCTCGACAAGATCGACCCGAAGGCCCTGGCCCAGAACGTGGCGGTGTATGCCGCGTTCGCCTACATGGCCGCGCAGGCGGACGGCGATTTCGGCTCCGCGCCGGGTGCTTTCAAGAACGACGGCGCGCACGATTGAGTTAGGTGGCCCGCGGCGGCGCGCTGTAGGAGCGCGCCCCGCGCGCGACATGTTCTGAGGCCATGCCTCGGAGCTGGCGCGCCAGCCTGCAGACCGGGGTGAAAAGAGGTCGCGCGCAAGGCGCGCTCCTACAGCAGATACCGCCGATCTCGGAACGCCTTAGTGCGCCGGCGTGGTTTCCAGCTTCTTCGCCGGCGCCAGTTTGTCCTGCAGGCGATTCATGTACAGGTAGATCACCGGCGTGAGGTAGAGCGTCAGGATTTGCGACACGATCAGCCCGCCCACCACCGCCAGACCCAGGGGGCGCCGCGTTTCCGCACCGGCGCCTATGCCTAGCGCGATGGGCAGCGTGCCCGCGAAGGCGGCCATCGTGGTCATCATGATGGGGCGGAAGCGCACGCGGCATGCCTCGTAGATCGCGTCGAACGGCGCCAGCCCTGCTTCGCGCTGACGTTCCAGGGCGAAGTCGATCATCATGATCGCATTCTTCTTCACAATGCCCACCAGCATGATGATGCCCACGAACGCGAACAGGTCGAGCGACGCGTTGAAAATCACCAGCGTGAGCAACGCGCCCACCGCGGCCGCGGGCAGGCCGGAGAGAATCGTCAACGGATGGATGAAGCTCTCATAGAGGATGCCCAGCACGAGATAGATCACGAACACGGCCAGCAGGAGCAGCAGGCCCATGCCCTTCACCGAATCCTGGAAGGCTTGCGCCGTGCCCTGCACCGAACCGCTGAGCGTGGGCGGCAGCTTCATCTCGGTGGTGGCGCGGTCGATGCTCGCCACCGCGTCGCTCAACGACACTCCGGGCGCGAGGTTGAACGACACCGTGACCGCCGGCAGCTGGCCCTGGTGGTTCACGGTGAGCACCTGCGGCGTCCGCTGGAAGCTCGCCACCGTGTTGAGGGGAATGAGCTTGCCGCTGTCCGAGGTGACATAGAGCCGCGACAGGACGGCGGGATCGTCCTGCATGCGCCGCTCCACTTGGAGGATCACCCAGTACTGAGTGGCGGCACCGTAGATCGTCGATATCTGGTTCTCGCCGAACGCCGTGCCGAGCGCCGTCTGCACCTGATCCATGGTGAGGCCCAGCGGGGCCAGCTTGTCGCGGTTCACGGTCACGACCATGGACGGGCTGTTGAGGTCGAGGTCCGTGGTCACGTCCTGAAAGCCCGGCAGCTTCTGGAACGCGGCAACGAGCCGGCCCGACCAGTCGTAAAGCGCCTGCAGATCGGTCGATTGCACGGTGTACTGGTATTGCGCCTTCGACTGCCGCCCGCCGACCTGGATGGCGGGGGGATTCTGGATATAGGTGCGGATGCCCGGCACCTCGGCGAACTTGCGACGCAGGTCCTGGATGACCTCGTCCGGCGTGGTGTGGCCGCGTTCGGCCGGTGGCTTCAGGCGCAGGAGCAGTGAACCCGCGTTTGCGGTGGCACGCGGGCCGCCTGCGCCGACACTGGACATCACGGCATCGATGTTCGGGTCCTGCTGTGCGATGGTGGCCAACGCCTGCTGGCGGGCCGACATCGCGGTGAAGGAGATGTCGGTCGGACCTTCCGTGGTCACGCGCAACTGTCCGCTGTCGCCCGCCGGGATGAAATCCTTGGGCGTGATCACGAAAAGCACGCCCGTTGCGACGAGGCTCAGCGCGAACACTCCCAGCACGGTGCGCGGATGCCGCATGCTCCAGGCCAGCGAACGTGCGTAGCCGTCCGACACCGCGGTGAAACCCCGATCGAACCAGCGCACGATGAAACTCGGCCTGTCGTGCGCGTGCGCCTTGACGAAGCGGCTGCACAACATGGGCGTGAGGGTGATCGATACGAAGCCCGAGATGAGGATCGATATGCTGATGACGACCGCGAACTCATGGAACAGACGCCCCACGATGCCGCCCATGAACATCACCGGGATGAACACGGCCACCAGCGACAGAGTCATGGAGAAGATGGTGAAGCCGATCTCGTTGGCGCCCTTCACGGCAGCCTCGAACGGAGCCTCGCCCGCTTCGATGTGACGCATGATGTTCTCTAGCATCACGATCGCGTCGTCCACCACGAAGCCCACTGCGAGCGTGAGCGCGAGCAACGAAAGATTGTCCAGGCTGTAACCGAGGGCGAACATGGCGCCGAAGGTACCCAGCACGGAGATAGGCAGCGCCACGGCCGGAATGAGGGTGGCGGAGGCATTGCCGAGGAACAGGTAGATCACCAGCACGACGAGCACACCGGCGAGTACCAGCGTGAACTGCACGTCGTGCACGGATTCCCGGATCGACGTCGAGCGGTCGTACATCACGTTGAGTTTCACCGACGGCGGCAAAGTCGCGGTGAACCCGGGCAGGAGCGCGAGGATCTTGTCCACCGTCTCCACCGTATTGGCGCCCGGCTGGCGCTGGATGGCGAGGGTGATCGAACGTCCGCCATTGAACCAGCTGGCTTTCTGGTCGTCCTGCACGCTGTCGTGCGGCGTGGCGATGTCGGACAGGCGAACGGGCGCACCGTTGCGATACGCCACCACCACCTGCGCGTAATCGGCCGCGCGCATGAGCTGGCCGTCCGAACGGATCGACAGCAGCTGCCGCTTCCCGTTGAGCGAGCCCGTTGCCTTGTTCACGTTGGCGGCGGCGATGGCATCGCGCATCTGGTCCACGCCGATGCCTGTGGCGGCCAGACGATCCGGGTCGACGGCGATGCGCACCGCGTATTTCTGCGAGCCGTACACGTTCACTTGTGCCACGCCGTCCACCATCGATAGGCGCTGTGCCAGCTCGGTTTCGGCGTAGTCGTCCACCGTGGAAAGCGGCAGCGTGGACGATTGCATGGTGAGGAAGAGAATGGGTGCGTCGGCCGGGTTCACCTTGCGATAGGTGGGCGGCGTCGGCATCTCGCGCGGCAGTTGCCGGGTGGCTGCGGAAATGGCCGCCTGCACGTCCTGCGCAGCGCCGTCGATGCTGCGGTCCAGCGCGAAGGTGACGGTGATGTTCGTCGAGCCCAGCGAACTGGACGACGTCATCGAATCGATGCCGGCAATGGTCGAGAGCTGCGCCTCGAGAGGTGTCGCCACCGACGATGCCATCGTTTCCGGCGATGCGCCCGGCAGGCTGGCGCTGATGTTGATGGTCGGGAAATCGACGTTGGGCAGTTCGTTCACCGGCAGCTTCGGATAAGCGGCGATGCCGAAGATCACCAGCGCCGCCATCAGCAGCGTGGTCATCACCGGCCGGCGGATGCAGAGTTCCGGCAGGTTCACGCGTGCACCCTCAACCCTTGTCGACGCGCACGCGCGCGCCGTCGACGAGTAGCATCTGGCCTTCCGTCACCACGCGCTCGCCTGCCTGCAGGCCCTTGTCGACCACCACGCGGTCCGCCGTGGTGGCGCCTGTGGTTATCGCGCGTTGTTCGACGCTGCCGTCTTGCTTCACCACGAAGACGAACGTGCCTTCCGTCGAACTCTGCAATGCCACCACCGGGATGCTCACGGCGTCGAACAGGCGCGTCGTCGGCAGTGTCACCTCCGCGAACTGCCCGGGCGTGAGCCGCCCGTCGGCATTCGCGAAACGGCCCTTCAGTACGATGGTTCCCGTGGTGGTATCCACGGCGTTGTCGATGAATTCCAGCTCGCCCGTCAGCGGTGCGCCGTCGTCGCCCGGAATCTTCGCGTGCACCGGCAGGGTGCCGCGTCGCGCGCTGTTGCGCACGGCGGCCAGGCTGTCCTCGGGAATGGAGAAGGCGACGCGGATGGGGTCCACCTCGTTGAGCACCACGATGTCGGTGGTGTCGGCATTGAGCGTGGCACCCGGGTAGGCCAGCGGCGCGCCGGTCACGCCGTCGAACGGCGCCACGATGGTGGTGAAGTCGAGTTGCGTCCTGGCGGCCCTGGCGGCGGCGCGGTCGCTCTCGAGGGCGGCACGGGCCACGCCGAGGTTGGCCTTGTAGAGGTCGAAATCGGCGCGGCTGACGAAGCCTTTCCCCAGCATGTTCTGGTATCGCGCCAGATCGGCCTCGGCCTTCACGAGCTGGGCCTGGTCGCGCGCGACGTTGCCCATGGCTTCGTCGTAAGCCGCCTGCAAGGGACGCGGATCGACCTTCGCGAGCAGCGCGCCCTTTTTCACGTGGGCTCCGGGCGTGAATGCCAGCGATTCCAACTGCCCGTCGACGCGGGAGCGCACGTTGACGGTGGAATAGGCCTCGGCCCGCCCGATCACCTTGAGGGAAAGATCGATTTCGCCCCGCGTGGCCGTCGCGACCGTGACCGGGACCCCTGTCGATGTGCCTTTCGCGGCCGCCCCCGTCACGGCCTCGCCACCCCCACCCTTCCCGTGTTGGCGCCACAGGCCGAAGACGACAGCCGCGACGACCACGAGGCCGACGATGAGGAGGAGTTTCTTCCCGGGGGATCGCTGCATGTGGGCTCCGGCCGAATCCATCGGATCGGTCGCCGCGCTGGGGAAGGCGCGGGCTTGGGTTCAGGGACGGTTATCCGTAAAAACTAACGCACGTCCCCGCCTTGGGTTGACCGGCGTTCAGCTTTCCTCGCACGGGCCGTCCAGGCTCTGGAGGTTTTCCTTCATGCGGTCGAGCACGGCCAGCATGGTCTGCAGCTCATCGGTGGAGATGCCCTGGGTGGCGTCGCGACGCAGGCCGCGGGCGATGTCCTCCATGTCGTCGATGACGCCCCGGGCCTGGTCGGTGTCGTGCAGGCGCCAGGCGCGGCGGTCCTTTGGATCGGCCCGGCGTTCGACGAAACCTGCCGACTGCAAGCGATCGATGACGCGGCCCACGGCGATGGGCTCCATGTCCAGCTGTTCGGCCAGTTCGTTCTGACGCATGCCAGGGCGGCGATGCAGCGCCTTCAGGGCACGCCACTGGGCGCGGGTCAGGCCAAAACGCACAGCCCGCCGGTCGAAGTGCTTGCGAAACAGCAAGGTCACGTCGTTGATGAGGTATGCGAACGAGATATCTTCGACTTTGAGTTCGGCCATGGCCTTTGCTGGATCGCTACTTTGTCCGGGACATCGTAGCCAAATGCCACGTGGCCGTCACAAGGAGTTTTCCTATGAAAGTCGACGTGATCGAAACCGATATCACTACCTTGGCGGTGGCTGCGATCGTTAACGCCGCGAACGAGTCGCTCCTGGGCGGCGGCGGTGTCGACGGTGCGATCCACCGCGCCGCAGGGCCCGCGCTCTTGGCTGCATGCCGCGCCTTGCCGGAAGTGCGCAGGGGCGTGCGGTGCCCGACCGGCGAGGCCCGGTATACGCCGGGATTCAACCTGCCCGCGTCGTTCGTGATCCACACGGTCGGCCCGGTCTGGCACGGCGGCGACCGCGACGAACCCGCCTTGCTGGCGAGTTGCTATAAGAATTGCCTCAAAATCGCACGGGAACTAGGCGTCGATTCGATCGCCTTCCCGGCCATCAGCGCGGGCGTCTATGGCTATCCGCCCTCCGCGGCGGCGGAGGTCGCCCTGACGACCATCCGCCATGCGGACTGGGCCCCCGGGCGCGTGGTCTTCTGCACCTTCGGACCGCGCATGACCGCCATCTATCGCGCCTTGCTGTAGTCGTCCGGCCTTACCGGGGGTAGAGAGGCGGCAGTCCTGGCGCGGTATCGGCAGACGGTGGCGCCCTCCAGTCGAAGCCCTTGGCGAAGGCCTCGCGCAGCGCAGCGCCCGGAACGGGACCGTCCGCGAAACGCGCGCGCTGCAACGCCGCGATAGCCTGCGTCTGCGGGCCCTCGCGAAGCTGGCCCGACAGGCCGCCCAACGAGCGGATGGTTGGGCGGATGGCGCGGGCCCATTGCAGCAGCCCCCGTTCGATGGCCACGGCATCGGAACCCGCCGCCACTTCCAGGAATCGCTTTTGCGCCGCCCGCTCGCGAACGGGCTCCTCGGCATCCACCGGGGTGGCCGTCGACTTGCGCGAACGATGACGCCGCGCGACCACGAACCATGTGGCCAGCGTCAGTAACCACAGCGCGAGCGTGCCAACGAACAGCCATCGCCACGGAATCACATGACCGGCCAGGGCAACGGGGGAAGCCGCCGTCGTACCGGCCGGCGCCGGCGCGGGCATATCGACGGTGGGCGCCTTCGCGACCGGATTGGCGGGCGGTATGGCGCTTGCCGCGCTTCCCGGCGCGACCACGATGTCGTGCGCGGGCACCGTGGCGACTTCGGCCTTGTCCGTGACCACGTTCCACCAGTGCAGCGTGGTGGCGGGGATATGCAGCGTACCCGTCCGCGTGGGGACCACCGCGAAGCCCTGCTGGCGACGGCCGGTCACCCAGGGGCCGCTGACGCCGCCACCGGTGACCGCCTTGTCGGGGTAGACGTCGGCGCCCTCCAGAGTAGGCAGCGACAGGGCCGGTAGCGCTTCGAACGGCATGCCCGTGGCGGTCAGCCGCATGGTGAGCGTGATCGGCTGACCGACGCGCGCCTTGCCGTCGGGGGGCAATCCGTCGAGCGCGAGCTTCAGGTCGCGCGCCGGAATCCAGGCGCCGTCGGTGGCCGAGGCCGGACGGCCCTTCACCTCGACGCGGAGTTTTCCGGCCACGGCGTTCACCGGTTCGCCGGCGCCGAAGAAGGAGTTGGCGTCGGTAGGGTCTACCGCCGTGCCCTGGAATGTGGGCGGCAGGATCTCGAGCGTACCGGCGTGCTGCGGAAAGATGGCGTAGTGCCGCTCGACGACGTTGAACCGGCGCCCGCCCCGCATCGCCTGGTAATTCGCATCCTGGCCGATGCGTCGCACCTCGGCGCCTTCGGCGGAGGGATCGCCCAACTGCCCGTCGGCAAGATTCACCGCGAAATAGAGGCGCAAGGTGTAGTCGATCTGCTGACCCACGTAGGCGCTGGTCGGATCGGCCGTACCTTCCAACACCACGGGCCGGTCGGCCGCTGCGGAACCGGTGTCGTTGGAAGCCACCACGTCCAGCGATACGGGCTGCGTCTGCTGGCCGCCGATGCCGATGGGCGGCACGGTGAGATGGCCTTCGCGCCGCGGGCGCAAGGCGATGCCCAGGATGGTGCGCGACTCGCGCCTGCCGTTGACGATGCTCAAGGTGTGGTTCGTGGAGGTGCCGAGCACCACGAAATCCGGCATGAGCGGAGAGAGGTCCGGCGAATCGGTCGTCTGGTCGGCGATCTCGATATTGAGCGTGACCGTCTCGCCTACACCGACCTTGCTGCGGTCGAGCGACGCCACCGGCGCCGCGTCCTGCGCCCAGGCAAGCCAGGGCAAACATCCCAGCATGATGCCGAGCAGGATCCTGCGCATGTTCATTCTTCCGGCTCCGCGCCGTGGCGGCGTTGGTATTCGAGCATGAACTTCCTCCGTAGCAGACCGCCCGGGTCGTCGGGCACGCGCATCAGCGCACGCCGCACATCGGCAGGCAGCTTCGAGGACGCATCGTCGCTGGAGACGGCGCCGAGGTCGTGCTCCTTGCCGTTGTCCTGCTCTGCCTTCTTTGCCGCAAGGGCCTCGTCCATCTGCTGTTTCAGCGCTTGCTGCGCTTTCTCGGCCTGGGCGCGTTCCGCCTGGGACTTCGCCTCCGCGTCGCCCTGCGGCGCCTGCGCCTTGCCGTTGTCCTTGCTGCGATCGCCGCCTTCGCCTTCGCCGGCCTTGTCCTGATCGCCCTGCTGCTGACCGTTCTCGTTGCCGTCCGCCCCGGACTGCTTGCCCTGTTCGCCTTGCTTGCCGTCCTTGCCGTCCTGCTGACCCTGCTGCTGGTTGCGGTCGCCGGACTGGTCTTTCGGATCCTTGTCCTGATCGCCCTTGCCGCCCTGCTTGTCCTGATTCTGCTTTTTCTCTTCCTGCTGTTTCTTCAGGAAGTCCGCCACGGCCTTGCGGTTCGCGGCGGCGTCTTCGTTGCGCGGATTCGCTTTCAGCGCGCGATCGTAGGCGGCAATCGCGTCCTCGTAGCGCTGTTGCTTCGCCAGCGCATTGCCGAGGTTGTACTGCGAGTCGCTGTCGCCGCGCTGCGCGAGGGATGCTTCGGCCGCGGCGAAATCGCCGGCACGGTACGCGGCGGCACCGCGCAACGCGGGATCTTCCGCAAGAGCCTGTGCGCGATGCGCGTCGCCCGCGGCGAGCGCCCGTGCGGCTTGCTGGTCGCGCGTGCGGAAGGCATCCGTGAGGCCGTCCGCGTGTGCGGGCGACAGCGGCAGCAAAGCGAGAGCGAACACGAGCAGCCATCCGCGCCGGAAGGCGAGGGCCACGATGGGCAACAAGGGCAGCAACAACCACGGGCCGCGATCCTGCCATTGGCCCGACGCGGCGCCTTCCACGGCCTTGCCGTCACCTTCGCCGCGCGCAAGGGCGGCCAGGGCCGTCACATCGGAAGCGTCGTCGGCAACGGCCACGAAACGCCCGCCTCCAGCGTCCGCCACGGCGGCAAGCGACGCGTCGTCGCGCGCTGCCATCACGATGTTCCCGCGCGCATCCTTCAGAAACCCGCCGTCGTCGCTCGCGATGGGGCCACCGCGCTCGCTGCCAATGCCGAGGACCGAAACGCGGTTGCCCGCCGAACGTGCGCGGCGCGCCGCGGCCGCGGCAGAGGCGTCGGCACGGTCGGTCACCAGCACGATGGAACCGCCACGCAGATCCGCGCGATGGATGAGGTCGGCTGCCAGGTCGATGGCCTTGGCGGGATCGTCGCCATCCACCGGCATCGTGTCCGGGGCCAGGGCGGCGAGGAGGTCGTCGACGCTGTGCGCGTCCGTCGTGAGCGGCGCCACGGTGAAAGCCTCGCCCGTGTACGCCACCAGCGCGTTCATGCCACCCCGATTGGCGGCATACAGTTCGCGTACCTTGTAACGCGCACGGCTCAAGCGATCGGGAACGACGTCGTGCGAGAGCATGTGCGGCGACATCGAGACGACCACGACCTGCGCGGAACGCTCGGCGAACAGCGGTTGCGACTGCCTGTCCCAGGTGGGGCCGGCCAGCGCGAGCACGGCCAGCACCGCGGCACAGACGAAGGCCGCCACAGGTCCGCGCGATGCGGACGGCGTACCGTCGAGCAGATAAGGCAACAGGGCGGGATCGGCGAGACGCGCCAGCATGCGCTCCCCCCTCTTGCGCCGGCTCGCGATCCAGGCGAGCACGGGAACGAGAAGCATCAGCCAGAGCCAGCGCGGTTCCAGAAAATGAAAATCGGCGAGCCACATCTTCATGCGATGGCCCTTCGTCCCACATAGCGGGGCAACACGGCGAGGCCGAAAAGGATCAGCGCCGCGAGAAGCGGCCAACGGAACAGTTCGAAGCGGGGCCGTAACGCGGCACCTTGCTGCGGCACGGGCTCGAGTTCGTCGATGGCGCGATAGGCAGCCGCCAACTGGTCCGTATCGGTGGCGCGGAAGAAGCGCCCGCCGGTCTGGTTCGCAATGTCGGTGAGCATGCCGACGTCCAGGTCGGCGGAGGGATTCACGACGCGCGTTCCGAAGAAATCGGGCACGCGCATCGCATTGGCGCCGATGCCGATGGTGTACACGCGCACGCCGGCCGCCTTGGCCGCACGTGCCGCTTCGCGCGGTGCAATGGAACCGGCGTTGTTCACGCCGTCGGTGAGCAGTACCACCACGCGTGCCGCTTCCGGCATGTCGGCAAGTCGCTTCACGGCCACGGCGAGGGCATCGCCGATGGCGGTTTCCCGCCCTGGAAGACCCACGACGGCGCCGTGCAGCTGCGCGCGCACGGCGTCCAGGTCGTACGTGAGCGGGGTGACGAGGTAAGCCTGCGAACCGAACAGGATGAGGCCCAGTTCGTCGCCGGCGCGGCGGTCGATGAAATCGCCGGCGATCGCTTCCACCGCGGCGAAACGCGTCACCTGCCGGCCCGCCAGTTGCATGTCGTCGAGCGACATGCTGCCGGAGAGATCGACCGCCATCATGAGCGCGCGGCCGCTGCGGCGCTGCGGCTCCGGCGGCCCCAGGTGCTGCGGACGCGCCGCCGCCACCACGAGGCACACCCATGCGAGCGCCAGCAACAGCGTCGCCGCGAACGGCGCGCGGGCGAGCGACGACTGCACGAGGGACAGGCCCGGCTGCGGCAGGTTCAACGCCTGCGCGGGCTTGAGCGGACGCAGCACGTGGCGCAGTACCCAGGGCAGCGGCAGCGCGAGGAAGATCCAGGGCCAGGCGAACTCAGGCAGCGACATGCGGCGGCCTCCTGTCCAGGGCCTTGCGGACCCATGCCTCGACGGCGGTCGCGGTCGCGCGCACGTCGATGTCCGCTGCCGGGCGATACTTCGCTTCGTCCAGCACCACAAGAGGCGATACGTCCCGATCCGGCGCGATGGCGGCAAGCGCCTGGCGCCATGCGTCGCCGGACAACGCCGCACTGCGCGGATCGCGAAAGCGCGCCACGCGGCGGACGAGCTGGCTCGCCGTGGCGGCGAAGGCGAGCGTATCGCCGTCCTGCGCATGCCGCGCCGTCGCGCTGCGCAGATCGGCGAGCGACGCATCCACGAAGCGCCGCCACGCCGCGCGTCGGCGCAGGAAGACGGCGAGCGCGATGACGGCCACCAGCAGCAGCGTCAGGAGCAGCCACCACCCCGGGGCGAGCGGCCACCACATGGACACCTGCGGCACGTGGATGTCGCGCAGTTCGGGACCGTTGGCCGGCATCAGCGTGCCCTTGCCGTACCGAGAAGGGCCACGATCGCATCGAGCGGATCGGCGCTCGTGTCGAGCGTGCGATGGCGAAGCCCGAGGCTGTCGCAAAGTTCGTCGAGGCGACGATGGCCCTCGCTCAGGCTGCGAGCGAAGTCGCTACGCTGGCGCTCGCCCTGCAACACCACGTCGTAGTGCACGCCACGATGGGCGAAGGGGTAGCGGCCCGCGGGAGGTTCGGACAGTTCCAGCGGATCGGCGACGGTGAGCACTGCGACTTCGGCCTTGGCCACGAGGCCGAGCATGCGTCCGCGCGCGGCCGCATCCACCGCGAATCCGTCGCTCACGAGCAACACGCGCGAGGCCCCATGCATGAGCCGGCCGGCGCGTTGCAGCGCCGCCGACAGCGACTCGTCTTCGCCGGGCGGCAGTGCATCCCACGCGGCAAGCGCACCGGCCACCGCCAATGCCCCGCGCGATCCGCCCTGTGGGCGCAGCAACTGGCGCTGTCCACCGAAAGCCAGTACGCCCACGCGGTCGGCACCGCGCACGGCGTACCACGCGGCCATGGCGGCGGCCCGTGCCGCCTGCACCGACTTGAAGCGGGTGCGCGTACCGAAGCGCATGCTGGCGTTGGTGTCGAGCAGTACAAGCAGCCGCCCTTCCCTTTCTTCCTGGAACAGCTTGGTATGCGCCACGCCGCTGCGCGCGGTGAGACGCCAGTCCATCCGGCGCACGTCGTCGCCGGCCTGGTACACGCGCGATTCGGCGTAATCCATGCCGCGACCGTGCAGGCGGCTGGGCCGCTGGCCGCTGCGCTGCACGCGCGAGGTCACCGGCGGCGCGGGCGCGCGCGCCACACGCGAGCGCAGGGCGATGAGTTCCGGGAGCGACACATGGACGCGCCCATCGGCGATGGGGGCAACGGCGCTCACGGCAGCGGCACGAGATCCAGCAGACGGTCGATCACGGTGTCGATGCGCACCCCTTCGGCTTCTGCTTCGTAGCTCGGCAGCACGCGGTGCCGCAGTACCTCGTGCGCGATGGCGTGGATGTCTTCCGGCACGACATAGTCGCGGCCGGCCAGCCATGCATGCGCGCGGGCACAGCGATCGAGCGCGATCGTGGCACGCGGGCTGGCGCCCCAGGCGATCCAACGGGACAGCTCCTGGCCATAGCGCCCGGCATCGCGCGACGCGACCACCAGTTGCGTGATGTAGAGCTCCAACGGCTCCGCTATGTGCACGGCGAGCACCGCCTCGCGGGCCGCGAAGACGTCGGCCGGGGTCAACATGTGTACCGGCCGCGGGGCCGGATGCAGCGTCGCGCGCGCCTGTTCGCGCGCGAGGCGAAGGATCGCCAGTTCCGCGTCGGCGTCGGGATAGCCGATGGTCACGTGCATGAGGAAGCGGTCCAGTTGCGCTTCGGGCAGCGCGAAGGTGCCTTCCTGTTCGATGGGGTTCTGCGTGGCCATGACCATGAACAGGTCCGGCAGCGCCCAGGTGCGCCGCCCGATGGTGATCTGCCGCTCGGCCATGGCTTCCAGCAGCGCCGACTGTACCTTCGCCGGCGCGCGGTTGATCTCGTCGGCCAGCACGATGTTGTGGAACAGGGGGCCGCGCTCGAACTCGAAGCTGCCCGTCTGCGGCCGGAAGATGTCGGTGCCGGTGAGATCGGCCGGAAGCAGGTCCGGCGTGAACTGGATGCGGTGGAAGTCGGCTTCCACGCGGGTGGCCAGCGCCTTGATCGCCGTGGTCTTGGCCAGCCCCGGGGCGCCTTCCACCAGCAGGTGGCCGTCGGCCAGCAGGGCGATGAGCAGGCACTCGACCAGGTGCGGCTGACCGATGATGCCCGTGGCCAGGTCCTCGCGCAGGCGGACGAAGGCGTCCTGGAGCGGCGTGGCGGGAATTGGCGTAGCGGACATCGTGGGCATTCCGGACAAGGCGAAGGCCCGATCAGACCACAGCGCGGCCAATAAGTTTAGGGCCGGAGGTCACCGGGCCCGCCGGCGGCGCTTCCCTCAAAAAAAACGCCCGCGCGAGGCGGGCGTTTGATTCCGAATGGGGAGCGGCTTACTGCAGCGTATCGCTCAGGATGCGCGGCGTGACGAAGATCAGGAGTTCTGCCTTGTTGTTGCCACGGTTCGTGCGGCGGAACAGCACGCCGAGGCCCGGAATATCGCCCAGACCAGGCACCTTATTGGTGGTATTCGTCTTGGTGATCTCGTAGATGCCGCCCAGAACCACGGTCTGTCCGTTATCCACGAGCACCGACGTATTGATTTCGCGGGTGTCGATCGACGGAACGAAGCCGCCGCCCGGCGATGGCGTGTTGCCGGCCAGGGCATCCTTCTTCACGTTGATCTTCAGGTAGACACGGCTGTCGGCGGTGATCGTCGGAGTTACGCGCAGTTCGAGCACGGCGTCCTTGAACTGCACCGTGGCGTTCTGCGCGCCGCCGCCGGAACCGGAGGCCTGATAGGTCACATAGCCGATCTGCGTACCTTGCTTGATCACCGCTTCCTGCTGGTTGGCCGTGATGACGCGGGGACTGGAGACGACCTCGCTGCGGCCTTCCGTCTGCGCTGCCGACAACTCCAGGTCAACCATGTAGTTGGCGCCGAGGATCGCAAGGCCGATGCTGCCCGCCGGATTGGAAACAGGGAGGTTCACGTTGTATCCGCCCGGGAGCGTATACGGCTGGCGAGTCGGCAACGTGCCGGTCGAACCGTTCGCGATGTACTGGTTGACCGCGTTGGCGTAGTTCACGTCGCTGTTGCGGACGCTGGTCACGAGGCCGCCGGTACCGCCGCCGGCGGTGCCGGTGCCACCGCTGCTCAGATCCGGCGTAGTACCGATGATCTGATTGGCATTGTTGTGATTGAAGCCTTGCGCGCCCCACCGGACACCCAGCTCGCGACTGAACTGGTCGGTGGCCACGACGATGCGCGATTCGATCAGCACCTGCTGCACCGGGCGGTCAAGCGTGCCGATGAGCTCGCGCAGGTCGCGGATCTTGTCCGGCGTGTCGTTGATGAGCAGGGTGTTCGTGCGGTCGTCGAACGAGACGCTGCCGCGCGGCGACAGGAACCCGCGGCTGCTGCCGCCACTGGAACCGCCGCCGCCCTGCAGGCTGCCCTGGGTGAGCAGCTTGGCGATGTCTTCGGCCTTGCCGTAGCTGATCGGAATGTAGTCGGACACCAGTTCGGCGGAGTCCTGGGCCTTCTGGCGGGCATCGGCGAGGCTCTGCTCGTAGGTGGCCAGTTCGGCCTGCGGAGCGATCCACACGACGTTGCCGCTACGACGCTTGTCCAAGCCCTTGGCGCGCAGGATCACGTCCAGCGCCTGGTCCCACGGGGTGTTCACGAGGCGCAGGGTGACGCTGCCACCCACGCTGTCGGATGCGACGAGGTTGAGCTTGGCCTCGTCAGCGATGAGCTGGAGGGCCGAGCGGACGGGAATGTCCTGGAAATTGAAGGTCAGACGGGAGCCCGAATACGTCGGTTCCTGACCCTTCGCGGCCTTGCCCGTCGGCGCGGCGGCCTTCTTCGGCGCGACCTCGACGGCGTATTCGGTGCCGTTCTGGTAGGCCGACACTTCGACGTCGCCGCGGGTACGGATATCGAGGCGGGCGCCGCCCGGACGCGAGCTGGGTTCGATCGACTGCACCGGCGTGGCGAAGTCGAGCACGTCGAGGCGCTGGTTGAGCTTCGCCGGCAACGAGGTACCTGGCAGGCTCACTACCACGTGGTCGCCTTCGCGGTGCATCTCCGGCGTGGACGTGGCCGAGCCGAGCGTCACCAGCACGCGGCCTTCGCCGTTCTGGCCACGGCGGAAGTCGATGTTCGACAGCGGCGTGCCGGCGCTGGACGGCAACGCCTTGGTCGGATCCGAGACGATGGCGGTGGTGGTCGTGGCGCCGGTCGGACCGTTGTTGACGGTGACCACGAGGTTCTTGCCGTCGACGCGGGTCTTGTAGGCCGAGTCCCGGAACAGCTCCACGGTGACGCGGGTGCGACCGCCGGCGGATATCACCGAAACGCCCGAGGTCGCGCCCTTGCCGATATCGATGTGACGCGTGCTGAAGGCGTTGGCGGTGCCGGGCAGGTCGATGGCGATGCGGGGCGGGTTGCTGGTCGTGAAGACCTTCGGCTCCGGCGCCCGTTCGGAGAACGCGAGAGTCAACTCCACGCGGCCGCCGGGCTGGGCGTCGTAGCTGACCTTCTGCAGCGCGTTCGCCGCCGCGGCGTTGCCGGCGAAGGCTCCCGAGAGAGCCATCGCGGCGCCGAGGATCCAGCGCCGCGGCCGGTGGCGCGCGCTACCCGGCAGATGATTGAGTTTGGTCGTCATGTGCGTCATCCCCGAGTTCTTATTTCTCACCGACCGCGATGCTTGCCGGACGCTCCATCCAACCGCCGGCGCCGTTCGGCACCAGCTCGACCAGATCGATACGGTCCTCCCCGACGGCCGTGACCCGGCCGTAGGCTTGCCCCATGTATTCATTACGGTGGACCCGGTGGATCACCCCGCCGGGGTCTTTCACGAGTGCCTCAAGCTTGGAGCCAGCACCAACCGTGCCAACCATCTTCAGGCTATCCAGGGAAAACATCTCCAAGGGCTCCTTCGGTCGGTTCTCGTCCGGCCGAGGTCCGTTGGAAGCCGCCGTGTCCATTTCGGCCGAGCTGGGGCTGAACGGATCGCGGGCGCCCTGGTCCTGGTAGGCGAACGTCTCGAACGTGCGGATCACCGGCAAGGGCGGAATCGGCACGCCTTTCTTGTGCTTTTCGGCATCGACCCACTCGCGCAGGTCGGATGTGCCGCGCGTGCAGCCGGCGAGGGCGAGCAGCGCGAACGCGCCGAGGCCGAGGGAACGCAGGATGGCGGAAGGGCGGGTCATCACTTTTTCTTCCCCTTCGCCGTCGTCGCCGGCTTCTTCGGCTGTTCGTCGTCGTCGAGGTAACGGTAGGTCTTCACCGTTCCCTGCAGGACCAGGAGGCCGGAGCCGCCCTTGCCGTCTTTGCCGGCCTCTTTGGGGCTCAGCGAGACGTCATGCAGCGTGAGGATCACGACGCGAGGAAGCGAGGCCACGCCGCTGATGAAGGTGCCGAACTGATGGTAGGTGCCCACCATGCGCAGGGTGATCGGCTTCTCCGCGTAGAAGTCCTTCGGCGTCTCCGGGCCGGGCTGGAACAGCTCGTTCTCGATGCCGGCGGCCAGGGCCGTCTGCGAGATGTCGATGAGCAGCTCCGGCATCTCCGTCTTGCTGGGCAACTGGCGCAGCAGGGTGCGCAGCATGTCCTGCATGTCGGCCAGCTGCTGTTCCAAGGCTTCCAGGTTGGCCGACTTCGCCTGCTTGGCCGAGAACTCGGTCTTCAACCGTTCTTCCTGGCTCTCGGCGTTCGCCAGATCGTCCTGCTGGGAGCTGATCTGGAAATACCAGCCGGCGAGCAGGACCACCACGAACACGAGGCCGGTGAAGAAGAGCTTGATCGACTTGGGCCAGCCACCGACGTTGTGGCGATCGAGGTTGCGCAGATCGTCGAGGAATTTCATGGCTTGGCTCCTGCGGGCGCGGACGCGGCAGGCGGTGCGGCCGGTGCGGCGGCGCCAGACGTGGCGGGCGCCGGCGTGCCTGTCGCAGCTTTAGCGGCCTGTGCCAGCGGCGCCGGCACGGCGGCCGCGCCGGCTGGGGCCGCGCCGGCTGGCGGGGTCGCCGGCGCTCCGGCGGCGGCGGGCGCCGCATCTCCGGCGGTATCCGCCGGGCTGTTCAGGCGCACGTCGAGACCGAAGCGATACGGCATGCGCGAACCGTCGTGCGTGTTTTCCGTCTTGCGCAGGTCGACATGACCCATCCACGGCGAGCCTTCGATGTTGCGCATGTATTCGGCCACGCTCGAGTTCGACTGAGCCACACCGTCCAGCGACATCGACTGGGCCGACTGCTTCATGCCCGAAAGGCGCGCGCTGGCAGGAATCGTCTTCACCAGCTCGTCGAACAGGTGGACCATCTGCGAGCGGTTGGCCTGCAACTGCTCGATGATCTGTTTGCGCTGGAGCAGGTCGGCGCGAACCTTCTCGAGGTCCTTGATCTTCGCGATGCGGTCGTCGAGTTGCTTGATCTCGCCTTGCAGGTAAGTGTTGCGATCGCCCTGGTTGTCGATGCGGGCGTCCATCCAGAACGACCAGGCGATCAGCACCACGAGCGCGGCGCCGAAGGCGAGGCCAAGCTGGATGTAGAACTCCCTCTCGCGCTGCTTGCGGCGCTCGGCGCGCCAGGGGAGCAGGTTTATGCGTGCCATCAGTCGAAGCTCCTCAAGGCCAGGCCGACGGCAATCATCAGGGCGGGGGCGTCCTGGGCGAGGGTCTGGGCCTGGACCTTGCTGGACAGCGACATCCGGGCCAGCGGATTGGCGACTACGCAGGGAACGCCCAGCTGCTGCTCGAGCAGTTCCGTGATGCCGTCGATGGCGGCGCATCCGCCGGCAATTACCACCTGGTCGACGCGGCTGTACTCGCTGCCGGCGAAGAAGAACTGGAGCAGGCGGCTCACCTGCTGCACCAACGACTCCTTGAACGGCTCGAGGGCCTCGGCTTCGTAGGACTCGGGCAAGCCGCCCTTGCGCTTGGCGCGGCCGGCTTCCTCGTAGGAGAGGCCGTAGCGCCGCATGATTTCGTCGGTGAGCTGCTTGCCGCCGAAGACCTGCTCGCGGGAATAGATGGTGCGCTGGTTCTTCAGCACCGCCAGGGTGGTCATGGTGGCGCCGATGTCCACGACGGCCACCAGGGCGTCGCGGGACACCGCCAGCTGGTCCGCGACCATGCCGAAGGCGTTCTCCATGGCGAACGCCTCGACGTCGATGACCCGGGCGGTGAGCCCCCCCAGGTCCAGCGCCGCGATGCGCATGTCCACGTTCTCCGTGCGCGATGCGGCCAGGAGAACGTTGTTCATCTCGGGATTGTCGCGAACCGGGCCAAGCACCTCGAAATCGAGGCTCACTTCCTCGATCGGGTAGGGAATGTACTGGTTGGCCTCGACCTGGATCTGCCCCTCGAGGTCGTCCTCGGAAAGGTCGGCCGACATGGGGATGACGCGGGTGATCACCGCGGACCCGGCCACCGCGGCCGCGGCGTGCCGGCTCTTGGAGCCGGAACGGGCCAGGGCCCGGCGAATGGCCTCGCCCACCGCCTCGACCTCGACGATGTTCTTTTCCACCACCGCGTTGGGCGGCAGGGGCTCGACCGCGTAGTGCTCCACGCGATAGCGCCCGCCGGCCTGGCTGAGTTGAAGCAGCTTTACCGCAGTCGAACTGATATCGACGCCGATCAACGGCGCCGCTTTCGGTGTAAAGAGCCCCACGATGTCCCCCTTCCCCGCGCCTTGTCGGAATTGGTCTTCGGCGCGAAGGCATTAAACCTAAACCTTAACGGATTGGCAACGGGCGCAACGGGGGGCTTACCGGCACTAATTCACAAATCCAGTCACCGGGTTAGCCGACGCCCTTAACACCCGGTCGAATTCCGGGACCCCCGCCCGATCAGCGGCTTGGCTCTATACTCGGGCCCGACCCACAAGGCGGTGACCCCTTCCCCTCCATGCGAATCCTCAAGCGTCTGCTGCGCTATGCGCTGTACCTGGCCCTGGCCGGCATCCTTTTCGTGGTTGGAGCCGTGGGCGTCGCCTACTGGCTGCTCGCCCCGCGACTGCCGTCCGTAGCGGTGCTTCGCGATTACCACATGCAGGTGCCCCTGCGCGTGTTGAGCTCCGACGGCCGCCTCATCGCCTCGTTCGGCGAAACCCGGCGCATTCCGGTGCATATCGCCGACGTACCCGCACGACTGAAGAACGCCGTGCTGTCGGCGGAAGACGCCGATTTCTACAGCCACCCCGGCGTGGACTGGCACGGCATCGCCCGTGCCGGCATCCACGTGATCGTGTCCGGCGGCGACAAAGGACCCGGCGGCTCGACCATCACACAGCAGGTGGCACGCAACTTCTTCCTGAGCCCGGAGAAGCTCTACTCGCGCAAGCTCACGGAGATGTTCATCGCCCTGCGCATGGAGAACGAGCTCAGCAAGGACCAGATCCTCGAGCTCTATATCAACAAGATGTTCCTCGGGCACCGTTCGTACGGCCTGGCCGCCGCGGCCGCCTACTACTACGGCAAGACGCTCGACCAGCTGACCGTGGCCGAGTGCGCGGCGCTGGCCTCCACCTTCCAGCTGCCGTCGGTGGTCAATCCTCTGAACAATCCCAAGCGGCTGCTCGCGCGGCGCAACTGGGTGCTCGGGCAGATGCTGAGCAACCGCTTCATCACCCAGGCGGAATACGACCAGGCCGTCCAGGAACCGAACGACGCGTTCCCGCACGAACAGCAGATCGAGGTGGACGCGCCCTACCTTGCCGAGATGGTTCGCCAGCAGGTCCTGGAAAAGCTCGGCAACGACGCCCTCACCGAGGGTTACGTCGTGCACACCACGGTGCCCAGCGACAGCCAGGCCGCGGCCAACGAGGCATTGCGCGGCAGGCTCTCCGCCTATGATCGCCGGCACGGTTACCGCGGCCCCGAGGGTCACGAAGAGTTGCCGGCGCAAGCCGGTCCGGACGACTACGACCGCGTTCTCGCCGGCTACACAAGCGTGGCGGGCATGATTCCCGGCATCGTCACGGAGACAGGCGCGAAGGAAGCGAAGGTGTACCTCTCGCCGAAGGAAACCGTCACCCTCAGCCTGGAGTCCATGGCCTGGGCCCGGCCCTACGTGAACGAGGGCCGCGCCGGCGCGGCGCCGACCCGGGTGGACGCGGTGCTCAAGCGTGGCGACGTGGTGCGACTGTTCCGCGCCGCCAAGGACGAGGTCAACGAAGACGTCGCCACCGACGCCAGCGCACCCAAGTCCGAACCGAAGCTCGAATGGCGCCTCACCCAGATTCCCGCCGTGCAGGCGGCGCTGGTGTCGCTGGATCCGGAAGACGGCGCGGTACGTGCGCTCGTCGGCGGCTTCAGCTTCGTGCGCTCGAAATTCAACCGCGCCGTCATGGCGGCTCGCCAGCCGGGCTCCAGCTTCAAGCCCTACCTCTATTCGGCCGCTTTCGACCGCGGGTTCACGCCCGCGTCGATCGTGAACGACGCCCCCGTGGCCTTCCCCGATCCGTCCCGCCCGGATGGCATGTGGACCCCCTCGAACGACGACGGCAAGTTCGACGGCCCCATGCGCCTGCGCGAGGCCCTCGTAAAGTCGAAGAACCTCGTCTCGGTGCGCCTGCTCGACGCGATCGGCCTGCGTTATGCGCGGGACTACATGACCCGATTCGGTTTCACCCCCGACGCGCTGCCGCAGAACCTTTCGCTGGCGCTGGGCACGGCCTCGGTCTCGCCGATGAGCATGGCGCGCGGCTATGCCGTGTTCGCCAACGGCGGTTACCTGGTCACGCCTTATTTCATCTCGCGCATCGACGATCGCGACGGCAATCCGGTGTACGTGGCCAACCCGGAGCGCGCGTGCGCCGACTGCCAGGAGCGCCTGCTCAATCCCACGCCGCCCGGCCCGCCGACACAGGCATCCACGGCGCTCATTCCCGCAAGGCCTGCCACGGCGGGCACCGCCGCAGGCAGCGGCACCGGCGACGCCGTGCTGCCGGCGGATGCGCATGCCGACGCGTCGGAGGCACCGAAGCTGGCGCCGCACGTGATCGATGTGCGCAACGACTACCTTGTGACCTCGCTCATGCAGGACGTGGTGAAGCGGGGCACGGGCGCCGCGGCCAAGGCACTCGGCCGTGACGACATCGCGGGCAAGACGGGTTCCACGAACGATCATCGCGACGCGTGGTTCGTCGGGTTCAACGGCGACGTGTCCACCGCGGTATGGGTGGGCTTCGACGACTTCAGCTCGCTGGGACGCGGCGAGTTCGGCGCCAAGGCGGCACTGCCGATCTGGATGGATTACATGGGCGCGGTCCTCAAGGATAAGCCTTCCCATGCCCTCGCCATGCCGCCAGGCATCGCCACGGTGCAGATCGACCCGGGTTCGGGGCTTCCCTCACCCGGCGGTATGAACGAGATCATGAAGGTCGAAGACGTCGACCGTCTTCGCGAGCAGGCGACGCAGAAGCAGCAGGAGGAACAGCAGGAACACGCCTACGACATCTTCTGACGCGCGCCGCGCATCGGCGCGCGCCTGACATACGCACACACCACACGGGGGTGAGTCATGGCACGAGGCGAACACCACAGGATCCATGCCCAGGACCGGACGCAGCGCAATCGCGTTCTCGTCGCCCAGGAGGCGGCGCGCCTGATGAGCGAGCATGGCATCCGTGACTTCCACCACGCGAAGCTGAAGGCGGCCGAACGGCTCGGCATCGTCGATACGCAGGCCCTTCCCCGCAACAACGAGATCGAGGACGCGCTGCGCGAGCATCAGCGCCTCTTTCACGGCGACACCCAGCCGCAGGCCCTGCGCGCCCGCCGCGAGGCGGCCGTGGAAGCGTTGCGCTTCCTCCGCAGCTTCGATGCGCGCCTCGTGGGCGCCGTGCTCGAAGGCACCGCGGACGAACACTCCGCCGTTTGCCTGCACGTGTTCAGCGACGACCCGGATGCACCAGGCATGTTCCTGCGCGAACAGGGGATTCCCCTGGAAGTGCAGACACGGCGGCTACGCTGGTCGCCCACGTCGCAGAGCGAACATCCCGTGCTGCTGTTCGGCGCAGACGGCATTCCTTTCGATATCACGGTGCTGCCCGTGGACGCCTTGCGTCAGGCGCCGTTGGACCGCGTGGACGAACGGCCCATGCGCCGCGCCACGGCGGCGATGGTCCAGGAACTGCTGGCCGAAGAAGACATCGAGACGTTCAACGCGTCGAACTAATGCGGACACAGGGACAAGCACCGGCACATCGCAGGTGCCTTGTCCACTCGTTCGCAGGATTCAATGCGGGGCCACAGGCACCCTGGGGTGGTTATCGGCGTTTAACCGGAAAGTAGTCGCCGTAGCGCTTGTCGGACCGATCCACACGGGCACAAAGCTCCTTGCCGCATAGACGAAGGTCGGCGCGGTTGTACATGCGAAGCAGATCGGCTTCGACCTTCTGCTGCGCGATGACCTGCGTGTAGTGCCATCCGAGGTAACCGCCCAGCGCGACGACCGACAACAGGATCGCGAGCAGGCCTGCCGCGGCCCAGGAGGCCTTCCTCGCCACGACAGCGAGCCTGCGTTGTACCTCGATCATCGAGTCAGCACTTGCCTTCGTGAGGCGGCAGTGTTCGGCAGCTTGCAAGGCGACCTTGGCGAATGGTTCGTTCAAACCCTCGCGCAGGGAACGGGTAGCGTCCTCCACCATGTCACCCAAGACATGATCGGCTGCCTCACGCAGCACGTGCGGCAGCGCTTCTACCGTTCGCTGATGCTGCTCGGCGACATTTCGGTGGCGCACATCCATGGCGTCGCTCGCACGCGCCAGCCGCTCCATGAGCGCGGCCACATGCGACACACTCTTTGCAGCTCCTTCCTCGTGCAGTGCCACCCCTACCGCCCCATAACCGGCCCGGAGACCTGACGAGCCTGTGCTAACTGCTGCTCCTGGGCCTGCTCCAGCTGCGCTTCCAGCGAAGTGATGCGATCTTCCATGTCGACCTGCCGAGCCGCTTCCGCGCGGATGTCCTTGGCGAAGTCGGTTTGGCCAATCTGGCGGATCGCGTGCAGGAAGGTATCGTCGTCCCGGTCGATGTAACCGCGCAGATAATCTGAAATCTCGGCTGCACCGGCGGAGGGAGCCAGCGGCGCCACCGCAGGCGGCTCTTGCTGCCCAAGCATGTGCCACGGCGCCGACAAGTCCAGTGGCACGCCGTGAGGCAAGTCGTCCAACGGTCGATGATGCAAATCGCGCAGGTAATTGTGCGCGAATACGACTCCCGGCTGGTTGCGATCGCCGTCCCAGAAGTTGCCAATGCCGTGTGCCGCCGCCACCGCCTTCGCCTCGCCAAGCGGCGCCACGCCACCCTGGCTGTGTCGCAGGTAGTCGGCATGGTCCATGTACTCCTCGGTGCGACCGATCGGAGCCGCCAGCGCCGATACCGGATCGTGGTACATGCGGTGGTTGACCACCCTCTCGTGCGCCGCCAGGGCGTCAAGACCCAGGTGCGGCGATTTCGCCATCGATAGTGCACCGTAGGCGTTGAACGTTTCGGCGTGCACGCCAGCTGACTCAGGCATGGCGGCTTGCATCTGCGCCAATGCCCCGCCCAAGGAATGACCGGTGATGCTTATTTCGCTTGTCGAGACGCCCGTCTTCGCAGCGTAGTCCAATGCCCAGCGCATTGTTTGGGCTGCCTCGGGCCATTGGGTAGGCGCGCCCATCATGCCCATACCAAGGTCAGCTGTTATGTCGTGGATACTGGAAGGGTCGGTGCCCTTGTTCATGACGATAAGCTGCGAGGTGGCCTCATCCTCGACAACGGCTCCGCGATAGTTGGTGGCGGAAGGAGGCGATACGTAGCGCACCGTATACTTGCGAGTGTCGCTCCTAATGTCTTCGTCGACCGCCAGGGGATCGTAAACCGCCTTGGCTAGAAAGGCGTACTGTTCAGAAGGGAGAGGCATATCCTTATCCTTGGAAAAATAGATCGCTACTGTTCAACACCGCCAACTCCGCGGGATACCTTTCCATCCTTGACGACGACAGGTCTCACGAAATTGCTTGAACTGAAGTATCCCGGCGAGCGCGCATGCAGATTTGCTGAGTCTTTGGACACCTCAACGGTGATAGGTACGCGGCTGTAATGAGGTAGGTCCGGAATCGGACGCCTTCCGTAACAGGTCTGCGGAAAGTCATCCGCCCGGAACTGGCAGACGGTTTTGTATTTCTTCCCCGGTGCCAGATCTTCGTCGAGCCCCCAGAATCCGGCTGCCTTACGCCCCGTATACGTGTCGCGTACAGAAAAGGACGGCCCTGCGAGCTCCCAATTGCACGAAGCCTCGTGATATCTGTCGAGGTAGATATCGAACCGTGCCTGCCACGGATCCCGACTTTTATTGGGAATGTCGAACGACCCTTTGGGATACATGAAGGCGCCACCACCGATCATGGGATCCATGTAGCCACACTCGCGTTGCTGGTTCTGGTAAAGCGCTTTCATGGTGACCACGTAGCGCTTTGCGTCCTCCGGGCGATCGAACGTCACCGTGACGTGCAGCACTTCCTTGGGATGTGGATTCAGAGGAGGTGGACTGAGGTCTTTCCGTTCAACGCAGCCAGCAAGCGTGGGAAACAGCAGCAGCGAAAGCAGCGTCCATGTTCTTGGGGCCATGACATTCCCTGGTTGAAATCGCGGTCAACCGCAAACGTTGCCCTCCACAATACCGCTGCAGGGTTCCGATGGCTTTGGAACGATTCTGAAAAGTTCAGGAACCGTCTAAAGGATCGGTGCACTTGTCGTGCGTTGCGGCCACCTGCGAAGCCAGATGCCTCGAAGATCCGCGCCCTTGTTGCAGTGATCGTCCGCGCGTTAGTCGCTGGGTGCCCGCCTGCGCGGGCACGACGGTGAGGGGGCTTGCGGCATCGCGGCTTTGCCGGGAAGGATTTCCCAACAAGTCACCTCAGCTATCGGGAGAGTCTTCGGTGTCCACCCTCGAGGCGAGTTCCGCACAAGAGAGCGGCCGAAGGCCAATTAGGTACATGGGCCGCGTAAGCGGCCTTTCCTTTCCGAACGCGGAGGACCTGTCTGAGCAGCGAGGGTGGACACCGAAGGCTCGGGCCTCACC
>Ga0065165_1000912_pt1 | contig 38114 bp, 15 predicted proteins | sample AraplaMF_Cvi_mMF_FD_63813 | JGI IMG/M metagenome (GOLD analysis project Ga0065165, IMG submission 63813) | Arabidopsis root microbial communities from the University of North Carolina, USA - plate scrape MF_Cvi_mMF (version 2) (version 3) | ecosystem: Host-associated > Plants > Roots >... | reverse complement strand
CTACGGCCTGGAGCCGGAAACCGAGCGGCGCATGCTGCGCGTGGCGCGGCGGCTCGGCGCGGAGCTCGGCCTCGAGGTGCGCACCAGCTTCCTCGGCCTGCACGCGCTGCCGCCGGAATACCAGCAGGACCGCGACGCCTACGTCGCGCTGGTGTGCGAACGGATGCTGCCCGCGCTGGCGGAGGAAGGGCTGGTCGATGCGGTGGATGCGTTCTGCGAAGGCATCGGCTTCACCCGCGAGGAGACGCGCCGCGTGTTCGAACGCGCGGGTGCGCTGGGCCTGCCGGTGAAGCTGCATGCCGAGCAGCTGTCCAATCTGGAAGGCGCGGCGCTGGTAGCCGAATACGGCGGGCTTTCCGCCGATCATCTGGAATACCTGAGCGACGACGGCGCGCGCGCGATGGCGGCGAAGGGCACGGTGGCGGTGCTGCTGCCGGGGGCGTTCTATGCGCTGCGCGAAACGAAACTGCCGCCGATCGCCGCACTGCGCGAGCATGGCGTGGCGATGGCGGTGGCGACGGACTGCAATCCCGGCACCTCGCCGCTGCTGTCGCTGCGCATGGCGGCGGGGATGGCCTGCACGCTGTTCCGCCTGACGCCGGAAGAAGCCTTGCGCGGCGTCACGGTGCATGCGGCGCGCGCGCTGGGGCTGGACGATCGCGGCACGCTGGCAGTGGGCAAGCGCGCGGATCTCGCCGTGTGGGAGGCAAAGCGGCCGGCGGAGCTGTGCTACTGGATCGGCGGCGAACTGGTGCGTGCGGTGTATCGCGGCGGACGGAAAGCTTGAGCTGCCATTGATTTTCAGACCACTCTGATCGCGTCTCCCGCTAGCCTTGGTCTGCGGTCCCACACGGAACGTGCGGGCGCATGCGGGAGGCGCGATGGTGGATTTCAGTCAGTTTTCGAACATGCGGTATGTCGGTTCCGTGCCGGTGCTTCCGGGCGTGGATGGCGCGGGCTCGACGGCATGGGCGCCCCTGCCCGATCCTTGCCGTGAAGGCTGGTGCGTGCGCGTATCGACGAGCCGCGAGGCGACGGCGGAGTTGCCGCCGGATCCTGCCGCGGCGACCGACGGTCGCATTCTTCCGCTTATCTCCCACCTCCAAGCGGTGGCAAGGGCCATCGCACCGGACGTTTCCGTCGCGATCGAAAGCGCCGCGGACTTTGCCATGATCGAATCCGCCGATCCGGCCCTGCTGCCGGCGGCCCTGCTCGATGCCTGGCAAGCAGCCCTGCTCGACGCCTGCGATGCGGGCGACGATCAAGCACGCTGGCTGCTCGTCCAGGTGCTCTCCATGCAGATGGACCGGGCCGGCATGCCGCAGGTGCATGCACTGCATCGCGTTGCGCAGGCGCATGCCCTGCATGGCGAAGAGCAGGCGCAGGAGGACGCGAGACCCGAGTGGCAGGCGCGGCGCATCGAGCTGGATCTGGCGCTGGCCAGGCGGCTGAGCGGCGCATCGAGACGCTTCGCGCTGCACGACATGGACCTGCGCCACGCAGCGGCGGTCGAGCAAGGTTCCGGCGCGGTGCTCAAGGCCTGGATCGAAACGCTGCTCTACACGGCCGAGCAGCAGCTGGGCGACGTCGCGCGGAGCAAGCTGACCGAAGCCATGCTGGCAGCCCGGCGCCTGTGCGCCGTGCCGGGCATGGCCGACGCCGGAGAGTACCTGCTGGCGCGGGTGCTGCTGCGCCTCGCCGGCCGCGAGCGCGGCGAAGTGCGCCTGCAGATGCTGGCCGAGGCACAGCACCTGCTGGATGCGCTGTTTACGCGCACCTCCAGCGCGCGCGTCGCCATGGCGGTAGCCGAAGCCTCGCTGGAACACGGCCGCGCCGCCCCCGTGGAATCGGCGAAGCAGATCTTTTCCCACGCGCTCGCCCACGCCTTCATCGCCGGCTGCGAGCCGCGCTGGCAACAGGCCAGCCTGCGCTGCCGCCTCGCCATCCAGCTCGCTTACGAAGCCTTGCCGGAAATGTCGCCGCAAGGCCATGTCGCGCTCGACCTGGCGCGCAAGCTGGAGCGCCAGCCGCTGCCGCCGGCCGAAGCGATCGAAGGCATGGCCCAGACCTTTATCCGCCATGGCGAATTCGCGCGCGCCTGCCGCCTGTGCGCAAAGGCGTGGCTGGCGGGCATGCGCTTGCGCGCCTTGTCTCCAGCGTGGCGGCAGGCCGCCACGGCCTGGCGGAACCAGCTCGCCTCCGCCCGCGAGCACGCCGACTGGCAGGAAAACGAACGCCACCGCCGCATCGCGGCCCAATGGCAATGAGCACGCGTGTGGCGCCGTCGCCCCAAAGAAAAAGCCCCGCCGTAGCGGGGCTTTTCGAGCGGAACCCGTCTCTGCCCGAGACAGGCCGGCGCTTCAGGCCGACTTCTTCTTCGGCGCGGCCTTCTTGGCGGCGGCCGGCTTGGTCACGGTCTCCTTGGCGCCCACCACGGCAGGCTGCGCGCCGTGCACGCGGGTGTTGCCGTAGCTGCCACGGTAGGTCTTGCCGCGACGGGTCTTGCGATCGCCCTTGCCCATGGGGAACTCCTTGGTTAGACGTAAGTTGAACGGCCGATCATCCTAGCAGTGGCCGCCCAAAGCGCAATAGGCGCCCGGAGCGCGGCCAGGCAGGTTCAATCGCGGCGCTGGCCGGCGCAGCCGCGGGTGTGATCCGGGCACGGGCCGGGGTCGATCTGCACCGTCACATGCCGTATGCCGAAGCGCTCGCCGAGCACGCGGTTGATCGCCGCGATCGCGGTGGCGCCGCTGCCCTCGTCGTGCAGTTGCGCATGCACGGTGGCCATGCGCGAACCCGAAGCGAGCTGCCACACGTGCAGATGGTGCACATTGCTGATGGAGACATCCGATTCGCGCAAGGCGATTTCGATCTCGCCCGTATCCAGCCCTTCCGGCACGCCTTCCAGCAGGATGTGCGCGGAGCGGCGCAGCAGGCGCCAGGCGCTGTTGAGGATCAGCAGCGACACCAGCAGCGACAGCACCGGGTCGGCCCACAGCCAGTCCATCCAGCGCACCGCCAGGGCAGCAAGCACCGCGGCCACCGAACCGAGCAAGTCGCCCAGCACGTGCAGCGCCGCGCCGGCCACGTTCACGTCGTCATGGTCATGGCCATGCAGGGTGCGCAGCACCACCAGGTTCACCACCAGGCCCACCAGCGCCACGATGAACATCACGCCGGAAAGAATCGGCGTCGGCGTGAACAGGCGCTCGATCGCCTCGTAAGCGATAAAGGCCACCAGCGCGAACTGCGTCAGCGCATTGAGGAAACCCGCCAGCACTTCCACGCGGCCGTAGCCGTAGCTGCGCCGCGCATCCGCGGGGCGGCGCGCCATCCACGCGCCGAGCACCGCCAGCAGCAGCGCGAGCGCATCCACCAGCATATGGCCGGCGTCGGCCAGCAGGGCCAGCGAGCCTGACCACAGTCCGCCGACCGCCTCGGCGATCATCATCAAGGCGGTGAGCACGAAGGCGAAGGCGAGCTTGCGCTCGCGGCCGTTCAAGCCGGCGCCTGCGTGCGCATGATCGTGGCCGTGCGCGCCGTGCTCGTGCGCGTGATCGGCATGATCGTGGGAATGGCCGTGCGTATGACTCATGCGCGAATGCTAGGAAGCGCGCTCGCCGTTACACAATCACGAGGCCGCATCAGTGCGCGCAATCCACGCTGTGCACGTGCCCCTGCTCGCGGTCCGCGCGCAGGTTGATGAAATGCGCGGCCGCCACCAGCAGGCCGCCGCAGGTGACCAGCACGCTGTGCACGCCGATCGAATAACCCTCCGCCACGGTGACGCCGAGCACCAGCAAGGCGAGTCCCGGCAATGCCAGGCGCAAGGGCAGCACGCGATGGTGGCGGCGATAGCCGCTGAGCAGGCTGACCAGCGCCAGCACGCAGGCGAACAGCACGAAGGCGCGCTCGAAACGGTGATCGGCGAGGAAGCCCAGGCCGAGCAGCGGCAGCAGCGCCAGCACGAACGGTAGCGCGGCGCAGTGGATCGCGCACAGGAACGACGCCGTCGCACCGATGCGATCGGCGATGCGCCACCAGTGGGTTTTGCTCTCCTGGTCCATCGGTCGACTCGTAAAAAAATGCGCCAAACGTGACTTCTTGCCTGGGCGACGGGAAGTGATGTTACTTTATAACACTCATGGAATCCACTCCCCAGGAACAACCCAGCATGCGCAAGACCATGATCGCCATCGCCCTCGCCGCCAGCCTGGCCGCCATCGCCCCGCCGCTGCAGGCGGCCGACGAAACCACGGATATCGCGGCGGACAAGGACAACCACAAGCCCAAGGCCAAGGATCTCGACGCGATCACCGTCAACGCCGTGCCCCTGGGCCAGCAGGCCGATCAGATCGTGGCCCCCGTGGCCGTGCTGGCCGGCTCGGCGCTGGACGAAGTGAAGGCCGGCACGCTGGGCGAGACAGTCTCCGCCATCCCCGGCGTGCAGACCACCGGCCTGGGCAAGGCGGTGGGCCGGCCGGTGATCCGCGGCATGGACGGCCCGCGCGTGGCGGTGCTGGAAAACGGCCTGGGCTCGCAGGACGTGTCCAATATCAGCCAGGACCACGCCACCTCGGTCGAGCCCTTCCTGGCCGACCAGATCGAAGTGCTGAAAGGCCCGTCCACCCTGCTCTACGGCTCCGGCGCCATCGGCGGCGTGGTCAACGTGGTCGACGGCCGCATTCCGATGGCCGCGCCGCAGAACGGCTTCAGCGGCCGCGCCGAAGGCCGCTACGACACCGGCACCCAAGGCAAGACCGGCGTGTTCCGCGCCGACGCCGGCAACCAGCAGTTCGCCCTGCACGTGGACGGCATGCGCCGCGACGACGGCAACTACGACATTCCCGGCGGCACCCAGGCCAACAGCCAGGTGAAGACCACCTCCGGCGCGGCCGGCGCCTCGCTGCTGGGCGACTGGGGCTACTTCGGCCTCTCCGTATCGCGCTACCTGGACAAGTACGGCAGCCCCGCCGAGCCGGGCAACGCGGAAGAAGGCGAGCCGCCCGTGCACATCAAGCTGGAACAGACCCGCTACGACATGAAGGGCGGCTTCAACCAGCCGCTGCCCGGCATCGCCAAGGCGGAAGTCAGCTTCGGCCACAACGACTACCAGCACGTGGAATACGAAGGCGAGGCCGCCGGTACCACGTTCAAGACCAAGGCCAACGAAGGCCGCCTGCTGTTCACCCACGACCCGCTGGCCGGCTGGGAAGGCGCCTTCGGCCTGCAGTACATCCATCGCGACTTCTCCGCCGTCGGCGAGGAGACCTTCGTGCCGCCCACCTCGACCAAAGCCTGGGGTTTGTTCCTCACCGAGCAGCGCCAGTTCGGTCCGCTGAAGCTGGAACTGGGCGCGCGCACCGACCGCCACACCGTCACGCCGGACGACCAGCCGCGCCGCAAGTTCTCTCCGTCCAGCTTCTCCGCCGGCGCGTCGTGGCGGTTCACCGAACGCTGGCACCTCAGCCTCAACCTCGATCGCGCCCAGCGCGCGCCGGCCGAGGAGGAACTGTTCGCGCACGGCCCGCATGCCGCCTCCAACAGCTACGAAATCGGCGACGCCAACCTGAAGAAGGAAACCGCCAACCAGGCCGAGCTCGCGCTGCACTATCACGGCGATTTCGTCGAAGGCAAAGTCGCCGTCTACAGCAACCGCTACCACGACTTCATTTACCTGGCCGACACCGGCGAAGTCGAAGACGGCATGCCGGTGCGCACCTGGTCGCAGCGCGACGCGAAGTTCCGCGGCGCCGAAGCCGAAGCCACCTTCCATCTGGCCCGCAACGCCAGCGGCGCCTGGGATTTCCGCGCCTACGGCGACACCGTGCGCGCGGAGCTGGAACACGGCGGCGGCAATCTGCCGCGCATCCCCGCCGGGCGTCTCGGCGGCCAGCTGAGCTGGAGCCGCGACGACCTGCGCGCCAGCGTCGGCGCCGTGCGCTACTTCGCGCAGAACCGCACCGCCGCCTTCGAAACGCGCACCGCCGGCTACACCCTGGTGAATGCGCATGCCGCGTGGACCTTCCACAACGGCGAGCGCAGCCAGTGGGAAGCCTTCCTCGACGGCAGCAATCTCACCAACCGCAAGGGCCGCCTGGCCACGTCGCTGTTCAAGGACCAGGTCCTGCTGCCGGGACGCAGCGTGTCGATGGGTCTGCGCGCGTTCTTCTGAGCACCACCGCGTTCTCGGCCGCGCCAGCCCCTCTCCCCCCTCGATGGCGCGGCCGAAACCAAGGGGCGCGATGTGCAATACATCGCGCCCCGCCTTTTATCCGAGACAGAAAACGGGCCTCAGCCCTTGCGGCAGTTCTTGCAGATGCCGTGCACTTCCAGCGTCTGCGCCTGCGGACGGAAGCCGAACGCCTTGGCCTGCGCCTCGATCAGTTCGGCCACGCGCTCGTCGCACACTTCCTGCGCGCTGGAACACACGTCGCAGATCAGGAACGGCACCTGGTGCGCCTCCGCCGGATGGTGGCAGGACACGAACGCGTTGATCGATTCCAGCTTGTGGATGAAGCCGTGCTCGAGCAGGAAATCGAGCGCGCGGTACACCGTGGGCGGCGCCGCATTGCCATGGCGCTCGCGCAGGTGGTCGAGCAGGTCGTAGGCCTTCACCGGCTTGCCGGCGGCAGCCACCAGTTCCAGCACTTCCTTGCGCAGCGGGGTCAGGCGCAACCCGCGTTCCTCGCTCGCGTTTTCCACCGCGCGCACGAAGCCCTTGGCATCGTCGTGATGGTGGTGATCGTGCGGCTTGTCGGTAGCGGAATGGCTCATGGGTTCACCTCGGGGCGCGATGATACACCGGCCCGGGTAAGAGCCCGGCAAGAGCCCGTTCAGGGCCGCCGGCGCGGCAGCGGCGGCGGCAACAGCCGCCTGGGCCGCAGCAGGATCGCCACCCAGCCCAGCGGCCCCAGCACCGCCGCCCACACCACGCCTTCCCAGGTGCGCCCGCGCCACCAGCCCAGCAGCGCGCCGACCGCCACGAACACCAGCGACCACCAGAACAGCGCCGCCCACGGCACCATCGCCATGATGTTCCAGAAGATGTGCCAGCTCGCGTCCGGCGCATCCATGTCCACGCCCTGGGTGGCGCTGGCGAGCAGCTCGTCCACGGCGGCGCGCGCGCCTTAGCCGCGCGCCCGCGCGATGGCGTCGTCGATGCGCTTGAGCGCTTCCTCGCGGCCGGCCAGGAACACCGTGTGATCGATCGACGGCGACACCTGGGTGCCGGTCATCGCCACGCGCAGCGGCTGGGCGATCTTGCCCATGCCCAGCTCCAGTTTCGCGGCGATCTGCTCCACCGCCTGGTGGATCGCTTCCGGCGTCCATTCGCAGGCGGCGAACAGCGCCCTGGCCTGCTCCAGCACCGCGATGGCGCTGTCGTTGCGCAGGTGCTTGGCCACCGCCTTGTCGTCCCATTCGACGATCGGGCCGTACCAGATCTTCGCGCGCTCGGCCATTTCCTTCAGCGTCTGCACGCGGTCGCGCAGCGCCACGATCACGTCGGCCGGCGCCGGGCCCTTGCTGTAGTCGATGCCGGCCAGCTGCAGCTGGTGCTCGAATTCCGGCGCGATCGCCTGCGGCTCGTCGGTCTTCAGGTAATGCTGGTTGAGCCAGGAAAGCTTGGTGACGTCGAAGCGCGAAGCGGCCTTGTTGACGTCGCCGATATCGAACAGCGCGATCATCTCCTGCGCGGAGAAGATCTCCTGGTCGCCATGCGACCAGCCCAGGCGCACCAGGTAGTTGAGCAGCGCGTGCGGCAGGAAGCCGTCGTCGCGGTACTGCATGACGCTCACCGCGCCGTGGCGCTTGCTCAGCTTCTGGCCGTCGGGGCCGAGGATCATCGGCAGGTGCGCGAACTCCGGCACCGGCTTGTCCAGCGCCTTGTAGATGTTGATCTGGCGCGGCGTGTTGTTGACGTGGTCGTCGCCGCGGATCACCTCGGTGATGCCCATGTCGATGTCGTCCACCACCACGGCGAAGTTGTAGGTCGGCCAGCCGTCGGAGCGGAAGATCACCAGGTCGTCCAGCTCGGCATTGGCCCACTCCACGCGGCCCTTCACCTTGTCGTCGAACACCACCGAGCCTTCCAGCGGGTTCTTGAAGCGGATCACCCGGTTGGGATCGTCGCGCAGCGGCTCGTTGCGGTCGCGGTAATAGCCGTTGTAGCGCGGCTTCTCGCCGCGGGCCATGGCGGCCTCGCGCATCGCCTCGATCTCTTCCTTGCTCTCGTAGGCGTAGTACGCCTTGCCGGCCTTGAGCAGCTCGTCGGCCACCTGCTTGTAGCGCTCCAGGCGATGGGTCTGGTAGACCGGGCCTTCGTCGTGGACCAGGCCCAGCCAGCGCATGCCGTCCAGGATGGCCTGCACCGCCTCCTGCGTGGAGCGCTCGCGGTCGGTATCCTCGATGCGCAGCACGAACTGGCCGCCGCGGCGGCGCGCTTCCAGCCAGCAATACAGCGCGGTGCGGGCGCCGCCGATATGCAGGAAGCCGGTAGGACTGGGGGCGAAGCGGGTGCGGACGGTCATTGGATCTTCTTGGGGTATGGAGCGAAACGATGGATTTTAGCCGATTCGGCCGGTGGCACCGCGCCCTGCTGGCGGCCCTTCTGGCCAGCGGCGCCGCCGCGGCGCTGGCTGACGACGCCCCCGGCTTCGACCGCCCCGGCTGGGGCTTCGCCACCAACCCGCTGCACGCCGGCCAGTTCGCCTACGAACAAGGCCTGCCCGACTGGAGCCGCCAGCGCGACGCCGGCGCCCGCAGCGACCTGTCCATGTACGACAGCCTGCTGCGCCTGGGCCTGGGCGGCGGTACCGAACTGCAGCTCGGCGGCACGCCGTACAACCGCCTGCGCCAGACCGGGCAAGCGTCCGTGCACGGCCGCGGCGACACCACGCTGGGCCTGAAATGGGTCCCCGTCACCGGCGACGTATGGTCGTGGGGCCTGCTCGGCACTGCGGAATTCACCGACGGCGCGCGCGCCTTCCGCAACGACCATCCCGCCTACACCTTGGGCTTCGACGCCACCCAGCAGACCGGCGGCAAAGTGGCCTTCGGCTATTACGCGCAATGGCAGCGCAGCGGCGGCAAGGACAGCGTCCAGTTCGCGCCCAGCATCGGCTACCAGTTCAATCCGCAGTTCGGCGCGTATCTCGAAGCCATGGCCCAGCACGACGGCAGCCAGGGCTTCGGCAGCGAAGCCGGCACCGACCTGGCCTGGCAGCCGCTGGCCAATCTGCAGTTCGACAGCTGGGTGCGCCACCGCCTGGGCGGGCATGCGCCGAGCTGGGAGGCCGGGCTCGGCGTGGCGATGTTTTTCGGGCGCTGACCCCGAACCTGTGGCGTAGGTTGGGGTGAGCCGAAGGCGAACCCCAACGTTGCAGCACACGCATCGCACGAATGTTGGGGTTCGCCTTCGGCTCACCCCAACCTACGCCGGAGGTGTCAGCCGTTGCCTTACTTCACATGCACGGTGATCTTCTTCGAGACCACCGCCGGATCGAACGGAATGTGGTTCTCGTCCGCCAGCTCCAGCTGCAGCGTGTGCGTGCCGGGCTTGAGCTTCACCGTGGTCTCGGTCTGGCCGTTGCCGAAGTGCAGGTGGTTCTCGTCCTTCGGAATCACCTGGCCGGCGGCCGGCAGGTCCTTCACGTCGACCAGCAGGTGGTGATGGCCGGTGCCGTCCTTCTTCACCCCGGCCGGGGCCACGCCCATGCCCTTGAGGCCGAACGTGACGGTGAATTCCTGGCCCACGGTGGCGCCGTCCTTCGGGCTGATGATGTAGACCTCGGCGCCGGCGGGGGACTTGGTCACCGGCAGGCCGGGAGCGTCGGCGGCGATCGCGGCGGCGGCCGTCGAGGCCAGGGCCAGAGCGAACAGGATGCGCTTCATCGTGGGATCTCCTTGGCATGAAGGGGGACGGCCAGTGTAAGCGCATCGTCATGCGGAAAGCGCCCTACGAACTCTCAACTGGGAGCAGTCGTAACGCGGGCGTCATGAACGCGCCACGCCCCCGCAACGCCCCAGGACGAATCTATGCCGGGCCAGCACAGGTATCGCCATGCGCATCGGCATTGTCACTGAGACGTATCCGCCGGAAATCAACGGGGTCGCACTTACCGTGCACAGCCTCGCCGCCGGCCTCGCCGCTCGCGGCCACACCGTCGAGCTGACCCGGCCGCGCCAGGCCGAACCGTTCCACGACGAGCCGGGCATCTTCCCTGTCGAAATGCGCGGCGCCGCACTGCCGCGCTATCCGGGCCTGCGCTTCGGCCTGCCGGCCGGCCGCAACCTGCGCGAACGCTGGACGCGGCTGCGCCCCGACGCCATCTACGTCGCCACCGAGGGCCCGCTGGGCTGGTCGGCGGTGCGCGCGGCCAAGGCGCTGGGCATTCCCGCGGCCACCGGCTTCCACACCCGTTTCGATACCTACGCCAACCACTACGGCGTGGGCTTCCTTACCCCGGTCGTGCGCGGCTACCTGCGCCGCTTCCACTGCCGCGCCGCCGCCACCCTGGTGCCGACCGACGCACTGGCGCGCGAACTGGCGGACCTGGGCGTCGAAACGGTGCGCCTGCTGCGCCGCGCCGTGGACACCCAGCTGTTCCATCCCAGCCACCGCGATCTCGAACTGCGCGCCTCCTGGGGCGTCGACGGCAATACGCCGGTGGTGCTCTACGTCGGACGCATCGCCGCGGAAAAGAACCTGGACCTGGCCGTGCGCACCTTCCGCGCGATCCAGCGCGACGTACCCAAGGCCCGCTACGTGTGGGTGGGCGACGGCCCCTCGCGCGCGGCGCTGCAGGCGGCCAATCCCGACTTCATCTTCGCCGGCGTGCAACGCGGCGAGGCATTGTCGCGCCACTACGCCAGCGCCGACGTATTCCCCTTCCCCAGCCTCAGCGAAACCTTCGGCAATGTGATCCTCGAAGCGCTCGCCGCCGGCCTGCCGGTGGTGGCCTACGAGGAAGGCGCCGCGCGCGAGCATCTGTCCTCCGGCATCAACGGCTTCCGCATCGAGGCCGGCAACGAGCGCGCCTTTATCGACGCTGCCTGCACGCTCACCGCCAACGCCAGCCTGATCCGCCACATGGGCCGCGCGGCGCAGGCCAGCATCGCCAACCTCTCGCCGGACGCGGTGATCCGCGAATTCGAATCCCTGTTGCGTGAACTGGCCAAGGAGCATCGCGATGAACACTCTGCCGCCGCTGCACACGCCTGAGCTTTCCGCCGGACCACGTTTTGCCATCGACCGGCGCATCTGCGTCGCCGCCAACCACTGGGGCGCGCGCCGCGCCGTCGGCGTGTTCTTCGGCCTCGTCAGCCGCCTGGGCGACGGGGTGTTCTGGTATTCGCTGATGCTGGCCCTGGCCCTGTTCGACGGCCGCCGCGGCCTGGCCGCCGCCGCGCAGATGGCCATCACCGGCCTGACCGCCCTGCTGCTGTACCGCCTGCTCAAGCGCTGGACCCGCCGCCCGCGCCCGTTCCGCGCCTGCCCCGGCGTGATCGCCCACGTGCCGCCGCTGGACGAATTCAGCTTTCCCTCCGGCCATACCTTGCAGGCGGTGAGCTTCACCATCGTGGCGCTGGCCTGGTACCCCCTGCTGGCCCCGCTGCTGCTCACCTTCACGGCGCTGGTCGGCGCCTCGCGGGTGATCCTGGGGCTGCATTATCCGAGCGATGTGATCGCCGCCACCGCGATCGGCGGTGCGCTGGGTTCGCTCTCGCTGTGGGTGCTGCCGCTGATGCATTGGATGCATTGAGCGGTCAGCGGTTCCATGCGCAGCTGGTGATGGCGGTGCTGTCGTCGAGCAGCGAGTAGCCCAGGCGGAAGCGCATGCCGGCCAGCAACGCCGGCGCCAAGCTCTCGGCGATTTCCGCCTCGATCGCGACTTCATTCGAATCGACGATCTTCAGCGCACTGAACTCGAAGACCCGGCCGACTTCCGCCGCGGTCGCCTTGTAGAAACTTTCCTTGGCGGAAAACGCGATGGTCAGCGCCATCGGTTCGCCGAACCGCCGCGCAAGTGCGGCCAGCACCTTGCGCTCCGCCGCATCGACCACCGATTGCACGATGGCATCGAACGCGCCTGGCGCCACCACGTGCTCGATATCGATCCCGACGCCGCGTACCGCGTTTTCGCGCGTGGCCACGGCCGCCGCGATTCCCACCGCATGCGTAATGCTCCCGATAAAACCCTGCGGCCATGCAGGCGCGCGCGACGGCCCGATCGCCAGGTCGCCCGCCTCAGCGCCAGCTTCCGAGAGCGCCGCCATCGCAGCACGCCGTCCGGCCAGATATTCCGCCTTGCGCTTTGCCACGCTTCGCGCGATGGATGGCGGGCAGGCGATGCCGTGATGGGCGAAATGCGTGTCGTCGCTTTCCTCCACATCAAACGGCAACGCGAATGCGTCGGGCAGATTCCCTGGATGTCGCTCCAGCGACAGGCGCCGCAACTCCTGCATGTCCTATCCTTTGCACATCGCCTCTACGCAAGCCCCTCTCCCTTCGGGTCGCCGGAGGGAGAAGGATTCGAGACTGCAGAACCGACGCGAGCTCAAGCTTCTACTTGCGGCCTCAACACGATCTCGTTCTGCCGCCGCCTCACCGCCACCCATATTCTCCAGAAATACAGCACCCCGATACCCGCCTCGAACGACGACCCCACCACCCATGCCGTCGGCAGATACTCCGCATCCCCCACATGCCCCAAGGTAATCAGATAAACCGTGGGAATGCTCAACACCCACATCATCACGAAGCGTACCGCGAACAGGAACCGCGTCAGGCCGAACGCCTCCAGCACCGCCTGCCCCGTCATCGAGAACGCGAACGCCAGCGAGTACGTCCACAGTACTTTCGAGGTGGCCACCGCCGCGTGGCGGATCTCGTCGGGCTTGTCCGCCAGCCCGAACGGATCGAGCAGCACGTTCGGCGTGACGATCTGCAGATATGCGGTAAATGCCACGTACGCCAGCTCCAGCGCCAGCGTCACCAGCATGATGCGCGGCACCTGCTCGAACTCCCCCTGCCCCAGCGCATTGCCGCACAGCACGCTGCAGCCTATCCCTAAGCCCAGCAGCGGAATCACGCCGATATAGCTCACCGTGAGGTTGACGTTGTTGGCCGCCAGCGCGATCGCGCCCAGCCCGGCGATGATCCAGATAAACGCCGCATTGCCGAAGTTGCCGATGCCCGCCGTCACGCCCAGCGCCACACCCTTCCTGATCCGCGGCATCAGATCGCCGCGATGCAGCCCGCGCGCCGCCACCAGCCGCCGCACGTCGCTCCACACGTCCCTGGGCATGTACGCCACATAGATCAGCGTGATCGCCAGGGTGCCGGCCAGGGTGCCCAGCGCCGAACCGCGCATGCCCAGCTCCGGCAGGCCGAAGCGGCCGAACACCAGGCCGATGGTCGCCACGATGCCTGCCGCCTGGCCGATCAGTCCCGCCACCAGGGTGATGCGCGTCTTGCCGATGCCGTTGAAGTACGACGACAGCGCCATGTTGAAGGTCATTGCCGCGCCGAAATACGCCGACCAGTAGAGAAACTGCGCTTCCAGCCGCGTGAGGTTAGCCGGCCGGTCGCTGAGCGCCGGGATCCACGCCATCAGCGGCGCCATCAGCCACAGCAGCAGCGCGAACACCACGCCCACCACCACGCCGATCGCCGCCTGCCACGCCGCATCCGCGTGCCCCGAGCGGCCATAGGCCTGCGCCACGCAGGAACGCGAGAAGCCCACCACGGCGACGAAGAAGCCGACGATCGCCATCGCCGTGTACACCGCGGGGCCGGACGCCGCCAGCGTATCGGCCGAGTACCGCGCCAGGCAGATGCGGTCGACCAGCATCATGATCAGGTTGCCGATCATCGAGCCCATCAGGGGCAGCGACACCTTCAGGATGCGCCGCGCGATGGCGGCGCTGGACGCGGGCGCGATGGCGTTCAAGCCGCGCCTCCCGCCGGCGGCACGCGCAGCTTCAGCCGCACCGGCACGGAACTCGGCGCCATGAAGAAATTCAGCAGCTCCTTCGCGGGCGGCGCCTTGGGGTCGGGCTCCAGCTCGAAGTTGCGCATGATCATCGACACCACCACCTTGATCTCGGTCAGCGCCAGGAACCGCCCAGGGCACAGTCGCGCACCGCCGCCGAACGGAAACAGCTTGCGGCTGGGGTCTTCCTCGCCGGGCTCGCGGAGTTCCGCCACCCAGCGCTCGGGCCGGAAACGATCCGGCTCGGGGAACTGCGCCGCGTCGTGCCCCTCGCCCGCCGTCGCCACGATGATCGCGGTGTTCTTCGGAATGAACGTGTCGGCCACCACGCAATCGGCGTTCGCGGTCAGCCCCAGATACGGCGCCACCGCCTTCAGCCGCTGCGTCTCGCTGTGCGCCGCCTCCAGATAATGGAAGGCCTTCATCTGCTCCCACTCGCGCGGCAGCGGCGCCTCGCCCAGCACCTGGTCCGCTTCCGCCGCCAGCGCGGCCGCGGCAGCCGGATTCTGCGCCAGCAGGCACAGCATCCAGCCGATCGAGTTGGCGGTGGTGTCCTCGCCGCCGATCACGCTGAGGATGGCATTGGCCACCAGTTCCTCGTCGGTGAATTCGGATTCGGGATCCTCGCTGGCGGCGATCATCGCCTCCAGCATGTTGGCCGGCTTGCGCTGCAGTTCGCGCTGCTGCTCCATGCGCTGGCGCGTGTTGCGGATGAACTCCTGCACCCGCGTCTCGATCTCGGCGAAGGAGCGCTCCGCCGCGCGGTCCACCGGCAATCTGAAGTAGCGCCAGTACGGAAACGCCGCGGTGGTGCGCTGGCCCAGGCGCTGGAACATGCTGTCGATATCGCGCTGCAGCGGATCGCCGTCCTGGTTCACCGCGTCGATATCGTGGCCCATGGCGATGCCGACGATGGTATCCAGCGCCATCGCCTTGAGGTCGCGGCGCAGGTCGATGGCGCGGCCTTCGAGCACCGCCTTCTTCCAGCGTTCGAGCATGCGCTCGGTCAAGGTCACCATCTTCGGGAAGAAGTTGCGGATCACCTCGGCATTGAGCCCGCTCATCACCAGCTTGCGCTGCTTGCGCCAGGCCGCGCCCTCGGCGGTGAACACGCCGCCGATGTTGAGCTCGTTCATGATCGTCTTCAGCCCGCCGTTGCGGCGGAAGCCGTCGGGACGCTCGCGCATCACGCCATGCGCGGTGGCCGCGTCGGAGACGATCACGATGGTGTGGCCGAACACCTGCAGGCGGAACATCGGTCCGTACTCGCGCACCCAGGCGCTGAACTTCTGGTGCATCTGGCGGCCGCTCAGCTGCAGCGCATTGCCGACCACCGGCTGGCCCTTCGGCGCGGGCAGATCCTCGATGCGGCGCGTGTAGCTGAGCTCGGCCGGGGCTTCTTCGGGCAAGGCCAGTGCTTCGGAGACGGTTTCGTTCATGGCATTCCCCTGTTGAGCGCTCACGGACTGGCCGCGGTGAAGGAAAGATTCGGCGTATAGCGGCCGATCCGCGCCGAGATATCGCGCGCCAGCTTTTCATTCAGCGGCGCCGACACGATCGACAGATGCGAACCGCCGATCCGCGACACCTCCAGATGCCGCCCCACCAGGTCGCGCCAGCCGAGCGAGACCTCGTCGCCTTCGTGGCGATCGGCGGCGAAGTACGTCACCGGCAGCTGCGCCGCCGGCGGACGATAGTCGTCGGCCGCGCGGCCGCAGGCTTCGTACAGCGCCACCGTGCGCTTCACCTCGTCCGCATCCAGCCCCGCCGGCACCAGCCCCGCGCCCATGCACAGCGCGATCACGCCGTCGAGATCGCCGCGGATAGCGCGCGCCATCAGCTCGGGATAGTCGGGATGGGTGCGCCAGTCGCCGGCCAGGTTCAGGTCGAGCAGCCAGTTCAGCAGCGCGCGGCAGGCGTCGTGCTGCACCGGATGCCGCTCGCGCTCCCTGGCGCGCAGCGCCGGCGCGCTGGTGTCGATCATGCCGACGAACTGCACGTCCTCGCCCGCCGCCAGCAGGCGGTGCGCAATCTCGTACGCCACCATGCCGCCCAGCGACCAGCCGGCCAGCAGGTACGGACCGGACGGCCGCACTTCGCGGATCGCATCCAGATACGCCGTGGCCATGGCGTCGATGCTCCGGTGCAGCGTCTCGCCCACCGCCAGGCCGTACACCGGCTGGTTGGCATCCAGGTGCTGGGCCAGGTCGAACGCGTACTGCACGCCGCCGCCGATCGGATGGATCAGGAACAGCGGCGCGGCCGTACCCTTGGCGCGGATCGGCACCAGGTTCGGATGCAGCCCGCCCTGCTTGCGCGTATCCACGAACGAGGCCAGCGCGCCCAGCGTGGCGTGCGAGAACAGGTCGCGCAGCTCGATCTCCGCCACGTGCCGCTTGCGCAGCTGCGAGACCAGCTGGGTCGCCAGCAGCGAGTGGCCGCCGAGTTCGAAGAAGTCGTCGGTCAGCCCGACCTTCTCCACCTTCAGCAGCTCCGACCACACCGCGGCAATGGCCTTTTCCATCGCCGTGCGCGGCGCGACGTGCTCGCCTTCGTCCTGCGCCATCTCCGGCGCCGGCAGCACCTTGCGGTCGACCTTGCCGTTGGAGGTCAGCGGCATCGTCGCCAACCCCACGAAGTACTCCGGCACCATGTAGTCGGGCAGCGTCTGCGCCAGGGTGCGGCGCAGCACCGCCGGATCCGGCAGCGCCTGCCCGTCGTGCGCCACCAGGTAGGCCACCAGGCGCTGCACGCCGCGCTCGTCCGGCCGCGCCAGCACCACCACGTCGCGCACCGCCTCCAGCGCGGCCAGCGTGGATTCGATCTCGCCCAGCTCGATGCGCAGGCCGCGAATCTTCACTTGGTGGTCGCTGCGGCCCAGATACTCGATATTGCCGTCCGGCAGATAGCGCGCCAGGTCGCCGGACAGGTACATGCGCGCACCGTCCTCGGCGCTGAAGGGATTGGGGATGAAGGTCTGCCCGGTGAGATCCGGCCGGTTCACGTAGCCGCGCGCCAGGCCGACGCCCGCGATATACAGATGGCCGACCACGCCCACCGGCACCGGGTTGAAGTAGTCGTCCAGGATATGGATCTGGATGTTCGCGATGGGCTTGCCGATCGGCACGCAGTTGAGCGCGCTGTCCTTGCGGCACTGCCAGTAGGTGACGTCGACCGAAGCCTCGGTCGGGCCGTACAGGTTATGCAGCGCCACGTGGTCCCAGGTGGCGAAGAAGCGCTGCTGCAGATCCATCGGCAAAGCCTGGCCGCTGCACATCACCTGGCGCAGCGAGCGCCCGCTGCCGGGTTCCACTTCGTTGAGGAACACTTCGAGCATCGGCGGCACGAAGTGCGTGGTGGTGATGCGCTCGGCGTCGATCAGGCCGGCCAGGTAGGCCACGTCCTGGTGGCCGCCGGGCTTGGCCACCACCAGGGTGGCGCCTTCCAGCAGCGGCCAGAAGAACTCCCACACCGAGACGTCGAAGCTGAAAGGCGTCTTCTGCAGCACGCGGTCGGCGGCGGTCAGCGGATAAGCCTCCTGCATCCACTCCAGGCGGTTGACGATGCCGCGATGGTCGATGCCCACGCCCTTGGGCTTGCCGGTGGAGCCGGAGGTGTAGATCACGTAGGCCAGATCGCCCGGCTGGGTGGCGTTGACCGGATTGCCGGCATCCTCCATCGCCCAGCTCGCGGCGTCGCCGTCGATGCACAGCACCGGCAGGCCGGGAATCGTCGGCGCGGCGTGGCGCAGGTGCGTCAGGGTGAGGATCGCCGCGGGCGCCGCATCCTCCACGATGGTGGCCAGGCGGTCGGACGGATAGGTCGGGTCCAGCGGCACGTAGGCGCCGCCGGCCTTCTCGATCGCATACAGGCCCACGATCATCTCGATCGAGCGCTCGGTGCACAGGCCGACCAGCACGTCCGGCCCCACGCCGAGATGGCGCAGGTGGCGGGCCAGGCGATTGGCCTGCGCATTGAGCTCGGCATAGGTCAGCGACCGGTTCTCGTACACCACGGCCACGTGCTCGGGCGTGCGCGCCACCTGCGCCTCGAACAGCTGGTGCAGCGTGTTCGTCTCCGGCGTCACGCGCGGATAGGCCTTGGCGGTGTCGTTGAAGCCGTAGACCAGCTGCCGGTATTCCGCCTCGCCGATCATCGGCAGCTCGCCCAGCGGCCGCTCCGGCTCCGCCACGATGGCCTGCAGCAGGTTGGCGAAGTGCTCGCCCATGCGCTCGATGGTGGCGCGGTCGAACAGGTCGGTGTTGTACTCGAAGCTGCCGTACAGGCCTTGCGGGCCTTCGCTGAAGGTCAGCGTGAGATCGAACTTGGCGGTCACCGTCTCGTGCGGCACCAGTTCCAGCTCCAGCCCCGGCAAGGCAAGATTCAGCGGCGCGTTCTGCAGCACCAGCATCACCTGGAACAGCGGCGAATAGCTGGTGTGGCGTTCCGGCTGCACCGCGCCCACCAGCTGCTCGAACTGCACGTCCTGGTGGGCGTAGGCGTCCAGCGTGGTGGCGCGCACCTGCTTGAGCAGGTCGGTGAAGCCCGCGCTCAGGTCCACCTGGTTGCGCAGCACCAGGGTGTTGACGAAGAAGCCGATCAGGTCCTCGATCTCGCTGCGGTTGCGGTTGGCGATCGGCGTGCCGATGCAGATGTCGTTCTGCCCGGAATAGCGCGCCAGCAGCACGTTGAAGGCCGCGCACAAGGTCATGAACAAGGTGCCCTGCGACTTGCGGCTCAGCGCCTGCAGCTTCGCGCTGAGCTCCGCCGGCAGCGCATAGGGCAGCGCGGCGCCGTCCTGGCCCTGGGTGGGCGGACGCGGGCGGTCGGTGGGCAGGGTCAGCAAGGTCGGCGCGCCGGCCAGCTGCTTCTTCCAGTAGCCGAGCTGCCGCTCCAGCACCTCGCCGCTCAGCCATTCGCGCTGCCAGCGCGCGAAATCGACATAGCGCATCGGCAGCTCCGGCAGCGCCGCCGGCGCACCGAAGGCGCGGCTGGCATACAGCGTGCCCAGCTCGCGCACCAGGATGCCCATCGACCAGCCGTCGGAAACGATGTGGTGCATGGTCAGCAGCAGCAGATGCTCGTCGTCGGCCAGGCGCAGCAGGCTGCCGCGCACCAGCGGCCCGCCGTGCAGGTCGAACGGCGTGCTCGCCTCGTCCAGCATCAGCTGGCGCGTCTGCGCCTCGCGCTCGCCCGGCGCGCTGGCGCGCAGGTCGTGCAGCGCCAGCGCCAGCTCCACGCGCTCGGCGATGTACTGCACCGGCGTGCCGTCCACGCTGCCGAAGCGCGCGCGCAGCGCATCGTGGCGCAGCACGACGTCGTTGAGCGCGCCTTCCAGTGCGGCGGTATCCAGCCGGCCCTTCAGGCGCACCGCGGCGGGAATGTTGTAGGTGGGGCTGTAGCCTTCCAGCTGATCCAGGAACCACAGGCGCTGCTGCGCGAACGACAGCGGATAGCTTTCTTCCCGCACCGCGGCCGGCGCCGCCACCGTGCTGGCCGGAGCCGTGGCAAGGGCGGCGGCGGCCACCCATGCAACCAGGGCGGCGACCGTCGGCGCTTCGAGAATCGCCGCCACCGGCACCTCCACGCCGAACTCGTCGCGGATGCGCACCGCCAGCCGCGTCGCCAGCAGCGACTGGCCGCCGAGCTCGAAGAAGTCGTCGTCGAGCGCCACCGACGGGCGGCCCAGCAGCTCGCACCAGATGCGCATCATGGTGCCGGTGGCATCGGTGGCCGGAACGTCGGCCGCGGCGAGCGCCAGCCCTTCCTTACGCACCGCCCCCAGCGTCGGCAACGCATCGACGGCGTCCGGATAACGCACGTCCGTCCAGCACACCTCGCGTGCGAACGGATAGCTCGGCAGGCTCACGCGGCGCGGCTTGGCGGCGCCGGCGTACAAGCCGTTCCAGTCGAATGCGAACCCCTTCACCCACAGGTCGAGCAGCTTGCCGTACTTGCCCTTGGCCACCCAGGCCTGCACCGCGGCCTGCATGTCCTCGTCGTCGGCCAGCGCGGAGAACGCATTGCGCTTCGCCTGTCCCGCATAGACGTCGTCCACGTCCTTGCCGCCGGCGAGGATCGCCGCCAGCTTGCCGCGCAGCTCGTCCAGCGATTCCACTAGCAGGGCCAGGCGCTCCTCCATCGCCTCGCGCCCCACCTGCAAGGTGTAGGCGATATCGGCCAGCGCCAGGTCGGAGGCGTGCCGCTCCGGCGCCAGCGCCGCGAGCAGCCGCTCCACTCGTGCCTTCAAGCGTTCGGGATCGCGTGCGGACAGCACGATCATGGCCGGACCAGGCAGGCCGCCACGCATCGACGACGACGGCTCGACGTATTCCTCGATCACCAGGTGCGCGTTCGCGCCGCCCGCGCCGAACGAGGAAATGCCCGCGCGCCGCGGGAATTCGCGGCGGCGCCCGTCGACGTCCAGCTGCGGCCGCGTCCACGGCGCCAGCGCCTGCTGCACGAAGAACGGCGTGTCGGCGAAACGGATCTCCGGATTCGGCGTGGCCGCATGCAGGCTCGGCGCCAGCATGCCGTGCTTCATCTGCATCAGCACCTTGCTCACCGCGACGAAGCCGCTCGCGCTTTCGCTGTGGCCCAGGTTGGACTTGGCCGAACCCAGCGCGCAGAACTGCCGGTCCTGGGTCCACTGGCGGAACGCCTTGGCCAGGCCCGCCACCTCGATGGGGTCGCCCAGGTGGCTGCCGGTGCCCTGCGCTTCCACATAGCTCACCGTGCGTGCATCGATGCCGGCGCGGCGCAATGCGTCGCCTACCAGCTGCGCCTGCATATTGGGGTTCGGCACCAGGTAGGCGTTGGTCTTGCCGCCCGAGTTGATCGCGCTGCCCTTGATCACGCCATAGATATGGTCGCCGTCGGCCACCGCGCGATGCAGGGGTTTAAGCACCAGCGCGCCTACCGCCTCAGCGTCGACGAAGCCGTCCGCGCCGGCCGCGAAGGACCTGCACTTGTCGTCGGCCGACAGCATCGCCATCGAGGCCAGGTCGATCAGCTGGGTCGGCGCCACGATCAGGTTCACGCCGCCGGCGATCGCCACCTCGCTGTCGCCGCTGCGCAGGCTTTCCAGCGCCAGATGGATGGCCGTCAACGAGGACGAGCACGCGGTATCGACCGCCAGGCTCGGCCCCTGGAAATTGCACAGGTGCGAAATGCGGTTGGCGATCGACCAGAAGCGCGCGCCGGTGGCGTAGTGCTCGTTGGTGACGCCGACGAACACGCCGACCTTGCGCGTGGCGCTGAGGCCGGCGGCCGTATAGCCCGCGTCCTCGATGCTCGCATGCACCTCCTGCATGAACAGCCGCTCCTGCGGGCTCATCAGGCGCGCCTCGCTGGGCGCGATATGGAAGAACAGGCGATCGAAGCCCTGCACGTCGTCCAGCAACCCGGCCCAGCGCGTGTAGGTCTTGCCGGCCTGGCCCTTGCGCTCGTCGAAGAAGCGGCCATGCGCCCAGCGTTCCGGCGGCACTTCGCTCACGCTGTGGCGGCCGGCGGCGAGGTTGTCCCAGAACTGGTGGACGTCGTTGGCGCCGGGGTAGCGGCCGGAGAGGCCCACGATGGCCACGTCGAACGGCGCCACTGGGGCGGGCACGGTGGGGATGGTGGCCTCCACCGGCTGCACCTCGCGTGCGGCAGTGCTGGCTGTCTGTACCACGGCGGCCGGCGCTGCAGCCGGCGCGGCGGCGGCCATGCCCGCCCAGCGCGACAGTGCCGCCGGATCGGTGCGCAGGAAGTGATCGACCAGCGCTTCGACATCGTGGTGCTCGAAGAACAGCGTCGCGCCGATCTGCTCCGCGCCGAACACCACGCGCAGCGCATCGGTCAGTTCCATCACCAGGATCGAATCGAGTCCGTACTCGTCGAAGCCCACCGTCGCCCCGATCGCCTCCAGCGGCAGCGCCAGGCGCCGGCTGATCAGCTTGCGGAACTGCAGGATGCTCTTTTCGCGCAGCACGGCGCTGGCCGGCTGCGTGTCGGTGGCGTGGCCGTGGTGCGAGGTGAAGTCCTTGGAATCGTTCATGGCAGGTGAGTTCCGTTCGTGGTTCGTGTCGCGTGACAGCGGAGGTGCCGGCTTGAGATGGACCGTGCGCAGGCTGAGTTTTTCGATGCGCACGCAGACCTGGCCGTGCGCATCGCAGAGATCGATATCGAATTGGCGGATGTCGCCGGCGGCTGCGGTGCCCGCGGCGTGGCGCACGTAAGCCCACATGCCGGCGGCGCAGGCCGCATGTGCCTGCACGCCGTCGACGGCAAACGGCAGGGCCAGCGCGATGCCCTCTTCGCCATGCGCCGCCAGATGCATGCCGAGCGACGACTGCAGGGCGGCATCGAGCAGGCTGGGATGCAGCGCGTAATCGGGCAGCGTGGCGGCGACCGGGGCTGGCAGGGAAATCTTCGCCAGCACTTCGCCTTCGCCGACGAACAGCTCGTCGATGCCGCGGAAGGCCGGGCCGTACTGCAGGCCTTTGCTTTCGAAGATGGCGTAGCAGTGCTCGTGGCCGACCTGCGCCACCGTGCAGCGGGCGCGCAGCGCGGCGAGATCGTGCCGTTCGGCGGCAGCCTGCCCCGCCAACGCGATGCCTTGGCTGTGGACGGCGCCGTCCTCGCCGCGCAGTTCGAAGCGGAACGCGCCGTCCGGCTCGGCGGTCAGCGCAAGCTGCAATGACAGTCCGCTGTCGTCCGCTACCGCCGGGCGGACCCATGCGACCTTGCCAAGCCGGACGCCGGATCCCGGCATCGCCTGCTGCGCGGCGGCGCGGGCCATTTCCAGCTGGGCCACGCCGGGCAGCACGCGGCGCCCTTGCACGCGATGGTCGGCGAGGAAGAACTCGCTGCCGTCGAAGCGGCTGCCGAAGCGGCCTGCCGCCGCATCGGCGGTCTGCAGCAGCGGATGTTTGCGGGGTGGCGGTGCGACGCGCACGTCGACTCCGGTCCAGCGCCCCATCGCTTCCGGCTCGACCGCGATGAAATGATCGGCCAGCGCATCGATGCTCGCATGCTCGAAGAACAGCGTGGAGGAAACCCGCTCTTCGATCCCCAGCTCCTCGAACGCCGCACGCAGCGCGTTGGTCAGCTCCAGCACCAGGATCGAGTCCATGCCGTAGCGGTCCAGCCCCGTCGCCGTATCGATCTCGCCGGCCGGCAGCTTCAGCGCCTTGCCGATCAGCTTCGCCAACTTCGCGCGGCAGCGCTCGCGCAGCGAAGCGGCATCCGCCGGCGCAGCCGCTTCGGCTGGACGCGAGACCGTGGCCGCTTCCACCCGTACCGGCGCGCTCGCCTTGGCCGCGGGCTTCTGCAGCACGACACCGTCGCTCTCCGCGACGATCACCTGCTGCCCCAGCCCATGCGCCGGCTCCGCCGGGAAACGCACCTGGCGATAGCCCTCCTCGCGCAGCACGGCATGCCAGCGCGCCGGCGACAGGCTCGGGCAGCCGGGAATACGCAGCGCCTCGTCCTCGTACAGCCACCAGCCATCGAGCAGGCCGAAGGTCAGATGCGACCACAGCTCGCAGCTGGCCAGCTCGTTGAGCACCAGCTGCCCGTTCGCACCCAGCAAGGCCTTGGTGTTGCGCAGGCTCTCGCGGATGTCGCGCGTGGCGTGCAGCACGTTGGTGGCGATGGCCAGGTCGTAGCCGCCGGCCTCGATCTCCTGCCCTTCGAGCGGGCTGCCGATATCCAGCAGCCGGTACGAGAGATAGGGATACGACGGCCCGTACTTGCCCTGCGCGTGCAGCAGGAAGGCGCGCGACAGGTCGGTGTAGCAGTACTCGCCGATGTGTTGCGCATACGGCGCCAGCCGCGCCATGACCCGCGCGCTGGTGCCGCCGGTGCCGGCGCCGATCTCGACGATGCGGATGCGCGCCGCCGGATCGCGCGCCACGCGGGCCGCGACGAAGGCGAGCACCGCCTCGCACAGCACGTCGTTGAAATGATCGGCGACGGCATTGCCCTGGTAGACGCCCTCGACCAGCCGCATCGACGAGTCCGGGAACATCACCGCGGTGGCTTCGACCTCGCCGCGCAGGATCGCCGGCAGCGAGCGCAGCATGGCGTCGACCAGGGTTACCTGGGCCTGCCGCACATGGCCTGCGGCCTGCCACGCCACTTTGCGCGCGTTCCATTCGGACCAGGCGCCTTCCAGCGAAGGGGACACCGTGAGGCCGGCCTGCGCGATCATGCGCAGGCTGTGCTTCAGCCAGCGTGCGTAGCGCGGGGAAGCAGCCGCCGCATCCGCCAGCCCCAAGCCCTGCAGCTCGCCGCGCAGGATCGCCAGCGCCAGCCGGTCGATCTCCCGGCCCTCGGCCGCGAGATGCGCCGCATCGCCCTGGAATGCCGGCGGCACGCTCAGGGTGTCCGCCACCGAGTCGAAGCGGGCCGGGTGCATGCGCACCTTCGCCTGCCCGACCAGATCGAACACGCCGCCGCGCACGTCCTCGCGCACTGCCTTCATAAAGCCCAGCTGCGGCAGCGGCGAACGCAGCAGCCGTTCCAGCGCCCGCATGCCTTCGGCCGGCTCGATCGAACCGATGCCCTGCCGCGCCATGCGCTCGCGGTAATCGCCGGAGGCGACCACGCCGACGCTGCCCCAGTAGCCCCAGTTCATCACCTTCACCGGATACGGCAGGCGCGCGGCCAGATGCAGTGCGTAGGCATCCTTGAAGGTGCAGCCCGCCGCATAGTTGCCCTGCCCCGCGGCGCGCACGAAGCCGGCCAGCGAGGACAGGAACAGCATGAAGTCCAGCGGTTGGGCGCCGAACACCTGGGCGATCCGCACGCTGGCCGCGACCTTGGCCGCCAGCCCCGCGCGCAGCCGCGACTCGTCCATCTGCGCCACGCTCTTGTCGAGCAGGTCGATCGCCGCATGCACCACACCGTGGATCGCGCCATGGCGCGCGAGCACTTCCGCGCAGGCCCGTTGCAGCGCCGCGCGGTCGGCCGCATCGGCGGCGATATAGAGCGGCGCCGCGCCGAGCGCGCCCAGCCGCGTCAGCGCCTGTGCGATCGCCTCGTCTTCCGCGCGGCGGCCGATCCACACGATGCGCGCACGATGCGTGCGGATCATATGCTCGCTCCAGGCCTGGCCGATGCCGCCGGCGCCGCCGATCACTACATAGACGCCGTCGTCGCGATAAGGCGAAGCCTGTTGCGCCACGCTCGCCGCATCCACGCGCGACAGCACCTGGCGGAACCACTGGCCGCCACGCCAGGCCAGGGTGGCGCCGCGGCCCTCGCCGGCCAGCCGGTACATGCGGTCGAGCGGCCAGGCATCGGCGCGCGGCATGTCGAGCAGGTGCAGGCGCCAGCTGGCGCATTCCTTCGCCACCGCGCCCATGAAGCCGTGGATCGCGGCATGGCCAGGTGCGACGGTGTCGGAGCCGTGCACGCACTGCGTCTGCACGGTCACCACGGTCCAGTCGAGCGCGCGGCGGTCGAAGCCGAGTGCGAGCAGGGCCTTGACCAGGCGGAACGCAGCGATCACGCCGTGTTCCTGAGCAGCGATCAGCGCGTCGTCGTCATCGGCCGCGCGGGCTTCGTCGACGGCCAGCCAGACGATGCGGTCGAACGAGCCGAGCGCACGCAAGTGTCGTTCGAGCACGGCGACGTCCACCGGCATCGAATCGAGCACCGCCGCATCCGGCAGCGCATCCAGCAGCATCGCCCGCCGTGCCGGCGAGCCGCCGGCGATCAGGGTGCGTCCGCCTTCCGAGCTTGCGGCAAGCTTCGGCTCGACGACTTCCCAGGTCGGCAGCAGCAGCCATTCGTGGCCGCTGGGCAGAGGTTCTACGGGCTCGCTGCGAAGCGGCGCTGTCGTCTCCGGCACCCAGTAGCGGCCACGTGCGAACGGATAGGTCGGCAGGCCGATGCGACGCGGCCTGCGCGCACCGTGCCACTGCCGCCAATCGACAGCGGCGCCCTTCACCCAGGCATCGAGCAGCTTGTCCAGGTCGCGGGCCGCGGTCCACGCGCCGATCGCCTGCGTATCGGCTGCGGCGTCACGGCGTCCGCGCGATGCGGTGCCACGATGGATGAGTGCCGACGACTCCCCGGCTGCCACGACGGAATGCAACCGCTCACGCAGTTCCTCCATCGACGCCACCGGCAACGCCAGCCGCGACTCCATCGCTTCACGCCCCACCTGCAGCGTATAGGCGAGATCGCCCAGATCCACCTCGGACCGCGTAACGAAGTCCAGCAGCAGGCGAACCTGCTCCTGCAGCTGCCGCTCGTTGCGCGCCGACAACAGCACCGGCACCGGCGCGGTCACCGGCGGCCGCGCCGCCACCGGCGCCACATATTCCTCCAGCACCACGTGCGCATTCACGCCGCCGAAGCCGAACGAACTCACGCCCGCACGGCGCGGCAACGGCCTGCCCTGCGCGTCGCGCAATGCCGCCCACTCCCGCGCCTCGCGCACCACGTAGAACGGACTGCCGTCCAGTTCCAGATACGGATTGAGCCGTTCGCTGTGCAGGCTGCGCACCAGGGTGCGGTGCTTCATCTGCAGCAGCACCTTCACCACGCCGGCCACACCCGCGGCCAGTTCCAGATGGCCGATATTCGTCTTGACCGAACCCAGCCCGCAGTACGGCGCGGCCAACGCCTCTGCGCCGAACGCCGCCTTCAGGCCCTGCACCTCCACCGGATCGCCCAGCCGCGTACCGGTGCCGTGCGCTTCGATATAGCTCACCGTGCGCGGATCGATGCCCGCCTGCCGCTGCGCCGTGCGGATCACCTCGGCCTGCGCCACGGGATTGGGCGCGGTCAGCGAGTTGGCGTGGCCGCCATGGTTCTCCGCCACGCCGCGGATCAGGCCATGGATGCAGTCGCCATCGCGCTCGGCCTCCGACAGTTTCTTCAGCACCAGCATCGCCACGCCTTCGCCGCGCACATAGCCGTCGGCTTCGGCGGCGAAGGTCTTGCAGCGGCCGTCGGCGCTGAGCATGCCGGCCTTGCTGAAGCTGATATGCGCTTCCGGCGTCACGATGGTGTTGACGCCGCCGACCACCGCGACCGCGGCCTGCCCGCCGCGGATCGCGGCGACGCCGCGCGCCAGCGCCACCAGCGAACTGGAACACGCCGTTTCCACCGGCTCGCTCGGCCCATGCCAGTCGAACATGAAGCTGATGCGGTTGGGCCCGACCGAAGGCACGCCGCCGGTCGAGGCGTACGCTTCGCCACCCAGGCCCGCGCGGTCGACCAGCCGGCCATAGCCGGTGGCGCCGGTGCCGATATAGACCGCCGTATCGCTGCCCGCCAGCGCGTCGCCCGCGTAGCCGGCGTCTTCCAGTGCCTTCCATACGTGGATCATGGCCAGCCGCTGCTGCGGATCCATCAGCTCCGCTTCCTTGGGCGAGACGCCGAAGAACAGCGGATCGAACTCGTCGACGCCATCGATAAAGCCGCCCCAGATGATCCGGGTGCGATGCGCCTCGCGGCCCTGGTCGCCATGCAGGCTGCGCCAGTCCCAGCGCGACGGCGGGATCTCGTCGATGCAGTCGCGGCCGTCGCGCAGGTTCCGCCAGAACGCTTCGATATCCGCCGCGTGGGGGAAGCGCCCGCTCATGCCGATGATGGCGATCGGTTCGTCCGCGGCGGGCACAGTAACCACCGGCACGGGTGCGCTCACAGCGGCGGCGGAAACCACCGCAGCGGCACGCTTGCGTACCGGCGGCGCAGCCACGACGCCCTGCTCGCGCACCAGGTGATCGATCAGGCGGTCCAGCGTGGGATGCTCGAAGAACACCGTCGGCGTCAGCCGCAGCTGGAAGCGCTGGTTCAAGGCGTTGCCGAACTCGGTCAGCGAGACGGAATCGAAGCCGTATTCGCTGAAAGTGGTTTCGCCGTCCAGATCGTCCGGCTTCACCTTGATCAGGGCCGAGACCAGCTCGGTCAGCGCGGTCCATACCGCCTCGCGCGACGATTCGGCCGTCTCTTCGATCGTCATCTCTTCCACCATGGCAGCCGGCGGCGCGGCGATGCCCTGCGTTGCCGTGCCCAGCACAGCCTCGCGGATACGCTCCGGCTCGCCCGCCACCACCAGCAGCTGGCTGGCGTCGCTGGCCCAGGCCTCGCGCAGGATGCGCAGGCCCTCGGCGCTGCCCAGCGGATGCATGCCCAGCTGCTGGCGCATCATCGCCTGCGTCGCGGCATCCACCTGCATGCCGCCTTCGGCCCACAGCGGCCAGTCGATCGACAGCGTGCGTCCCTGCCGTTCGCCGCGCGCCACCCGCTCCGCGCGCTCATGCGCGAAGGCATCCATAAAGGCATTCGCCGCCGCGTAATCGGCCTGCCCCACGCTGCCCAGCGCACCCGCGATGGAGGCGAAGCAGATAAAGGCATCCAGCGCCATGTCGCGGCTGGCCCGGTCGAGATTCAGCGTGCCCGCCACCTTGGCGCGCAGCACCTGGCGCAGTTCGTCGCGGGTCTTGGCCAGCAGGAAGCTGTCGCGCACCACGCCGGCGCTGTGCACGATGCCGTCGAGGCTTTCGAACTCCTCCGGAATGCCGCGCACCAGCGTGTCGATGGCCTCGGCGTCGGCGACGTCCACCGCGTGATAGCGCACCACCGCGCCGAGCGCTTCCAGCTCGCGGATGCGGCTCTTGATCGTTTCGTCCAGCGCGGAACGGCCGGTGAGTACCAGCACCGGGTTGCGCACTTCGCTGGCGATGGCGCGGGCAAAGATCAGGCCCAGGCCGCCGGCGCCGCCGGTGATCAGGTAGACGCCGTGATCCTTCCAGGGCGATGCGCCCTGCGCCGACGGGCGTAGTTCGGTCCATCCGGCGGTCTGGCGCTCGCCGCGCACATGGCGCACGCGCTGCGCGGCGCCGTCTTCCGTCAGCGCGGCGGCGACATCCTGTCCAGCCTCGACCGCGATCAGCTGGCCGAGCAGGCGCGGGCTCTCCAGCCGCGCGGTGCGCAGCATGCCGTCCAGTCCGGACAGCGCCTGCCACTCGCCTTCGCGCGGCACGACGACCTGGATCAGGTGCTGCCCCGGCTGCGCGGCCAGACCCTGCAGCGTTTCCAGCAGCAAGCTCGCCGCCGCTTCGAACGCACTGCCGAGGTCGGCACCGCTTGGCGCGACCAGGCAGGCCGCATGCGGGAACTGCTCGCGGATACGCACCGCCAGCCCGTCTTCCAGGCCGCACAGCAGCACGACTCGCGAAGCGGGAGCGGCAGCACCTTCAAACACGGGACGCACCGGCCATGCAGGCCGGAACATCAGCGTCTCGATGGGTGCGGCCGCTGCAGCGATTACCGGCTCGGCACGTGCAGGCGCCTGCGCCGTTCCTGTGGGGAACCAATGGCGTTCACGTGCGAACGGATACGTCGGCAGGCTGATGCGGCGCGGGCGCACACCATTCACATGCAGGTGCCGCCAATCGAGATTGAACCCCTTCGTCCATAGATCGAGCAGCCGCTCGTACTTGCCGCGCGCAAACCAGCTGGCCACGGTGGCGGCCATATCATCATCGCCGGCCAGCGCAGCAAGCGCGTCCGCGCCGCGCCGCGCCTGTCCCAGGTAAAGGCCTTCGATCGCCGTATCGCCGGCCAGCCATGCCGCGAGCTTGCCGCGCAGTTCGTCCAGCGAATGCACCAGCAGCGCAAGGCGTTCGTCCATCGCTTCGCGGCCGACCTGCAATGTGTAAGCCAGGTCCGCCAACTTGAGTTCCGGCTTGGCCAGGTGGGCCATCAACTCGCCTGCTCTTTCGCGCAGCCGTTCTTCGTCGCGAGCGGACAACAGCACCAACGCGGGACCGCCAGGCGGCTCTTCGGCGACGGCGGGCACGTACTCCTCGACCACCATATGGGCATTCGCCCCGCCCGCACCGAAAGACGAGATGCCGGCGATACGCGGATGTTCACGCCCATCGATCACCGGCCGCCGCCATGCGGCCAGCTCCTGCTGCACCACGAACGGCGTCGCCGCGAAATCGATATTCGGATTGAGCACCGCCGAATGCAGGCTGGGCGCCAGCTGCCGGTGCTTCAGCTGCAGCAGCACCTTGGTCAGCCCGGCGATACCGGCCGCGCTTTCGCAATGCCCGATATTCGACTTCGCCGAACCGATCGCGCAGTAGCCCGTGTCGGCCGTCCAGTGCGCAAAGGCCTTCGACAATCCGGCGATCTCGATCGGATCGCCCAGGCTGGTGCCCGTGCCGTGCGCTTCGATATAGCTGATCTGCCGCGCATCCACGCCGCCGGCACGCAGGGCGCGCTCGATCACCTTGGCCTGCGCATTCGGGTTCGGCACGGTATAGCCGTTGGTCTTGCCGCCATGGTTGACCGCGGTGGCGCGGATCACGCCGTAGATATGGTCGCCGTCGGCCTTGGCCTGCGCCAGGGATTTAAGCAGCACCGCGCCCACACCCTCGCCCGGCACATAACCTTCGCCGCCTTCGCCGAAACTCTCGCAGCGCCCCTTGCCCGAAATGAACTTGCCCTGCGCCAGCACCAGGTATTTGTTGGGGTGCACCGACACATTGACGCCGCCGGCAATGGCCACCGCGCAACCGCCGCGCGCCAGGCTCTCGCAGGCCAGGTGGATCGCCGTCAGCGACGACGAGCACATGGTGTCCAGCGCCAGGCTGGGACCGTGGAAATCGCAGAAATAGGAGATGCGATTGGCGATCGAGGCCGGGCTGCCCGGCGCCGCCACGAAGCGGCCATGCGCCTGTTCCTGCGCACCGTAGAGCTGGTACTCCTCGTACATCACGCCGGCGAACACGCCGACGTTGCCGTCCTCGGCCACGTTCTCCCGCGTGTAGCCGGCGTCTTCCAGCGTGGCATGCACGCATTCGAGGAAGAGCCGCTCCTGCGGGTCCATCAGCTCCGCTTCGCGCGGCGAGATATGGAAGAAGCGCGCGTCGAAACGGTCCACGCCGTCGATAAAGCCGCCCCACTTGCCATAGGTCTTGCCGGGGGCGTTGCGGTCCGCGTCGAAGTACAGGCTGTGATCCCAGCGGTCGGACGGGATCCCGGTGATGCTGTCGCGGCCCTGGCTGAGGTTGGCCCAGAACTCCTCGAGGTTGCGCGCCTGCGGATAGCGGCCGGCGACGCCGATGATGGCGATGCCCTCTTCCTTCACTTCGGTGCGGCTGACGAAGCGCGAGCGCAGGCGGCTGGCCGCGACGGGCGCAGAAAGCACGGCCGCCGGCGCGGCCACCGGCGCGGGCGCCGCGACGGTGCTTTCGCCCACCAGCCCGGCCAGCGCCATACGGTGGTGCTGCAGGAAGTAATCCGCCAGCGCGGCGATCGACTGGTATTCGAAGAACAGCGTCTTCGGCAGCGCGCCGAAGGCCTGCTCCAGCCGCGCGGTCAGGTCCAGCGTCATCACCGAATCGATGCCGTAGGCTTCCAGGCGGGCGTCGGCGTCGATGCGCTGCGGCGGGAGCTTCAGCGTGGCCGAGAGCATGCGCACCAGATGGCGCACGGTGCGCTCGCGCAAGTCGTCCGCCGAGGTTTCGACAGGCGCCGCCGTTTGCGCCGGCTCCGGTGCCGCGACGCGCTGCTGCGCCCTCTGGCCCAGCACATCCGCGCGCAGGCGCGCCAGGTCTCCCGCGGCAACCAGCACCTGGGGCGAACCCAGCGACCATGCCTGCGCCAGGGCGGCGCAACCTTCCACGGTCCCCAGCGGCGCCATGCCCCGCTCGCGCAGAAGACGCTGCCGCGTGGCCGCATCGACGCGCATGCCGCCGTGGTCCCACAGCGGCCAGTTGACCGACAAGCTGCGGCCACTGCGCTGGCCTTGCGCAACCAGGCCATCGCGGTGGTGCGCAAACGCATCCATGAAGGCGTTCGCCGCCGCGTAGTCGGCCTGGCCGACATTGCCGATGGCGCCTGCCAGCGACGAGAACACGATAAACGCGTCGAGCGGGAGATCGCGGCTCGCCTCATCCAGATACACGGTGCCGGCAACCTTCGCGCGCAGCACGTCGCGCAGATCCTGGTGCGACTTGCGCAGGATAAAGCCATCGCGCAGCACGCCGGCGCTGTGCAGGATACCGTCCAGCCCTTCGGCCTCGGCGATCTCGCGCACGCAGGCCAGCACCGCGGCGCGGTCGCCTACGTCGAGCTGGCGATAACGGGCCGTGGCACCCAGCGCCGCGAGTTCGTCGAGCGCGGCCTGTGTTTCGCCGCTCAGCGGTGAACGGCCGGTCAGCACCAGGGTGGCGCCTTGGGCCTGCCTGGCGATATCGCGGGCGAACACCAGCCCGAGGCCGCCTGCACCACCGGTGATGAGGTAGGTGCCGCCGGCTTTCCACGGCGAAACGGTATCCGCCGCCGGTTGCGCTTCCGTCCACCCGGCGGTCTGGCGCACGCCATCCACATAGCGAATCGAAACGGCGTCGTCAGAGCGGTTCTCTGCCAACACCCGCACCGCATCCTGGCCCGCCTCGATACGGATCAGCTGGCCGCGGATCCCCGGATTCTCCAGCCGCGCGGTGCGCAGCATGCCTTCCAGTCCGGCCATCGCCTGCGCCGCGCCCTGCGCCGGCACTACCACCTGCACCAGGCAGGGGCCAGGCTCGGTGGCCCATGCGCGCAGCGTATCCAGCAAGGCGGCGGCGGCCGCTTCGTAGGACTGCGCAAGATCGCTGCCGAGCTCCACAGTCGTGGCGTCGCCGAACGTAAGGCGCACACGATCGGCTTCCGCCGCCGCGAGGCCGGCAAGCAGCACGGCATGTTTTGCCACGGAGCCCGCCACGTCTCCCGAAGCCGCCTGCTGCGCAAGCCATGCGGGCGCCGCCAGCAGAACCGGCGCGGCATCCTGGATGGCGGGCGCCTTGCGGAGGAGCACGCCGCCGAAACGGATGCAGATCCGGCCCGCGTCATCGCACAGGTCGATATCGAAGCTCTTGCCGGTTGAGTCGCTGTCGTCGTGCCGCGTCACCACGGCCCACATGCGCTCGGCGCACGCGGCATGGATGTCCAGCGACGCGAGCGATGCGGGCAACCACAGCGTGCCGCCCTCGGGCGAAGCCAGGCCGAGCGTGGCCTGCAAGGCCGCATCGAGCAGGCTCGGATGCAGGCCGAATCCGTCCAGCTTCGTACCCGCCGGCAGAACGATGCGCGCCAGGGCCTGCCCGGTCCCGACCAGAACTTCCGTCAAACCGCGCAGCGAAGGGCCGTATGCCAACCCCATGCGCTCGAAGGCCAACTGGCACTGCGCCGCATCCAGCCGCGACGCCACGCAGATCCGGCGCAGGCTCTCGATGTCATGCGCGGCCGGCGGCTCGCCTTCCTCGACGACAGCCACCGATCCGACCGTGCAGACCGTATCGCCCCTGGATATCTCGAAGCGGATCGCCGCATCGTCCTGCGGCAGCAAGGCGACATGCACCTCCAGCCTATCCGCATCCGCCACCACCGGCCGCTGCCATGCCACGTCCACCAAGCGCAGCCGCTCGTCGCCATCCAGCGCCTCGCGCACGGCCCGGTGCACCATTTCCAGCTGCGCCACGCCGGGCAGCACGCGGTTGCCGCGCACCACGTGGTCGGCAAGGAAAAACTCCCGGCCGGTGAAGCGCGAGCTGAAACGCTGCAGCGCGAACGTCGAGGTATTCCGGTGCAGCAGCGGATGCAATGCGGCGGCTTGCGATTCGTTCGAAGGCGCAGCCTCCAGCGGCAGCCAGTAACGCTCGCGGGCGAACGGATATGTCGGCAGGCTCACGCGGCGCAACGGCCGGCCCGCGTGCAGGCTGCGCCAGTCGAACGCCAAACCCTTCGCCCACAGCGCCAGCAGCTTGCCGTGCTTGCCCTTGGCCAGCCACGCACGCACCGTGCCGTCCATATCGTCGTCATCGGTGAGCTCGGCCAGCGCCTCGCGGTTGCGCTTCGCCTGTCCCTGGTAAAGCTCGTCGATCGCCGTGTCGCCGGCCAGCCAGGCGGCGAGCTTGCCGCGCAGCTCGTCCAGCGTATGCACCAGCAGCGCGAGGCGCTCGTCCATCGCTTCGCGGCCGACCTGCAGCGTGTAGGCGAGATCGTGCAGCGACAGTTGCGGATCGGCCTCGATGGCGGCCAGCAGGCGCTGGGCCTGTTCGCGCAGGCGCGCGTCGTCGCGCGCCGACAGCGGCACGATGGCCGGGCCGTCGTCCCGATGCTCGATCGATAGGGCTTCGACGTACTCTTCGATCACCACATGGGCATTCGCGCCACCGGCGCCGAACGAGGAAATGCCGGCCAGCCGCGGCCGCTCGCGCCCATCGATCACCGGCCGCGCCCACGGCGCCAGCTCCTGCTGCACCACGAACGGCGTCGCATCGAAATCGATATTCGGATTCAACACCGCCGAATGCAGGCTCGGCGCCAGCTGGCGATGCTTCAGCTGCAGCAGCACCTTGGTGACACCGGCAATCCCCGCCGCGCTTTCGCAGTGGCCGATATTCGACTTCGCCGAACCGATCGCGCAGTAGCCGGTGTCCGCCGTCCAGTGCGCGAACGCCTTCGACAGTCCGGCGATCTCGATCGGATCGCCCAGGCTGGTGCCCGTGCCATGCGCTTCGATATAGCTGATATGGCGCGCGTCGATCCTGCCCTTGCGCAAGGCGCGTTCGATCACCTCCGCCTGCGCATTCGGGTTCGGCACCGTATAGCCGTTGGTCTTGCCGCCGTGATTGACCGCGGTGGCGCGGATCACGCCGTAGATATGGTCGCCGTCGGCATGGGCCTGTTCCAGGGGCTTGAGCAGCACCGCGCCCACGCCCTCGCCCGGCACATAGCCTTCGCCGCCCTCGCCGAAGCTCTCGCAGCGGCCCTTGCCCGAGATAAAGCGCCCCTGGGCCAGGGTGAGGTATTTATTCGGATGCACCGACACATTGACGCCACCGGCCAGCGCCACCGCGCAATCGCCGCGCTGGATCGCCTGGCAGGCCAGGTGGATCGCGGTCAGCGACGACGAGCACATGGTGTCCAGCGCCATGCTCGGGCCGTTGAAGTTGCAGAAGTACGAGACGCGGTTGGCGATCGACGCCGGATGGCCCGGCACCGCCAGCGCCTTGCCGCGCGCCTGCTCCTGCGCGCCGTAGAGCTGGTATTCCTCGTACATCACGCCGGCGAACACGCCGACGTTGCCGTCCTCGGCCACGTTCTCCCGCGTGTAGCCGGCATCTTCCAGCGTCGCATGCACGCATTCGAGGAACAGCCGTTCCTGCGGATCCATCAGTTCCGCTTCGCGCGGGGAGATATTGAAGAACAGCGGATCGAAGCGGTCGACGCCTTCGATAAAACCGCCCCACTTGCCGTAGGTCTTGCCCGGGGCGTTGCGGTCTTCGTCGAAGTAGCGCGAGTGGTCCCAGCGCTCGGCCGGGATCTCGGTGATGCTGTCGACGCCCTGGCTCAGGTTGGCCCAGAACGCATCCAGATCGATGGCCTGGGGATAGCGGCCGGCGACGCCGATGATGGCAATGGCGCCGCTCTCGTCGCCGATGGCGCGGTTGCGCAAGGCATAGCGTGCCTGGCGTGTCGGAGGCGCGGCCGCCGTCTTCGTTGCCACGGGCATGGATACCGCCGCGGCCGCGCTGCGCCGCTCGCCGAGCAGCCCGGCCAGCGCCTCGCGATGCTGCCGCGCGAAATAGCCGGACAGGTCGGCCAGCGTCTGGTACTCGAAGAACAGCGTCTTCGGCAGCGGACCGAAGGTCTTTTCCAAGGCGCGTGTGAGGTCGAGCACCATCAGCGAGTCGATGCCATAGGTCTCCATCCGCGCCTTGCGCTCGATCCGGTGCGCGGGCAGCTTCAGCGCGGCCGACAGGAAGCGCTCGAAATGGCGCGTGGCGCGTTCCAGGAAGGCAGCATCGTCTTCGGCGTGCTCTACGGCGATGGGCGCCGCCTGCACAGGGGCGATCGCCATCGGCTCCATGACGACGCCGTTTTCGGCCGACGCGGCCTCAATGGCACGGAACGCCAGCCTGTGGAAACGCAGGCGCGGCATGCCGTCGTCGCCGCACAGATCGATATCCACCACGTCCGCCGCATCGCTCCGCCGGACCACGACCCAGGTGGCATCCGCGCATGGCCCTAAGACATCCAGCGCAGCAAGCGACACGGGAAGCATCAGTGGCGGCGTGTTGCCGCCATCACCGGCGAACAGGCCAATGGAGGCTTGCAGGGCCGCATCGAGCAGGCCCGGCGGCAGCTCATAAGCCTGCCCCGCCGCGCGCCAGGCCTCGGGCAGCGCAACCCTCGCGAGCACCGTGCCCTCGCCCGCGAACACTTCGACGAGGCCGCGGAAGCCTTCGCCATAACCCAGGCCCATGGCCTCGAACATCGCATAGCACGCGGCAGCATCGAGATGCCGCGCCGCGCAGCGCGAGCGCAAGGCATCGATGTCATGCGGCGTCGGCGCAGCCGCGCTGGCCATCGTCGTGACCGTACCCCGGCCATAAAGCAGATCGCCATCCGCATGGAGTTCATAGGCGACATCGCCGCCATCCCGCGGATAAAGCGACAGATGCAGCTCCACGCCCTCGTCGCCGGCCAGCACCGGCCGCATCCACGCGACGTCCTTCAGGTGCAGGGGACCGCTGGATTCCAGCGCCAGACCCGCCGCAGCACGCGCCATCTCCAACTGCGCAACACCCGGCAACACCGCACGCCCGCCGACGCGATGATCGGCGAACACTGTCTCGTTCCCACCGAAGCGGCTGCTGAAACGCGGCCCTTCCAAGGTCGAGGTATTGCGCTGTACCAGCGGATGCAGCGCAGCCGCGCCAGCGCGCGGCGCCGCGCCCGCCGCGATCCAGTAGCGCTCCGCCGCGAACGGATAAGTCGGCAGGCTGACGCGCCGCGGCACGCGGTGGGCATGCAGCCTGCGCCAGTCGATGGCGTGGCCCTGTACCCACAGCTCGACCAGCGTATCCAGCCGCCCCTGCGCGATCCATGCCTCGATCTTGCCGTCCATGCCCTCGCGCGCCTTGTCGGCACGGCCGCGATGCACCGCGCCGGTGCCGTCCAGGAAGCGTGCCAGCTTGCCGTGCAGATCGTCCAGCGAACCGGCGATCACGCCGAGGCGTTCCTCCATCGGCTCGCGGCCGATCTGCAAGGTGTAGCCGAGATCCGCCAACGAAACGCTGGCGCGCGTCTCCGGCGAGGCGACGAAAGCCGCAAGCTCCCGCACCTGCTCGTGCAAGCGCTCGCCATCGCGCGCGGACAGCAGCACGGCGACCGGACCTTCGACAGCCGGCGCATCGGCCACCGGCGCGATGTACTCCTCCAGCACGACGTGCGCATTGACGCCGCCGAAGCCGAACGAACTCACACCTGCGCGCCGTGGCACGGCGCGGCCCTGCGCGTCGCGCAATGCCGTCCATTCGCGCGCCTCGCCGACTACGCGGAACGGACTGCCCGCCAGGTCGATATACGGATTGAGCGTCTGCGCATGCAGGCTCTTCACCAGCCTGCGGTGCTTCATCTGCAGCAGCACCTTGACCACGCCGGCCACGCCGGCGGCCAGTTCCAGATGGCCGATATTGGTCTTGACCGAACCGAGCGCGCAGTGCGCTTCGGCCACTTCGCCGCCGGTGGCGGCATAGAGATCGCGGAACGCCGCCTTCAGTCCATTCACTTCCACCGGATCGCCCAGCGGCGTGCCGGTGCCGTGCGCTTCGATATAGGTCACCGTGCGCGGATCGATGCCGGCGTCCTGGTGCGCGCGGCGGATCACCGCGGCCTGGGCCGCCGGATTCGGCGCGGTAAGCGAATTGGCGCGGCCGCCGTGGTTTTCCGCGGTGCCGCGCACCAGGCCGTAGATATGGTCGCCATCGCGCTCGGCATCGGCCAGCTTCTTCAGCACCAGCATGGCCACGCCTTCGCCGCGCACATAGCCATCGGCATCGGCGGAAAAGGTCTTGCAGCGGGCATCGGCGCTGAGCATGCCGGCGCGCTCGAAACTGATATGCAACTCCGGGTTGACGATGGTGTTGACGCCACCGGCCACCGCCATGGCGCAATCGCCGCGCCCGATCGCCAGCACCGCGCGGCGCAGCGCCACCAGGGAGCTGGAACAGGCGGTTTCCACCGGCTCGCTCGGCCCGTGCACGCCGAGGAAATAGCTCATGCGGTTGGGACCGACCGACGCCACCGTGCCGGTGGAGGAGTAACCCT
>Ga0065165_1000911_pt1 | contig 38161 bp, 46 predicted proteins | sample AraplaMF_Cvi_mMF_FD_63813 | JGI IMG/M metagenome (GOLD analysis project Ga0065165, IMG submission 63813) | Arabidopsis root microbial communities from the University of North Carolina, USA - plate scrape MF_Cvi_mMF (version 2) (version 3) | ecosystem: Host-associated > Plants > Roots >... | reverse complement strand
CCGGACGCCGTCCGGAGTGTTTGAGTAGTAACCGTTTCGACGAAGCCCGAACGCTCCGCGCGACCGTTATCCGCAAGGCCGGGGCGCGCGGGCCTTTTCCGCCCTTCACCCCACCCGGTGGTTCCTGCTGGATCTGTGCACCGCTTGATTTCAGAGGCGGGAGTGAGCCGAACCAGGACCGGAGCGAACCCCAAGACGGGCGGGACCTTCCAGCGAGAAGACCCCGATGGGCGAGCTTACGTCCCTCGCCCTCTGTTTCAGTCGCTTCCCAGCCAAAGCCGCAAAGGACCCCGCTCGATCGCCCCCCGCCGCCGCATCGGTCGCTGGCCATGCGCCCTTTCCCTGCGACGAGGTGAGACCAGGATACGGCCGGTCCGAGAGGGTGCGGGGATTAAAGTTTTAGGTCAGGGATTCCAGCGGCTTGGCCGCCGCAATGACGGGGAGATGCCCTTGCGGCGCGTCCCCGACCGCCTGGCTCCGTGCGAAACCGGGGGACACGCCGCGAGGGCGTGTCCCCGGCGGCGGGCGACTTTGGGGATGCACGGCCGTGAGTGCGCGTCCCCGCCGTCTACCGCCCCTCGACCCACAGGCTCAGCGGCTGCTTCTCCTCGCGGCGCACCAGGATGGCGTAGCCGACCGCGAACACCACGATCCCGATAACCAGCCCGCCCAGGAAGCCGGCCGGGGTGGCGAACCACAGGGTCAGGGTCGAGATGGCGGTGGCCAGGCCCAGCATGCACCATCGCAGGAGGATGCTGAATCCGTGATAGGTCTGCTCGTGGGCGAGCAGTTCGGGTCTTCCGGCGTCGTTGAAATCGGCGTCCATGCGTCACCTCCGCTATTATCGAGGTCGGACCCGGGCCGTCGTACGCGGCCCTGGGCCGAACACTCAAGAACACCCTAAGCCCGTTCCGGGTTTCGCGCGAGGGTCTCGACCTTGACGGGAGGATCGGGGCCGGCCCCTATGTCGGCGCGAGGGCGGGGCGCGACCATGGCGACGAACGGCAATCTGACGGGCATCTGGCAGGGGCTCTACGCCTATCCCGGGGCGCGCGCGCCGGTCAGCTTCACCGCCACCCTGATCGAGAGCGGTGCCTGGCTCAGCGGCTCGATCCACGAGACGGCCCAGGACGAATGGGGCGACTGGTGCGAGGTGTTCGCCACGCTGCTGGGCAAGCGGGCCGGCCAGGCGGTGGCGTTCACCAAGACCTATGACGGCACGAACGGCTGGACCCACGCCGTGGCCTATGACGGTGCGCTGAACGCCGACGCCACCGAGATCGGCGGGCGGTGGTCCATTCCCGCGGCCTGGTCGGGCAAGTTCCTGATGATCAGGCCGGAAGGGCGGCGGGCGCCGCTCCTGCGCGAGGCCTTCGAGCGGATCTAGGATCCGCTCACCGCGGGCTCGAGGAGGCGGAGGATCGAAGCTCCGTTTGAATTGTCATCCCGGACAAGCGCGCAGCGCGAAGATCCGGGACCGACGCCTGAACTCAGCGCTTCCGGCGGTCCCGGATCCGCGGCCGGCTTCGCCGCCCTTGTCCGGGATGACAACCGTTAGGAGGGCAGGGCGGAAATCACCGTCCGCATCAGCGGGGCCAGCACGATGTCGCCCGGCGCGGCCGGGTCGATCCAGGCCAGGTCCTCGATCTCGGCGCGGGCGGCGACCTGGCCCTCGACCGTCACCAGATAGGCCGCCGCCCGCACGGTGAAGCCGGGCTCGTTGGCGGCCGGGGCCTCGAAGGCGCCCAGCAAGGTTGCGTCGACCAGCCGGCAGCCGATCTCTTCGTCCAGTTCACGCGCCAGGGTGGTCAGGTCGTCCTCGCCGGGCTCGCGCTTGCCGCCGGGCTTCATGAAGATCGCCGTGCCGCGCTTGCGGACCACCAGCATGCGGCCGGCCTCGTCGCGGATCACGGCGGTGACGATGTCGATGGTTCGGGTCATTGCGTAAAGGGCTTCGTCAGCTTCTTTCCGCCAACGCCCTGGTAGGTGGTCCTATCCGACCGTCCCCTGGCATCGGATACACTCACGGTGAAGTGGGGGCCGTAGACCCTGTCCACGGCAAAGCGGACCGTCAGCTGTGTGAAATAAGATAGCTCGGCGCCGTGCTTGGCGACCAACGTGGGCAGCCAATGTTTATACTGGCGGAGCGCCTCGGTGAGGACACGCGAGGTGGCCCCGCCGTAAACCCGGCTGGCGATGAAGTCGATCTCGATATAGCCGTCCGCGGAGGCCTGGGCTTCTTCGAAGATATCGTAGCCGTAGATGCCGATCGGTAGGCCGACGCCGCTCGAGATCGAGTCCGCGAAGTTGTGCGCGATCGACTTGAGCTCGCCGAACCGCATCAGCCCAGCTTCTCCGCCGCCCAGGGCGCGAAATAGGTGATGATCCCGGCCGCGCCGGCCCGCTTGAAGGCGGTCAGGCTTTCCAGGATCGCCCGCTCCTCGTCGATCCAGCCGTTCTGGCCGGCGGCCTTGATCATCGCGTACTCGCCCGACACCTGGAAGGCGTAGGTGGGCATGCGGAACTCGTCGACCAGGCGGCGCAGGATGTCCAGATAGGGCAGGCCCGGCTTGACCATGACCATGTCGGCGCCCTCGGCGATGTCGAGCGCGACCTCGCGGATCGCCTCCTCGCTGTTGGCCGGGTCCATCTGGTAGGTCTTCTTATCGCCCTGGCCCGCGGAAAGCTTGGCCGAGCCGATGGCGTCGCGGTAAGGGCCGTAGAAGGCCGAGGCGTACTTGGCGGCGTAGGACATGATCATGGTGTCCTGGAAGTTGGCGCCCTCCAGGGCCGCCCGCAGCTTGCCGACACGGCCGTCCATCATGTCGGACGGGGCCAGGATGTCGGCGCCGGCTTCCGCCTGCATCAGCCCCTGTTCGATCAGGCGCTCGATGGTCGGGTCGTTGAGGATCTTGCCTCCCTCGACCACCCCGTCGTGGCCGTGGTCGGTGAACGGGTCGAGCGCCACGTCGCACAGGATCCCGACCTCGGGGGCGGCGTCCTTCATGGCCTTGACGGCGCGGGGGATGACGCCGTCCGGGTCGGCGGCGATCGAACCGACCGCGTCCTTCCGGGCCCCGTCGATGTGCGGGAAGATGGCGATGGCCGGGATGCCCAGGTCGCGGGCCCGCACGGCGGCCCTGGCGGCGTCCTTGACGCTCAGGCGCTCGACGCCCGGCATCGAGGCGACCGGAACCGTTCCTTCGCCCTCGTGCACCACCATCGACCAGATCAGGTCGGAAGGCTCCAGCGTGGTCTCGCGGACCAGGCGGCGGGTCCAGTCGGCCTGGCGCAGGCGGCGCAGGCGGGTGGCGGGGTAGGGGGCGAGGGGCGGCGTGGTCATGGCCTAGGGTTTCGCGCGGCGGGCGGCGCGAGGCAAGGCGGTTGGTTGCTTAAGGGCGCTTGTCGAACGCGCGGGGCTGGCCAATGCTCGCGTCCAAGCTGATCGAGGGACGATGGGATGAAGCGGTTTGTGATGGCGGTCGCGGCGCTGGCGCTGCTGGCGACGTCCTTCTTCGCGACAGGGGCCTTGGCGCGGCAGGCCCCGCCGACCGGCTACTATGACCCCAAGGCCCCGGACGCCTGGTCCGGCGGGATCCGGATGGTCGACATCGACACGCCGTCGGGCAAGTTCCGCGTCTGGACCAAGCGGGTCGGCTCCAATCCCAAGCTCAAGGTGCTGCTGCTGCACGGCGGCCCCGGCGCGACCCACGACTATTTCGAGGCCTTCGACAGCTACTTCCCGGCCCAGGGCATCGAATACATCTATTACGACCAGCTGGGCTCGGGGCGCTCGGACAAGCCGACGGACACCAAGCTGTGGACCATCGACCGCTTCGTCGACGAGGTGGAGCAGGTGCGCAGGGCGCTGAACCTGGACTCCAGCAACTTCTGCGTCTTGGGCCACAGCTGGGGCGGCGTGCTGGCGATCGAGTACGCGCTGAAACACCAGGCCAACCTGAAGTGCGTGGTGATCTCGAACATGATGGCCTCGATCCCGGCCTACAACGACTACGCCAGCAAGGTGCTGATGCCGCAGATGGACCCGGCGCAGCTGGCCAAGGTCAAGGCGCTGGAAGCGGCGGGCAAGACCTCGGACCCTGACTACATGGGCACGCTGATGCCGATGCACTACGAAAAGCACATCCTGCGTCGGCCGGCCGACCAGTGGCCCGAGCCGGTGACCTACGCGTTCTCGCAGCTGAACGGCGAACTCTACACCCTGATCCAGGGGCCCAGCGAGCTGGGCGCCAGCGGGCTGCTGGCCCATTGGGACCGCTTCGCCGACCTCAAGCGCATCAGCGTGCCGACCCTGGTGATCGGCGCCAGGTACGACACCATGGACCCGGCCTATATGGAGAAGATGTCGAAGGAGCTGCCCAAGGGCCGCTATCTCTACATGGCCAATGGCAGCCACATGGCGATGTACGACGACCAGGCGAACTATTTCGCCGGGCTCACCGCATTCCTGAAGGGGCTGAATTAGCCCGGATTACGGAGCGTAGTTGACGTTGTCGACGCGGACCTGCTGCACGCCGTCGATGCGCCGCCAGACCTGGGCCTTGCAGATCAGCCCACCCAGGACGCAGCCCTTGGCCTTCATGGTGCGGGCGTCGATGAATTCGGCCGTGCCGACTAGGGTGACCTTCAGAGTCGGCACGAAGACTTTGCCGCGCATGTTTCCGTTGCGGGTCGGCTCGAAGTCGCGCAGCAGCTGCTGGCCGACCAGGGTGGTCAGGCCGCTCTTGCGCGCATCGGCCTCGGCCTTGGGGCTGGCATAGACCACGGTGCCGCAGGTGCTGGTCCCGCAGCTCTTGATCGCCACCCGGACATTGTCCTTCGGGCCGGTCCAGACGCCCAGGTCGGCGGCCTGAACCGACGACACGCTGGCGAGCGCCGCGAGGGCGGCGAAAACGGCAGTGAACTTACGCATGACAGAAAGACGACGCCTCCAGTGGCCGCGATTTGATACTGGAGGACGGTCGGATCAAGGGCGGTGCGACACTTGGCTTTCGCTTTTTGCGCGCTGCGGCATTCAAAGTCACCAAGTGAGATATGATTGACACAGTCGTCGGCGCGCGGCACGTCAGCGGCCAAGAAGGCGAGGGGATCACTCTGCCCCGCTTGGGAGGATATCGCGCATGGATTTCGCGCTCAACGACGATCAACGCGCTATCTGGGACATGGCTTCGGGCTTTGCGGCGGAACGCCTTGCCCCGCATTCCGCCGAGTGGGACGAGAAGAAGCACTTCCCGGTCGACGTGCTGCGCGAGGCTGCGTCCCTGGGTTTCGCGGGAATCTATGTCCAGGACGACGTCGGCGGCAGCGGCCTTTCGCGCCTCGACGCCTCGATCATCTTCGAGGCGCTGAGCTACGGCGACGTGCCGACGGCGGCCTATCTGACCATCCACAACATGGCTTCGTGGATGATCGACCGGTTCGGCTCCGACGAGCTGCGCCGGCGCTACCTGCCGCGCCTGACGACCATGGAGCTGATCGCCAGCTACTGCCTGACCGAGCCGGGCTCGGGCTCGGACGCCGCGGCCCTGCGCACCACCGCGCGGCTGGACGGCGACCACTATGTGCTGAACGGCGGCAAGGCCTTCATCTCGGGCGGCGGGGTGTCGGACGTCTATGTGGTCATGGCCCGCACGGGCGTCGACGGCGCCAAGGGCGTTTCGGCCTTCGTGGTCGAGAAGGGGACGCCGGGCCTCTCGTTCGGCGCCAAGGAGCGCAAGATGGGCTGGAACGCCCAGCCGACCGCGCAGGTGAACTTCGACGACTGCCGCGTGCCGGCCGCCAACCGCATCGGCCAGGAGGGCGAGGGGTTCCGCTTCGCCATGATGGGCTTGGACGGCGGGCGGCTGAACATCGCCTCGTGCTCGCTGGGCGGGGCCCAGTTCGCCCTCGACACCGCCAAGGCCTATCTCGAGACCCGCAAGCAGTTCGGCAAGCCGCTCAAGGACTTCCAGGCCCTGCAGTTCAAGCTGGCCGACATGGCCACCGAGCTGGAGGCCGCCCGCCTGATGGTGCGCCGCGCCGCCCACGCCCTGGACAACCGCGACCCGCAGGCCACCAAGCTGTGCGCCATGGCCAAGCGGTTCGCCACCGACGCCGGCTTCCAGGTCGCCAACGACGCCCTGCAGCTGCACGGCGGCTACGGCTACCTACAGGACTATCCCCTGGAGCGCATCGTCCGCGACCTGCGGGTGCACCAGATCCTGGAGGGCACAAACGAGATCATGCGGGTGATCATCGCGCGCGAGATGTTCCGCCAGTGAGCGAGCCCGAGGTTCCTTTGGCCGAGGGCGTGGTTTGCGAGCGGACCTATCAGGTCGTCGTCGACGGCCAGCCCCAGCCATTGCTCTGCCGTTGGTTCGTCCCCACGCCGCATCCGCAAGGCGGCTGGGACTGCCAGGTGAAGCTGGTTTGGCCAGGCGGGCGCGTCCAGAAGGCCTATTCGGGCGGCGTCGATTCCGCCCAGGCTCTGGTCTTGGCGCTGGAGACCGTGCACTCCCGGATCCTCGCGGACGACAGGCCAATCCACTGGTTCGAAGAGCATGACGATCTGGGCTTGCCCTACAGAGACCATCTCGACGAAGATCTCGCCGAGCGGAAAGCGCGGTTCGACGCCCGCACGCGCAGCCACCCGCTTTGGGCCCCGGTTTACGCGACCCTGTCCGCCGGCTGGGACCCGTTCGTCCGCTCGTCGGTTCGGGAAAAATATGACCCGTACCTGCGTGAGCTGATCGGCAGGCTGCAAGAGCGGGAGCCAGCTGAGCGGATAGCGGCGTTCCTTGGCGAGCTCAGAAGCTATATCGACGGCAGTGAAGCCTTCGAAAGCGACGCCGCGACGGATCTGGTCGTCGTCGGCAAGCTCAGAGCACTGGTCGAAGAAGCCAAATGATCTATCTCTGCCGCCACGGCCAGACCGAGTGGAACCGCGCGCATCGCCTGCAGGGCCAGTGCGAGTCCGACCTCACACCGCTGGGGCGGGTCCAGGCCGGGGCGATGGGCGACCTGCTGCATGACCTGGTCCGGCGCGACGCCGACCGCCCCTGGCGCATCGTCGCCAGTCCGCTGCGGCGGACGCGGGACACGGCCGGGATCATCGGCGCGAAGCTGGGTCTGCCCGTCGAGTTCGACGACCGGCTGATGGAACTGACGGTCGGCGAATGGGAAGGACGCCTGCGAGCCGACGTTCAGCGTGACCATCCCGAACTGTTCACCGACCGGACCTGGTTCTTCGCCGCGCCAGGCGGCGAGACCTACGACCAGGTGATGGCGCGGGTTTTCGGCTGGCTGACCGAACAGGCCGCCGAGCCCGAGCGCCGGCTGATCGTGGTCAGCCATGGCATCGCCGGCCGGCTGCTGCGCGGCGCCTATGCGGGCCTGTCGCAGGTCGAGACCCTGGAGCTGGACGTGCCCCAGGACGCCGTCTACCGACTGCACGCCGGCCAGATCGACCGCTTCGACTGCGAACCGGTCGAAGATCCCGAACGCGTCAAGGACACCGCCAAGGAAGCCGTATGAACGACCAGCCCGAAGTCCTTGTTCGCGTTCAGAAAAACGTCGGTCGGCTGACCCTGAACCGGCCCCAGGCGCTGCACGCCCTGACCCAGACCATGTGCGAGACCATGATCGCCGCCCTGCTGGATTGGCGAGACGATCCGGAGATCTACATGGTCGTCATCGACCATGCCGGCGAGCGGGGATTCTGCGCCGGCGGCGACATCCGCATGCTGGCCCGCAGCGGGGCGGGCGACGCGGTCGAGGCGCGGGCCTTCTTCCACACCGAGTACCAGTTGAACCACCTGCTGTTCACCTACGACACCCCGGTGGTCGCCCTTCTGGACGGGGTGGTGATGGGCGGCGGCGTCGGAATCTCGATGCCTGCCCACTACCGGATCGCCACCGAGCGTACGACCTTCGCCATGCCCGAGACCGGCATCGGCCTGTTCCCCGACGTCGGCGGCGGCTGGTACCTGCCGCGCCTGCCGGGCAAGGCGGGGCTGTGGCTGGCCCTGACCGGGGCGCGGATCAAGGGCGCGGACTGCCTGCGGCTGGGGATCGCCACCCACTTCGTCGAGTTCGGCGCCGTCGAGGGGCTGAAGAAGGCCATCGTCGCCGACCCGCGCCGCATCGAGGAGACGCTGAGGAAATACCGCGCCGACGCCGGCAAGGCTCCGCTGGTCAGCTTCGAGCAGGACCTGAACCGCCTGTTCGTCGGCGACAGCGTCGAGCAGATCTTCGAGTTCCTGGAGGCCGACAGCAGCGACTGGGGCAAGGCCCAGCTGGCGACGATGAAGACCAAGTCGCCCCAGACCCTGAAGGTGGCCTTCCGCCAGCTGGAGGCGGGGGCGGTGATGACCGACTTCGCCGACAACATGGCCATGGAATACCGGATCGGCTCGCGCGTGGTCCGTCGCCACGATTTCATCGAGGGCGTCCGCGCGGTGATCGTCGACAAGGACAACGCGCCGAAATGGGATCCGGCCACGCTTGAAGAGGTCACCGACGCCATGTTGGATGAGATTTTCGCGCCGCTGCCGGCGGATCAGGAATGGTCGCCGCTGACGTAGCGAGATTGCTGCGCTAGCTTGCGCCTAACGAGAAGACGCCGTCGGAAGGAACACCCATGCGTAAGCCGCTAATCAGCCTCGTCGCCGTGCTCGCCCTGGCGGGCTGCGCCACGACTCCGATGGGCCCCGCGGCGCCGCCTCCGCCGCCGCCGGCCGACGCGCCCGCCGCGATCCCCGCCAACATCGCCGCGGCCCTGTCCGATTCGAACCGCCCCGCCGCCGACATGGTCCGCGACGAGAACCGCCTGCCGGGCCAGACCCTGGCGTTCGCCGGCGTCAAGCCAGGCGCCAAGGTCGCCGACCTGATCCCCGGCGGCGGCTATTTCACCCGCATCCTGTCGAAAGCCGTCGGGCCGCGCGGCCACGTCTACGCCTATGTGCCGGACGAACTGACCAAGCTGGCCAAGCGCGAGCCGGCCGTGACGGCCATCGCCCGGGATCCGGCCTACAAGAACGTGTCGGTGATCCTCAACACCCTGCCCAACTTCGCCACGCCGGAGAAGCTGGACCTGGTGTTCACCGCCCAGAACTACCACGACATGCACGACAAGTTCATGGGACCGGCCGACCTGTCGGTGGTCAACCGCCAGATCTTCAGGGCCCTGAAGCCGGGCGGCGTCTACCTGGTCGTCGACCATTCGGCCGAGCCCGGCTCGGGCCTGCGCGACACCGAGACCCTGCACCGCATCGACGCCGAGGCGGTCAAGCGCGAGGTCACCGCCGCCGGCTTCATCTTCGAGGGCGAAAGCCGGGTGCTGCGCGACCGGGCCGACACCCGCAAGCTCAGCGTCTTCGACCCGTCGATCCGCGGCAAGACCGACCAGTTCATCTACAAGTTCCGCAAGCCGGCCGGGGCGCGGTAAGTTCCTGGCGTTGTCATCCCGGACGAGCGCGTAGCGCGAAGATCCGGGACCGACGCCTGAACTCAGCGCTTCCGGCGGTCCCGGGTCTACGCTTCGCTTCGCCCGGGATGACAGTGATTTAGAACCATAAGAACCGCGCCCATGAGGCGCGGTTCACATTTGGGAGCAAACCACATGACCCGCATCGCCTTCATCGGCCTGGGCAACATGGGCGGCGGCATGGCCGCCAACCAGGCCAAGGCCCGGCATCAGGTCCGCGCCTTCGACCTGTCGGCGGCGGCGCTGGAGAAGGCGGCGGCGGCCGGCTGCCACGCGGCGGGCTCGGCGGCCGAGGCGGTGGCGGACGCCGAGGTGGTGATCACCATGCTGCCGGCCGGGCCGCACGTGCGCGCGGTCTATGGCGAGCAGGTGCTGGCCCATGCGCCGAAGACGGCCCTGTTGATCGACTGCTCGACGATCGACGTCGACAGCGCCCGGGCGGTGGCCGGGCAGGCGGCCGAGGCCGGCTTCCGCTTCGCTGACGCCCCGGTGTCGGGCGGGATCATGGCCGCCGAGGCCGGGAGCCTGGCCTTCATGGTCGGCTGCGACACGGCCGACTTCGCGGCCGTCGAGGCGGCCCTGGCCCCGATGGCCCGGGTGACCATCCACGCCGGCGACCATGGGGCCGGCCAGGCGGCCAAGATCTGCAACAACATGCTGCTGGGCGTGTCGATGCTGGGGACCTGCGAGGCCTTCGCCCTGGCCGAGAAGCTGGGCCTGGCCGCCGACCGGTTCTTCGAGATCGCCAGCAAGTCGTCGGGTCAGTGCTGGTCGGTGTCGACCTATTGCCCGGTCCCGGGCGTGGGTCCCTCGACCCCGGCCGACCGCCACTACGAGGGCGGCTTCGCCACGGCGATGATGCTCAAGGACCTGAAGCTGGCCCAGGAGGCCGCCGCCAAGGCCGGCGCCTCGACCCCGATGGGCGCCCAGGCCGAGGCTCTCTACGCCCTGTTCGACGCCAACGGCTTCGGCGGCAAGGACTTCTCGGCCGTGCTGCAGATGCTGCGGGGCAAGCTGGGCGACCTGAACTGAGCGCCTTCGCGGCGCCGCGCCAAAGGGTGTTCATTGACGCGGTCTATGCGTCCAATCGCGTAATTCAATTGGCTAGGTAAACGCACTTATGTGGACACTGAGCCGGCTCGGTGCGAAAAGCCGAGCCTTGAGAAGGGACCGGTCGGACTCGTCGAAGTCCGTCGGATGAGAAGACCATGGACTACAAAGCCGCGTTCCGCAGCGTCGTCGACCAGATCCGCGACGAAGGCCGCTACCGGGTGTTCGCCGATGTGAAGCGTCACCGCGGCGCCTTCCCGCGCGCCACCTGGACCCGTCCGGACGGCGGCGAGAGCGAGATCGTGGTCTGGTGCTCGAACGACTATCTGGGCCAGGGCCAGAACCCCGTGGTGCTGGACGCCATGCACGCGGCGATCGACGACCACGGCTCGGGCTCGGGCGGCACCCGCAACATCTCGGGCACCAATCATCACCATGTCGAGCTGGAGGCCGAGCTGGCCGACCTGCACGGCAAGGAAGCGGCGCTGCTGTTCACCTCGGGCTATGTCTCGAACGAGGCCAGCCTGTCGGCGCTGCAGAAGATCCTGCCGGGCCTGATCATCTTCTCCGACGCCCAGAACCACGCTTCGATGATCGCCGGCATCCGCAACGGCGGCTGCCAGCGGCACATCTTCCGCCACAACGATCTGGCGCACCTCGAGCAACTGCTGGCCGCCGCGCCGGCCGCCGCGCCCAAGCTGATCGCCTTCGAGAGCGTCTATTCGATGGACGGCGACATCGCCGACATGGCCGGCACCGTGGCCCTGGCCAAGAAATACGGCGCCATGACCTATCTCGACGAGGTCCATGCCGTGGGCATGTATGGCCCGCGCGGCGGCGGCGTCGCCGAGCGCGACGGCCTGATGGACCAGATCGACATCATCGAGGGCACCCTGGGCAAGGCCTTCGGGGTGATGGGCGGCTACATCACCGGCGACGCCGTGGTGGTGGACGCCATCCGCCTGGTCGCCGCAGGCTTTATCTTCACCACCTCGCTGCCGCCGGCCCTGACCGCTGGGGCCCTGGCCAGCGTGAAATACCTCAAGCAGCACCCGGAGGTCCGCGAGGCCCACCAGGAACGCGCCAAGACCCTGAAGGCGATGTTCAAGGCCGCAGGCCTGCCGGTGATGGACAACGACAGCCACATCGTCCCGGTGCTGGTGGGCGATCCCGTGCACTGCAAGATGATCAGCGACATGCTGCTGGCCGACCACGGCGTTTATGTGCAGCCGATCAACTACCCCACCGTGCCGCGCGGCACCGAGCGCCTGCGCTTCACGCCGACGCCGTTCCACACCGACGACATGATGCGTAAGCTGGTCGGGGCGATGGAAAAGCTGTGGGCCCACTGCAACGTCGCCCGCATGGGCGGCCACGCGGCGTAGGTTCGGCAAACACCTGCCCCCACCTGGCGGCTTCGCCGCCTGTCCGCCCCCATAGGGGGCGGGGCGCTCTTCCCCCTCTGGGGGAAGACGATCGCGAAGCGATCCGTAGGGGGCAAGTGACCAGTCGCCTACCGCCCCCGCATCTTCCCCTTGCCCAGGCCGATCGACTTGGCGAAGTCGGAGCGGCGCTCGGCATAGGCCGGGGCGACCATCGGATAGTCGCCGGGCAGCGACCATTTGCGGCGGTAGTCCTCGGGGCTCATGTCGTAGTGGGTGCGCAGGTAGCGCTTGAGCATCTTCAGCTTCTTGCCGTCTTCCAGGCAGACGATGTAGTCGCGCTGGACCGAGCGCGAGACCGGCACCGCCGGCTTGTTGCGCTCGGCCGGCTGCTGTTCGGCCTGGGACGAGCCCAGGGCCGACAAGGCGCCGTGGACGGAGCGGATCAGGTCGGGGATCGCCGTGCGGGCCACCGTGTTCTGGGCCACGTAGGCGGCTACGATTCCCGCACTCAGGCCCAGAATATCGACGTCGTCGCCATGAGTTTCCGCCTCGCCGTACGCCGTCGCCATACTGTTTCCGCCCTGTCTTCGATCTGCTTGGAAGTCGCCAAAACGCCCGCCCGCCAGCTTCACTGGCGCCGGTTCCTTCGCAACGCTTCGGCTTGGGATGAGGTTCCCGGATTGATCGCGGCGCGAAGGGGGGTAAAGAGAGCGCGACCGAACTCCGCCCGAGTCCGATATGTCGACATCCTTCCAGTCTCCCAGCCCCAGGAGAGCGTCCATGACCGCACCGGCCAGCAACATCACCGCCGACAAGAGCGCCTTCTTCGGCGCCGACCTGGCCGCCGCCGACCGCGACATCTTCGACCGCATCGGCCTGGAGCTGAACCGCCAGCAGAACCAGATCGAGCTGATCGCGTCCGAGAACATCGTCTCGCGCGCCGTGCTGGAGGCCCAGGGCTCGATCCTGACCAACAAGTACGCCGAGGGCTATCCGGGCAAGCGCTACTACGGCGGCTGCGAATATGTCGACGAGATCGAGACCATCGCCATCGAGCGGGCCAAGGCCCTGTTCGGCGCCGGCTTCGCCAACGTCCAGCCGCATTCGGGCTCGCAGGCCAACCAGTCGGTGTTCATGTCGCTGCTGCAGCCGGGCGACACCTTCCTGGGCATGGACCTGGCGGCCGGCGGCCACCTGACCCACGGCAGCCCGGCCAATCAGTCGGGCAAGTGGTTCAAGCCGGTGTCCTACACCGTGCGCCAACAGGACCAGCTGATCGACTACGACGCCGTCGAAGAGGTGGCCAAGGCCAACAAGCCCAAGCTGATCATCGCCGGCGGCAGCGCCTACAGCCGCCACATCGACTTCGCCCGCTTCCGCCAGATCGCCGACGCGGTCGGCGCCTATCTGATGGTCGACATGGCCCACTTCGCGGGCCTGGTGGCCGGCGGCGTGTTCCCCAGCCCGATCCCGCACGCCCATGTGGTCACCACCACCACCCACAAGACCCTGCGCGGTCCGCGCGGCGGCATGGTGCTGACCAATGACGAGGCGATCATCAAGAAGGTCAACTCGGCGGTGTTCCCCGGCCTGCAGGGCGGCCCGCTGGAGCACGTGATCGCCGCCAAGGCCGTGGCTTTCGGCGAGGCGCTGCAGCCGTCGTTCAAGGTCTACGCCCAACAGGTGGTCGACAACGCCAAGGCCCTGGCCGAGGCGCTGCAGACCCAAGGCGTCAACATCGTCTCGGGCGGCACCGACAGCCACCTGATGCTGGTCGACCTGCGGCCCAAGGGCGTGACCGGCCGCGACGCCGAGCACAGCCTCGAGCGCGCCCACATGACCTGCAACAAGAACGGCGTGCCGTTCGACACCGCGCCGTTCACGGTGACCTCGGGCATCCGCCTGGGCACCCCGGCCGGCACCACCCGTGGGTTCGGGACGGCCGAGTTCACCCGCGTGGGCCAACTGATCGGCGAGGTCGTCAACGGCCTGGCCGCCAACGGCGCCGACGGGAACGGCGAGGTCGAGGCCAAGGTGCGCGAGGAAGTCCTGGCCTTGACGGCTCGGTTCCCGATCTACAACTAATAGGCCTGCATCAGGCGGGAGGGCCTAGATCATGCGCTGCCCGTTTTGCGGCCATATGGAAAGCCAGGTGAAGGACAGCCGCCCGTCGGAAGACGGGGCGGCGATCCGCCGTCGCCGGCTGTGCCCGGAGTGCGGCGGCCGCTTCACCACCTTCGAGCGGGTGCAACTGCGCGAGCTGACCATCGTCAAGCGGTCGGGGCGGCGCTCGCCGTTCGACCGCGAGAAGCTGGTGCGCTCGATCTCGATCGCCACCCGCAAGCGGCCGGTCGATCCCGAGCGGGTCGAGCGCATGGTCAACGGCATCGTCCGCCAGCTGGAAAGCCAGGGCGAGACCGAGCTGCCGTCCTCGGCGGTGGGCGAAATGGTCATGAAGGCGCTGAAGTCGCTCGATGACGTCGCCTATGTGCGCTACGCCTCGGTCTATCGCGATTTCCGGGAAACCAGCGATTTCGCGAAGTTTCTGGGCCAGGAAGGCCTGAGCGACGTCGCCGAGGACGAGCTATAGGCGCATTCTACGATTCGGCTTCGGCGCCGGAAGCGCCCAGGCTACGATTCGATTTGGCGACGGCGCCGTTTGGTGCGAAGTGACCTGCCCCGTCGAGGAGAACTCAAAGGACTATGGTGGAAGACAAGATTCGCCTGCTGATCGTGGAGGCCCGGCGCTATTCGGGGCTTTCCGACGCGTTGCTGCAAGGTGCGGCGCAGGCGATCGACGCCCAGGGCGCCGAGTACGACGTGATCACCGTGTCCGAGGCGATGCAGATCCCCGCCGCCATCGCCCTGGCCGAGGAGGCCGGTCATCGGCCCGTCGGCGTGCGGTATGACGGCTTCGTGGCGCTGGGCGTCATCATCCGGGGCGAGACCTATCATTCCGAGGTCATGGCCAACGAGACCGCCCGCGGGCTCAACGACCTGTCGTTCGGCAAGCGCCTGGCCATCGGCTACGGCGTGGTCAATGTCGACGAGGAAGACCAGGCCTGGACCCGGGCCCGCGCCTCGGAAGGCGACCGCGGCGGCAAGGCCGCCCAGCAATGCCTGGAGATCGTCGGCCTGAAGCGCCAGCTGCTGGGGCTGGGCCGATGAGCCGGGGCGACCGCATCCAGCCGCGCTCGGTGGCCCGCCTGGCCGCCGTCCAGGCCCTGTACCAGATGGAAGTGTCCGGCGTCGGCGTCGACGCGGTGGTCCGCGAGTTTTCCGAGCACCGCTTTGACCGCGACGTCGACGGACCGGACGGCGATCGCCTGGCCCAGGCCGACGAGGCCTTCTTCGCCGAGCTGGCCAAGGGCGTCGTCGCCCACCAAGCCGCCGTAGACCAGGCCATCGTCCGCCGCCTGGCCTCGGGCTGGAAGCTGGAGCGCCTGGACGCCACGGCCCGCGCGGTCCTGCGTTCGGGGGCCTATGAGCTGATGCACCGCCCCGACGTGCCGAAGGAGGTCGTGATCGACGAATATGTCGAGATCGCCAAATCGTTCTTCGAGGGGCCGGAATCCGGTTTCATCAACGGCGCCCTGGACGCCATCGCGCGTGACGCCAGAAGCTGACGACGACTGGTTCGACGCGCCGACGCCGGAAGCGGCGGCGGTCGACGACGCATGGTTCGACGAGGCCGCCGCGCCCGCCGCCGCGCCGCCGGTCGACGAATTCGGGCTGATCGAGCAGTTGCTGCGGCCCTTGACCCGCGGCGACCCGGCGGCGCTCAGCCTGCTGGACGACGCGGCCGTGCTGCCCTCGCGTCCCGGCTACGACCTGGTGATCACCAAGGACGCCATGGTGGCCGGGGTGCACTTCCTGGCCGGCGAGGACTTGGACGTGGTGGCCAAGCGGCTGCTGCGCACCAATCTCTCGGACCTGGCGGCCAAGGGTGCGGTTCCCTACGGCTATTTCCTGGCGGTGGGCTGGCCCTCGGGCACCACCCTGACCGACCGCGAGACCTTCGCCCGCGGCCTGACCGAGGACGGCGAGCTCTACGACATCAACCTGCTGGGCGGCGACACGGTCACCACCTCGGGCCCGATGGTGGTGTCGGCCACCTTCCTGGGCTGGGTGCCCAGCGGCGACGCGGTGCTGCGCAAGGGCGCCCGGATCGGCGACCGGCTGATGGTCAGCGGCACCATCGGCGACGGCTGGCTGGGCCTGCTGGCCCACTGGGGCGAGGTCGAGGATCCCGACGGCGGTCTGGTGCGCCGCTATCGCCTGCCGCCGCCGCGCCTGGCCATCCGCGACGCCCTGCGGGCCTATGCCCGCGCCGCGGCCGACGTCTCCGACGGCCTGCTGGCCGACGCCGCCCACGTGGCCAAGGCCAGCGGCCTGCGGGTCAAGGTCGACCTGGACCGCCTGCCGCTGTCGCCCGGAGCCCGCAACTGGCTGGGCTCCCAGCCGGAAGCCGGCGAGGCGCGGATGTCTCTGGCCTCGGGCGGCGACGACTACGAGATCGTCTGCGCCGTCGACCCCACCGACGTGGCCGCTTTCCAGGCCGCGGCCATGGCCGCCGGCGTTCCCGTGCGCGACATCGGCGAGTTCGTGGAAGGCGAGGGGATCTGCGCCCTGTTCAAGGGCAAGGACATCACCCCCGAGCGGCTGGGCTGGCTGCACGGGTAGCTTTCGACGTGCTGGCGAAGGTGGTCTTCTTCGGGCCCGACAAGGGCGGCCGCCATTCCCCGCCCAAGCCCGGCTGTCGTCCGCAACTGAATTTCGGTGATGTCCAGACTTCCTGCGTCATCGGCGAAGGGGAAGCGGTCGACCAGTATGATTTCGACGTCGAGCACCTGGTTTCCCTGAGGCTCATATTCGCCGACGTATACGGCGACAGGGTTTATTCGGGAGCCAGCTTTTCCCTGTGCGAAGGCTCACGGCTGGTCGGCACGGCGACGATTGCCTGAAATTTTCGGCAGATCAGGGCGAGCGGTTGAGCCGGCTGGCCGTCCATGTCGTCTGGTTCGGTGACCACTTTTCTCCGCTATTAAAATAGTTTTTATTAGTGGGAATGGATGGCCGTCGCGGTGACCACGTCGCCGCGAACATGGGGGACATCTGACGGTCATTGGGAGGGCTGGGGGTGCGGCTGCAGGAAAACGGACCTGGCGGGGGGGAAGGCGCAGCCGCGGCGCCGCAGGTCGTCAGCGACGACGAGGGACCTGCCGAGCCGGCGTCGATCGCGTCGGCGCGCTATTACCGGCCCGAACTGGACGTGCTGCGCTTTATCGCGTTCATGTTCGTCTTCATCACGCACCGCAACGATCTGGCTCCGATCGATCCGGCGGCGCATCCCTGGTTTCACGCCCTTACCCTGACCGGGGTCTATGGTGTTCCGGTGTTCTTCCTCCTGAGCGCGTTCCTGATCACGGAACTGCTGGAGCGGGAGCGGGAGCTGACCGGCGGGATCAACGCCCGCGCCTTCTATGTCAGGCGCATACTGCGGATCTGGCCGCTCTATTTTCTGGTTTTCTTCGGCCTGGTGTTTCTGAACCAGGTCTTGCCCGGAGCCGGCGCCAATTCGCCCGCCAAATGGCTGTCGTTCATGCTGTTTTCGGGAAACTGGTACATCACGTTCAAGGGCTGGATCGAATATCCGGTCAATCCGATGTGGAGCCTGTCGGTCGAAGAGCAGTTCTATATCGCCATACCGTTTCTCGCCATGCTGGGCCGCCGGACGCTGATCGGCGTCAACCTCGCCGTCCTCGCCGTCGCCTATGGCGTCATCGTCCATTACGCGCGCGGCTTCACCCCCACCGCCTGGTTCAGCGGTCAGTGGACCAACAGCTTCGTCCAGTTCCAATTCTTCGCGGGCGGCATGCTGTTGGCGCTCCTGCTGCGAGGCTGGCGGCCCAATTGGCCCATCGTCGTCCGGATCGCCTTGTTCGCCTGCGCCGTCGGTCTGTGGCTGGTCGCCTACACGGTCTTCGGGATCAAGGCCGACAATCCGCAATCGACCGTGCTGGAGAGCCTGGCGGGGTGGCCCCTGGTGCTGGGGGGCGCGGCGCTCATGCTGGTCAGCCTGCTCGGCACGCCACGGCGCTTCCTGCCCGCACCGCTGATCTACCTCGGGCGGATCTCCTATGGACTATATCTGACCCATATTTTCTTCTTCTGGCTGGTCTACGATAAATTCCGGCCATGGCTGACGCAGGTCACCGAAAGCGCCGGAATTGCCGGGTGGCGGGATAATATCGGCCAGCTGATCGCTTTTGTGGCGACCGTCTGCTTAGCGTCGTTGCTCTATCGGTTCTACGAAACGCCATTTCTGCGACTGAAGCGGCGCTTTACCTTGGTTCCGTCCCGCGATTGACGGAGCGGGCTCGGCGGAGACCGAGGAAACCAAACCTCAAGTCTTCAGGGTTAAGCCGGACGGCATGATCCGCCCTTCGCCCGTCGCCCGCCGCGCCGTCCTGGCCGCCTCGCTCGCCCTGCTGGCGAGCCCGGCCTTCGCGCGTTCGGCCAAGAAGGAGAAGAAAGGGGCTAAGGAAGGGGAGGGCGAGGAAGCGGCCGATCCGGTGATCAAGCTGCAGTCGATGGCCCTGCCGATCATCGCCGGCGGCAAGCTGGTCAACTACGTCTTCGTGCAGATGACCCTCACCCTGAAGCCCGGCGTGCTGGTCACGATCTTCGAGGGCAAGGAGCCGCTGCTGCGCGACGCCATCGTCCGCGAGGCCCACGACAGGCCGTTCCTACGCCCCGACAGCTATGTCGCCCTCGACGAGGCCCGGCTGAAGGCCTCGGTCCTGCGCGAGGTCAACGGCCTGATCGGGCCGGGCAAGGTGGCGCTGGTGACGGTGGTCAAGCAGACGCCCCGCAACTTCGTCGCGCCGCCGGCCAAGCCGGGGACGCAGGCCAAGCCGGCGCCGCGCCCCGCGCCGGCTGGGGACTCCGATCTGGTTCCGTAGGGCGCCGCGCGACGGCGACGGCCCGCCAGTCCGGCTGAACGCTGTTCCCGCAAGCGGTTGACACCCGCCGGCCATTTGGCACTGTCCTGCCCTTGGCGTCGCGACGACGCCATCAGGGAGCATCGAGGGGGCATGAGGCCATAGGCCCGCCCGTCGCGTGCGGCCGGGGGCGGTCTCTTCGATCGTGATCCTGTCGAGGCGGCGACCCCTCGTGATTGAAACGCGAAGAGGGCGACTGACCGATGAGTTCTTGGCTTTACGTGGCCATAGGGGCCGGGCTGCTGGCGGTGCTGTACGGCGCCGTGCAGACGGCGTCTCTGATGCGGGCTTCGCCCGGCAATGCGAAGATGCAGGAGATCGCCGCGGCGATCCAGGAAGGGGCCCAGGCCTATCTGAACCGCCAGTATACGACGATCGCCATCGTCGGCGTGGTGGTCATCGCCCTGCTGGCGTTCTTCTTCAAGTCCTGGGAACAGCCTGTCGGCTTCGCCCTGGGCGCGTCCCTGTCGGGCGCGGCCGGTTTCGCGGGCATGCTGATCTCGGTGCGGGCCAACGTCCGCACCGCCCAGGCCTCGTCCGAAAGCCTGGCCAAGGGGCTGTCGATGGCCTTCACCTCCGGCGCCGTGACCGGCATGCTGGTGGCGGGCTTCGCCCTGATCGGCGTGGCGGGTTATTTCGCCGTGCTGCTGGCCACCGGCCATGCCGGCACCGACCGCGTGGTGGTCGACTCCTTGGTCTCGCTCGGCTTCGGCGCCAGCCTGATCTCGATCTTCGCCCGCCTGGGCGGGGGGATCTTCACCAAGGGCGCCGACGTCGGTGGCGATCTGGTGGGCAAGGTCGAGGCCGGCATCCCGGAGGACGATCCGCGCAACGCCGCGACCATCGCCGACAACGTGGGCGACAATGTCGGCGACTGCGCAGGCATGGCCGCCGACCTGTTCGAGACCTATGCGGTGACCACGGTCGCCACCATGGTGCTGGCGGCGATCTTCTTCCGCGGCACGGAAGCCGTGTCGTCGATGATGCTGCTGCCCCTGGCCATCTGCGCGGTCTGCATCGTCACCTCGATCATCGGCTCGTTCGCCGTGCGCCTGGGCAAGAAGCAGAACATCATGGGGGCCCTCTACCAGGGCCTGATCGTGACGGGCATGCTGTCGATCCCGGCGGTCGGCTGGGTGATCTTCCAACTGGTGCCCGAGGCGGTCATGGTCGGCGGCAAGAGCGTCAGCGCGGGCGATCTGTTCCACTGCGGACTGGTGGGCCTGGCGGTCACCGCGGCCATCGTGGTGATCACCGAATACTACACCGGCACCAACTTCCGCCCGGTGAAGTCGGTGGCCCAGGCCAGCGTCTCCGGTCACGGCACCAACGTGATCCAGGGCCTGGCCATGTCTCTGGAATCCACGGCCCTGCCGGCCCTGACCATCATCGTCGGCATCCTGGTGACCTACAACCTGGCGGGCCTGTTCGGCATCGCCATCGCCACCACCACCATGCTGTCCCTGGCCGGCTTCATCGTCGCCCTGGACGCCTTCGGGCCGGTCACCGACAACGCCGGCGGCATCGCCGAGATGGCCGGCCTGCCGCCGGAGGTCCGGGTCACGACCGACGCCCTGGACGCCGTGGGCAACACCACCAAGGCCGTCACCAAGGGCTACGCCATCGGTTCGGCCGGCCTGGGCGCCCTGGTGCTGTTCGCCGCCTATACCGAGGATCTGAAGTTCTTCTCGGCCCACGCCGAGGCGGGAAGCTTCTTCGACGGCATGGGTCCGGTGACCTTCGACCTGTCCAACCCCTATGTGGTGGTCGGCCTGCTGTTCGGGGGGCTGCTGCCCTTCCTGTTCGGCGGCATGTCGATGACCGCCGTGGGGCGGGCGGCCGAGTCGGTCGTGGCCGAGGTGCGCCGCCAGTTCCGCGAAAACCCCGGCATCATGACCTATGAGACCAAGCCGGAATACGGCCGGGCCGTGGACATCCTGACCAAGGCGGCGATCCGCGAGATGATCGTGCCCTCGCTGTTGCCGGTGGTCTCGCCGGTGGCGCTGTTCTTCGTGATCCAGGCCATCGCCGGCAAGGTCGACGCGTTCGCCGCGCTCGGCGCCATGCTGATGGGCGTGATCGTCACCGGCCTGTTCGTCGCCGTCTCGATGACCAGCGGCGGCGGCGCCTGGGACAACGCCAAGAAGGTGATCGAGGAAGGCTTCACCGACAAGGACGGCGTGCTGCACAAGAAGGGCGGCGACACCCACAAGGCCGCCGTCACCGGCGACACGGTCGGCGACCCCTACAAGGACACCTCGGGTCCGGCCGTGAACCCGATGATCAAGATCACCAACATCGTGGCCCTGCTGCTGCTGGCGGTGCTGGCCCACGGCGTCTGATCGAACTCGAGCATCCTGACGCGACGACGCCCCGGAGGTTCCCCTCCGGGGCGTTTTCATGGGCGGTGGAGCGAGCGGAATTCGCCGCGCTGGCGCCGGGGCGGTGATCAGTACACGTCTTCCGGATCGAGGATTGGCTCGGGGTCGGCCTGGCCATAGGCGTCGGTGAAGGCCGGAAGACTGTCCGCCGCCGCGGCGCCGCGCCGCTCCTGGCCGACATAGTCGTGGTCGATCTTGCGGCGGCGGCAGGGGCCGAAATAGGCGCCGGCCCGGACGAAGTCGCGGGGGTTGTTGATCACCTCGTTGACCCGGTGCAGCACGCCGCGCGCGGTCAGCGGCTTGGCCAGGAACTCGGTGACGCCGGCCATGCGGGCCTCGTCCAGGCTGGCGCGGGTGGCGTGGCCGGTGACCATGATGATCGGCGTGTAGGGATTGCTGCTGGCCGGCGAGGTGCGCACCCAGCGGATGAAGGCCAGGCCGTCGACGGGCTGCATCATCAGGTCGGTGAAGATGATGTCGACTTCGCGCTCGGTGACGACCTTCAGCGCCTCGACGCCGTCGCAGGCCGCGAAGATCTTGCGGACGCCCAGCGACTTGAGGATCGTGGCGATGATCTCGCGCATCGGCGCGCTGTCGTCGATGATGAGCACCGTCAACGGGCGCAGATCGGGCGCGCTCAAGATTCATCCCCCAGAAGCTGCGGCGCGGCCATGGGCCGCCGCGATCCTGCTTTGGGAGATTGCCCGGATCGTCGTTTAGAAACCGTTGATGGATTGGAAAATTGTTGCGGTTTTTCAGCCGCTTATGCTTAACGGTCCGTACAGCGAAACTTGTTTTGGAAAGACGCCTAGCGGCGGTCCTGCGGACGGTTGCCGGGGTTGTCGTCGTCCTGCGGCAGCATGCCGCCGCGGCCGACGTTGCCCAGCAGCTGCTCGAGGATCGTCATCTCGCGGCCGCGGGTCGGAGTCTCGTGGCCGTTGTAGGCGATGACCTTGCCGTCCTTCAGCGTATAGGTGTCGACCGAGGCGACCTTCTCGTCCGCCGGATTGAACTTGATCGCCACCACGTCGCGCTTGATCACCCGCGGCTTGTAGAACGCCACGCGGTCGGTGGTCTGCGAGATGTAGTACCAGGCGTTCTGGTCGAAGGTCGAGGTGGCCGAGGGCGAGCCCAGCTTTTCGGTGACCGTCGACTTGCTGTCCTCGCCGACCTTCATGTCGGCGGGCTTGGCCTCGATGGCCTGGAAGCCCGAATAGCTCGTCAGCGGCGTACAGCCCCCGGCGACGGCGGCGAGGCCGATGACGGCGGCGGCGAGAACGGCGGGACGAAACATTGAGGCTCCGGAACCTAGGCAGGCTGACTTTGACCTATCGCCCGCGCGGGCTTAGTTCAATGGTCCGCGTGGATCGAACGGCTAAGTAGTTCCGTGTCGCGGCGAAATCGAGGCGAAGTGATGTTTCTGGACCGGCTGCTCAAACCCAGGCCCGCCAAGGCGGCGGGGGGTAAACTGTATGCCTCGGCGGCGGCCCAGGCGCGTTCGCCGGCGTTCTACGCCCAGATGGGCGTGCACGACTCGATGGAGGGCCGGTTCGAGCTTTTCACCCTGCACGTGGCCCTGCTGCTGGAGCGGCTGAAGGGCCAGGGCGAGTCGGCGGCCGAGGTTTCGCAGGAGACTTTCAACGCCTATACGCGCGGCCTGGACGACGCCTTCCGCGAGATCGGGGTGTCCGACACCGCCGTGGGCAAGAAGATGAAGAAGCTGGTCGGCGCCGCCTATGGCCGCCTGAAGGCGTTCGACGAGGCGGCGAACGCCTTGCCCGACCGCTCGGTGCTGAGCGCCGCCTTGGCCCGCACGGCCTTCGAGGAGCGTGGCGAGGGCGACCTGGCGGCCCTGACCGACTATGTGGTCGCCGCGCGCGACCGGCTGGCGGCCCTGCCGCTGGAGACCCTGCTGCAAGGAGAGGCCCAATGGCCGAAGGCGTGATCGATCCCTGGCCCAGCACCGTCGCCCTGGGACGCGTGAGCCGCGGCGGCGTCGACCTGCGCTTCGCGCCGGACGAAGCCGCGCGCCATGAGATCGCCAAGACCCTGGGCCTGGTGTCGCTGGAATCCCTGACCGCCGAGGTCTTCCTGCGGCCATGGATGGACGGCGCCGAGGTCTCGGGCCTGATCCGCGCCCGCGTCACCCAGGTCTGCAGCGTCTCGGCGGACGAGTTCGAGGAGCCGGTCGAATCGCGGTTCAGCGTCCACGTCTTGCCGGCCGACAGCGAATACGCGCCCCAGGACGAGGAAAGCGGCGGCGAACTGGGCATCGACCCGGAGGGCGATGATCCGCCCGACGTGCTGGAGGGCGAGACCATCGACGTCTCGGCCTATGTGATCGAGCACCTGGCCCTGGAGCTGGACCCGTTCCCACGCAAGCCGGGTGCGGTCTTTCAACCGCCGGCTGAACCCGTGGATCTTTCGCCCTTCGCCGCGCTGAAAAAGCTGAAGACCGATCCCGACGCCGGGGGGGAAGGGGGCTGAATGGCCGGTTCCTTCCGCTTGCGTGATATTCTCGCGGCTGTATCGTCCGGCCGCCTTGCGAATACCCTTGAATGGGCGGTGCGCCGCTCCAGGAGCCGATAGCGCCTCGTGCCTCACCCCGTAGTCATTTCGATCGACGCCATGGGCGGGGATCACGGCCCGTCCGTGATCGTGCCCGCCGTGGCGCTGGCCGCCAGAAGCCTTCCCGACGTCCGTTTCCTGCTGCACGGCGACGAAGCTCAGCTGAACGCCCAACTGGCCAAGACCCCCGGCGCGCGCGCCGTCAGCGAGGTGCGCCACACCGACAAGGCCATCTCGATGGAGGAAAAGCCCGCCCAGGCCATGCGCCGGGGCAAGGGCACCAGCCTGTGGAACGCCGTCGAGGCGATCCGGGCCGGCGAGGCCGCCGCCTGCGTCTCGGCCGGCAACACCGGCGCCCTGATGGCGATCTCCAAGCTGATCCTGCGCATGGGCGCCAACCTGGAGCGCCCGGCGATCGTGGCCAGCTGGCCGACGATGCGGGGCGTCTCGGCGGTGCTGGACGTCGGCGCCAATGTCGAGAGCGACGCCAAGCAGCTGATCGAGTTTGCGATCATGGGCGCGGCCTTCCATCACGCCGTGCACGGCTCCGAGCGCCCGACCGTGGGCCTGCTCAATGTCGGCTCCGAGGACCAGAAGGGCCATGAGGACGTGCGCGAGGCGCACGCCATCCTCAAGGCGACCAAGCTGGACTTCGACTATCGCGGCTTCGTCGAGGGCACCGACATCGCCAAGGGCACGGTCGACGTGGTCGTCACCGACGGCTTCACCGGCAATGTCGCCCTGAAGACCGCCGAAGGCCTGGCCCGGTTCTTCGGGGCCGAGGTCCGCACCACCCTGACGTCGGGCCCGCTGGCCATGCTGGGGGCGCTGATCGCCTCGGGCGCGCTGAAGAAGATGCGCCGGCGGCTGGACCCCGGCCGCGTCAACGGCGGCCCGCTGCTGGGCCTCAACGGCATCGTGGTCAAGAGCCACGGCGGGGCCGACGCCCTCGGCTACGCCTCGGCGATCCGCGTGGCGGTCGACCTGGCCCGCAGCGACTTCTCGGCCGAGATCGACCGCAACCTGAAACGCCTGACCGAGACCGGCCTCAAGTCCGGGGCCGAAGAAGAGAAGGCTGGAGGCGTGTCGGGCGCCGAACGCCAGGGAGCTTCCGAGTGAGCGTAATTCGTAGCGCCGTCACCGGCGTCGGGGCCTATCTGCCGGACAACATCGTCACCAACGACCAGCTGGCCGAGATCGTCGACACCAGCGACGCCTGGATCGTCGAGCGCACCGGCATCCGCCAGCGCCACAAGGTGGCCGACGACCAGCCGGTCTCGGACCTGGCCTTCCGCGCCGCCCAGCAGGCGCTGGAGCGGGCCGGCCGGACGGCGGCCGAGGTCGACCTGATCATCGTGGCCACCACCACGCCGGACCTGACCTTCCCGGCCGTCGCCACCATCGTCCAGCGCAAGCTGGGCGCGCCGGTCGGCATCGCCTTCGACGTCCAGGCCGTCTGCTCGGGCTTCGTCTACGCGCTCAGCGTCGCCGACGGCTTCGTGGCCCGCGGCCACGCCAAGTGCGCCCTGGTGATCGGGGCCGAGGCCATGACCCGCCTGATGGACTGGACCGACCGCGGCACCTGCGTGCTGTTCGGCGACGGGGCCGGGGCGGTGGTGCTGGAGCCGCGCGAAGGGCAGGGGACCACCGCCGACCAGGGCGTGCTGGGCTTCGCCCTGCGGGCCGACGGCACCAAGCAGGAGCTGCTCTATGTCGACGGCGGCCCGTCGACCACGGGCACGGTCGGCAAGCTGCGCATGCTGGGCAACCAGGTGTTCAAGCACGCGGTGATCAACATCTCCGAGGCGATCCACGCCGCCGCCGAGGCGGCGCACGTGTCGATCGCCGAGGTCGACTGGTTCATCCCGCACCAGGCCAACCAGCGCATCCTGGCCGGCGTCGCCCATCGGGTCGGCATCGACGAGGACAAGGTGATCTCGACGGTCGCCCTGCACGCCAACACCTCGGCCGCCTCGATCCCCCTGGCCTTCGCCCAGGGAATCGCCGACGGCCGCATCAAGCCGGGCCAGCTGCTGCTGCTCGAGGCGATGGGCGGCGGGCTGACCTGGGGCGCCTGTGTTCTGCGACTTTAGGCTCGAGCTTGGCCGTTTTGGGCCGCCGGCTTGCGCTATCGTCTCAAGTCCTGGCGCTCAGCCTTTGACTCCATGCGATAATCACGGCATGCAGGCTTGAGTTGATGAGAGCGCGTTGCAGAAACACGGGGCTCGACCCTGTCCGAAGCGTGCGCTCTGGGGTTTGTCAATCCAGCGTAAGGGGGCGTCATGAAAGGCGCGACATTGACCCGGGCCGATCTCTGCGAGGCGGTCCATGAGGAAGTCGGTCTGACCCGGCAGGACTGCGCGGGTTTGGTCGAACGCACCCTGGATCTGGTCGCCGAGGCGCTGGAGAAGGGCGAGACGGTCAAGCTTTCCGGCTTCGGCGTCTTCCAGGTGCGCGACAAGCGGGCCCGCATGGGCCGCAATCCCAAGACCGGCGAGCCCGCCGAGATCGAGCCCCGCCGGGTGATCGGTTTCCGGGCCTCGCAAGTCATGAAGGCGCGAATCGACCGCGCCCTCGGCGGCTAAGAAGGATTCGATGCGGTGGCGAAGGGGCCCAACGCCTTCCGCACGATTTCCGAAGCCGCCGAAGAGCTGGGCGTGCCGCAGCACGTCCTGCGCTTCTGGGAAACCAAGTTCTCGTTCATCCGCCCGATGAAGCGGGCCGGCGGGCGGCGGTTCTACCGCCCGCAGGACATCGCCGTGCTGAGCGGCGTGCGCGCCCTGCTGCACGCCGAGGGCTACACCATCAAGGGCGTGCAGAAGCTGCACCGCGAGCAGGGCCTGACCCATGTGATCGCCGCGGGCCTGGGCGACAACGGCTCGGCCTCGCTGGACGCCCTGGCCGCGGCCGCCGCCGATTCGCCGCGGAGCGAATTGGCCGACGAGGCGCGCGATCGGCTGGTGACGGCGCTGGACGACCTGCGGGCCGTCAAAGCCCGCCTGGACGGGCTTTTGCGGGGCGCCTGAAGCCCGCTTCAAATCCCTGGGAATTGACCGAGAAATCCCATTGCTCCCGGCAAGGCTCGCACCTATAAGGGCGCTCCTTCCGGATCGGAGCGTGGCGCAGCCTGGTAGCGCACTTGACTGGGGGTCAAGGGGTCGCAGGTTCAAATCCTGTCGCTCCGACCATTCCTCACTCGTGAGGAATGAGACCGGAAGAATGAAGGCCGCCCGAAAGGGCGGCCTTTTTCGTTTGGCCTCCAGCGGGGCGCAGCGACCACCTACCCCCTACGGATCGCTTCGCGACCGTCTTCCCCCAGAGGGGGAAGAGCCTCAAGCGCGAAGGCTCCGCCCCCTATGGGGGCGGACAGACCGCGAAGCGGTCAGGTGGGGGCAAGTCCGTGAGCCTCACATCCGCTTGTCCGCCTTGCCCATCCACGACATCAGCGGCATCAGCGGCAGACCCCAGCCCATGCCGGCGATCACGAAATAGATCAGGTGCACCGCGCGATTGCTGGGCAGGTAGTCGTAGAGGCTCGTGAAGGCCCAGATCCAGAAGGCCAGGAACGCCATGATGCCGATCCCGCCGATAAGCTTACGCAGGCGGGCGGGGATGAGAGGAGCGCTCAAGCGGGTCTCCGGAAGACGCTGGATACGATGCCGAGGACGGCCAGGAAGAAGATCGCGCCCACGCTGGAGACCAGCAGGCTGCCAAGGAAGCCGTCGAACCTCAGGTCCAGCCGCTGGGCGATGAAGGTCCCGATGAACGAACCGACGACGCCGATCAAGAGCTTGGTGAACAGCCCGTGCCGGCGAGCCAGCACCAGGTCGGCGATCCAGCCGGCCAGGATGCCGATCACCACGGCCACGAAAACGCCAACCCCGCTCATTCAAGTCTCCGATCCAGCACAAGGCATCATCGCATGTGAGGCCTTAAGCGTCATGAGGCCATGGACGGCCGCGCGCGTCAGGCGTACGGCAAGGCTTCGCCGTATTTCGGCCCCTAACTGGCGTTCTTTCCGGCTGTCATGACGTCCTTCCTGCGTTCCGATCGTTCAAGGCCCGTGGCCGTCTGGCTGTTCGTCGTGGCCGTCCTGGTGTTTGGCATGGTGGTGGTTGGGGGCGCGACGCGCCTGACCGACTCGGGCCTGTCGATCACCCAGTGGAAGCCGATCATGGGCGCCCTGCCGCCGATGTCGGACGAGGCGTGGCGGGCCAATTTCGAGCTCTACAAGAAGATCCCGCAGTACCGGCTGGTCAACGCCGGCATGACGCTGGAGGCCTATAAGGGCATCTTCTGGTGGGAGTGGGCGCACCGGCTGCTGGGCCGGCTGGTCGGGGCGGCGTTCGCCATCCCGTTCGTGTTCTTCCTGGTCCGCCGGATGATCCCGCGCCGCCTGATCTGGCGCTGCGTGGTGCTGCTGGGCCTGGGCGGCCTGCAGGGGCTGGTCGGCTGGTGGATGGTGTCCAGCGGCCTGTCCGAGCGGGTCTCGGTGGCCCCCGAGCGGCTGATGATCCATCTGGGTCTGGCCCTGGGGCTGTTCGTCTTCCTGATCTGGACCGCCCTGGACGCCTGGTCGGGCTCGCCGCGCATCGAGGAGCGCACCGACTGGCGCGGCTGGGCCCTGGGCTTCCTGGGCGCGGTGTTCTTCCAGAGCCTGCTGGGCGCCCTGGTGGCCGGCAACGACGCGGGCCTGGTCTATAACGACTGGCCGCTGATGAACGGCGCGCTGATCCCGGCCGAATACGCCGGCCACGGCTTCTGGGGCACGATCGCCCACAGCCAGGGGGCGGTGCAGCTGCATCACCGGCTGATGGCCTATGCGGTGTTCGTCGCCGCCATCGTGCTCGGCGTGGCCGCGGCCCGCTCGCGTCGCCTGCCGGAAGAGGCCAAGGCGACCGGCTTCGTGCTGGTCGGCGTGGTCTGCCTGCAGGCGAGCCTGGGAATCTGGACCCTGATGGCGGCCGTGCCGCTGGTCCTGGGCGTGCTGCACCAGGCCGGGGCGGCGATCCTGCTGGCCACGGCCACGACCTTCGCCTGGCGGGTGAGAAGGCCGTAAGCCGCTCGCATTCGGGCATCCGGGCGACCTTTGGGTTGTCCGCTCAAAGAACTGTCACGAAACGCCAGCACAGGACGTCCGACGTCCTTGCTGGAGCTTCCCGTGACCCGCGCCTCCCTGTTCCTCGCCGCCGCTCTCGCCGCCCTGTCGACCCAGGTCCAGGCCGCGCCCAAGCCCGCCCCGGCCAAGCCGGCCGCGCCCGTGGCCAACGCCGCGCCGGGCGACGCCTACTACCAGGCCGGCCAGGCGGCCCTGGCCAAGGCCCTGACGGTCAATCCCCGCACCGGCAAGGCCAAGAACGTCATCCTGTTCCTGGGCGACGGCATGGGCATCTCGACGGTCGTGGCCAGCCGCATCTACGAAGGCCAGCAGCGCGGCGTCGACGGCGAGAGCAATGCGCTGTCGTTCGAGAAGCTGCCCTGGACGGCGCTGTCCAAGACCTACAGCCACGACACCCAGGTCACTGACAGCGCCGCGGGCATCACCGCCATCACCACCGGCGTGAAGACCCGCAACAAGGTCATCGGCCTGAGCGGGGCGGCCAAGCCGGAGAGCTGCGCCAGCGAGGCCGGGACCCGGGTCGAGACTATCGCCGAGCTGGCCAAGGCCCACGGCCTGTCGGCCGGGGCCGTGACCACCACCCGCATCACTCACGCCACCCCGGCCGGGACCTACGCCCACACCGCCTATCGCGACTGGGAAGGCGACGGCGACATGCCCAGCGACGCCCTGGCCGCCGGCTGCAAGGACATCGCCCGCCAGCTGGTCGAGGCCCCGGCCGGCCTGCGCCTGGACGTGGCGTTCGGGGGCGGGCGCTCGCGCTTCCTGCCCGAGGCCAAGGACGGCAAGCGCGCCGACGGCCGCGACCTGACCGCCGAATGGCTGAAGACCCCGAACGCGGCCTACGTGACCACCGACGCCGAGCTGGCGGCCCTGGACCCGGCCAAGACCGGTCCGGTGCTGGGCCTGTTCGCCAACGAACACCTGCCCTACGAGGTCGAGCGTCCGGTGCTGGGCCAGGGCGTGCCGACCCTGGCGGCCATGGCGACCAAGGCCGTCGACCTGCTGTCGAAGAACCCCAAGGGCTACTTCCTGCTGGTCGAGGGCGGCAAGATCGACATGGGCAGCCACCTGAACAACGCCAAGCGGACCCTGACCGAGACGGTCGAGTTCTCCAAGGCGATCCAGGCGGTGCTGGACAAGGTGAACCTGGACGACACCCTGGTCATCGTCACCGCCGACCACAGCCACGGCCTGGTGATCTCGGGCTACGCCGCCCGCAACAGCCCGATCCTGGGCCTGGCGGGCAACGAGGGCGAGCCGGTCGTGGCCGGCGACGGCAAGCCCTACACGGTGCTCAGCTTCGCCACCGGCCCCGGCGGTCCCGAAGGCTCGAACCTGCGCGCCGATCCCGCCAAGGAAGACACCGACGACATCGACTATCACCAGAACGCCACGGCCTTCCTGGCCAGTTCGGCCCACTCGGGCGAGGACGTGGGCGTGTTCGCCGACGGGCCGGGGTCGTACCTGGTGCACGGCGTGGTCGAGGAGAGCTACCTCTACCAGATCATGCGCCACGCCTACGGCTTCGACGAGGCGGCGAAGTAGGGGAGGTAGGGAAGGGGGAGAGGCGTGTCGCTCCCCCACAGTTGTCATCCCGGAAGCCTCGCAGAGGCTATCCGGGATCCAGGGGCGGTGCGCACGGCCCCTGGATCCCGGGTCTTCGCTGCGCTTCGCCCGGGATGACAACCGAAGGTGTGAGGAATGCGATGAGGTATTATAATACCCCGTCACGAAATCCCTTGTTCTGTAAGGGTTTGCGGAGTTTCTTGCGCGCGCATTGTTGACAGGCCGCGAACCGTCCTGTACCTGCCGCCCCTCACGCAGACGGGACCGCTTTCCTTGGCCCCCGACGCACAAGGAATACGGATCAATCCCATGCAAAAGACCACGGCTTCCCTGAAGCCCGCCGAGGTCGAGAAGAAGTGGATCGTGGTCGACGCCCAGGACGCCGTTGTCGGTCGTCTGGCGACGTTCATCGCCATGCGTCTTCGCGGCAAGCACCGTCCCGACTACACCCCGCACGTCGACTGCGGCGACTTCGTCGTCGTGATCAACGCCGACAAGGTGAAGTTCACCGGCAAGAAGCTGGACGACAAGGTCTACTACCGCCACACCGGTCACCCGGGCGGCGTCAAGTCGACCACCCCGCGCAAGCTGCTGGAAGGCCGCTTCCCGGAACGCGTCCTCGAAAAGGCCGTCGAGCGCATGCTGCCCAAGGAAAGCCCCCTGGCGCGCAAGCAACTGACCCACCTGCTCATCTACAACAACGGTGAGCACCCGCACCAAGCGCAGAGCCCCGAAGTGATCGATTTCGCTTCGCGCAACGCCAAGAACACCCGGAGCGCCTAAGTCATGTCCGAAGCTCAAGGCTTTGACGCGCTGGCCAGCCTGTCCAGCAACCCCGAAGCGGCCGCTCCGGCCGAACCCAAGATCGACGCCCAGGGCCGCGCCTACGCGACCGGCAAGCGCAAGAACGCGATCGCCCGCGTCTGGATCAAGCCGGGCAAGGGCTCGATCACGATCAACGGTCGCGACCAAGAGGTCTATTTCGCTCGCCCCGTGCTGCGCATGATGATCGCCCAGCCCCTGGAGGTCACCGACCGCCTGGGCCAGTTCGACGTCGTCGTCACCGTGGAAGGCTCGGGCCTGTCGGGCCAGGCCGGCGCCGTGCGTCACGGCCTGTCCAAGGCCCTGACCTATTACGAGCCCGGCCTGCGCACCCTGCTGAAGCCGCACGGCTTCCTGACCCGCGACAGCCGCGTCGTCGAGCGTAAGAAGTACGGCAAGGCCAAGGCCCGCCGCAGCTTCCAGTTCTCGAAGCGCTAAGCGCGTCGGTTACGCGTTTGGAAAGGGGCGCTTCGGTTTCGACCGGAGCGCCCTTTTTCTTGCTCTTTTCTTCCCGGTCTCCCGGGGCTTGTGCGAATGGGATGTCCATGACCCCCAAAGTCTTCATTGACGGCGAAGCCGGCACCACGGGCCTGCAGATCCGCGAGCGCCTGGTCGGCCGCAAGGATCTGCAGTTGGTCTCGATCGATCCCGACAAGCGCAAGGACCCGCAGGCCCGCAAGGCGATGCTGAACGGCGCCGACGCGGTGATCCTGTGCCTGCCCGACGACGCCGCCAAGGAGGCCGTGGCGCTGATCGAGGACCCGAAGGTCAAGGTGATCGACGCCTCGACCGCCCACCGCACCGCGGCCGGCTGGACCTATGGCTTTCCCGAGCTGGACGGCGAGCAGCGCGGCAAGATCATCGGGTCGACGCGGGTGTCGAACCCCGGCTGCTACGCCACGGGGGCCATCGCCCTGGTCCGGCCGCTGGTCTCCAACGACATCATCGCCGCCGACCTGCCGATCTCGTTCAACGCCGTGTCGGGCTACACCGGCGGCGGCAAGGCGATGATCGCCGAGTTCGAGGACGAGACCTCGCCGACCTACACCAAGGTCCCGTACCGGATCTACGCCACGGGCCTGAACCACAAGCACCTGCCCGAGATCCAGGCCCACGGCGGCCTGCTGACCCGGCCGATCTTCACCCCCGCCGTCGGTCGCTACGCCCAGGGCATGCTGGTCGAGCTGCCGCTGCACCTGAGCATGCTGAACGGCAGCGTCTCGATGACCGAGATCCATGAGGCCCTGGCCTCGCACTATGCGCGCGAGGCCTTCGTCGAGGTGGCGTCGCTGAACGAGGCCAAGAGCCTGACCACGCTGGATCCGGAAGGCCTGAACGGCACCAACCGCCTGAAGCTGTTCGTGTTCGGCTCGGAAAGCAGCGGCCAGGTCCGCCTGGTGGCCCTGCTCGACAACCTGGGCAAGGGCGCCTCCGGCGCGGCGGTCCAGAACCTGAACCTGATGCTGGGCCTGAAGGAAGGTGCGGGGCTTTAGGGCTCCTGTGTCTTCACGGTCGCGATGCGCGGCCCTGTGACAGCTTGACCAAGCCCTTGTCGAACGTCGCCAGGCGTTCGCATTTCGTCCGCTCGGCCTCGAACAGGATGCAGCCGTCGGCGAAATCGCCTCCGGCTCGGAGCATCTTCAGGCCAGCCTCGACGACGGGCCTGTCGACCTTTACGCCTTGCATGTCGATCAGCAATCGCAAGGCGTCGGCCAGCGTCAGGGCGGAATAGCCATAGCCGCTGGCCAGGAGCCAGGCTGTCTCGCAGAGCACGATGGCGGGGATGACGATCTCGCTGGCGTCTTCGACGAGCCGCCGAGCGGCGAGGGCTTGGTGTTCGTCGTCGAAGGTCAGAAAGCGCACCACGATACTGGTGTCGAGCGCGACCCTCATTTCCCGCGCGCGCCGGCGATGATGGCCTTCTGCATCTCTTCCAGCGTGAGCGCGCGTTGTCCTTCACGCTTCAGAACGCCGAAGACCGCGGAGATGTCGCGCGAGGTGTTGGCGGGGCGCAGCTCCACCCGCCCATTCGGCAGCAAGTCGACCTCGACCTTCTGGCCGGGGCGAACGCCGAGATGCTCCAGCACGGAGCGCTTGAGCGTGATCTGACCCTTGGCGGTGACGGAAAGTTCGGCGGCCATGGCCATCTCCAGACCTGAAATGTAAGGCAAAATATGCCTTACCTCAGGCCCGCCAGCGATAGTGCCCCACCGCCGTGTGGAGCTTGAACATCCACAGCGGTTCTTCCCGCGCACCACCGCCGATGTTGTGGACCACGCGCACGCGCTCGGGGCCTTCGCTGACCACGCCGATGTGCGGACGGCCGCCCCAAACCCGCCAGGTCAGGACGTCGCCCGGCTGCGGATCGTCGAAGCGGTCGCCGGCCGTCCTGGCCGGCGCGACGGCCAGCCGGGCGCGCTGGCGCGTCAGGTAGGTCTCCAGGTTCAGCACCCGGCGATGGTCGATGTTGGAATCCGGCCCCTTCAGCCCCCAGGCGCGCCGCGAGGGATAGGCGTCGAAATTGCGGGTCATGTCCTCGTGGACCAACTGCTGCAGGTCGACCCGCCAGGCGTCGCGCGCGGCGCGGACCAGCACGTCGGCGCAAACCCCGGTCGACCTCAGCACGTCGCCGTTGGGATAGGGGATCGCGCGGTAGCTGGGATCATAGTCCCTGGTGACGCCGACCTGGCTGCGCGCGGCCTGGGCCAGGCGTTCGCCGTTCGAGGCCGGAACCGGGCGCGCCCAGGCTTCGCCCACGCCGACCATCGGCGTCGCGACCAGCATCCCTAATGCAGTCCGGCGGTTGAGTCCCATGCTGGCAAGCTCGGCCAGAAACCCGGCGAGTTTTGGGCGAACATCGGTTGTCGGCGCGGCGTCAGCCCGCGTCGGGCTCCAGCAGTCGCGGCCCGGCCCCTTGGGCGCCGAGGGCGTCCTGCGGGTTGCGCAGCGGGCAGGCTTTCAGGGACAGGCAGCCGCAGCCGATGCAGTCGTCCAGTTGGTCGCGCAGCTGGCTCAGCTTGCGGATGCGCTCGTCCAGCTCGGCCCGCCAGGCGCGCGACAGTCCGGCCCAGTCCTCGGCGGTCGGCGCGCGGCCGTCGGGCAGGCGGGCCAGGGCGGCCTGGATCGAGGCCAGCGGGATGCCGGTGCGCTGGGCCACCTTGATCACCGCCACGCGCCGCAGCACCCCGCGCGGATAGCGCCGCTGGTTGCCCTCGGTCCTCAGGCTGCGGATCAGGCCCTTGGTCTCATAGAAATGCAGAGTCGAGACCGCCACGCCGCTGCGCCTGGCCACCTCGCCGACGCTTAGCGCGCCGACGGGAAAGACGGGATCATCGAGCTCGGACATTCGCACTTGACCTCAACTTTGGTTGAGGTTTTACACGGGAGGCTCCTTCCACGGCAACGCCTTTCCAGGAGCCCGCATGACCACCCTGACCGTCCCCGACCGCGCCTCGGTCGCCGCCGCCCTGTCCGACCCGCCGGTCTTCAGCGTCAGCATCATCCAGACCAAGCCCGGCAAGTTCGACGAGTTCGTCGCCCTGCAGCACGCCCAGTTCCTGCGCGTGCGCGGCCAGGTCCAAGGCGTGCGCGGCAGCCGGATGCTGCAGTCGCCCGCCAAGGGCGTGGTGGTGCTGATTTCGTCCTTCGACACCGCCCAGGACGCCGAGCGCTTCCGCAAGGATCCGCGCTTCACCGAGCACCTGGAACGTGTGCAGCCGCTGATTGACCGGGCCGAGGCGATGCCGGTGGAGCTGGCCTACGAGGTGGGTCTGATCTAGCCGAGCGTGGTCAGGCCGCCGCGTGCGACCGCACCCGCACATAGCTGCCGGGCGCGTCCTCGATCGGCTCCAGCGGTCCCTTGGCCGGGTCGCGGGCCGGGATCAGCTTGCCCGACCTGGCCTTCAGCCAGGTCGCCCAGTGCGGCCACCACGAACCGGGATGCTCTACCGCCCCGGCCCACCAGCCCTCGACCGAGCCGGGCAGGTGCTCGTTGGTCCAGTGCTGGTACTTGTTGGCGTCCGGATGGTTGATCACCCCGGCGATGTGGCCCGAGCCGGCCATGGTGAAGGTCACCGGCCCGCCGAACGCCCGGGCGCCGCGATAGACGCTGCGATAGGGGGCGATGTGGTCGTCCTTCGACGACTGGACGTAGATCGGCGTCTTGACCTTCGACAGGTCCAGCGTTTCGCCGCCTATGCTCAGGCGCCCCTGGGTCAGGGCGTTGTCCTTGTAGAAGTTGCGCAGGTAGTAGAGGTGCAGCGCCTTGGGCATGCGCGTCTGGTCGGCGTTCCAGAACAGCAGGTCGAACGGCCGCGGCTCCTTGCCCATCAGGTAGTTGTTGATGAAGAACGACCAGATCAGGTCGTTGCCGCGCAGGCTGTTGAAGGTGTCGGCCATCGACTGGCTGGGCAGGTAGCCGCCCTGGCGGTCGATCTGCTCCTCGATCGTCTTGATCCAGGCCTCGTCGGTGAACAGCAGCAGGTCGCCGGCCTCGGAGAAGTCCTGCTGGGCGGCGAAGAAGGTGGCCGAATTGATCCGCTTGTCGCCGCGGGCGGCCATGTGCGCCAGGGCGCAGGACAGCAGGGTGCCGCCGATGCAGTAGCCGACGGTGTTGACCCGGTCGACGCCGGTCTGGGTCATCACCTGCTGGCTGGCGTCGTAGATCCCCTCGAACATGTAGTCCTCGAAGGTCTTGGCGGCCTGGCGGTTGTCGGGATTGACCCACGAGGCGACGAACACCGTGAAGCCCTGGCCGGTCAGCCAGCGGATCATCGAGTTTTCGGGCCGCAGGTCCAGGATGTAGAACTTGTTGATCCACGGCGGGAAGATCAGCAGCGGGATCTCGTGCACAGTCTCGGTGGTCGGGGAAAACTGCAGCAGCTGCAGGATGTCGTTCTGGTAGACCACCTTGCCCGGGGCGGTGGCGACGTTCTCGCCGACCTTGAACTTGGCCAGGTCCGTCTGGCTGATGGCCAGCTGGCCGCCGCCGCGCTCCAGGTCGGCGGCGAAGTTCTCCATGCCGCGCACCAGGCTTTCGCCCTTGCTCTGCATCACCTCGCGCAGGGCGGCGGGGTTGGAGATCAGGAAGTTCGATGGCGAGAAGGCGTCGGTCAGCATCTTGGTGAAGAACGCGACGCGGCGCTTGGCGCCAGGATCGACGCCCTCGGCCTGCGAGACCAGTTCGTTCAGCCAGTTCGACGACAGCAGGTAGCTCTGCTTCATCATGTCGAACATCGGGTTGGACGCCCAGTCGGGGTCGCTGAACCGCTTGTCGCCATGGGCGGGGGCGACCACGGGCTGGGTCGGCTCGCCGGTCATCTTGCGGGCCGCCGACTGCCACAGGTCCATGTAGCGGCTGAACAGGTCGGCCTGGGCCCGCAGCAGACGGTCGGGCTGGGCGGCCAGGCTGGTCATCACCTCGTTGAAAGCCGGGCCGACATGGAAGGGGTCGGGGTTGAGGGCGGCGGGGCGGTCGGCCTGGCGCAGGGCGGCCTCGGCGATCGCGCCCTGGGCGGTGACGGCGGCCCGAGCCAGGTTGGCCGACAGCGTCTCCAGCATCTGGCGCTGGTCGGGCGACAGGAAGGTCTCGAAGTCGGGCAGGGCGGGGGAGGCGGGCGGCGGATCCGCGCGTTCGGGACGCGGCGCCGATTCGGCCGCCTTGGCGCGGGAGCTCGGCGTGGGATCGACTTCCGGCGAAACCTTCGGGGCGGCCTTGCTCTTGCCCTTGGCCGCGGCCGGCGCGGCATCCGCCTTGGCGGCGGGCTTTTTGCGCGGCTTGGGCGAGGTTTCGGTCGTGGCCATGGACTTCCTTCCACCGTCTTGTCCGGGGCCATCTCGCCTTGGCGGTTCGGATGGCCTTTCGCTCGACGCGATCATCGCATAAGACCTGAGACAAGATGAACGACGAAACCGGTAAAATCGCACGGCTTGGCGGACTCTTTCGCGGCGGGGCCCTCGTGGGCCTGCTGGGGCTGACCGCGTGCGCCTTGCCGATCTCGCCGTTCACGCCGCCGCCGGCCGATCCCAGCTCGCCAGTGGCCGCCGCCGCCAACGCCGCGGCCAAGGACTCCAAGGACGCCGTCGCGCCGCGCTTCATCGACATCCCGGCGATCCCGACCGACGTGCGCACGCCCGTCCAGTTCAAGAAGGCCGTGGGCGCCGAAAAGATCGCCGCCGACAAGCTGAAGCGCGACACCGCGCCCAGCACCTGGACCCTGTCCGACACCGAAGGCTACGCCTCCAAGGCCCGCAAGATCGGCAAGGCGCCGCCGAGCGACATCCCCACCGACGCCGACCGCGCCGCGACCGAAGCCTTCGCCAAGGCGGCGCGCGAGCGAGCTACCGCGCCTCCGTCCAAGCCCCAATAGGGCGACGGAGGCATAAAATTCCCGTAGCTGGCTTGGCTATGCCCCGCTCGGGGTCTATCCATGCCCGACATCCGCTCCCGGCGCGCCGCTGCGGCGCATTGAGCATTGCATGACCTCCGATTTCCACCGCATCCGTCGCCTGCCGCCCTACGTCTTCGAAGAAGTCAACAAGATCAAGGCGCGCCTCCGCGCCGAGGGCACAGACATCATCGACTTCGGCATGGGCAATCCCGACATGCCGACCCCCAAGCATATCGTCGATAAGCTGATCGAGACCGCGCGCGATCCCAAGGCTGGCCGCTATTCGGCGTCGAAGGGCATCGCCGGCCTGCGCAAGGCCATGGCCGGCTATTACGGCCGCCGGTTCGGCGTGAAGCTGAACCCCGACACCGAGGTGATCGCCACCCTGGG
>Ga0065165_1000910_pt1 | contig 38170 bp, 40 predicted proteins | sample AraplaMF_Cvi_mMF_FD_63813 | JGI IMG/M metagenome (GOLD analysis project Ga0065165, IMG submission 63813) | Arabidopsis root microbial communities from the University of North Carolina, USA - plate scrape MF_Cvi_mMF (version 2) (version 3) | ecosystem: Host-associated > Plants > Roots >... | reverse complement strand
CTGCCTCGACTGCGGCAAGGTCGAGGAGTTCTACGACGCCGAGATCGAGAAGCGGCAGAAGAACGTCGCGCACTCGCGCGGCTTCGAGCTGCAGGACCATGCGCTGGCGCTGTACGCGGTGTGCACCAAGAAAAACTGCGAGAACAAGAAGTAACGCGCCGCGAACCCGGCGCTCGGTCAAGCAACGCCCCAGGATCCGGCTCCGCCGGGCCGAGGGGTGGCGCCCGACGGGGGCCGAGCCCGGACATGAACAGTCCTGAGGACTGTTCGCGCCTGGCGAGGGGCCGGGCCTCTGGCCCAGCGCGGCCTGCAAGGCAGGAGCGCAGCGACTGGGGGGGCTAATTGAAATCCGGGTTCTGCATCGCGCGCTGGTGGCGCTCGATGAACTCTCGGTAGGTGTCGATGCCGCGCAGCTGAAGGATGGTGTTGCGCACCGCGGCTTCGACCAGCACCGCCAGGTTGCGCCCGGCGTCGACCGCGATCACCACCTTGCGCACCGGCACGTTGAGGATGTCCTCGTTCAGCGGCTCGTAGGGCAGGCGCTCGAAGTCGCGGTCCAGCGTCTCCTTGCGCACCAGGTGCACGATCAGCTTCAGCCGCATCTTCCGGCGCACTGCGGTCTCGCCGAAGATCGCCTTGATGTCGAGCAGGCCGATGCCGCGCACCTCCAGCAGGTTCAGCAGCAGTTCCGGGCAGCGGCCTTCGAGCGCTGTCTGCGAGATGCGGAACAGGTCGACCGCATCGTCGGCCACCAGCCCGTGGCCGCGCGAGATCAGCTCCAGCCCCAGCTCGCTCTTGCCGAGGCCCGATTCGCCGGTGAGCAGCACGCCGACGCCGAGGATGTCCATGAACACGCCGTGGCGCGTCGTGCGTTCGGCAAACAGCTGGCTCAGGTAGCCGCGCACCACGTCGATCACGTGGCCGGCCGATTCGTCGGTGACGAACAGCGGGATGTCGGCGCGGTCGCACAGCGCGACCAGCCGGTTCGGCGGGATCTGCTTGTCGGCGACGATCACCACCGGCGGCTCCAGCGTCACGATGCGCTGGATGCGGCGCTCCTGGTCTTCCGGCGACGCGTCCTGCAGGTACGCGACCTCCCGGCGGCCGACGATCTGCACGCGGTATGGGTGGATGTAGTTCAGGTAGCCGACCAGGTCGGCGGCCGATTGCGCGTTGCGCACCGCGGCCTCGTCGAAACGGCGTTCCGGGTGGGCGTGTCCGGCGATCCATTCCCAGCGCAGCGCCGGGCGGTGTTCCTCGAACAGCGCTTCCGCGCTGATGACCGACGGTTTCACGCGAAGGCCCCGGCGAGCCGGCTGTGCGAGGTCATGCGACCGACTTCAGCGGTTCCCAATTGGAGATCAACTCGTGGACGCGCGCCGCCGGGGTCTCGCTCTTCAGGCGCTCGCGCAGCTCGCGCTCGCTGAGCATCTCGGCGATCTCGGACAGGATCTCGAGGTGGCGTTGCGTGGCGGCTTCGGGCACCAGCAGGAAGACCAGCAGGCTGACCGGCTCGTCATCGGGGGCGTCGAATGGAATCGGCTGCTGCACGCGCACGACGGCGGCCAGTGGATTCTTCAGCCCCTTGATGCGGCCGTGCGGGATCGCGACGCCATGGCCCAGGCCGGTGGAACCAAGGCGTTCGCGGGCAAAGAGGTTGTCGGTGACGGTGGCGCGCGCGATGGCGTGCTGGTTCTCGAACAACAGGCCCGCATGCTCGAACGCACGCTTCTTGCTGGTGGCCTCCACGTCGATCAGGACGTTGGTCACGGGGAGAATGGCGGCGAGTCGGTTCATCGGCGGGTCACTTCTGGCCTCGGATGGAGGCATTCATTCGGCGATGTGCCGCGGCGGTATGCCGCGACAGTCTTAACGGGAAATTATAGAAACCGGGTTGACAGCACGGGGCCGGACTGCGTCGCCAGGAGCCAAATTCTGCACGCGGCGCTGCATTGCAGCAACGCGCCGGCGCCGTTTGCGCCGGATGTTGCACCAGGCGCGGGCCAAACCTTGCAGATTCCCTACCGGAAAACCAGGCGGCGCCTGAACGAAAAAGCGGCCCGCAGGCCGCTCGACGGTCGTTTCCGCGGGTGGCGGATTCACAAGGTCGCATCGATCCGCTTGGCAGCCACATGGTGGTGGTCCTGCAGCTTGTCCTTGTGGCGGCAGACCTGCCGGTCCAGCTTGTCCATCAGCTGGTCGATGGCCGCGTAGAGGTCTTCGTGGCAGTTCTCGACGAAGATGTCCTTGCCCTTCACATGCAGCGTGACTTCAGCCTTTTGCCTGCGTTCCTTCTCCTTCAGCTTCTCGACGGATAGCAGCACGTTGATGTCCACCACCTGGTCAAAATGGCGCGTGATCCGGTCCAGCTTTGTAAGCACGTACTCTCTCAGGGCCGGTGTCACCTCAAGGTGATGTCCGCTGATCGTCAAGTTCATGAGATCTCCTTTCGCAGGGGTGGGGGGAAGCTGGGGGAGGGGGTCGCCGTGAACGGCCGGGGCGATGCGTGAGGAGGTGGTGGACCGGGAGGTCGTTGAAACCAGTGTGCACCCGGACGTAGGGTGTGACAAGCAAAAGACACCCGCATGACTGCGGTATCGGGCCCTCGCACTGGACGGCACGGCGAAGGCGTGAGAAGGTCCACGTTTTCAGCGATGTGATAATCCCGCGTTGACCTGAACGTCTGCCGGAGCCCTTGCATGCTGAATGTGTTCACGCTGGTCAACGGCCGGCTGTTTCAGGAAGAAATCGCGAGCGCCGACACGCTGGCCCACGTGACGCCGGTGTGGGTCGACCTCGAAGCGCCGACCCCCGAGGAAAAGAGCTGGATCGCCGAGCATTTCGGCGTGACCATCCCCGAGGACGTGGTCGACGACGACCTGGAAGAATCGGCCCGCTTCTACGAAGAAGACAACGGCGAGCTGCACATCCGCTCCGACTTCCTGATCGATGACGACGAAACCCCGCGCAACGTGCGGGTCGCCTTCATCCTGCACAACAAGGTGCTGTTCTCGATCCACGGCGAAGACCTGCCGGTGTTCCGGTTGCTGCGCCTGCGGGCGCGCCGCATCCCGGCGCTGATCGAGGACGCGAAGGACGTGCTGCTGAAGCTCTACGACGCCGATGCCGAGTACAGCGCCGATGCGCTCGAGGGCATCTACGACAGCCTGGAGGCGGTCGGCGCGCGCGTGCTGAAGAAGGAGATCACCGACAGCGACGCCGCGCTGGTGCTGGCCGCGATCGCGCGCGAGGAGGACCTGAACGGCCGCATCCGCCGCAACGTGATGGACACTCGCCGCGCGGTCAGCTTCATGATGCGCAGCCGCATGCTGAACGCCGAGCAGTTCGAGGAGTCGCGCCAGATCCTGCGCGACATCGACTCGCTGGACAGCCACACCGCGTTCCTGTTCGACAAGATCAACTTCCTGATGGACGCGACGGTCGGCTTCATCAACATCAACCAGAACAAGATCATCAAGCTGTTCTCGGTCGCCAGCGTCGCGCTGCTGCCGCCGACGCTGATCGCCAGCATCTACGGCATGAACTTCAAGATGATGCCGGAGCTGGACTGGTCGCTCGGCTACCCGTATGCGCTGGTGCTGATGCTGCTCAGCGTGGTCGCGCCGTTCTGGTACTTCCGCCGCAAGGGCTGGCTCTGATGACGCCCACCCCCGAGACGCTGCGCGTCTCCCCCTCAAGGGGGCGCGCCCGGTGGACCGGCGGAGCCGGCTCCACGGGCGCCGCTTGATCATGCCGATCAGGCTTCCCGCTTCAGCGTGAATTGCATGACGCCGGTGTTGCCGGTCTCGAAGGCCGCCTCGCAGTACGCGAGGTAGAACTCCCAGGTGCGCATGAAGCGGGTGTCGAAGCCGAGGCGGCGCACGCGCGCGTCCTCGGCCGCGAAGCGCTCGCGCCAGCGGCGCAGCGTCTCGGCATAGTCCTCGCCGAACGACAGCTCGTTGACCACCTTCAGCCCGGCGCGCGCGGCCGCAGCGCGGAAGGCCTGCGGGCTCGGCAGCAGGCCGCCGGGGAAGATGTACTGCTGGATGAAATCGGTCGAGCGCACATAGCGATCGAACAGGTCGTCGCGGATCGTGATGCTCTGGATGCAGGCCCGGCCACCCGGCTTCAGCTGGCGGCGCAGCATCTCGAAGAAGCCCGGCCAGTAGTCGCGGCCGACCGCCTCGAACATCTCGATCGACACGACGGCGTCGAACGGGCCATCGTCGATGTCGCGGTAATCCTGGTAGCGCAGCTCGCCCGGCAGGCCGGCATCCTTCAGCCGGCGCTGCGCCCAGGCGAGCTGCTCGGCCGACAGCGTCACGCCGGTGACCTGCGCGCCGAATTCGCGCGCCGCGCATTCGGCGAGCGCGCCCCAGCCGCAGCCGACCTCCAGCACCCGGTCGCCGGGCCGCACGCCGCATTCGACGAGCGTGCGCCGCATCTTGGCCGCCTGCGCCGCGGGCAGGTCCTGCGTGCGGTTGCCGTCGAACCAGGCGGCGGAGTAGTTCATCGTCGGGTCGAGCCACAGCCGGTAGAACGCGTTGCCGAGGTCGTAGTGCGCATGGATGTTCTTCTTGCTGCCGCGTCGCGAGTTGCGGTTGAACAGGTGGCGCGCCCGGTACAGCAGCGCGCCCCACCAGCGGCCGTAGACCACCGCCTCCATCTCGTCGCGGTTCGCGATGAACAGCTTCAGCAGCGTCGCGAGGTCCGGCGTGCTCCAGTCGCCGGCGATGAAGCTTTCGGCAAAGCCGATGTCGCCGGATCTGAGCGCCGCCGTCGCGGCATTCCAGTTGCGCAGCCGCAGCGCCGCGCGCCATTCACCGTCGTGGCCGACATGCAGTTGTTGGCCGCTGGGCAGCTGGATGTCGAGCGTGCCGTGACGCAGGCGTTCGAGCAGGTGCAGCACCGGGCGAGCGGCCATCGGCACGGTGTCGGGCAGGGTCCGGAGTGCGAAGCTGGTGGAGGATCGAAACGGCATGGGGGGGCTTGGACAACAGGGGGTCAGCGGGTGATGAACCGCGCCGGCGGCGCCGGCTTGCGCACGAAGGGCACGCGCTTGCAGAGCAGCTTCAGCGCCTGCCAGTGGATGCGCGCGACGACGGCCAGCGTCATCAGCGGCATGCCGAAGAAGGCGGCGCGCGCGCTGCAGGCCGTCAGCGGGGCGAGCGTGCCCGAGACGCTGGTGCGGATCAGCGGGCCGTCGTTGTCGTCATGGTCGATGCGGGCGATGGTTCTCATCGGAGAGTTCATACGCGAATCGGCGGCCGGCGGATGCACGCCGCTCAGCATGAAGCGAAAGCGGTAGCGCCCGCGTGGCTCGCAGAACGGCGAGACGTGGAACACCTTGTCGGCCGTCAGCTCGCGGCCCCACGCGAGCGTCGGTCCCTGCAGCAGGTAGCAGTGCCGCTCGCCGAAGGTGTTGTTGACCTCGACGACGATCGCGCCGAGCGCCCCATCGGCGCGGTGGCAGTACCAGAAGCTGACCGGCTTGAAAGTGTGGCCGAGCACCCGCGGCAGGCAGTGCAGCCAGACCTCGCCGCGGGTCTCGTCGTGCAGGCCCTCGGCGGCCAGCAATTCGTCGAGCCAGGCCAGGCAGTCGTCGCGGCCGTCGCCATGGTCGCGGTCGCTGAAGCTGACAAGCCCGAAGCGGTTGCGGTGCAATGCCGGCGACGGCTGCGCGCGCAGGCTGCGCAGCGGCAGCATCAGGAACCAGCTGCGGTAGGCGAAGCGGTTGACCACCGGCCGCAGGCGCGCATGCCGGATCTGGCCGGTGCCGATCAGCGGCTGCGCGGGTGCCGTCACGCGGCGACACCCTGCTCCGCGGCAGCCCACCGTTGGCGCAGGCCGTCGACGACCGCGAGGCCCGACATCAACCCGTCTTCATGGAAGCCGTAGCGCGTCCACGCGCCGCAGAACCAGGTGTGGGCCTGGCCCTGCAGCGTCGGCAGGCGCCGCTGCGCGTCGATCGCGGCCAGGTCGAACACCGGATGGGCGTAGTCGAATTCGCCATGCACCCGGTCGGCCGCCGGCTCGCGCACCGGGTTCAGCGAGACGATCACCGGCTCGCGAAACGGCAGCGGCTGCAGCCGGTTGATCAGGTAGTGCAGGCAGACCGTCGCCTGCTCGCGCGGCAGCTCGGCCGCGCGCTCGTAGTTCCAGGCCGCCCACGCGCGGTGCAGCTGCGGCAGTTGCCGCGTGTCGGTGTGCAGCACTGCGCGGTTGCGCTGGTAGCGGATCGCGCCGAGCAGCGCGCGTTCGGCCGGCGTCGCGTCGTCGAGCAGCGCGAGCGACTGGTCGCTGTGGCAGGCCAGCACCAGCTCGTCGAAGCGCTCGCTGCCGGCATCGGTGCGCACCATCACGCCGGCGCTGCCATGCCCCGGCGGCAGGCGCCGCACGCCGCGCACCGGCGCATTGAGCCGCGCATCGGCGAGGCGCGGCAGCATCTTCTCGACATAGCGGCGCGCCCCGCCGACCACGGTGAACCAGCGCGGCCGATCCGCCACCTGCAGCAGCCCGTGGTTGTGGCAGAAGCGGATCATCGTCGCCATCGGAAAGCGCAGCATCTGCTCGGTCGGGCACGACCAGATGCTGCCGATCATCGGCAGGAAGTAGCCGTCGCGGAACATCGCCGAGAAGCGCTGCGCGTCGAGGAAGTCGCCGATCGACTGCTGCATCTGCCCGTCATCGCCCCGTTCGGCGATGCGGGTGGCCACGCGGTTGAAACGCAGCACCTCGGCCAGCATGCCGAGGAAGCGCGGGCGCAGCAGGTTGCGGCGCTGCGCGAACACGCTGTTCAGGTCGCTGCCGCTCCATTCGAGGCCGGTCGACGGCGCCTGCACCGAGAACGACATCTCGGTCGCAGTGGTCGCGACGCCGAGTTCGGCGAACAGTGCGATCAGCCGCGGGTAGGTGCGTTCGTTGAAGACGAGGAAACCGGTGTCGACGCCGTGCGTGACGCCGTTGAGTGTCAGATCGACGGTGTGCGTGTGCCCGCCGAAATACGGGCCGGCTTCGAACAGCGTGACCCGGGCTTCATCGGCCAGCCGCCAGGCCACCGAGAGGCCCGCGATGCCCGAGCCGACGACGGCGATGCGTCGCATGGCGGCTCAGGCCCGGTCGGCCGGGGCGCACAGGCCCGGGCCGGGAATAAAAACCGCTGCACAGCGCCCCGCGGCGAAGGAGGGAGGGAGGAGGGAGGAGGAGAACCGCCCCGGGATTTCAGCCTGCTGGGCAGGCCGGCTGTGCAACGCAAGAACAGGATCCAAACACGTGCCGCTGGCCGAGGCCCCGGCACGTCTCAGGTGGGGTGAGACGCCCAGTGTCCATTCGAGTTCCGTTGTCTTCTGAAAAAAAACATGTCCCGATGTGACCCGCCGCCGGGCGTGGGCGCGACCGGCGACATCGACGCGCAGGGTCGGCCGCATCACCGCGCGCCCAGCTGGCGTTCGATCTCGCGCACGAAGGCCGGGTCGTCCGGCTCGATGGTGCTGGCGAAGCTCTGCACCGCGCTGCCGTCGCGCGAGACCACGTACTTGTGGAAGTTCCACTTCGGCGCGGCGCCGGTGCGCCTGCGCAGTTCCACGTACAGCGGATCGACCAGGGCGCCCGCAGACTCGGCCACGCGGGTCTTCGTGAACATCGGAAATTTCACGCCGAAGGTGTTTTCGCAGAAGTCGGCAATGTCCTTGCTTGAGCCCGGCTCCTGCGCGCCGAAATCATTGGATGGAAAGCCGAGCACGACCAGGCCGCGGTCGCGGTAGCGCTGGTACAGCGCTTCCAGGCCTTTGTATTGGGGCGTGAAGCCGCAGAAACTCGCGGTGTTGACGATCACGACGACCTGGCCGGCGTACTGGCACAGGTTCTGCGGCTTTTCGTCTTGCAGTCGCAGCGCTTGTCGGTCCAGCAGGGCCGGGCAGGCCGGGGCGGCCGAAGCCGCGGTGGGGACCAGCACGGCGCCCGCCAGCAGGGCCCACGCCAGCGCGAGGAGGGGTCGGAAGTGTGTCATGCAGTCAGTTTGTCCAGGTCAGGATGGGTGTCGATGCTCACGAATCGCTCAATGTTGTCGATATTGTCCATGTTTGTCCTGGACAATGTGAATCCGCTCGGCAGGCTTGTCAACCCGATCACGACGCGATGAAACCCCCCACCTTGTCGATTGCTGCCGTCGAGCGCGACACCGGGCTCAGCAAGGACACCTTGCGCGTCTGGGAGCGCCGCTACGGCTTTCCGCTGCCACAGCGCGATGCCCAGGGCGAGCGCTCGTACCCGCTCGACCAGGTCGAGAAGCTGCGCATCGTGCGCCGGTTGATGGATGGCGGGCACCGGCCCGGCCGCGTCGTCGGCATGCCGATCGACGAGTTGCGCCGGCTCAGCGAGAGCAGCCCTGAACCGGTGCGCACCGGTGGCGGTGCGGAGCCGCCCGCCGGGGCGGTGGCGCCTGCGTTGATCCAGTACCTCGAACTCGTTCGTGCTCATGACCTGGTGGCGCTGCGACGCCTGCTGACGCAGGCCCAGCTGAGCCTGGGCCTGAGCCGCTTCGTCGTTGAAGTGGTGGTTCCCCTCAATACGCTGGTCGGCGACGCCTGGATGCGTGGCCAGCTGGAAATCTTCGAGGAGCACGCCTGCTCCGAGGTGCTGCACGGCGTGATGCGCCAGGCGCTGTACCTGCTGCCGCAGCCGCCGGCCGACGCGCGACCGAACGTGTTGCTGACCACCTTTCCCGGCGAGCCGCACGGGCTCGGCCTGCTGCTGGCCGAGGTGCTGCTCGCACTGGACGGTGCGCATTGCACCTCGCTCGGCCTGCAGACGCCGCTGTGGGACACGGTGCTGGCGGCGCAGGCCTTCGAGGCCGACGTCGTCGTGCTCGCCTTCAGCGGCGCCACCAACCCGCAGCAGGTCACCGACAGCCTGGTCGAGCTGCGCGCGAAGCTGCCGGCAGCGGTCGAGGTGTGGGTGGGCGGCGCGGCACCGGTGCTGCACCGGCGCACGCCGGCCGGCATCACCGCGCTGGCCACGCTCGGTGACTTGCAGGGTGCGATGCAGCGCTGGCGAGCGCGTTGATAACCTTCCTCGCTACTCTTGTGTGACGGGAGTGTCACGTTCGCGCGTCTAAAATGCCGCCGGACTTCCACAGGCCCTATCCATGCTTTACCCCGAACTGTTCAAGCAACTCGAGGCTGTCCGATGGAACATGGACACCGACATCCCCTGGGATGAGTTCGATGGCAGCAGGCTCACCGAAGAGCAGGCCCAGACCATCAAGATGAATGCGATCACCGAGTGGGCGGCGCTGCCGGCCACCGAGATGTTCCTGCGAGACAACCGCGATGACAGCGATTTCTCGGCATTCATGAGCGTGTGGTTCTTCGAAGAGCAGAAGCACTCGCTGGTGCTGATGGAGTACCTGCGCCGCTTCCGGCCCGACCTGGTGCCGAGCGAAGAGGAACTGCATGCGGTGCGCTTCGAATTCGACCCGGCGCCGGCGCTCGAGACGCTGATGCTGCACTTCTGCGGCGAGATCCGGCTGAACCACTGGTACCGCCGTGCCGCCGAATGGCACAGCGAGCCGGTGATCAAGGCCATCTACGAGACGCTCGCGCGCGACGAGGCCCGCCACGGCGGCGCCTACCTGCGCTACATGAAACGCGCGATGCAGAAATTCGGCGACGAGGCGCGCGCCGCGTTCGCGAAGGTCGGCGTGCTGATGGCGAGCGCCCGCCGCACCGCGCAGGCGCTGCACCCGACCAACCTGCATGTGAACGTCAAGCTGTTCCCGCGCGACACCATCCAGAGCCGCCTGCCGAACCCCGAATGGCTGGAGCAGTGGCTGGACCGCCAGATCCAGTTCGATGCGGTCTGGGAGAACAAGGTCGTCGAACGCATCCTGCACAACATGAGCCTGCTGATGGAACGCAGCTTCGCGAGCGTGCAGGAGCTGAACCGCTTCCGCAAGGAGATGACGGCCGCGCTGGCCGCCGCCACGAAGGGCAGTTCCGGCGCGCTGCCGGCCTGATGTCGTTCCTCGACAAGCTCTGCCCGCGCGAGCAGCTCGCCGCGCGGCTGGCCGTGCTGCCGCGTCCGCTGGTCTTCACCAACGGCGTGTTCGACATCCTGCACCGCGGCCACGTCAGCTACCTCGCGCAGGCGCGCGCGCTGGGCGGCAGCCTGGTGATCGGGCTGAACAGCGATGCGTCCGCTCGCCTGCTCGGCAAGGGCCCCGACCGGCCGCTGAACGCCGAGACCGACCGCGCCTGCGTGCTGGCCGCGCTGGAGAGCGTCAGCCTGGTGACGCTGTTCGACGAGAAGACGCCGGTCGCGCTGCTCGGCGAGGTGCATGCCGACCTGTACGTGAAGGGCGGCGACTACGACATGGAGACACTGGACGAGACGCGGCTCGTGCGCAGCTGGGGCGGCCAGGCGCTGGCGATCCCGTTCGTCGACGGCTATTCGACGACGGCGTTGGTGAAACGCATCCGCAGCTGATCCGGGATCAACGCGCCGCGCGGTTCACCAACGCGATGCCGATCGCGACACCGGCCAGTGCCACCACCAACCGCGCGGTGATCGGCTCGCCGAGCAGCAGCAAGCCCAGCAGCAACCCGAACACCGGCGTCAGCAGCGTGAACGCCGCGAGCCGCGTCGCCGGGTAGTGGCGGACCAGCCAGAACCACATCAGGTAGCTGGCCGACGTGACGACCACCACCTGGAACGCCAGCGAGCTCCAGGCCATCACCGACAGTGCTCGCGGCAGCGGCTGGCCGCTGGCGAGCGCTGCCAGTGCGAGCAGCACGCCCGACACGCCGAGCTGGTACAGCAGCGTCTTCTCGGCCGACGCGCCCGACAGCGTCGTGCCGCGGATCGCCAGCGTGGTCGCGCCCCACAGCACGCCGGCGGTCACGCCGAGCGCGTCGCCGATCCACTGGTGCGCGCCGACCGCCGGCTGCGAGAAGCCTTCGGCAAAGGCCCATGCGACACCGGCGAACGCCGCCACCAGCCCGCCGATCTGGGACCCCGACAGGCGCTCCGACTTCGCGATGAATGGCATGCCGAGCGCGACGACGAACGGCGAGAGGTAGATGAACACCACCATGCGCGACGCGCTGGTGAACTGCAGCCCGAGGAAGATGCAGACGAACTCGGCCGCGAACAGCGTGCCGGCCAGCAGTCCGCCGGGGAGCGTGCCGTCGCGTTCGAAGAGCCGGATGCCGCGCCAGCGCGACCATGCGAACACCAGCAACGCACCGCCCAGCGAGCGCAGTGCCGCCTGCTGCAGCGGCGCCACCTCGGGCAGCGCCGCCTTCGCGGCGACCTGGTTCAGCCCCCACAGGAAGCACAGGCCGATCAGCGAGGTGACGGCCAGGGAGTCGAGCGCGCTCTTGCGTTCAGTCATCGAGTTCGGTTCGGGAGAGAAGACGTTGCAGGCCCACCGCGACCAGCGCGCAACCGATGCCGACGACCAGCCCGCAGGCATGCGCGATCGGTGCGACGCCGATGTCCCAGCCGGCCGTGTGCTGTACCGGCCCGAGCCACGGCGATTCGCTGAACACCTTGATGCCGAGGCCCGCGAGGACCGCGGCACCGATCAGCCGCCCGGAGCGTTGCGTCAACAGGTGCACCGCGACGATGGCCACCGCCGCATGCAGCACGCCCGACAACCCGCCGTAGTGGCGCAATGCCGGCTGCAGCAGCAAGGCCAGGTGCGTCAGCGGCCACGCCGCGAACCATGCCGCGCTCATCGGCCACGGCACACGCGCCGACACGCCGAACGCCGCGACCAGCAGCAGCCCCAGCAGGTTGGCGCCCAGGTGCAGCAGGCTGAAGTGCACGAACAGCGCCGTCCACCAGCGCCACGGTTCGGCGGCCGCCAGGCCGGGCTGCCAGTCGAGCACGGCCTTCGGCACCGCCTGCGCCGCGAGCGTCGCGAGGAAGATCGAGGCGGACAGCAGGCCCCACGCCCGGCCGGGCTGACGCAATGCAGGGCGAAGCTGGGTGGTCAAGCGCCGGCCGACGCGGGGAACACCACCGCCCACAGCGCGAGCACCGCATCGCGGTGCGCGGCCAGCGGCGCCGGCTCGAACTGGGTCGGCTGTTCGTCGAGCCGCGCCCGGTGCTGCGCGCGGCGCAGCTCGCGATAGGCATCGGCGGCGGCGGCGCCGACACCGGCCGGCAGCAGCCCGCACACCTCGGCGCGCTGCAGCAGCGCGATGTTGCCGACGTTGTCGAGCAGCTCGGGGTGCTGAGCGCCGTGGGCCAGCACCAGCGTCTGCACCGCGAATTCGGCGTCCATCATGCCGCCGGCGCTGTGCTTCACGTCGAACAGCCCGGCGCGCACCGGATGGGCGCCGCGCACCTTCTCGCGCATCGCCTGCACCTCGGTGCGCAGCGCCGCCGGATCGCGTTCGGCGCACAGCACCGCGCGGCGCACCGCCTCGAAGCGCGGCGCCAGTTCGGCATCGCCGGCGCAGAAGCGCGCCCGCGTCACGGCCTGGTGCTCCCAGGTCCAGGCGGTGTTGCTGCCGCGGCCGCGCTGGTAGTTCTCGAACGACGCGAGCGACGTGACGAGCAGGCCCGAGCTGCCGTTCGGCCGCAGCGCGGTGTCGATGTCGAACAGCTCGCCGGCCGCAGTGCGCAGCGTGAGCCAGGTGATCAGCTTGCGCACGAAGGCGGCGTAGACCTCGGCTGCATGGTCGGTGTCGGCCTCGTTGCCGTCGTCGTAGAGGAACACCACGTCGAGGTCGCTGCCGTAGCCGAGTTCCTTGCCGCCGAGCTTGCCGTAGGCGATCACCGCGAAGCGCGGCGTTGGCCGGTGGCGCTGCTTCAGGTGGCCCCAGGCCCAGTTCAGCGCGCACTGCAGCGTCGCATCGGCCAGCGCCGACAGGTCGTCGGCCACCTGCTCGACGGTGATGTGGCCCTCGACGTCGCGCACCAGCGTGCGGAACACCTCGGCATGGTGGGCGCGGCGCAGCGTGTCGAGCAGCGATTCTTCGTCGGCCTGGCCGGAGCGCTCCCAGGCTTCGTGGCGCGCCTCCAGGTCGGCGATGAACTCGGCGGCGTCGAAGCGGCTGTGCAGCAGGCGTTCGTCGGCGAGTTCGTCGATCACGCCCGGGTGCTGCATCAGGTAGCGCATCGGCCAGCGCGCGAGGCCCAGCAGGCGCAGCAGCCGGTTGTGCACCTCGGGCCGCTCGACCAGCAGCGCGAGGTAGCTCTCGCGGCGCAGCAGCGGCTCGACCCAGTCGACGAAGCGCGCCGCGGCGTCGAGCGTGCAGCGCCGGTCGCCGACCGCCTCGACGGTGCGCGTGATCAGCCGCGCCAGCCGCACCTTGCTGTCGTCGCGCAGCGCACGGATCTTCGGCTGGCCGCACCAGCTGCGCACGCGCGATGCAATCTCGGGCGGCAGCTTCTCGATGAACTCGTCGCTGTCGACCGGCTGCGGCGGCGGCCCGCAGGTCTTGCAACTGCCGGCCTTCTTGCCGGGCGGGCAGGCGGCGGGCGCCTGGCCGTCGTGCAGCAGCGCGTCGAATTCGAGCGCGACCATCTCGCGCGCCGCGCCCAGCAGCTCGAGCAGTTCGCACGAGACCTTGCCGCAGTGCAGGCCCATGCTGCGCGCGATCCAGTTCAGGTCCTCGTCGGCGGTCGGCAGCAGGTGGGTCTGCTGGTCGTCGAGGAACTGGATGCGGTGCTCGATGCGGCGCAGGAAGGTGTAGGCCTCGGCCAGCCGCTCGGCGCTGGCCGGCTTCATCAGCCCGCCGGCGGTCAGCTTGGCGAGGGCCTTCAGCGTCGAGCGGGTGCGGATCTCGGGGAACTGCCCGCCGCGCACCACCAGCAGCAGCTGCACGATGAACTCGATCTCGCGGATGCCGCCGCGCGACAGCTTGACGTCGTTCGCGCGTTCCGGGCGGCCGGCGGCACGGCGTTGGGCCTCGTCGCGCACCTTGCGGTGCAGCTGGCGCAGGCCTTCGAACACGCCGTAGTCGAGGTACTTGCGGTAGACGAAGCTGGTCACGGTGGAGCGCAGCGCCAGCGCGCGGCCGTTGCGCACGCTCTCGCGCGGCGCGACGACGCGGCTCTTCAGCCACGCGAAGCGCTCCCACTCGCGGCCCTGCACCAGGAAGTACTCCTCCAGCATCGCGAGGCTGACGACCGGCGGCCCCGAGTTGCCGTTCGGCCGCAGCGCGAGGTCGACGCGGAACACGAAGCCGTCGTCGGTGGTGTCGCCGATCAGCGCGTACAGGCTGCGCGCGAGCTGCGAGAAGTATTCGTGCGCGGTGACCTGCTGCGGCCCGGTCGTCTCGCCGTCTTCTTCGTAGACGTAGACCAGGTCGATGTCGGACGAGACGTTCAGCTCGCGTGCGCCGAGCTTGCCCATGCCGACGACCCAGAAGTCGATGCGCCGGCCGTCGGCGTTCAGTGGTGCGCCGAAGCGCAGGTCCTGCTCGCGCTGCGCCTGCGCGATCGCGCGGTCGAGCGTGGTCTCGGCGAGCTCGGTCATCGAGCGGGTGATGTCCTCCATCGGCGCGGCCTGCTCGATGTCGAGCACTGCCAGGCGTTCGAGCACCAGGTGGCGGGCCACGCGCAACGCGCTCGGCAGCGTGCGCTCGGTGGCCAGCAGCGCGTCGATCAGCGCCTCGATCGGTTCGCGGGTCGGCAACCCTGGCGCCAGCAGCGACAGCTCGGCGCCAAAGCGGCGGCGAATCCGCTGCACGAAGCGGCTGTGCTCGGCGAGTGCCGGGCCGGGCGTCGGCGGCGCGGCCGTGGCGGCGGGCTCGCCGAGGGTGGAGGACTCGAGATCCATGAGACGTTGATGCCCGTGTCAAGGAAGGCGGTCGGATTCTGCCCCAGGCGCAATTCCTGTGACGGGCGAAGGCCCGGAGTCCGACGTAAGCTCGGCCGCACAGGCCCTCACCGCGTGAGGAAGGCCACACTCTGCAGGGAAATCCCGATGCTGATCGCCGCGCTTCAAACCGTCTCGACGCCCCGCGTCGACGAGAACCTGGACCATGCCCGCCGGCTGATCGCGCAGGCCGCCGAGGCTGGCGCCAGGCTGGTCGGGCTGCCGGAGTACTTCTGCCTGATGGGGCTCACCGACCGCGACAAGCTCGCGGCGGCCGAGCGGCCGGGCGACGGGCCGATCCAGGCGATGCTGGCCGACGCGGCGCGCCGCCACGGCGTGTGGATCATCGGCGGGACCTTGCCGATGCGGATCGCCACAGGCACGGGCCTCGACACGGGCCTTCCCGACCGCGTGCTGAACGCCAGCTGCGTGTTCGCCCCCGACGGCACGCTGGCGGCGCGCTACGACAAGATGCACCTGTTCCGCTACGACAACGGCCGCGAGAACTTCGACGAGGGCCGCGTGCTGCAGGCCGGCAGCGAGCCGGTGACCTTCGACGCCGACGGCCTGCGCGTCGGCCTGAGCATCTGCTACGACCTGCGGTTCCCGGAGCTGTACCGCGCGATGATGTCGCCGCCCTGCGACCTGCTGGCGGTGCCGGCGGCCTTCACGCACACCACCGGCCGCGCGCACTGGGAACTGCTGCTGCGGGCGCGCGCGGTCGAGAACCAGTGCTACGTGATCGCACCGGCGCAGGGCGGGCTGCACGAGAACGGCCGACGCACCTTCGGCCACAGCCTGGTCGTCGACCCGTGGGGCGAGGTGCTCGCGATGCGCGAGGAAGGCGAAGGCGTCGTGCTGGCGACGCTGGACCCGGCGCGCATCGCGCAGGTGCGGATGCAGTTGCCGGCATTGACGCACCGGCAGCCGCGCTGGATGTAGGCGGGATGCGGCGCAGCGCAATCCGGGACCGTCCGGGTGTTCACCGGCCTCCCGCAGCGCCACCATCGCACGATGACGGATTCCCAGATCATCGTCCTCGCGACCCCGCTCTTCCTGCTGCTGATCGCGGTCGAGTTCGCGGTCGGCCTCGCGCGGCGCCGCAACACCTACGTGACCGCCGATACGCTGAACAGCATCGGCCTGGGCATCATGAGCCAGGTGCTGAACGTGTTCAGCAAGCTGCTGATGGTCGGTGTCTACGCGCTCGCATTCGAGATGCTCGCGCCGCACCCGTTGCCGCAGGACGCCGCCTGGGTCTGGGTCGTCGGCCTGCTGGTGTACGACTTCTGCTACTACTGGCACCACCGGCTCGGCCACACGGTGGCGGTGCTGTGGGCCGCGCATGCGGTGCACCACCAGAGCGAGGAATACAACCTGTCGACCGCGCTGCGCCAGACCAGCACCGGCTGGCTGTTCGGCTGGATCTTCTACCTGCCGATGGCGGTGGCCGGCTTTCCGCCGCTGGTGTTCGGCGTCGTCGCGCTGGTCGACCTGCTCTACCAGTACTGGGTGCACACCCAGCAGATCGGCCGGCTCGGCTGGTTCGACCGCTGGTTCTGCGCGCCCAGCAACCACCGGGTGCACCATGCCGTCAACGACAAGTACCTCGACAAGAACTACGGCGGCATCCTGATCGTCTGGGACCGGCTGTTCGGCAGCTTCATCGAGGAAGACGATGCCGAGCCCTGCGTCTACGGCACGCGCACGCCGCTGTCGAGCTGGAACCCGCTGTGGGCCAACCTGCACGTCTACCGCGACATCGCCGAGGACGCCTGGCACGCGCGGCGCTGGCGCGACAAGCTGCGGGTGTGGGTCAAGCCGCCGGGCTGGCGGCCGGCCGACGTGGCCGAGCGATTCCCGAAGCCGGCCTTCGACCTCGCGGCCCGCCGCAAGTACGACCCGCACCGCTCGCGCGCGGCGGCGCTGGTGGCCGGCGGGCTGTTCGGCGTGCTGCTGGTGGCCACCAGCGTCTTCTTGTGGAACGCGCATTTGCTGTCGGGCCTGGCGCAGGCCGGCGCCGCGGCAGGCATCCTGGCCGGGCTGTGGGTGGTCGGCTGGGTGTCGGAGCACGGCGTGCGCTGGCCGGCGTCGCGGCAGGTCGCGCAGCCGCGCTGACGGCGGCCTTCGGTCGCGGATCACTGGCGTTCAAGACGCCCGGCGTCCGCAGCGGCAGCATCGGGGCCCCTGAACGCAGAATGCCGCCCATGTCCTCCTCTCTCGGCTCGCTCGGATTCACGCCGCCCTACACCGTCTCCGGCCGCAGTGCGCTGGTCGCCGCGCCGCCCTGGCATTACGCGGGCTGGCTGCTGAACATCGCGTTCGGCTTCGATGCCGCGCGCGGTGCCGACCTGGTGCCGCCGTCGATCGGCAGCACGACGGGCCAGGGCTGCGTGCACTTCGCCGACTGGCAGGCCACCACCGACGGCAGCGAGCTGCTCGATCCGGTGCAGGCGCAGTACCGCGAGACCATCGTCGTGCTGGAGATCGAGCGCCCCGACGGCAGCCGCTGCGGCGTCTGCCCGGCGATCTGGGTCGACCAGGACGTCTCGATGCTGCGCGGCCTGCTGCAAGGCTGGCCGAAGAAGATGGGCAGCACTTGGCTCACGCGCAGCCTGCCGCTCGACCACCCCGCTGCCGCGCCGCTGCGCGCCGGCACGCGGCTCGGGGCCAGCCTGGCCGTGAAGGACCGCCGGGTGATCGAGGCCGAAGCGCGCCTGACGGGCGAGGCGGGCCGGTCGCTCGGCTTCCTCGCGATGCCGACGCTCGGTGTCGCCGGCTTCCCCGACCTGCGCGAGCCGACCCGTGCGCCGGCGCTGCGCCTGCTGCGCGCCGAGGCCGTGCAGCCCACCGCGAGCGGGTGGCATGCCGCCAGCGCGTCGCTGCGCGTGTTCGCGCACCCGCGCGAGGAGCTCTCGCTGCTCGGCGATCTGCAGGCCGGCGACGCGAGTGCCGGCTGGTTCGGGCTGACGGTCGTCGGCGCGTGCGATGCCTGAACCGGGCGTGCCGCGCCATTCGAGCGTCCGGCGCTGGCATGTCGACGGCCAGCCGGCGCTCGAGCAGGTGATGCACCACCGGCCGGGGCAGGAATGGGCGCCGCACTGGCACGACGAATGGTCGATCGGCGCGGTGCTGGCCGGCAGCTGCCGCTTCAGCCTCGGCGGGCACCGGCACACCGCGTCGGCGGGCGACCTGCTCGCGATCGCGCCGGGCGCCGTCCACACCTGCGGCCTCGATGCGGGCGACGGCGGGGACACGCGGGTCGTGATGGTCTATGCCGCGCTGCCGTGGCTGGCCGCGCTCGGCGTGCCGATGCCGCGGGGCAGCGCGCGCGTCCAGGTCCCGGCCCTTGCGGCCGACGCGCAGGCGCTGCGGGACAGTGCCGGTGCGTCAACCTGGCTGCGCCGCGCGGCCGCAACGCTCGCCGACGGCGCCGCGCTGCTGCCGGCCGGCGCCGAACCGGCCGGCCGTGCCGCACGACAGGTGCTGGCGGCGCTGCAGCGTGCGGCCATCGGCGACGGCACGGTCGCGATCGACGCGCTGGCCCGCGACTGCGCGCTCAGCCGCGAACACTTCCACCGCATCGCGACCCGCTGGCTCGGCCTGAGCCCTGGCGACTACGTGCGCGCCGCCCGCATGGCGCGTGCCCGAAGGCTGCTGCTCGACGGCTGGCCGATCGCCGACGCGGCCCAGGCCTGCGGCTTTGCCGACCAGGCCCATCTGACGCGCTGGTTCAGCCGTCATTTCGGCTACACGCCGGGGGCGCTCGCGCAGGCGGCCCGGCCCGACCCCCGTTCGCGGGTGCCCCAGGCGACTGCGCATTGACGCCATGCCGGCGAGGTCTAGACTTCCTGCAGGTCTTTCATCGCGATCCTGTCAGGAGGTGATGCCATGTCAGTCAGGCGAATGACCAAGGGAGCCCGGCCGCACTCGCTGGGCGCTTTCAAGCCGGTCGGCCATGTGGTGGTCGCGCTGCCGAGCGACGAACTCGCGCGGCAGGCGATGCAGGCCCTGTTCGACGCCGGCTTCGACGACGATGACGTGATGTTCGTCACCGCCGAAGAAGAAGGCGCGCAGATGCAGCACATGCTCGGCCATGCCAGCCAGCTGGCCGGCTTCGGCTACGAGGTGACGCTGATGCGCCGCTACCAGCAGCTTGCCGGCGAAGGCTGCGGCTGGTTGCTGGTGTACGCGCCCGACACGCAGCATGCCGAGCGCGTCGCCGAGGTGGCCAGGCGCTTCGATGCCCGGCTCGCCGAGCGCTACCACTGGCTGGTGGTCGAAGACCTGATCTGAGCGCGGCGGCGCAAGCCGTCAGCTGTCGAACAGGTCGGTGGCGGCGCGCGTCGGCGTGACGCCCAGGTGCCGGAAGGCCGCCAGCGTCGCGACCCGGCCGCGCGGCGTGCGCTGCAGGTAGCCCTGCTGGATCAGGTAGGGCTCGATCACGTCCTCGATGGTCTCGCGCTCCTCGCCGATCGCGGCGGCGATGTTGTCCAGGCCGACCGGGCCGCCGTCGAAGCGGTGGATCACTGCCTCGAGCAGCTTGCGGTCCATCACGTCGAAGCCCTGCGGATCGACGTCGAGCATCGCGAGCGCCTTGTCGGCCAGCGCCTTCGAGATGCGGCCGTCGCCTTTCACTTCGGCATAGTCGCGCACGCGGCGCAGCAGCCGGTTCGAGATGCGCGGCGTGCCGCGCGAGCGGCGCGCGATCTCGAACGCACCGTCGGCATCGGTCGGCACGTTCAGCAGCCCGGCCGAGCGGTGCACGATGCGCGCCAGTTCTTCGGGCGTGTAGAACTCGAGCCGCGAGACGATGCCGAAGCGGTCGCGCAGTGGGTTGGTCAGCATGCCGGCGCGCGTGGTGGCGCCGACCAGCGTGAACGGCTGCAGGTCGAGCTTGATCGAGCGCGCCGCCGGGCCCTCGCCGATCATGATGTCGATCTGGTAGTCCTCCAGCGCCGGGTACAGGATCTCCTCGACGACCGGGCTCAACCGGTGGATCTCGTCGATGAACAGCACGTCGTTCTTCTCGAGGTTGGTCAGGATCGCCGCCAGGTCCTTCGGCTTCTCGAGCACCGGGCCGGAGGTCTGGCGCAGGTTCACGCCCAGTTCGTTGGCGATGATGTGGCTCAGCGTGGTCTTGCCGAGGCCGGGCGGGCCGAACAGCAGCACGTGGTCCATCGCCTCGTGGCGCATGCGGGCCGCGCCGATGAAGATCTCCAGCTGCTCGCGGATCTTGGCCTGGCCGACGTACTCGGCCAGCCCCTTCGGGCGCAGCGCGCGTTCGATCGCTTCTTCGTTGGGCGAGCTGGGCGCGGCACTGACCACACGCGGTGGCAGGCTGCCGAAATCGTCGGTCTGGATGGCCATCGGCCGATTATCGGCGGGCCCGGCGGTCGTTTGCGTTTGCTCACGCGGTATGCAGGAATTGTGCAGGGCCCGTCCATCCGGCTGCGGCACAATCGGACGATGATCTCCCGCCACCCTGCATCGCGATGGGCCGTCTGGGCCTTTGCGCTGGCGCTGCTGCTGAAGGCTGCAGTGCCGATGCTGGCGAGCGTGTCGGCGCAGCTGCAGGGCAAGACGCTGGTCGAGGTCTGCACGGTCTACGGGGTCGCCACCGTCGCGCTCGACGACAGCGGCGAGACGAAGCCGATGCCCGCCGACCACGCCGGCGCGCATGGCAGCGAGCACTGCGCGCTGTCGGCGGTGCTGGCGCTCGCCGCGCCGGAACCGGGTCCGGTCATCGCCGTTGTGGCCACCGAGTGGGTGCATGAGCTGCCGGTCCGCACCCATGAGCTGGCCCCCGATGCCGAGGCCGACTGGATCGCGCGGCTGAAGCACGGCCCACCCTCTCTCACCTGAACCACCGCCCTGGCCGCCGGTGCGCTTGCGCATCGGCAGCCCCGTGTGATCGACCGCGGCGCGTTGAGCCCGGTCATGTTCAGGAGCATTCCGTGACGTACCGATTCACGCCAGCCGCCCATGCGGCGCTGGCGCTGCTGGCCTGCCTGCCGATCGCGGCGCGGGCCGAAGAAGACACAGCGGCTGAAAGGCCGGCCGATCCGATCCGCGTCGCCACCGACGATGCCAACCCCCCCGTCAAGCACCTCGGTGTCGTCACCGTGACCGGCGGCCGCCGCGGCTCGCTGCCGTCGCAGATCCCGACGACGATCGAAGGCATCACCGGCGCGCAGGTGCAGGCGAGCATCAATGCCACCGACAGCGAGGACGCGCTGAAGTACCTGCCGAGCCTGCTGGTGCGCAAGCGCTATGCCGGCGACTACAACCACGCGGTGCTGTCGACGCGCGCGTCGGGCACCGGCAACAGCGCGCGTTCGCTGGTGTACGCCGACGGCATCCTGCTGTCGAACCTGCTCGGCAACGGCGCGAGCTTCGCGCCGCGCTGGGGCCTGGTGACGCCGGAGGAGATCGAGCGTGTCGACGTGCTGTACGGCCCGTTCTCGGCCGCCTACCCCGGCAACTCGGCCGGCGCGGTGGTCGATTACCTGACCCGCATGCCGTCGAAGTTCGAGGCGCATGCGGTGGTCGGCGCGTTCTCGCAGCCGTTCCAGCTCTACGGCACCGACACCACCTACAACGGCTGGCAGGCCAGCACGTCGCTCGGCGACCGCAGCGGCGGCTGGTCGTGGTGGGTCAACCTGAACCGGCTCGACAGCGAAGGCCAGCCGCTGGTGTTCGACACCACGGCCACGCCGACCCCCGGCGCGGTGCCCGACACCGACAAGACCGGCAAGCCCTGGTACGTGCGCGGCACCGGCACGCAGTACCGCACGGTGCAGGACCACCTGAAGCTGAAGCTGGCGTACGACCTGGCGCCCGACCTGCGCGCGAGCTACACCGCCGGCTGGTGGCACAACGATGCGGTCGGGCGCTCCGAGCAGTACGTGGCGCCGGTGCTGAGTGGCGTGACCAACCGCGACGGGCTGGCGCACCTGATGCAGGCGCTGTCGCTGAAGCAGAACGCGGGCGGTGCGTTCGACTGGGAGCTGGCCGCGAGCGTCTACGACTACCGCCGCGACCTGAGTCGCAAGCCGACGGCCGCGGCGCCGTCGCAACCCGCGCTGTCGCAGCCGATGCTCGATGGCGGCAACGGCAGCGCGACCGACCTGCACGGCACCGGCTGGAACACGCTGTCGGCGCGCGGCACCTGGCGCCCCGGCGGCGAGGGCAGCGCGCATGCGGTCGATGCCGGCGTACAGCAGGACAGCTTCCGGCTGCGCACCACCGTCTACACGCTGACGGACTGGGTCGACCAGGACAGCGGCGCGGTCGGCTCGCGCTTCGACGGCAACACGCGGCTGCGCTCGGTGTTCGGCCAGGACGCCTGGCGCTTCGCCGACGGTTGGATGGCGGTGCTCGGGCTGCGCGGCGAGCGCTGGCAGGCCTACGACGGCCTGACGCAGACCGGCGCATTCACGCCGTACGCGCATCCCCGGCGCAGCGAGACCGCGTGGTCGCCGAAGGCCGCGCTGTCGCACGAGCTGCGCGACGGCTGGGTGCTGAAGGCGTCGGCCGGGCGGGCGCTGCGCTTTCCGACGGTGTCCGAGCTGTACCAGGGCGCGGCCACGTCGAGCGGCATCAGCAACATCGCGAACCCGGACTTGCGGCCGGAGCGCTCGTGGACGTCGGAACTCAGCTCCGAATGGACGCTGCCCGATGCCGCCACGCTGCGCCTGACGCTGTTCCACGAGGACACGCGCGATGCGCTGTACAGCCAGCCGCTGCCGAACGTGACGCCGGTGACCAACAGCGTGCAGAACGTCGACCACATCCGCACCACCGGACTGGAGGCCGCGGCGCAGCGCGACAACGTGTGGCGCGGGCTCGACCTGCAGGGCAACGTGACGTATGCCGACTCGACCATCGTCGCCAACAGCGGCTACGTGAGCACGCCGGGCGACACCGTCGGCAAGTGGCAGCCGCGCGTGCCGCGCTGGCGGGCGAGCGCCCTGGCCGCGTGGCGCGTCGACGAGCGCTGGACGGTGAGCTACGGCGCCCGCTACAGCGGCCGGCAGTACGGCAGCCTGGACAACAGCGACACCAACGGATTCACGTACATGGGCACGTCGAAGTACTTCACGACCGACCTGCGCGTGCGCTTCGCGATCGACAGGCAGTGGCATGCCGCGGTCGGCATCGACAACCTCAACAACTGCCACTACTGGAATTTCCACCCGTACCCGCAACGCACCTACAGTGCGGAGCTGCGGTACGACCTGTGAACGCTTTCCTCGAACGGACCTTCGACATGAACACCCTGATCACCCGCATCGCCGCCACCGCCCTGGTCTCCTTCGCCGCCCTGGCGGCCCAGGCCCATGAATTCACGCTCGGCGAGATCGCCATCGGCCACCCTTATGCGCGCGCGACCGCGCCGGGGCAGCCGACCGGCGGCGCCTTCCTGCGGCTGGAGAACCGCGGCAAGGCCGACGACCGGTTGCTGTCGGTCAGCGCCGACGTCGGCAAGTCGACCGAGCTGCACACGATGAAGATGGAGGGCGACGTGATGCGCATGCGCGAGGTGCCGGCGATCGACGTGCCGGCCGGCAAGTACGTCGAGCTGAAGCCCGGCGCGCTGCACGTGATGCTCATCGGCCTGAAGGCACCGCTGAAGGAGGGCGACAAGTTCCCGCTGCGGCTGAAATTCGAGAAGGCCGGGGAAGTGACGGTGACGGTGAACGTGGAAGCCGCGGGGGCGGACCACAGTCACTGATGGAGTCGGTCGAGGCGCGCGCAGGGCGAACGGATGTGTCGCTCAGCGCGCGAGGGCTTTGAGCGCCAGCTTGATCCCGTCGCTCACGCCGACATCGGCCGGCAGGCTCTTCAGCGCCGCGGCCGCCTCGCGGTCGCTGTAGCCCAGCGCCACCAGCGCCTGCAGGATGTCGGCCTGCGCATCGCTCGCGACGCTGGCCGGCAGCGCCAGGTCGGCGCCGAGCTTGCCCTTCAGCTCCAGCAGCAGCCGCTCGGCGGTCTTCTTGCCGATGCCCGGCACCTTGATCAGCCGGCCGCTTTCCTGCAGCGACACCGCCTGCGCCAGCTCGCCGACGCTCAGGCCCGACAGGATCGACAACGCGGTGCGCGGCCCGACGCCGGAGATCTTGACCAGCTGCCGGAAGGTCGCGCGCTCTTCGGCGCTGAGGAAGCCGAACAGCACCTGGGCATCCTCGCGCACGACGAAGTGGGTCAGCAGCGTGACCCGTTCGCCGAGCGCCGGCAGGTTGTAGAAGGTGCTCATCGGCACGTCGACCTCGTAGCCGACGCCGCCGACGTCCAGCAGCAGCTGGGGCGGGTTCTTTTCTGCCAGCAGGCCGCTCAGCCGGCCGATCATCGGCGGAACAGGCCCAGGCGCTGCGCTTCGAGCGCGGCTTCGGCGCGCGAGCTGACATTGAGCTTGCGGTAGATCTGCTTCACGTAGTCGGCGATGGTGTGGCGCGACAGGTTCAGCTGCGTGCCGATCTCCGGCAGCGTGAAGCCCTTGGCCACCCACAGCAGCACCTCGTTCTCGCGGTCGGTCAGCGACACGTGGGGCAGGTTCTGCGGGCGCTCCTGCGGCTTGTTCTGGGCCGCGAAGTACGCGATCACGCGGCGCGCGATCGACGGCGTCAGCGGCGGCTCGCCCTGGCTGATGCGCCGCAGCTGCTCGACGAAGTGCTCGCGCGGCTGCTCTTTCAGCAGGTAGCCGAAAGCCCCCGCCTGCAGCGCAGGAAAGAGGTGGTCGTCGTCGTCGTGGATGGTCACCACCACCGACTGGGCTTCGGGCTGGGTGTCGCGCAGCGCGGCGACCACGTCGACGCCCGACCCGTCGGGCAGGCCCAGGTCGACCAGCGCGACGTCGAAACGCTCGGCGCTGATCAGCGCCAGCGCGTCGTGCACCCGGGCGCTTTCGGAGATCTGCGCCTGCGGAAACACCTGCGTGACCAGGGCCTTCACCCAGGCACGGATCTCGGGCAGGTCTTCGAGCAGCAGGATCTTGTTCATGGTCGGTGTCCTCGAGGGATCATGGATCGTAGCAGCCGCGCAAGGGGCCGATTGTGCGCTTCCGTGCGCTTCAGAGCGGCAATGTGAGCCTGATCACGGTGCCGTAGCCCGGCCCGGATTCGACCAGGCACTGCCCCTGCATCTGCTTGGCGCGGTGCTTCATGCTGGCCATGCCGTGGCCTCGGTCGAGCTTGCCGTCGAGCTCCATCGGGATGCCCTTGCCGTTGTCCTGCACGACCAGCACGAAATCGTGCTCGCCGATGCTGCAGCGCACCTTGCAGTGCGACGCGCCGCTGTGCTTGATGATGTTGCTGACCGCCTCGCGCAGGATGCGGGTGGTCTGCACGAAGGCGCGCGCCGACAGCTGCTGGTGCACGTCTTCGGTCGGGCTGCGCCAGTCGGCCTCGATGTTGGCCTGGCTCAGCCGCGACACCGTCTCGGCCCGCCAGTCGGCCAGCGCATCGGCCACCTGCATCGGCTTGCCGGTCAGCCCGCGCACCGACAGCCGCATTTCCTCAAGCGCCTCGCGCGCCAGCGTGGAAATGCGCTCGCTCTCGCTGGTATGGACGATGGTCAGCAGCTTCGCACCGAGGTCGTCGTGCAGGTCGGCGGCGATGCGCTTGCGCTCCTTCTCGGTCACCTGCTCGACGCGCAGCTCGGCCATCTGCGAGAAGTTGCGCTCGATCTCGGCGGTGACCTCGTTGATGCGGCTTTCCAGCGAGTTGCGGCTCGCCTCGGCCACCTGCAGCGCGCGCCCGAAGACCTGGATCTGGCGCACGCCGACCGCGATGAACATCAGCGGCATGCTGAAGTGCAGCACGTGCACCGGCAGCAGCGTGACCAGCCCGTGCTGCGTCGCCAGGTCGACCAGCACCAGCACGCCGACGCCCATCAGCATGAAGGCCATCGGCCAGAAGTCGGCACGGCCGTCGATGCCCTTGCGCCAGGTCACGCGCAGGTACAGCGTGACAGCCGCCATCACCTCGGCCGACAGCAGCAGGTACCAGCCGCTGGTTGCCGTGTAGAGACGCTCCGGCCCGGCCAGCGCGAGGCTGGCCGGCACCAGCACGCACTGCGCCAGCAACCCGATCTCGAGCTTCGTCGAGCGCAGCGCGGCATAGCGCACCAGGAACTGGATCGCCAGCGCCACCAGCACGCCGAAGCCGACGCAGACGAGGAATTCGCTGGTGGCGTTGTCCCATGGCGGGTCGCGCCACCACAGGCGGGCCGACAGCGCGGCCCAGCCGATCGCCAGCAGGCCGAAATGGATCAGCCAGGGGCTGCGGCGGTCCTGCCAGCCCATGCCCAGCATCACGATGCCCACCGGCACCAGCATCGCCGAGATCACCTGCACCAGCGAGACGTTCCAGAAGGTGTGGCGGGCCTGCAGGTCGGCCAGCAGCGTGTGCGGCCCGACCAGCACCGCCGACAGGCCGCCGGCGCGCTGGCGCGACGCGACGTGCTGCAGCGCATGGCCCTGCACCTTGATGTCGAGCAGGTTGCCCTGCGGGTTCAGCAGCGCGTGCGGCAGCACGACGAGCTGCGGGTAGAAGCAGCTGCGCGTCACCGGCTCGGTCATGTGGCCGCCGCTGAAGACCAGGTTGCCGTTCAGCCAGACCTGCGCGGTGCTGCAGGCGCGCTCGATGTAGGCGGCCATCAGCGGGGACGGCGTGACATGGCTGGCCGGCAGCGTGAATTCGAGGCGGTACCAGACCGGCCCGTCGGCCTGCGGCAGCGTCTCGGCCCACTCATCGGGCAGGCGCACCGTACGCGGCTTCAGGTCCTGCGGAAAGACCGGTGCGGTGCTGGCCACCGCGCTTGCGGTGCGGATCTCGACGAGGCCGGGGTCGTCGGCGGCCGCGGCCGACAGGTCGGTCAGCGCCAGCGCCGACATCATCGCTGCGGCCAGCGGGGCCGCCATGCGCCGGGCCGCGGCGCGCAGCCGGTGGGCGAGGGTGGTCGGCGGCGCGAAGCAGGGCATGGACGCGGATTGTGCAGGATGCCTGCGGCCCCGGGGCCTTCCGGCGACAATCCGGCCTTGCCCTTTTTCTCGCTGCCGGAGTCCCCCTCCCCGTGATCCTTCGCCACGCCTTCATCCCGCTCGACAACGCCCGCCTGTCGCACCTGTGCGGCAGCGTCGACGAACACCTGCGCAGCATCGAGTCGGCCTTCGGCGTCAGCATCTCGCGGCGCAACGAATCGTTCCGCATCGATGGCCCGAAGGCGAGTGCCGAGCGCGCGGTGGCCCTGCTGCAGACCCTGTACGGCCGCTCGCGCCGCCCGATCGCCGCCGAGACGCTGCAGCTGGCGATCACCGAAGCGCTGGCCGACGATTCACAGGCGCGGCCGCGCGCGCCCCGCCTCGGGCGCCCGGCGCTGCGCGAGGCGGTCGAGGGCGATGCGCAGGACGACGCGACCGACGACGACGAGATCCTGCTGCGCACCCGCCGTTCCGAGCTGACCGGCCGCACGCCGAACCAGCAGCTGTACCTGCGCAACATCCTGGCGCACGACATCACCTTCGGCATCGGCCCGGCCGGCACCGGCAAGACCTTCCTCGCGGTGGCCTGCGCGGTCGACGCGCTGGAGCGCAGCAGCGTGCAGCGCATCATCCTGACGCGACCGGCGGTCGAGGCCGGCGAACGGCTCGGCTTCCTGCCCGGCGACCTGGCGCAGAAGGTCGACCCCTACCTGCGCCCGCTGTACGACGCGCTGTACGACCTGATGGGCATGGACAAGGTCGCCCGCGCGTTCGAGAAGGGCAACATCGAGATCGCGCCGCTCGCGTTCATGCGCGGGCGCACGCTGAACCATGCGTTCGTGATCCTCGACGAGGCGCAGAACACCACGCGCGAGCAGATGAAGATGTTCCTGACGCGCATCGGCTTCGGCAGCAAGTGCGTCGTCACCGGCGACGTCAGCCAGATCGACCTGCCGCGCGGCACCGACAGCGGGCTGATCGACGCCGAGCGCGTGCTGCGCCGTGTCGCCGGCATCGCGATGACGCGCTTCACCGCCGCCGACGTCGTGCGCCACCCGCTGGTCGCGCGCATCGTCGAGGCCTACGACGCGACCCCGGCGGAGCGCCTCTGAGCATGGCCGTCGCCCGGGATGACCTGAGCCTGTCGCTGCAGTTCGCCGACGCGTCGCACCGCGCCGAACTGCCCCGCCACAAGGTGGCACGCTGGATCCGCGCGGCGCTGGCCGCGCCCGGCGAGATCACGGTGCGCATCGTCGATGCCGACGAAGGCCGCGCGCTGAACCGCGACTACCGCGGCAAGGACTACGCGACCAACGTGCTGACCTTCGACTACAGCCACGCGCCGGTGGTGGTGGCCGACCTGATCCTGTGCGCGCCGGTCGTCGAGGCCGAGGCCCGCGCGCAGGGCATCGCACTGCAGGCGCACTATGCGCACCTGCTGGTGCACGGCACGCTGCATGCGCAAGGGCACGACCACGAGCAGGAAGACGAAGCGGTCGAGATGGAGGCCGAGGAGACGCGCATCCTGGCCGGGCTGGGCGTCGCTGACCCTTACGTGCGATGAGGCGGGACGAGCGCCGGGCCGCCCCAAGCTGGCCCGCATCCCCTCGGGGGATCGGTCGATGTACTCGTCGACCGAGGGGTTGTCATCGTGGGCGGCGCGAGGTGCTGAGGTAGCGCTTGCGCCAGAAGAACCAGCCGAGCGAGAACGCGATCACCAGCATGAAGCCGCTGGCCATCCAGACGCCGTCGCCGCTGTGGATCAGCGGGAGCCCTTCGAAATTCATCCCGAAGAAGCCGGTGACCAGGTTCAGCGGCAGGAAGATCGCGGTCAGCACCGTCAGCGTGCGCATGATGTCGTTGGTGCGGTTGCTCTGCGCCGAGAAGTGCATCTGCACCGCGGTCTCGGCCGACGATTCGAGCCGCCGCACATGGCTCAGCACGCGCTCGATGTGCTCCAGCACGTCGCGCGAGCGCACCCGCAGCAGCTCGCGGTCGCGCGCTGCCTTCGGGTCCGGCTCTTCCGGCCATTCGTCGAGCGAGTCGATCCATTCGACGATCGCGCTGCGCTGGTCTTCGCAGGTGTCTTCCAGCAGGTGCAGCGAGTTGCGCGACTCGAGCAGCACCTGCCAGCTGTCGAACTGGCTGCGCGGGTTGAACAGCTCCTGCTGCAGGTAGCCGAGCTGCTTGGTGAGCAGTCGCCGCAGTTCGAGGTAGCTGTCGACCATGTGGTTCAGCATGCGCAGCATCAGGTCGGCCGGGCTGGCCGGCAGGCGCATCGCGCCGCGCGGCTCGTAGCGCTGGTCGGCGCCCTCGACCATCTGCTGCAGCTTGCTCGCGAAGAAATCGCGCACCTGGCAGTCGGTCGGGTGCACCGTCATCAGCACGCGATCGAACACCGCGAAGCCGACCGGGCTGGTGTCGATCGCCTCGAGCGCGCGCCGCGCGCTGCTGGCAGTGCCGGTCTGGTCGTCGAGGAACAGCCCGGCGCTGCCGCTGCCGGCCGCGAGCCGGCGGAACACCATCAGGTCGTACCACGAGGTGTAGTCGAAGTGCGACGGCAGCTGGTTGTTCAGCAGGTCGGAGATGTGCAGGTCGACCAGCTGCCCGCCGGTCCAGCGCTGCAGCCCGGCCTGGACTTCGGCGACGTTGACCTCGAACTCGCGCCGCGCGGTGCCGATCCACAGGTAGCCGGTGGGCGGCAGCTTGTCGGGCAGCGATTCGATCTCGGTGAACTGCTCGGCCGTGATGTGGAAGATGCGCATGCCCGGTCTGCGGTGTCAGCCTTGCTGCCGGAGCAGGCGGGCGGCGTCGAGCGCGAAGTAGGTCAGCACGCCGTCGGCACCGGCGCGCTTGAACGCGAGCAGGCTTTCGAGCATCACCGCGTCGTGGTCGAGCCAGCCCTGTGCCGCGGCGGCCTTGACCATCGCGTACTCGCCGCTCACCTGGTAGGCGAAAGTCGGCACGCGGAATTCGTCCTTCACGCGGCGCACGATGTCGAGGTAGGGCAGGCCGGGCTTGACCATCACCATGTCGGCGCCTTCGGCCAGGTCGAGCGCGACCTCGCGCAGCGCCTCGTCGCTGTTGCCCGGGTCCATCTGGTAGACCTTCTTGTTCGCCTTGCCGAGGTTCTTCGCCGAGCCGACCGCGTCGCGGAACGGGCCGTAGAAGGCGCTCGCGTACTTCGCGCTGTACGCCATGATCCGCGTGTGGATCAGGCCGCGCGCTTCGAGCGCATTGCGGATCGCGCCGATGCGGCCGTCCATCATGTCGCTCGGCGCGACGATGTCGACGCCGGCCTCGGCCTGCACCAGCGCCTGGCCGGTCAGCACCTTCACGGTGTCGTCGTTGCGGATGTAGCCGGTCTCGTCGGGAAGCCCGTCCTGGCCATGGGTCGTGAACGGGTCGAGCGCGACATCGGTCAGCAGGCCGAGTTGCGGGAACTGCTTCTTCAGTTCGCGCACCACGGTGGGCACCAGACCCTTCGGGTTCAGCGCCTCGCTGCCGTCCTCGGTCTTCAGCGACGGTTCGATGACCGGAAACAAGGCCATCACCGGGACGCCGAGCTTCACGCATTCTTCGGCCAGCGGCATCAGCCGGTCGAGGCTGACGCGCTGCACGCCGGGCATCGACGCGACGTCGTGCACCTGGCCGTGGCCGTCCTGCACGAACACCGGGTAGATCAGGTCGTTGGGGTGCAGGCGGTTCTCGCGCACGAGGGCGCGGGTGGATTCGTCGCGGCGCAGGCGGCGCGGGCGGCTGGCGGGAAAGGGTGCGGGCGGCAGCATGGCTTCTTCTGAGGGCGGTTGCGACGCGGGGGCCGGCCGCCGAAACCGATGTGACGATGAGACATCGGGACTTTTTACGTGTAAATCCCGGGCGGCGACCCTTCAACAGCCCGGCACTCATCTGCTAAAGTCGCCATTGAATGATAGCCGCAAGGTCGTCATTCCCTGCTTTTCCTCCCTGAGCAGGAGCCTTACCGTGATGACAGCGATGAGGCTTTTCAACCCCGGCCTTGACGGTCGGGGTTTTCTTTTTCTGGCCTCCATAATCCCGCGGATGAGCAGCCTCTATCCCTGGGTCAAGGCCCTTCACCTGATCTTCGTCGCGAGCTGGTTCGCCGGTCTCTTTTACCTGCCACGCCTGTTCGTCAACCTCGCGTCGGTGCCGGCCGACAGCCATGCCGAACGTGAGCGCCTGCTGCTGATGGCACGCAAGCTCTATCGCTTCACCAGTTTCCTGATGGTGCCGGCCCTGCTGTTCGGCCTGTGGCTGTGGCTGGGCTTCGGCGTTGGGCGCGGGCCCGGCAACGGCTGGCTGCACGCCAAGCTCGCGCTGGTGGTGCTGGCGATCGGCTACCACCACGGCTGCCGCGCGCTGCTGCGCAGGTTCGAGCGGTTCGAGAACCGCCGCAGCGAGCGCTGGTTCCGCTTCTTCAACGAGACCGCGATCCTGCTGTTCGCCGCGATCGTCGTGCTGGTGATCGTCAAGCCGTTCTGATCCGGCCATGGCTCGGCATCGCAGCTCGGCCGGACCGTTGGCGTGGCTGTACGCCGCGCTGATCGTCTACGCGAGCCTGTCGCCGTTCACCGGCTGGAAGCAACCGGTGGCGCTTGCGCTGGCCGGGCTCGGCCACCTGCCGTGGCTGCGCTACTGGACCGCGTTCGACGTGGTCTCCAACCTGCTCGGCTACATGCCGCTCGGCGCGCTCGCGGTGGGGGCACTGGTGCGCTCCGGGCGGCGCGTGTCGATCGCCTTCATCGCGGCGTTGCTGGCCGGCGCACTGCTGTCGTTCCTGATGGAGAGCCTGCAGAACTGGCTGCCGCAGCGCGTGCCGTCCATGCTCGACTGGCTGCTGAATGCCGCCGGCACGCTGGCCGGTGCGCTGGTCGCGGTCGCGGTGCACGCGCTCGGCGGCATCGAGCGCTGGCAGACGCTGCGCGACCGCTGGTTCGTCGCCCGCAGTGCCGGCGGCCTGCTGCTGTTGTTGCTGTGGCCGGTCGGCCTGCTGTTCCCGACTCCGGTGCCGCTCGGTCTCGGCCAGGTGCTGGTGCGACTGCAGGAACTGGCCGCCGAGGCATTGGGTGGCACGCCGTGGTCGGCCTGGACCGAAGACTGGGCCGATGCGAGCGCTGCGATGACGCCCTTGTCGCGCGTCAGCGAGTTGCTGACGATCCTGCTCGGGCTGCTGGCGCCCTGCCTGGTCGCCTACACCATCGTGCGACCGGGCTGGCGCCGCGCGGTGACGGTGCCCGGCGCAGCCCTGCTCGGCTTCGCGACCACCACGCTGTCGACCGCACTGAACTTCGGCCCGCAACACGCGCTGGCCTGGTTGACGCCGCCTGCCCTGCCCGGGCTGCTGGCCGGCGCGATCGCCGGGCTGCTGCTGTTGCGCATTCCGCGCCGCGGTGCGGCCGGGCTCGGCCTGGTGGTCGTGACGGCGCTGGTCGCGCTGGTGGCGCAGGCACCGACCGATCCGTACTACGCCGAAAGCCTGCAGGGCTGGGAGCAGGGGCGCTTCATCCGCTTCCACGGCCTCGCGCAATGGATCGGCTGGCTGTGGCCGTATGCGGCGCTGGTCTACCTGCTCGCCCGCGTGACGGCCAGGGACAACGCCGAGCGCGGCACTGGGGATGCGCAGGCAGGTCCGTAAAATGCGCCGATGACTTATTTCAAGCGCCACATCTTCTTCTGCCTGAACCAGCGCGACAAAGGCGAAGACAGCTGTGCCAACCACCATGCGCAGGCCGGCTTCGAACGCTGCAAGTCCCGCACGAAGGCCGAGAAGCTGGCCGGCCCCGGCGGTGTGCGGGTCAACAAGGCCGGTTGCCTCGACCGTTGCGCCGGCGGGCCGGTGGCGGTGGTCTACCCGGAGGCGGTCTGGTACACCTACATCGACGATGCCGACATCGACGAGATCGTCGAATCGCACCTGAAGAACGGCGTGGTGGTCGAGCGGCTGCTGCTGCCGGACTCGGTCGGCCGCTGACCGGTGTCGCGCCGATGAACTCGAAGACCGTCAAGGTGTTGACGCCCGGCCCGGCGGGCGCGCTCGAATGCGCGCTCGACCGCCCCGAAGGCGAGCCGCGCGGCGTGGCCGTGATCTGCCACCCGCACCCGCAGCAGGGCGGCACGATGGACAACAAGGTGGTGCAGACGCTGGCGCGCGCCTTCCTGCAGCTGGGCTATCGCACGGTGCGTTTCAACTTCCGCGGCGTGGCGGCCTCCGAGGGCGCCTGGGACGACGGCCAGGGCGAGATCGACGACGCGCTGGCGGTGATCGCCGCGCACCGCGATCCGGCCCTGCCGCTCGCGTTGGCGGGGTTCTCGTTCGGCGGCTACGTCGCGTCGCAGGCGGCCGCGCGCCTGCCCGACGATGCGAAGGCCGAGCGGCTGGTGCTGGTCGGGCCGTCGACGCAAAAACAGACGGTCGCGCCGGTGCCGGAGGAAACTTTGGTGATCCACGGCGAGTCGGACGACATCGTGCCGCTGTCGGCCACCCTCGACTGGGCACGACCGCAATCCCTGCCGGTGGTGGTCATCCCCGGCGTGGGCCATTTCTTTCACGGGCAGCTGGCGCTGCTGAAGAACCTGGTGGTGCGGTCCTGGCATCGTTGATGCCGGGGCTTCGCGTACCGCCCAACCTGATCCGATGTTCATGAAAAGACTGATTGCCCTCGTGCTGGCGCTTGGCGCCGCCGCCGTCTCGTCCGTGTCGTACGCGCAGGCGCCTCAGCCGCCCGAGATCGCGGCCAAGAGCTACCTGCTGCTCGACATCACCACCGGCCAGACCCTCGCCGAGCGCGAGGCCGATGCGCCGGCCGATCCGGCCTCGCTGACCAAGCTGATGACCGCCTACCTGGTGTTCGCGGCGCTGCGCGACCACAAGCTGACGATGGAGCAGACGCTGCCGGTGTCGCTGCGCGCCTGGCAGGAGCGCAAGGGCGGCGGCTCGCTGATGTTCATCGAGCCGCGCAGCACGCCGAAGGTCGAGGACCTGCTGCGCGGGCTGATCGTCAATTCGGGCAACGACGCCGCGGTGGTGCTGGCTGAAGGCGTCGCCGGCACGCTCGACCAGTTCATCGAGCTGATGAACCGCCAGGCGCAGGCCTTCGGCCTGAAGAACACCCAGTTCAAGAACGCCACCGGGCTGACCGAGCCGGGCCACAAGAGCACCGCCCGCGACGTGGCGGTGATCGCGAGCCGCATCATCCGCGACTTCCCGGAGTACTACCCGATCTACTCGATCAGGAAGTACCACTACGAGGGCGCGCCGATCAGCAACGAGAACAACCGCAACGTGCTGCTGACGCGCGATCCCACCGTCGACGGCATGAAGACCGGCTACACCGAGGCGGCCGGCTACTGCATGGTGGTGTCGGCGCAGCGCGATTTCCCGAACCTCGCGGTCAACGGCGCCGGCGGCGGCAAGCGGCGCCTGCTCAGCGTGGTGCTCAACGCGGCCTCGATGGATGCCCGCGCGAACGAGAGCCAGAAGCTGCTGAATTGGGGTTTCCAGGCCTTCGACACGGTGCGCCTGTTCGAAGGCTCGAAGGCGGTGGCCACGGTGCCGGTCTGGAAGGGCGCGACGCGCGAGGCCCAGCTGGGCGCGGCGAACGGCGTCTTCGTCAGCGTGCCCAAGGGCGAGGGCGCGAAGCTGCAGACGAAGATCGAGCGCACCGATCCGCTGGTCGCCCCGCTGGCGCAGGGCCAGCGCGTCGGCACGCTGAAGGTCACGACCTCGGCCGGCGCGCCGGTGGCCGAGCTGCCGCTGGTGGTGTTGACCGCCGTCGAGCAGGCCGGCCTCTTCGGTCGCGCCTGGGACGCCCTGCGGCTGTGGATCAAGTAAGCTCGTCCGTTCCCATCGCATCTGTTTCCGGGAGCCTGCATGCAAGCGATTCCTGACACCCTGTGCTACCTCAACGGCGAGTACGGCCCGCTGCGCGACGCCAAGGTGTCGGTGCTGGACCGTGGATTCGTCTTCGGCGACGGCATCTACGAGGTCGTGCCGGTCTACGGCCGGCGCCTGTTCCGCTTCGACGAGCACCTCGCGCGGCTGAACCGCAGCCTCGGCAAGGTGCGCATCGCGAGCCCGTTCGACCGGGCGCAGTGGCTGGAACGCTGCCGCCGGCTGATCGACGCGCAGGCCGCCGACGACCAGCTGCTGTACATCCAGGTCACGCGCGGCGTCGCGGTGCGCGACCATGTGATGCCGCCCGATCTGACGCCGACGGTGTTCATGATGACCAACCCGATGAAGCCGGCCAGCGCCGAGCAGCGCCACCAGGGCGTGACCTGCGTCACTGCGCGCGACTTCCGCTGGGAGCGCGGCGACATCAAGTCGGTGTCGCTGCTCGGCAACGTGCTGGCCCGCCAGATCTCGGCCGACCACGGCGCGGTCGAGACGATCATGTTCCGCGACGGCTTCCTGACCGAAGCGTCGTCCAGCAACGTCTGGGTGGTGCACGAAGGCGCGGTGCTCGGCGCGCCGAAGAGCGAGCACGTGCTCGAAGGCATCCGCTACGAATTGATCCGCGAGCTGTGCGAGGAAGCCGGCATCGGCTACAACCTGCGCCCGATCTCCGAGGCCGAGGTGCTGGGCGCCGACGAGCTGATGCTGAGCTCGGCCACCAAGGAGGTGCTGGCGGTGACGCAGGTCGACGGCGAAGCCGTGGGCCATGGGGCGTTGCGCGGCAAGCCCGGCCCGGTCTACGCGAAGCTGTACGAGGCGTACCAGCGCGCCAAGACATTGCAGTCGATTTGAATTTTCCGCAGATCCCCCCATCTGCGACGGCATGAACGCCACGATGCAAGACATTCCGCCCGACCAGTCGCTGATCGACTACCCGTCCCGTTTCCCGATCAAGGTGATGGGCAGCAACGTCGACGGCTTCGTGCATGCGATCACGACGATCGCGAAGCAGTTCGACCCCGATTTCGACGCGTCCACCGTCGAGATCCGCCCGAGCAGCGGCAACAAGTACCTGGGCGTGACGGTCACCGTCACCGCCACCAGCCGCGAGCAGCTCGACGAGCTGTACCGCACGCTGTCGACCCACCCGCTGGTCAAGGTGGTGTTGTGACCGCGGCCTGGTGACGTGGCCGCCCTGCTGAAGCTGCTCGGTCCGACCGACTACGCGGCGGCCGCGCAGGCGATGCGCGAGTTCACCGAACAGCGCGCGGCCGACACGCCGGACGAGATCTGGCTCTGCGAGCACGCGCCGGTCTACACGCAGGGGCTGGCCGGCAAGGCCGAGCACGTGCTGGACCCGCACGGCATCCCGGTGGTGCAGACGAACCGTGGCGGCCAGGTCACGTACCACGGCCCCGGGCAGGTGGTGGCCTACCCGCTGATCGACCTGCGCCGGCTCGGCATCTACGTGAAGGAATACGTCTACCGGCTGGAACACTGCGTCATCAAGACGCTGGAGGGCTTCGGCATCACCGGCCACCGGGTCGCGGGCGCGCCGGGCATCTACGTGAACCTGTCGGACCCGGCCGGGCATGCCGCGCTGAGCGGGCCGCGCGTCGATGAATTCGAGGGCCTGGGCAAGGTCGCCGCGCTGGGCATCAAGGTCAGCCGGCACTGCACGTACCACGGCGTCGCGCTGAACGTGGCGATGGACCTGAGCCCCTTCAGCGGCATCAACCCCTGCGGCTACGCCGGGCTGCAAACGGTCGACTTGGCTACACTGGGCGTCCGCACCGACTGGACCACCGCGGCGCAGCGGCTGGGCGACCGGCTCGCGTCGCACCTGAGCTAACACCCCTGAGCTGACCCGTCGGCCGCCCCAAGAAAGTACCCCCGATGTCGACCGAGAACGTCATCCACCAGGCCCAGGACGCGGCCCACTACGACGCGAGCGCCAAGCAGAAGGCGCAGGCCAAGACGGCCCGCATCCCGATCAAGATCGTTGCCGCCGAGACGCTGAAGAAGCCGGACTGGATCCGCGTGAAGGCCGGCTCGCCGACCACCCGCTTCTACGAGATCAAGCAGATCCTGCGTGAGCACAAGCTGCACACGGTCTGCGAAGAGGCCTCGTGCCCGAACATCGGCGAATGCTTCGGCAAGGGCACGGCCACCTTCATGATCATGGGCGACAAGTGCACCCGACGCTGCCCGTTCTGCGACGTCGGCCACGGCCGGCCGGATCCGCTGGATGCGGACGAGCCGCTGAACCTCGCGAAGACGATCGCGGCGCTGCGCCTGAAGTACGTCGTGATCACCAGCGTCGACCGCGACGACCTGCGCGACGGCGGCGCGGCCCATTTCGTCGAGTGCATCCAGCGCACCCGCGAATTGTCGCCCGACACCCGCATCGAGATCCTGACGCCCGACTTCCGCGGCCGCATGGACCGCGCGCTGGAGATCCTGAAGGCGGCGCCGCCGGACGTGATGAACCACAACCTCGAGACTGCGCCGCGCCTGTACAAGGAAGCGCGCCCGGGCTCGGACTATGCGTATTCGCTGAACCTGCTGAAGCGCTTCAAGGAATTCGCGCCGCACGTGCCGACCAAGAGCGGGCTGATGGTCGGCCTGGGCGAGACCGACGAAGAGATCCTGCAGGTGATGCGCGACATGCGCGCGCACGGCATCGACATGCTGACGATCGGCCAGTACCTCGCGCCGAGCGGCCACCATCTGCCGGTGCGGCGCTACGTGCACCCGGACACCTTCAAGATGTTCGAGGACGAGGCGCTGAAGATGGGCTTCACGCACGCCGCGGTCGGCGCAATGGTGCGTTCGAGCTACCACGCCGACCAGCAGGCGCACCAGGCCGGCGTCGCGAACGCCGTGTAGTGACTGCCCCTCGGTCGACGGGTACGTCGACCGATCCCCCAGGGGGATGCGCGCCGGCTTGGGGCGACCCGGCGCTCTGCCCGCTAGGCTTCGGCCAGCAGTTTTTCGACCAGCGCGTGCAGCGCCGCGAAGTCCGGCTGGCCGACATAGCGCTTGACGATCTCGCCGCGCTTGTTGATCAGCACCGTGGTCGGCGTGCCGTCGATCGGGCCGAAGCGGTCGGCCACCGCGCCGGTGTTGTCGATCACGACGGTGAACGGCAGGCGCCGCGATTCGGCGAAATGGATCACCGAGGCCGGCGGGTCGTAGCTCATCGCCACCGCCAGCGTCTCGAAGCCGCGCGCCTTGAACCGGTTGTGGGTGTCGATCACCTGCGGCATCTCGTGCACGCAGGTCGAGCAGGTGGTGGCCCAGAAGTTGACCAGCACGACCTGCCCCTTCAACTGCGCGACACTGCCGCGGCTGCCGTCGAGGCGGGTGAACGCGGCGTCGGGCGCCATCTGCGGCCGGTCGTCGCCCGACAGCACGGCATAAGCCCCACAGGCCGCTG
>Ga0065165_1000909_pt1 | contig 38173 bp, 37 predicted proteins | sample AraplaMF_Cvi_mMF_FD_63813 | JGI IMG/M metagenome (GOLD analysis project Ga0065165, IMG submission 63813) | Arabidopsis root microbial communities from the University of North Carolina, USA - plate scrape MF_Cvi_mMF (version 2) (version 3) | ecosystem: Host-associated > Plants > Roots >... | reverse complement strand
TGTCATCCCGGACAAGCGCGTAGCGCGCCGATCCGGGACCGACGCGTGAACTCAGCGCTACCGGCGATCCCGGATCTGCGCCCGGCTCGCGCCGGGCTTGTCCGGGATGACAGCCGTTTCTGGGTTTCCAATCGTGTCCGAACCCAAACGACCCGCCCGAGGGCGGCCGAAAGGCCACAGGTCGCCGCAAAAAGACATGACGACTTGACGAAGACTCCCCGCCGGTTCGAAGATTCCAGCCGGCGGGGTAATCTTTCCAAGCATTTCATGACGTCCTCCGGGAAATTGCGTGGCGGCAACAAGGTCTTCGGCGTCCAAGATTCGCCCCAGTCCCCGGGCATGACCCTGGGTATGAAGAGTCGATCGGCTGTGATGACGGGGCCAGGGCGCTGGGGGATCCTGCTGGCGTTCACCCTCGCGGCCACGGCCGGCGCGGCGAACGCCCAGTCCAGCCTGCGCGACGCCTTCCTCGGCGCCCGCGGCGAGGTGCGTAAGGCGCCCGCTCCCCCCATCGCCCGCTACGTCGCCGAGACCGGCGACGCCTTCATCCTGGACCGGGCCGCGCCCCAGCCGCTGATGAAGTTCGAGAACAGCTCCGAGGTCTGGGTGCTGTCGCCTCAGCCGGCGCCGCGCGGCGACACCATCTACAAGAACGAGTTGGGCGAACCGGTGCTGCGGGCCAGCAAGCTGGGCGGCATGACCTTGTTCACCCGCGAGCGGCCGGGCGGCGACGCCGCGGCCCTGACGGGCAAGGCCAGCTCGATCCAGCCGCCGCCGTTCATCTCGGTCAACGCCCTGTTCCAGCGCCTGATCCAGGCCAGCGCCCGCGCCAGCCGCGCGGCCCAGCACCGCGTGGCGTTCGAGACCGTCGACGACGCCACCCCCGCCACCTCGGTCCTGGTCGCCGACACCGCCACCGTCACCGCCGAGGCCTTCGAGCGCATGGCCCGCGACGGCGACCGCAACCTGCTGACCCGCGTCACCCGCGTCCTGCTGGCCGAGGGGCACAAGCCCGGCGCCAGCCTGAAGGGCGGCGACCTGACGGTCACCTACGCCCCGGGCAAGGGCCTCTCGGGCCGGCCGTCGTCGAAGCGGATCATCAAGATCGTCAACAAGTAGGGGGCTCTTCTCCTCACCCGCGAAAGCGGGGGAGGTGGCGCGATGCGGATACGCATCGTGACGGAGGGGGAGCCGTGCGGCGACCACGCCCCCTCCGTTTCGTCCCCATATTCTTAGAACTTGGGCGCCGATCCACCTCCCCCGTTTCACGGGGGAGGAGCGGCCGTCTACCCCAGCCGCTGGCGCACCTGGATGAACAGGTAGGGCTCGAACGGCAGCGAGCGGTACTCGACGCGGTCGACGATGTTGTCGGCGCGCGAGCCCTTGTAGATCACCCGCTCGCGCGTGACGTTGCGCGAGGTCCAGTTGGACAGGGTGGTGCGCACCGTCAGGTCGGCGCTGGGCTTCCACTCGACGAAGCCCTCGAAATACTGGTCGAAGCGCTGGGTGCGGACCTCGCCCAGGCGGAAGCGGCTGTACTCGTTGGGGCAGTTGGTCGAGGCCCCCCAGCTCCACTTGCCGCCGGGCATGTCGCGCGTGAAGCTCAGGTTGCAGACGAACGGCTTGGCGTCGGTGAGACGGCGTTTGTCGAAAGTGACCGGGTCGGTGACCTCGCTGTCGAACCAGCTGAAGCGGGCCTTCACCTGGCCGCCCGAGATGCCCAGCTTCTGGGTCGGCAGGGTCAGGGCGATCACGAACTGGTCCGATCGGCCCGAGCCGATGTTGCTGGGCGCGTCGCCGCCGCCCTTCAGGGGCCTGTAGTCGACGGCGTCGGAAATCTCGGCGTGGGTCAGGGTGGTCGAAATCGAGCCCGCGCCCCAGAACCGCCGCTCCCAGGCGACCTCGCCGATCCACGAGCGCTGGGGCTGCAGATTGACGTCGGCGCCGTCCTGGCTGCCGGCCGTCAGGTCGGCCGAGGCGATGAAGTCGCCGAAGTCCAGCTGCCCGACCTCGCGCTCGACCCGCACGCGCAGCTGGTCGACGCTGTTGGGGCTCCAGGTCGCCAGCACCCGGGGCTTGGGGTAGAAGAAGCTGCGCTCGACGTCGACGCCGCCGCTCTGGGTGATGCGCGAGACCTCCATCCGCGCGCCGGCCTCGACCGTCAGTTTCGGGCTCGCCCGCCAGACGGCCTTGCCGGCCGCCTCGCCCCGCAGCTCCTCGACCTTCACATGCGGCGGGCCGATGTCGACCGGGGCGCCATTGACGCCGTAGCGGATGTCGCCGTCCAGGACGTTGTAGGCGCCCTCGAGGCTGCCCTCCAGCGACAGGGCCTGCGAGCGGCGGTGCTTGAGCTCGCCGCGCAGGATGCTCTCGCCGGTCTTGTCGCGCTCGCGATAGACCTCGGCGCGCCCGGGCAGGGCCAGGGTCGAGCCATAGGTCTCGTCGCCCAGGTTCTGCAGGAACACCAGCTGCAGGTCGGTGCGCGGACCCAGCCTGGCGTCGTAGCGGGCGCCGAACTCGCCAGTCCACTCCTGGCTGGTTTCGCCGCTGTCCTGGCGGCCGGGACTCGGCTGGTACCGGGTGTAGACGACGTCGCGATCGAACGAGAAGTACGCGATCTTGCCGTTGAGCCGGATCTTGCCGCCCGGCGCCGCGCGCTGGATCGCGCCGCGCGCCTCGTAGTTCTGGATCTGGTCGTAGCCCTTGACGGCTTCGCGGATCGTCGGGCGGCCGTCGGGGAAGCTGGTCACCCGCGATCCGCCGTCGAAGGTCTGGTCGGTGCGGTCGACCGTGGCCTTCAGCGAGCCCTCGATCTCGTTGATCCCGTTGCGGCGCGAGGCCTGGAGCTCCAGCAGCGGGCCGAACAGGCCGTCGGGATAGAGGTAGGTCTGGATGTTGGCGACCGTCTCGACCTGCACGGTCGACTTGATCACCACATTGGCCAGGATCGTCTGGCCCTGCATGTCGACGCCCGGCGCGCCGCCGCGGATCAGCTCCACGCCCTCGACGGCCGAGGCCGAGATGCGCTTGAGGATGTCTTCGAGGTTCTCGCTCTTGGTGGTGGGGCGCTCGCCGTTGATCAGCACGTTGCCGGCCGTGCCGGCGAAGCCGCGGGCGCTGTCGCCGCGGTCCAGCCGGAAGCCGGGCAGGCGGGTGATCATGTCGAAGGCGGTGCTGGGGCGCTGCTCGGCGAAGAAGTCGGGCGGATAGCTGGTGATCCCGCGCTGGGCCTCGGTCGCCGCCGCCGGGGCGGGCGTTTCAGGCGGGGTCGCCGGCGCGGCCGCCTGGGCTTCGGGCGCGGCCAGTCCCAGGGCGAAGACGACGGAAGCAAGACTCATGATGTGGCGCCCCAAAGCCCCCGCTTTGTTGGCGCGACCCTGTCGATCCGGATGTCCTGGAGCCAGTTACAAAACGGAAAGGTAGGTTACATTTGTGAAATGTTGCCGCCGATCACCTTGGCCGTGGGTGGATTTGGTTGGGGATTCAATAGGTTGAAGTGTCGCGCTCGAAACCCCTCTCTCTTTGAGAGAGGGAGGGACCCGCCGCCGTAGGCGGTGGGAGGGTGAGAGGTTTCGCTGTCGGCCGGAAAGTCCCAACCTGTTCAACAGGGCTTCTGACTTCAGAGGGCGGACCGAGGGCGACGCCTTGGGTCGAGCCGCCGCCGGAAGATCGACTGAACGACCGTGGTTCATTCGGTGAGGGTGTAACCTCTCACCCTCCCATGGCTTCGCCATGGGCCCCTCCCTCTCTCTAAGAGAGAGGGTTTCAAACCGCCGTGCCGCCCACGGTCAGGCCGGTGATCTTCAGCGAGGGCTGGCCCACGCCCACCGGCACGCCCTGGCCCGACTTGCCGCAGACGCCGATGCCGGGGTCGAAGTCGAAGTCGTCGCCGATCATCGTCACCTTGGTCAGGGCGCTGGGGCCGTCGCCGATCAGGGTGGCGCCCTTGACCGGGGCGGTGATCTTGCCGTCCTCGACCAGATAGGCCTCGGTGCACTGGAAGACGAACTTGCCGTTGGTGATGTCGACCTGGCCGCCGCCGAAATTGGCGCAGTAGAGGCCGCGCTTCATCGAGGCGATCATCTCGGCCGGGTCGTCCTGGCCGGCCAGCATGCCGGTGTTGGTCATGCGCGGCATGGGCATGTGGGCGTAGGACTGGCGGCGGCCGTTGCCAGTGGCCGCCATGCCCATCAGCCGGGCGCTCATCCGGTCGTGCATGTAGCCGACCAGGACGCCGTCCTCGATCAGCACGGTGCGCTCGGTCGGGGTGCCCTCGTCGTCGATGGTCAGCGAGCCGCGGCGGCCGGGGATCGCCCCGTCGTCGAACACGGTCACGCCCTTGGCCGCCACCCGCTCGCCGATGCGGCCGGAGAAGGCGCTGATGCCCTTGCGGTTGAAGTCGCCCTCCAGGCCGTGGCCGACGGCCTCGTGCAGCAGCACGCCGTTCCAGCCCGGGCCCAGCACCACGTCCATCTCGCCGGCCGGGCAGGCCACGGCGTCGAGGTTCACCAGCGCCATGCGCAGGGCCTCGTCGACCTGGGCCTGCCACTTGTCGGGGCTGATCCAGGCGGCGAAGCCGGCGCGGCCGCCGGCCCCGGACGTGCCGGCCTCGCGCCGGCCGTCCTTCTCGACCGTGACCTGGACATTGACCCGGACCAGCGGGCGCACGTCGCGCAGCAGGCGGCCGTCGGCCCGCAGGATCTCGACCACGCGGCGCTCGCCGGCCATCGAGGCCATCACCTGGACGACGCGCGGATCGCGGGCTCGGGCGAAGGCGTCGATCTCCTGCAGCAAAGCGACCTTGTCGGAGAAGGCGGGGGAGGCCACCGGGTCGTCCTCGCCATAGAGCCTTTCGTTGGTGGCGCGCGGCGCCTCGGCGCTGACCCCGGCGTAGCCGCGACGGGCCAGCTTCGCCGAATCGGCGGCCCGGCCGATGGCGGCCTCGGAGATCTCGGCGGAATGGGCGTAGCCGGCGGTCTCGCCGGCCACCACGCGCAGGCCGAAACCCTCGCCCGAATCGTAGGAGGCGCTCTTCAGCCGGCCGTCGTCGAACACGAAGGACTCGCTTTCGGAGCGTTCGACGAACAGCTCCCCGTCGTCGGCGCCGGCCAGGGCCTCGCCCAGGATGGCGCGGGCGCGCTCGGGATCGACATTGGCCGAGGCCAGCAGGGAGGGGGCGGTGATGGGAGCGGTCATGGCCCTACAGGTAAGCGTTTCGTCCGCCCCCGTCATCACCCCGGCGACGATTCGACGCCGGTCTTTCATCCTCGGCCTCGCGCCCGCCGTTCGGCTCGGCGAAGAGGGCGTTCAGTTCTCGACCATGAAGAAATCGACGGTCTCGGTGTCGCCCCAGATCGAGCAAGTCCCCGTCCCGTGGATGGAGATGCGCTTCTTGAGCGCGTAGGCGGTCATCAGGACCGACAATTGCGCCTGGCCGACCAAGGTGCTGGCGTTGATCGCGAAGCGTTGACCAAGGCCGGGCCCCGAACACGCCGGAGGCGTTCCCCTGACGCCGTCGGTGTTGAACATGACTGCGCCGTTCGATGTGCCGTAGGGATAGCTGATATAGCCGAAGGCGGCGTCGGACGCATGGGCGGGCAAGGCGAGCGCCATGGGCGCGGCGATCCCGCAGAACAGAACGGCAAGCTTCTTCTTCACGACGATTTCCTCCGAGCGTCAAGCTTCACCACGTTAGGAATGGGAGGGTGACAAGGCAACGGCGAAGATGGCCACGGGAGGTGGTATCGCCGACGAGCTTTGCCTTGGTGCGAGCAAGGATGGAGGGCGGCGCCCCCAAAAAAGCCCGATCCGGGTCGGCGAAGCGCGCGCTGTGGGAGTGCGTCGCCAGACCCCTACCAGTCCTGGTGCACCTCGCCCGAACCGGCGACGTCGGAGCTGAGGACGGTCGGCTTGCTGGTCAGGTAGACGTCGCCGCTGCCGGCCACCTCGACCTCGGCCGCGCCGTGCGGGGCGACGTGCGCCTCGCCGCTGCCGGCCAGGGCGATCTTGGCGTCGCCGGTGTCGAGGCTCCGCAGGTCGGCCTCGCCCGAGCCCGCGACCTTCAGGTCGACCTTCCTGGCCTTGCCCTGGGCGTCGACATCGCCGCTGCCATTGATCTCCAGGACAAGGTCGGGCTGGTCGTAGGCCTTCAGGTGGAGGTCGCCGCTGCCGTTCAGGGTGAAGGCGCGCACGCCCGGGGCGACGATCTCGACCGACAGATGGTCGCTGTCGCGGCTGATATGGACGCCGTGGCCGTTGATCGAGACCGAGCCGTCGCCATCGCCGTCGCGCAGGGCGAGGCGGCCGTTCTCCAGGGTCACCCGGTCGACCAGGCGCTGGGGGCCGACGATCTTGACGCTGGCGGCCGCCCCGGGCGCGGCCTGGGTGAAGATCACCTCGGCGGGCACGTCGATCTGCAGGGCGTCCGAGCCGCTCCAGGCGATGTTCCGGGTCGTGGTCTCGCCATTGTCGGCGTGGGACGAGCCGGGCCCGATATGGACGTGGTCGTTGTCGTCGCTGACCTCGACATTCCAGTCGGCCGGGAAGCTCCAGCCGTTCTTGACGATGTCGCGGCCGCCGAGCGCGAAGGCCCCGGCGAGGCAGCCGACGCAGAGCACGAAGCTGGCGACGGCGACGATGGTCAGGTTGCGGATCATGGCGGTCCCCTCAGACCTGGGTTTCGATGGCCGGCTTCAGCAGCCGGTAGTGGAGGCGGCCGTACCAGACCAGGCCGTTGACCAGGCCGATGGTCACCAGGGTGGTGACGGCGGCCAGGGCGGTGGCGCCGGCCATCAGGGCGATGCCCAGCAGGAAGGCCACGGCGGGGCCGCCGGGCGGTCCGGCGAACGGTCCCACCGCGGTCACCACGCCCCCGGCCACGAAGATGCCGATCGAGGCCATGAAGAAGGCGAACAGCGCGCCCAGCACGCCCATCAGCAGGGGCAGCAGGAAGAGGATGTCGATCGCCCCCAGGCCCAGGATGGCGAAGATCGCGCCGGCGGCGGCCGAAGGGTTCTTGGTCTCCTCCCAGCGCTTGACGCCCTGCTCGGCCCGCTGTTCGCGGGCCAGGCGCTCGGGGGCGCCCAGGGCGGCGGCCACTTCGCTCTCGCTGCGCCCGGCCTCCTGGGCGTCGTTGAAGTGGGCTTCGTAGTCGGCGACGATGTCGGCGATCTGGGCGGCGGGCAGGCCCGCCAGCCCGCGCTTGAGGCGGGTGAGGAATTCGGCGCGCGTCATGCGGCGGCTCCCAGGATGTTTTCGACGGCCGAGACGAAGGCCGCCCATTCGGCCTTCTGGGCCGTGAAGCTGGCCCGACCGGCCTCGGTCAGGCGGTAGTACTTGCGCGGCGGACCGCTCTGGGATTCCACCAGATAGGTCTCGACCTGGCCGTCCGACTGCATGCGGCGCATGAGCGGGTAGATCGTCCCTTCCCCCATATCGATGTCCTTGGCGAGCTTGCTGGCGATTTCGTAGGCGTAGCTGTCGGCTTTCGACAGCAGGGCCAGCACGCACAGCGCCAGCACGCCTTTCTTCAGTTGAACTTCAATGGCTTCTGTCACGGCGTCGCGCTTCTTCGTTTCTGGCCCGTTGCTGATCACTCTTGTGACGCAAGGTAGTGTCCAATGCAAGGTAGCTGTCATTACATGTTAGTAATGGTACGTAACCGCGCCGCGCCAAAACGGTCGTTGTTGAGAGCGGTTCGCAGGTGGGGCGCCCAGGGCCCGCGCAAGGCGTTCGGGCGAACGCCTCTGGTGCTTGGCAACGGGGATTGGAGCGCGTATGCACGCCAGCGACCGGCCAGAGACGCCGGGGCCAGCGCTCGATTCCCCGTCGCCCGACGAAGTCGATTGCTAAGCCCCGTGTCCCTGGTCGTATTGTGCATGTCGGCGCGGCGTGGGTTGATCGCGACGCCAAATCGCCGCCGAAACGGGCCGTGAGGGATATGAAGGCGCAAATTCAGGGGATGCGGCGGAAGTTGACGGGCGTAGCCGCCGTCGCCGCCACGACGATGGCCCTTTCGGGCGTGTTCGCGGGGCAAGCCCTCGCCAAGGGCGCCGAACTGCTGGGTCAGCCGACCCCCGGCGCCTATGACCTTCAGAAGGCGGCCTCGCCCCTGAAGTACGAGGCGATCGCCTTCCACAACCACATCCTGATGCCGATCATCACGGCCATCACCCTGCTGGTGCTGGGCCTGCTGATCTGGATCGTCATCCGCTACAACGCCAAGGCCAACCCGGTCCCGGCCAAGTTCAGCCACAACACCACCGTCGAGATCATCTGGACGATCGGCCCGGTGCTGATCCTGATGATCATCGCCATCTTCTCGTTCCGGCTGCTGTTCGCCTACAACGACATGCCCAAGCCGTACCTGACGGTGAAGGCCACCGGCTACCAGTGGTACTGGGGCTATGAATATCCCGACCAGAAGATCAGCGAGATCACCTCGGTGCCGCTGAAGAAGGAAGAGGCCGACGCCAAGGGCGTGCCCTACCTGCTGGCCGCCGACAAGCCGATGGTGGTGCCGGTCAACCAGGTGATCCGCGTGCAGGTCACCGGCGCCGACGTGATCCACGCCTTCGCCCTGCCGGCCTTCGGCCTGAAGACCGACGCCATCCCGGGCCGCCTGAACGAAACCTGGTTCAAGGCCGACAAGATCGGCGTCTATTACGGGCAGTGCTCGGAGCTCTGCGGCGTCGACCACTCGAACATGCCGATCGAGATCCATGTCGTCAGCCAGGCCGACTTCGACGCCTGGGTGAAGTCCAAGACCTCGCCCGCGCCGGCCGCGACCGCCGCCGCCGCTCCGGCTCCCGCCGCCGCCGCCCCGGCCGCCGCGACGCCGGCCGCCGCCCCCGCTTCCGCTCCGGCCGCGGCTCCCGCCGCGCCGGCGGCCTAAGATACGATTGCAGGATTAAGTCCGATGGCTCACGCCGCTGACATCGATCACCACGACGCGCACGACGACGCCGACCACAAGCCGCCGTTCTTCCAGCGCTGGTTCTTTTCGACCAACCACAAGGACATCGGCACGCTCTACATCCTGTTCGCCATCATGGCGGGCCTGGTGGGCGGCGCGCTGTCGGGCCTGATCCGCTGGGAGCTGGCCGAGCCGGGCATCCAGATCTTCGGCCCCAACTCGTCGGTCCACCTGATGGGCCTCGTCGAGCAGTCCAAGCACGGCTACAACGCCGTGGTCACCGCTCACGCCCTGATCATGATCTTCTTCATGGTCATGCCGGCGATGATCGGCGGGTTCGGCAACTGGTTCGTGCCGATCATGATCGGCGCGCCGGACATGGCCTTCCCGCGGATGAACAACATCTCGTTCTGGCTGCTGGTCGCCGCCTGGTGCCTGCTGCTGACCTCGATGTTCGTCGATGGCGGCCCGGGCAAGGGCTTCGGCGGCGGCTGGACGATCTATCCGCCGCTGTCGACCACCGGCCACACCGGCCCGTCGATGGACCTGGCGATCCTGGCCCTCCACCTGGCCGGCGCCTCGTCGATCCTCGGCGCGATCAACTTCATCACCACGATCTTCAACATGCGCGCGCCGGGCATGACCCTGCACCGCATGCCGCTGTTCGCGTGGTCGGTGCTGATCACCGCCTTCCTGCTGCTGCTGTCGCTGCCCGTCCTGGCCGGCGCCATCACCATGCTGCTGACCGACCGCAACTTCGGCACCCACTTCTTCGACCCGGCCGCCGGCGGCGACCCCGTCATGTTCCAGCACCTGTTCTGGTTCTTCGGCCACCCGGAAGTGTACATCCTGATCCTGCCGGGCTTCGGCATCATCAGCCACATCGTCTCGACCTTCTCCAAGAAGCCGATCTTCGGCTACCTGGCGATGGCCTACGCCATGGTCGCCATCGGCTTCGTCGGCTTCATCGTGTGGGCCCACCACATGTACACGGTCGGCATGAGCATCAACCTGCGCGCCTATTTCGTGGCCGCGACGATGGTCATCGCCGTTCCGACCGGCGTGAAGATCTTCTCGTGGATCGCCACGATGTGGGGCGGCTCGATCAGCTTCAAGACGCCCATGCTGTGGGCGATCGGCTTCATCTTCCTGTTCACCGTCGGCGGCGTGACCGGCGTGGTCCTGTCGAACGCCGGCATCGACTACAGCCTGCACGACACCTACTACGTCGTAGCCCACTTCCACTACGTGCTGTCGCTGGGCGCGGTGTTCGCCATCTTCGCCGGCTTCTTCTACTGGTTCGAGAAGATGTGGGGCGTGAAGTACAACGAGTTCCTGGGCTGCGTGCAGTTCTGGATCATGTTCGTCGGCGTCAACCTGATCTTCTTCCCGCAGCACTTCCTGGGCCTGCAGGGCATGCCGCGCCGCTATGTCGACTATCCGGCCGCCTTCGCGCACTGGAACTACGTCTCGTCGATCGGCTACGCGATCACGGCCGTGGGCGTGCTGGTGTTCCTGGTGATCCTGCTGGAAGCCGCCGTCCGTCGCCGCAAGGCCGAGGCCAATCCGTGGGGCGAAGGCGCCACCACCCTGGAATGGACTCTGTCCTCGCCGCCGCCGTTCCACCAGTTCAGCGATCCGCCGGTCATCAAGGCCGACAGCCACTGAATCTGGTAATCTAGACACGCAGAACGCGGGGGCGCGGGCCGGATGAAAATCCAGCCCGCGCCCTTCGCCCATCAAGACCCAAGAACCCTTAAGTAGCGCGACCCTTCCGTAAAATGGCCCGCACCACCGTCCTGACCCCCGACGACGAGGCGACCGACACGGTCCGCCACGCCCGTTGGCAGGACTATTTCCAGCTGATGAAGCCGCGGGTGATGTCGCTCGTCGTGTTCACGGCCCTGACCGGCCTGCTGGCCGCCCGCACGCCGATCCACCCGCTGCTGGGCGCGGTGGCGGTGTTCTGCATCGCCGTCGGGGCCGGGGCCTCGGGCGCGCTGAACATGTGGTACGACGCCGACATCGACGCCAAGATGCGCCGCACGCGCGGCCGTCCGGTGCCCGCCGGCCTGGTCAAGGGCGAGGAAGCCGCCACCCTGGGCGTGGTGCTGAGCCTGCTGTCGGTGATGCTGATGGGCATGGCGATCAACTGGCTGGCCGCGGGCCTGCTGGCCTTCACCATCGTGTTCTACGCGGTGGTCTACACCATGTGGCTCAAGCGCTGGACGGCGCAGAACATCGTCATCGGCGGCCTGGCGGGCGCTCTGCCGCCGGCCATCGGCTGGGCGGCGGCCACGGGCCACGCGCCGCTGAACGCCTGGCTGATGGTGCTGATCATCTTCCTGTGGACCCCGCCGCACTTCTGGGCCCTGTCGCTGTACATCTCGACCGACTACGCCAAGGCCGGGGTGCCGATGCTGCCGGTGGTCAAGGGCGCCAGGGAGACCCGCAAGCAGATCCTGCTCTACAGCCTGGTCCTGATCCCGATCTGCGTCGCGCCGGTGTTCACCGGCCTGGGCGGCTGGCTGTATCTGGCGGTGTCGGGCCTGGGCGGACTGGTGTTCCTGACCCTGGCCTGGCGGGTGTTCGCCAGCACGGCCGGCGACGCCGCCGACCCGCGTCCGGCCGACCGCGACCTCTACGAGGTCCAGGACGAGGCCCCCGGCCCCAAAGCCAACGACAAGAAGGTCCTGGCGGGCGGGGCCAAGAACGCCCGCAACCTGTTCGCCTTCTCGATCCTCTACCTGTTCGCCCTGTTCGCCGCCCTGCTGGCCGAGGCGGTGCTGGGCCTGAAAGTGCTGGAGTTGCCGCTATGAGCCGTAAGGACCTCGATCCCGCCGCCAAGGCGCGCGGCGGCCGCAACATCGCCCTGGGCCTGGGCCTGGCGGCGTTCGTCATCCTGGTGTTCGTGGTCACCGTCGTGAAGCTGGGAGGCAATGTTGGGCCCCACTTCTAAAAACGACCTCAAGCCGGAAGACCTCGCCAAGATCGAGGCGGACAACAAGGCCGGCACCGCCGAGCGGCCCGCCAGGCGCAGCCACGGCAAGGTGGCGGTGCTGTGCGTCGTGGCCTTCTTCGGCATGGTCGGGGCGGCCTACGCCGCGGTGCCGCTGTACAAGCTGTTCTGCCAGGCCACCGGATTCGACGGCACGGTGCGCAAGGCCGTGGCCAAGCCGACCAAGGTGCTGGACCGCAAGGTCGAGGTGCGCTTCGACGCCAATGTCCGAACCCTGCCCTGGGACTTCCAGCCCATGCAGAACAGCCAGGACATCCGCATCGGCGACACGGGCCTGGCCTTCTTCAAGGTGACCAACAAGGGCGACAAGCCGATGACCGGCCGGGCGCTCTACAACGTCGTGCCCGAGCAGGCCGGCGCCTATTTCCAGAAGCTGGAATGCTTCTGCTTCTCCAACCAGACGATCCAGCCGGGGCAGACGGTCGAGTTCCCGGTCGTCTACTTCGTCGACCCCGGCTTCGTGACCGACGCCGACACCAAGGACAAGTCGACGATCACGCTGTCCTACACCTTCTTCCCGGCGGTTCCTGACGCGTCCGGGGCGAAACAGGCGGAGAGCCCGCCACGTATCGTCGAACCCCTTGGCGGCAAGCCGCCGAGGGCGCTATAGCGTTTCACACAGAGCGCGTCGGCAGGGGGAACCGGGTCGGACGCGCTTGATTTACAGGGTGAGAGCGTGATGGTCGCCGAAACCGGCTTCCACCGTCGGCGATCACGCTCTTGAGGGATTAAAGGGTTAGCACGCACATGGCCCACGGCGCCGTCAAACACGACTATCACATCCTGCCCCCCAGCCCGTGGCCGTTCGTCGGCTCGGCCTCGGCCACGCTGATGGCCATCGGCCTGATCGCCTGGATCAAGGGCGGCGTCTTCGGCATCGAGAAGGGCCAGTGGTGGCTGTTCGCGACCGGCCTGGCCGGCGTGCTCTACACGATGTTCGGCTGGTGGCGCGACGTGGTGAAGGAAGCCAACGCCGGCGACCACACCCCCGTCGTCTCGATCGGCCTGCGCTACGGCATGGTGCTGTTCATCGCCTCGGAAGTGATGTTCTTCGTGGCGTGGTTCTGGATCTTCTTCGAGATGGCCCTGTTCCACCATCACCGCACCCTGTCGGGCATCGAGGAAGTCCGCGCCGCCTGGGCCACCTGGCCGCCGGCCGGCGTCGAGGCGGTCTCGCCCTGGCACCTGCCGCTGGTCAACACCCTGACCCTGCTGCTGTCGGGCACCACGATCACCTGGTCGCACCACGCCCTGCAGCAAGGCGACCGCAACGGCGCCAAGTGGGGCCTGATCCTGACCATCCTGCTGGGCGCGCTGTTCACGACGATCCAGATCTACGAGTACAGCCACATCAACCACGAGCACCTGTTCTACTCGGAAGCGGCCGCCAATTCGGGCCTCTACGGCTCGACCTTCTTCCTGGCCACCGGCTTCCACGGCTTCCACGTGTTCGTCGGCACCCTGTTCCTGATCGTCTGCCTGATCCGGCTGATGAACGGCGCCTTCACTCCCAAGCAGCACTTCGGCTTCGAGGCCGCCGCCTGGTACTGGCACTTCGTCGACGTGGTCTGGCTGTTCCTGTTCGCCTTCGTCTACGTGATCTTCGGCGCCTCGCCGCACTAGATCATCCGCTTCGAGAGGGCCCGGAACGCCAAGCCGCGTTCCGGGCCTTTTTCATTTCGAGATCCGCCCATGGCCCAAGTGAACCCCTATCTCGCCGGCGCGACCGGCCGTTGCCCGCACTGCGGCGAGGGGATGCTGTTCGACGGGTTCCTGAAGGTCAGCCGGACCTGCGAGGCCTGCGGCTTCGACCTGGGCGCCCACGAGACCGGCGACGGCGGGGCCACCTTCGTGATCCTGATCGCCGGCTTCCTGTGCGCCTTCGGGGCGCTGTTCACGATGTTCGCCTTCGCCTGGCCGGCCTGGCTGTTGCTGGTGGTCTGGCTGCCCCTGACCCTGGTGGCGTGCCTGGGCCTGATGCGGCCGGCCAAGGGCCTGATGGTGGCCGCCCACATCGCCAACAACGCCTCCGAGGCCGGCCGCCACGATGTCTGACGTTTCCGCCGCCAAGGACCGCCGCTTCCCCGTCGGCCTGACGATCGCCACCCTGGTCGCCTTCGCCATCCTGTGCGGCCTGGGCGTCTGGCAGGTGAAGCGCCTGGCCTGGAAGCAGGACCTGCTGGCCCGGATCGAGGCGCTGAAGACCGCGCCGGCCCAGCCGCTGGCGCCTGTGCTCGCGCGAGTCCGGCGCGGCGAGGACGTGTCCTGGGTCCGGGTGACGACCGACTGCGCCGCGCCGGATCCGACAAGGCGCCGCATCGACTCCCTGCCGCTGATATACGGCGTGCGTGACGGCGACATTGTCTGGCGCGCCGGCGCGATCTGCTGGCTGCCGCGGGCTTCCTTCGACGTCATCCGATTGGATCTTGGCGTGGTCGATGCGCTGAAGGGACAGACAGCGCCCAGGAACCGGCAATTCGCCGCTCCGTCCCACGTGACCGGTGTCTTGGTCCTGCACGATCAGCTCGGCGGTTGGAGGGCAAATGGGGAGACGGTCCTGACGCGCGTGGGCCTGTCGCCCTACATCCTGATGGTCGAGTCCGCGACCCCGGTTCCGCCCGGCGTGACCCCCGCGCCGCTGCCGGCAGAAATTTCCAATCGGCACCTGGAATACGCTCTGACGTGGTTCGGTCTTGCCGTGACCCTGCTGTTTATCTATGCCGCCATGCTCTGGCGGAAGATGAGATCCTGATGCGCTACGTCTCCACGCGGGGTGAGTCCCCGTCGATCGGTTTCCTCGATGCGGTCCTGGCCGGCCTGGCCCCGGACGGCGGCCTCTACGTGCCCGAGCGCTGGCCGACCTTCACGCCCGAAGAGATCGCCGCCTTCGCCGGCCAGCCCTACGCCAAGGTGGCCGCCGCCGTGGTCGGCAAGTTCGTCGGCGACGACATCCCGGCCGACGACCTGGCCCTGATGTGCGAGGAGGCCTATGCGACCTTCGCCCACGCCGCCGTCGTCCCCCTGAAGCAACTGGCCCCCGGCCGTCACCTGCTGGAGCTGTTCCACGGCCCGACCCTGGCCTTCAAGGACGTTGCGATGCAGCTGCTGGGGCGGCTCTACGACTACGTGCTGTCGCGCCAGTCGCGGACCATGACCATCATCTGCGCCACCTCGGGCGACACCGGCGGCGCGGCCGTCGAGGCGTTCCGCGGCCGTTCCAACGCCCGCATCGTCGCGCTGTTCCCCGAAGGCCGGATCAGCGAGGTCCAACGCCGGTTCATGACCACGGCGACCGACAAGAACGTCGCCTGCGTCTCGATCCAGGGCTCGTTCGACGACTGCCAGGCCATCGTCAAGCAGGCCTTCCAGGACGACCAGTTCCGCCACGCGGTCGACCTGTCGGGCGTCAACTCGATCAACTGGGCGCGGATCGCCGCCCAGAGCGTCTACTTCTTCACCGCCGCCGTCGCCCTGGGCGCCCCGGCCCGCAAGGTCGCCTTCGTGGTGCCGACCGGCAATTTCGGCGACGCCTACGCGGCCTATGTCGCCACCCGCATGGGTCTGCCGGTCGCCCGGATCGTGGCCGCCACCAACAGCAACGACATCCTGGCCCGGGCCTTCGAGGAAGGCCGTTACGCGCGCGGCGCCGTGGCCGCCACCCAGAGCCCGGCCATGGACATCCAGGTGGCCTCCAACTTCGAGCGCCTCTATTTCGAGGCCGTCGGCCGCGACGGGATCGAGACCGGCCGCGCCTTCCGCGCCTTCGCCGGCACGGGCGTGCTGGACATCCCGCCCAGCGCCCACGGCAAGATGCGCGAGCTGTTCCAGGGCGCGTCGGTCAGCGAGGCCGACACCGCCAAGACCATCCTGTCGACCCTGAACGAGACCGGCGAGGTCATCGATCCGCACACCGCCGTCGGCGTCGCGGCCGCCGCCAACCTGCGCCTGGCTGATCCGGCGACCCCGGTCGTGGTGCTGTCCACCGCCCACCCGGCCAAGTTCCCCGAAGCGGTGTCGGTCGCCGCCGGCGTCGTCCCGGCCACGCCGCGCGCCACGCCGGACCTGTCGAAGAAGCCCGAGAAGTTCGACCGCCTGCCGGCCGACGCCGAAACGGTGAAGGCGTTCGTGCGGGTGTTCGCGGGGAGCTAGGTCCCTATGGAACGGGTGGGGTGCGCGCCAGCATGCTCGTGACTTGCTTCGCCTCGATGTAGACGGGCGGCCGCAAGCCGTAGTTCAGGGCCACTTGATGGTTCCGCCCTGTCGCTAGCGCCGTTCGGCCGGGCATGGACAGCCAGTACCACCGTGTGTCGTTGTGCATGGCCTGATGCAGTCGAGCGCGGCTGGTGTAGAGCACCATGGCGTAGGGCTGTCCCGGATCCACCGGCAGCGTCGAGAACGTTATCTTGGTAGGGTCCGCCTTGAACGCGGCGAGCCCTTCCTTGTTGGTCAGTACATAGACCTTGGACCTCAGCAGCACCGTCTCGAAGGCTTGCGTGTGTTCCCGCGATGGATCCTTCGCCATGGCGACCATGGCCTCCTCGAGAGGATTGGTGGGCGTGATGAACGGCTGTTCGGTCAGGATGATCGCGTTGTAGGCCAGACCATATCGGCGACTTTCGGTGGTGCTCATCGCTTCGGGCGGCTTCATGCGATAGTCGCCTCGGGCGATGGCTGCTCGCGCATCCCGGCGAGCGACGCCTTCGGGGCGGGAGCAGGCGGAGACGAGGCCGGCCAGGGCTATCATCACTAGAAACCGACCGCGCATTCACGCTCCCTCGCCACGGAATTGAAGCTAGCCGGGCCCGACCGCCGGTTCCAGCCAAGGTCGACGAAAAGTTGACCCCTCGCGTCGCCCCGCGTATCGCCGGAGGCTTCATGACAAACACCACCCTCCACACCCTCGAAAACGGCGTCCGCGTCGTCCATGACCCGATGCCGGGCCTGGAGACCATCGCGCTCTCCGTCGTCGCCGGGCGCGGCGCGGCCTATGAGGATCCGGCCCGGTCGGGCTGGTCGCACCTGCTGGAGCACATGGTGTTCAAGGGCGCGGGTCCGCGCAGCTCGCGCGACATCGTCGAGGTGATCGAGGCCCAGGGCGGCCAGATCAACGCCGCCACCGGCTACGAGCGCACCAGCTTCCAGGTCCGCGCCCTGAAGGGCGGGCTGGACCTGGGCCTGTCGGTCCTGTCCGATCTCGTCCTGCGGCCCACCCTCGACGAGGGGGATCTGGCCCGCGAGAAGCAGGTGGTGGCCCAGGAGATCGCCGAGGCCGCCGACGCCCCCGACGACTACGTGTTCGACCTGGTCCAGGCCGCCGCCTGGGGCGACCACCCGCTGGCCCGGCCGATCCTGGGCACGGTCGACAGCGTCAACGCCGCCACCGTCGAGGGGCTGTCGCACTGGCGCGGCCAGCTCTACGCCGCCGACCGGCTGATCGTCAGCGCCAGCGGCGCGGTCGAGCTGGACGAGGTGCTGGACCTGGCCCGCCGCGAGTTCGGGTCGATGCCGGCCGCCCCCGGGGCTTCGGCCTCCGACCCGGCCGGCTTCATCGGCGGCCGCAAGAGCCAGGCCCGCAAGCTGGAGCAGGCTCACCTGGTGTTCATGCTGCCGGCCGTCGGCGCCCGCGAGGACGACTATTTCGCCCTGCGGATCTTCGCCGAGGCCCTGGGCGGCGGGATGTCGTCGCGGCTGTTCCAGGAAGCCCGCGAGAAGCGGGGGCTGGCCTACAACATCGACGCCTATGCCGACACCTACGCCGACGCCGGGGCCCTGGGGGTCTATGCCGGCTGCGCGGCCGGCGACGCGGCCGAGACCGCCAAGGTCTGCGCCGAGCAGATCTTGCTGCTGGCCGCCCGGATCGAGGACGCCGAGCTGGCCCGCGCCAAGGCCCAGCTGAAGGCCCACATGTTCATGGCCCGCGAGCAGCCCCTGTCGCGCGCCGAGCAGGCGGCCGGCCAGGCCCTGATGTTCGACCGCCTCTACACCCCCGCCGAGCTGGCCCAGGCCGTCGACGCCGTGACCGTCGACGACCTGCAGCGCCTGGGCCGCGCGATCCTCGACCCCGCCAAGGCCGCCAGCGCCATCCTCGGCGCCAAGGCGGCGCTGAAGGCCGGCGAGGTGTTTGAGAAGGCGCTGGTGTAGGCGGCGGGCGACGCGCTGAAAACGGCTTTCGAGCCATCTCCGCGGTCGGGTCGCTAGCGGCTGGCCTATCGATCAATTGTCTGACAAGAATGAGGCACGCGTCCTGTAAACGCCGCCTCGGGTGCGGTGGCAGGGCGCAAAAAGGGGGAAGCGTCATGCGGCATGGATCGAAATCGCTCGGAACTGTTCTGTCCGGGCTGGCCGCCTTGACGCTGATCCTATGCGCGCCGCCCGCGTCCGCGCTGACTCCGGATGGTCCGGCGCCGAGCGCGTCCAAGGGCCTGTCCACCGCGACCTGGACGCCGGACAACGGCGACGGAACCTTCACCAATCCTTTGTTTTATGATGAGTTTTCGGATCCTGACCTGATCCGCGTCGGCGACTGGTTCTATCTGACCGGCACCACCATGCACACGATGCCGGGCCTGCCGATCCTGCGTTCGAAGGACCTGGTCAACTGGGAATTCGTCGCCTACGCCCTGGACAAGCTCGACCTCGGCCCGGCCTACCGGTTGGAGGACGGGCAGAATATCTATGGTCAGGGTATTTGGGCGCCGTCCTTCCGTCACCATGACGGCAAGTTTTACATCTTCTCGAACGTCAACCGTCAGATGACCCAGATGTTCACGGCCACCGATCCGAAGGGACCGTGGACGCGCACGCCGATGAAGCGCAGCTTTCATGACCTGTCCGTCCTGTTCGACGACGACGGCAAGGCCTATGTCGTCTGGGGTCACCAGGGGATGCACCTGGCCCAGCTGACGGACGATCTGACCGACATCGTCCCGGGCACCGAGCGCGTCCTGTTCGCCGACGACGCCGGGATGGGCGAGGGCGCGCACTTCTACAAGATCGACGGCAAGTACTACATCATCAGCGCCGAATATGCCGGCGGCTTTCGCATGCCGGCGGCGCGGGCGGACCATGTGCTGGGCCCCTACGAGGTCAATCGAGCGATCAGCCTGCACGAGGACTTCGGCATGGCGTCGAGCAAGCGCACCGGTTCGCCCAAGCCGCCGTTCACGTTCTGGGGACCCGACCCCGCCGCCAAACATAGCCTGGCGCTGCACCAGGGCGGCGTCATCCAGACGCCCGCCGGCGAATGGTGGGGCTTTTCCATGATGGATTTCAATTCCGTCGGTCGCCTGCTCAGCCTGTCTCCGATCACCTGGAAGGACGGCTGGCCCTATTTCGGACTGCCGGGCAACCTGACGCGCACGCCGCGGACCTGGGTGAAGCCGAAGACCGCCACGCCGCAGGCCGTGCGCACGCCCTTCCGGCGCAGCGATGATTTCTCGGCGCCGAAGCTCCAGCCCCTATGGCAGTGGAACCATGTCCCGGTCGACGACAAGTGGTCGTTGTCGGAGCGGCCGGGTTTCCTGCGGCTTCACGCGCTGCCGGCGACCACGTTCTACGACGCGCGCAACACCCTGACGCAGCGGGCGATCGGGCCGATGTCGACGCCGACCGTCCTGCTCGACGCGTCGAATCTGAAGCCGGGCGACACGGCCGGCCTGGGCCTGCTCAATCTGCCCTATGCGACCTTGGGCGTCGAAAAGCGCGCCGACGGGCTCGACCTCGTCCTTTATGACCAGCGCTCCGACAAGACGGTGCGGGTGAAGATGGCTGGGACGCGCGTCTGGCTGCGGGCCGACTGCGATTTTCTCACCGAACGGGCGCGCTTCAGTTATTCGTTCGACGGCGTCGCCTTCACCCCGATCGGCGGCGAGGTCGAGCTGTTCTACCAGACCTTCACCTTCCAGGGGGTTCGCTACGGATTGTTCAGCTACAACACTACCGGCGCCGAGGGCGGTTTCGCCGATTTCGATAGTATCGACGTCCATCAGCCGCACACCCACGGCCTGATGCGGCCCATTCCCTATGGCCGATCGATCCGGTTGACGTCGTTTCACGCGACGACCGGACTGGCGGCCGGCGGTGGGCAAAGCCTGGCTTCGGGCGTTCCGACGCGGTTCGAGATCGTCGACCGCCGGCTGGGCCGCGTCGCCCTGCGGTCGGGCGGACGCTATGTCACGGTCGGCGCGGAGGGAGCGGTGACGCTCGTGGCCGGCCGGTCCGGCACGGCGCAAGACTTCCAGTGGATTGAAACGCCGACGGGCGAGCTGGTGCTGATGTCATTGGCCACCAACCGCTTCCTGCGCATCGATCCGAAGACCGGGGACATTCGGGCCGACAGTCCCGGCCCCATGCCGGACAACAGCGACGGCGCGCGCTTCATCTGGTCGGAATAAGGGGACGGCCGCACGCCCGAACTCAGGGCGCCAGCGCCGCTCCACGGTCGCCGTCCTTCAGCTGCAGCCAGTCGGTGAACGGCAGGTGGTAGTAGAGGTCGAAGACCTCGGCCTGCAGCTTGAAGGGCAGGCTGGCCTCGCTGTTCCACAGCATCACCACGCCGGTCTTGGTGGCCGGGTCGAACATCATGGTCGAACGATAGCCGTCCACCGCCCCGCTGTGGCCGACCAGGCGGTGGCCCTTGTAGCCGAAGCTGCGCATGCCCAGGCCGTAGCCCGGGCGCTCCAGCGACCGGCCCAGGGGCGAGTTGCCATAGGGACGTCCGGTGTTGACGCGCGGACGCTGGATGTCCGCCAGCAGCGGGGCCGGCAGGACGGCGGGCGCCTGGCCCATCTGGGCCTGCATCCATCGCGCCAGGTCGACGATGTTGGAATTGACCCCGGCCGCGGCGGGGATCCGGTAATAGGCGTCGACCAGCGGCAGGGCGCGGCCGCCGCGGGATGGGCGCGCCCAATGCTTGGCGTCGCGCAGGCCGTCGACGCCGATCGTGGCGCTGGCCATGCCCAGGGGCAGGAACAGCCGCTGGCGGACCTGGTCCACGTACGAACGGTGCGTGGCGGTCTCCACCACCTCGCGGATCGTGTCGTAGGCGACGTTCTGGTAGGTGTGGCAGGTCGCCGGCGGGCACTGGGGGGGCACGGTCGCCAGGCTCTGGCGGATCATCTTCGGATCGCGACCGCCCTCCAGCCAGCCGTCATAGGCGTTGCGGGGCAGGCCCGTGCGCTGGGACAGCAGCTGCGCGACCGTCAGGCTGTTCTGGGCGTCGCCGGGCAGGCGCAGGCTGGTGCCGAACTTGCCCAGCGGGTCGTCCAGCGAGAACGCTCCGTCCCGCGCCAGGCGGGCGCCCAGCGTGCCGGCCACCGTCTTGGACAGCGACGCCCAGCGGAAGACCGTGCCGGCCTCGATCTTCTCGCCGTCCCGCGGCGAGGTGAGGCCGTAGCCCCGTACGAACGACAGGCGGCCGTTCTCGACCACGGCGATCGCCAGGCCTTCCATCGACCGGTCGGCCATCATCGCCTGGATGCGGGCGTCCAGGGCGCGATAGTCGATCTGGCCCCGCCAGTCCTTCGGCGCGAGCGGCAAGACGGGCGGCAAGGTGATGGACGTCGCCGGGGCGGCGGCGATCTCGCTGGTCTTCGCCGGCCGCCCATGATGGCGCGCCGCCCAGCCGAGCGCGCCCAGGCCCGCCGCCAGCACGAGCGCCGCCGCGATCCGCCAGCCCCGCCGGGGACGGCGGGCGAAGGTGTTGTGCCGGGTCCTGTAGAACTTGGTCAGTCGCCTGTTCCGCCGAAAACCGTCGCGCTGACGACACGACGTCGGCGGGAGGCCGGCGTCGCGCGGCGTCGAATCCGCGTCGCTCGAGTCAGGAACGCCGTGTCGTACGCTTTTGCGGCGGCGGCAAGGCGCCTCGGCCCGGCGTCGCCCTCGAAAGGCGGGGCGCGCCCCTATTGCCTCGAACGCCCTGACGCTCGAAGGTGCGCGCCTGAACGAGAACCTTCCGCTTGACCGCTTTCCTCCGCCTCTTCCAGACCGATCCCGGTCCGCGCCTCGAAGGCCAGACGGTGTTCCTGCGCCTGCCGCGCCTGCACGACTACAAGCCGTGGGCCGAGCTGCGCGCCCAGTCGGCCGCCTTCCTCCAGCCCTGGGAGCCGACCTGGCCCGAGGACGATCTGACCCGCCAGGCGTTCCGCGCCCGGCTCAACGCCTACGCCCGCGAGTTGGAGGTTGGGGAGGCGTTTCCGTTCTTCATGTTCCGCCGCGACAATGGGACGCTGATCGGCGGGGTGCGGCTGTTCCATATCCGCCGCGGCGTCGCCCAGAGCGGGGTGATGGGCTACTGGATCGGCCAGCCCCATGCCGGTCAAGGCTATATGAAGGACGGAGTCCGGGCGGCGATCGACTTCGCGTTCGGCGAACTGGGCCTACATCGGCTGGAGGCCGCCTGCATGCCGGAAAACGAACCTTCGGCCGCCGTCCTGCTGAAATCGGGCTTCCGGGAAGAGGGATACGCCCCCGCTTATCTGAAAATTAACGGCGAGTGGCGAGATCATCGTCTGTTCGGGATGGTCGCGCCGGGTTAGCGCGCTCGCTCGGGCGTTGTGCCTTTGGGCGCGGGATCAAGGCATGTCGTTCAAGATCAGTCAGCGACGCGTATGGGACGCCACGGCCACGCTCGAGGCCCTGGGCGCCGCCGAGGTCGCGCTGTGGCTCTGGGAGCCCGAGGCCGATCGCCTGCGCATCAACGGGGCTTCGCGCGCTTTGGGACTGGGGCCGCTGGCCCCCGATTGCTCCTCCGCCGCCTTCCGCGCCCTGACCCTGCCCCAGGATCGCGCCCAGGCCGAGGACGTCCTCAAGGTCCGCCCGCCGGGCAGCGAGATCGTCGCCCGCCTGCGCATGCGCGGCGGCGAGATCTGCATCTGGCGCGGGACATGGCTGGAGGACGGGGTGCGCGCCGCCGGCGTCATCGCCCCCGAGGTCAAGTTCGCCGCCTCCGAACGTGACACCCTGACCGGCCTGCTGGATCGCAAGAGCTTCATCGCCCGGGCCCGCGAGCGGCTGGCCAAGAGCGGCGTGCACGAGCTGGTCGTCGCCGACGTCGACCGCCTGCGCCGCCTGAACGAGGCCCTGGGCCACGAGCGCGCCGACCTGGTGCTGGCCGCCCTGGGCTCGCGCCTGGCCGCCGCCTTCCCGTCCGAGGCCCTGCTGGGCCGGATCGGGGAGGACGAGTTCGCGGTGCTGTGCGACCCGGCCGGCTTCGAGCCCGCCGAGCTGCTGCGCAAGGCCCTGGAGCGGCCCTTGCGGGTGGCCGGCTTCGATATCCATCCGACCCTGTCGATCGGCGCGGTCTCGGCCGAGGGCGGCGAGGACGCGCCCGAGGCGGCCGAACTGCTGCGCCGCGCCGAACTGGCCGTCGAGGCCGCCGCCGCCAACGGCCGCGGAAGCGCCGCCGCCTACGGCCGCTCGATGGAGACCGACGGCCTGTCGCGCCTGGCCCTGGAGGCCGATCTGCGCGGCGCCATCGGCCGCGGCGAGATCACCCCCTTCTTCCAGCCCGTGGTGCGGCTGTCGACCGGCGCCCTGTCGGGCTTCGAAGCGCTGGCCCGCTGGATCCATCCTCGCCGCGGCATGCTGCCGCCCGACGAGTTCCTCCCGCTGGTGGAGGAGATGGGCCTGATGAGCGAGCTGGGCGAGCACATGATGCGCACCTCGGCCCGCCAGCTGGCCGCCTGGCGCCGCTCGCACCCGGCCGTCGGCGCCCTGACCGTCAGCGTCAACCTGTCGACCGGCGAGATCGACCGCCCCGGCCTGGTCCACGACGTGCGCCAGGTGCTGCAGGAGCACGCCCTGCCGCGCGGGGCCCTGAAGCTGGAAGTCACCGAAAGCGACATCATGCGCGATCCCGAGCGGGCCGCCGTGATCCTGGCGACCCTGCGCGAGGCCGGCGCCGGCCTGGCCCTGGACGACTTCGGCACCGGCTTCTCGTCGCTGTCGTATCTGACCCGCCTGCCGTTCGACACGCTGAAGATCGACCGCTATTTCGTGCGGACCATGGGCAGCAACGCCGGCTCGGCCAAGATCGTCCGCTCGGTGGTCAAGCTGGGCCAGGACCTGGACTTGGAAGTCGTCGCCGAGGGCGTCGAGAACGCCGAGATGGCCCGCGCCCTGCAGGCCCTGGGCTGCGACTACGGCCAGGGCTTCGGCTACGCCCCGGCCCTGTCGCCGCAGGAGGCCGAGGTCTATCTGAACGAGGCCTATGTCGACGGCGCCGCGCCGGTGAAGGCGCGCGGCTGATCGTCCAGGGTCTCCTCCGGTGACGGAGGGGCCTGGACCGCATCGTCGCGATGGCTCAGCGCCGCCGCCGCCGCCCGCAGGCGGCGCGTCCGGTCCTGGTAGGCCGCCAGCAGATCCTCGGGCGAGGACCGCGCCGCTTCCTCGCGGGTCAGCATCCAGCGCGCCTGCGACCGTCCCAGGACGGCTTGCGACGCGCCGGCCGCCAGCACCGCCTCGTAGGCCTCCGAGGCCTGCTGGTCGGCGGCGGCCAGCACCGGATCGACGCAGACCATCTGGGTGGCCAGGCCCGGCGCCTCGCGGCAGGCGGCGGCCTGCTCGGCCGCCGTCTTCGGATCGGCCAGCGGCGTGGCGGCCACCGGCGCGGTGAGGGCGGTGGGCAGCACGGCCCAGGTCTCGGGCCGGGCGGCGACGGGGACCGGCGGGGCCACGACGATCTTCAGGCGCGGGGCGGCCGTCGCCGGCGGATCCGGTTCGAAGCGCTCGGGCGGGGCGACGGACGGGACGGGAACCGCGGCGTCGCGCACGCCGCTGAGCATCAGCTGCATACCGAACAGCCCCAGCAGGACGGCGATCGACAGGCCGAGCACCGGCGCTGGACGCCGTGCCGGCGGCGCACGGCGCCGCTGGGCCCAGTGTTCTTCGGGGGGAGATATCACGCGCAGGGAGGTCATCGTGCACGACCCAAGGCCGTGTGCCCGCGCGATGCGAACAGCCGACCTAATCCCAGCCCCTCAATGAAAGGCCCGTATTTCGAGGAAGGCAAGGACTGTCTTGAGGGTTCGAGAGGATAAGCGCGCCGGCGGTCGCGCGGAGGCCGGCCAGCCGGCGCAAGGCGCGGAAAATGGCGGCGGATCTTCCGAAAAAATCATGTAAAGCCAAAGATATAGATCAAGTCGCGCGACCCCCGCGTCGCGCGACTTGCCGCTAGTGGCTGGCGGCCGGAATCTGCTCGGCCGCCGGAGCGCGGACCAGGCCGGCGGCGCCGCCCAGCTGCATCGTATCCAGCGCCGTGCTGGGCACGATGACGAAGGTCGCGTTCTGCTTCAGCCCTTCGTAGAGCATGTTCATCGCCCGCAGGTGCAGGGCGGTGGGGTTGGCCGTGTAGGTGCGGGACGCGTCCTCGAAGCTCTTGGCCACCTGGCGCTCGGAATCGCCCAGGATGATCCGGGCCTGGCGTTCGCGCTCGGCCTGGGCCTGCATCGACATCGCGTTCTCCAGGGCCTCGGGGATCAGGACGTCCTTGAGCTCGACCGAGATGACCTTGACGCCCCAGGGCTCGGTGCGCTCGTCGATGATCCGGCGCAGTTCCTGGCCGATCCGCTCGCGGCCTTCCAGCATGTCGGCCAGGACGGTCTTGCCGATGACGTCGCGCAGGGCGGTCTGGGAGGCCCAGGCGATGGCGCTGCGGTAGTCCTCGACGTCCAGCGCCGCCCGCTGGGGCTCGACCACCCGCCAGAACAGCGCCGCGTCCACGTCCACGGGCACGGTGTCCTTGGTCAGGGTCTTTTCGGCCTTGAAGGTGGAGGTGATCACCCGGACGTCGATCCAGTAGGGAATGACGTCGATGACCGGGATGATCCAGAACAGGCCCGGGCCGTTGAGGGCGCGAAAGCGTCCCAGGCGCAGGACGACCGCCCGTTCCCACTGGCTGGCGATCTTGATCGCCGCACCGAGGATGGCGCCCGCCACGACGAACAGGGCCAGCAGCGCGCCCGACGCCAGGGGGTCGGCGCGCATTGGCCAAGCCGCCGCGACGCCCGCGGCGGCGAAGAGGAAGAAGAGGGTGAAGGGGATGGCGCTGGGCTGGCGCATGGGCCTGCTCCCAAACTGGATGCGGAGGCCCCGACGCGGCGCGCCGCGACTTGCATCAGAGGGTGAAACGTCCACCCAAGGCGAAGGTTGCGGCGTGTGGGGAGACGGTCTCCGCGCGGGAGCAGGGCCATCACATCTGACCAAATACGACTGTCACCCCGGCCTCGGGACGCGTAAGCGGCCCGCCCAACGGCGGGTGGCGCGCAGCGCGAAGATCCGGGACCGACGCGTGAACTCGGCGCTTGAGGCGATCCCGGATCGGCGCCCGGCTTTCGCCGGGCTTGTCCGGGATGACAGCTTTTTCTCAGAGAACCCCCATGCGACAGCCCCATGCGGAGTTCCGTCGCCTGGCGTCTAGGCCCGTCCCGCCTGGGCCGACAGGTGGTCGGCGGTGACGCCGATCTTGGCCAGGGCCAGGGTCCACTTGTTTTCGTGGTCGTCGCCGAACAGCAGGGCCTCGTCGGCGTCGCAGATCAGCCAGACATTGTCGCGCAGTTCCTGCTCCAGCTGGCCGGGGCCCCAGCCCGAATAGCCCAGGGCCAGGATGGCGTGGCGCGGCCGGCGGATCTTGCTGCCCAGGGCGTCCAGGGCGTCGCGGGTCACGGTCAGGGCCAGGCCGTCGGCCACCGGCACCGTGGAGTCGGGCGAGACATAGTCGTCGGTGTGCAGCACGAAGCCGCGCTCGCGCTCGACCGGGCCGCCCAGCATCACCAGGTCGCCGTCGGCCTCGATCTCGGGCGCGATGCCCAGGTTATTGAGCAGTTCGAACAGGGTCAGGCCCTCGACCGGGCGGTTGACCGCCAGGCCCATGGCCTGCTCGGCGTCGTGGGCGCAGACATAGAGCACGGCGCGTTCGAAACGCGGATCCTCGATGCCGGGCATGGCCACCAGCATCTGTCCGGCGAGGAAGCCGTTCGGGTCCTTGGCTCCGTGCGAGTCCATGACTAGAGGATCGGGGCGGAACGCGTCAGTTTCAAGTCTAACCTTTCCTTGGCGATCCGCTTCGGCGCCTTTATCTCCTTTGCGCGCTCTCAACGCGCGTTTTCTCTTTCCCGGGCAACCCATAGGATACCGCACATGGCGATCAAGGTTGGCGACACGCTTCCTTCGGCGACTTTCATGACCAGCACGGCCGAGGGCCCGGCCCCGGTCACGACCGACGATCTGTTCAAGGGCAAGACCGTGGCCCTGTTCGCGGTGCCCGGCGCCTTCACCCCGACCTGCTCGGCCAAGCACCTGCCGGGCTTCAAGGAGAAGGCCGCCGAGCTGAAGGCCAAGGGCGTCGACACCATCGCCTGCGTCTCGGTCAACGACCTGTTCGTGATGAAGGCCTGGGGCGCCGATCAGGGCGTCACCGACGAGGTCCTGCTGCTGGCCGACGGCAACGGCGAGTTCACCCGGGCCGTCGGCCTGGAGTTCGACGGCAGCAAGTTCGGCATGGGCCTGCGCTCGCAGCGCTACTCCCTGATCGCCAAGGACGGGGTGGTCCAGACCCTGAACGTCGAAGAGGGCGGGGAATTCAAGGTCTCGTCGGCGGACTACATGCTGGGCCAGCTTTAGGAATCGACGGCTTCCAAATGGAAAAGGCGGTGGAGCGATCCACCGCCTTTTTCTTTTCACCCTGCACTTGCCCCCTAAGGGGGCGGACAGACCGCGAAGCGGTCAGGTGGGGACAAGTCAGTGTGCGCCAAGCGCTTCGGGGGTGATGGATTCCAGATCCCCCCCGCCCATCGTCACCGCCGCCACCTGCCCCGGCACGGTCGCCAGCACGGTCTCGCCATAGACCCGCGCCAGGGCCAGGCGCAGGCCATGCGGCTCGGCCAGAGCGCCCTTGGCCAGCATCCAGCCGCCGACGGTGTCGCCCAGCAGCTTCAGATAGGCCGTGGCGCCGGACAGGGCGTCGGGCATGGCCCGAGCCCGGCGCTCGATCAGCCAGGCCGTGGCCGCGCCGATCGCGTCCAGGGCCGCCTTGAAGCGCAGGGCCGCGCCGCCCAGCTCGCCGCCGGCCGCCTCCAGGGCTTCCTGGGTGTCGCGCATGTCGTCCATCAGGTCGGCGATCGCCTGGCCTTCCGACAGGCCCAGCTTGCGGCCGACCAGGTCGATGGCCTGGATGCCGTTGGCGCCCTCGTAGATCGGGGCGATGCGGGCGTCGCGATAGTGCTGGGCCGCGCCGGTCTCCTCGATGAAGCCCATGCCGCCGTGCACCTGCACCCCTTGCGAGGCGACCTCGACGCCGATGTCGGTGGACCAGGCCTTGGCGATCGGGGTCAGCAGCTCCTCGCGCAGCTTGGCGGTCTTGCGCTCGTCCTCGGTCGCGGCGTGGGTCGACAGGTCGGCGGCCACGGCGGTCGACAGGCAGATCCCGCGGGCGGCCTCGATCTTGGCCTTCATCAGCACCAGGGTCTTGCGGATGTCGGGATGGTCATAGAGGCGCGAGGGCTGGGCGCCCGTCCAGGCCGAGCGGCCCTGGGTCCGCTCCAGCGAGAAGTCCAGCGCCTGCTGGTAGGCCCGTTCGGCGATGGCTACGCCCTGGGCCCCGACTTGGAGACGGGCGGCGTTCATCATCGTGAACATGTGGGCCAGGCCCGAGCCCAGCTGGCCGACCAGTTCGGCCCGGGCGCCCTCGTACAGCATCACGCAGGTGGGCGAGCCGTGGATGCCCAGCTTGTGCTCCAGCCCGCCGACCCGCAGGGCGTTGGCCGCGCCCAGGCCGCCGGCCTCGTCGACCAGGACCTTGGGGGCCAGGAACAGCGAAATGCCCTTCACCCCGGGCGGGGCGTCGGGCGTGCGGGCCAGCACCAGGTGCAGGATGTTGTCGGCGGCGTCATGGTCGCCCCAGGTGATGAAGATCTTCTGGCCCGACAGGGTGTAGCCGCCGTTCCCGTCCGGCGTGGCCATCGTCGTCAGGGCGCCCAGGTCCGAGCCGGCCTGGGGCTCGGTCAGGTTCATGGTGCCGGTCCATTCGCCCGACACCAGGCGGGGCAGGTACAGCGCCTTCTGGCGGTCCGAGCCATGGTGGGCCAGGGCCTCGATGGCCCCCAGGCTCAGCATCGGGCACAGGCCGAAGGCCATGTTGGCGGCCTGGACCATTTCCAGCACCGCCACCTCCAGGGTCTTGGGCAGGCCCTGGCCGCCGTGTTCGGGCGCGGCCGCCAGGCTGGTCCAGCCGTCCTGCGCGAACTGGCGGTAGGCGTCGGCGAAGCCGGGCGCGGACCGGACCACGCCGTTCTCCAGCTTGGCGCCGACCAGGTCGCCGGTCCGGTTCAGCGGGGCCAGCACCTCACTGGCGAACGCGCCGGCGGCTTCGAGCACCGCGCTCACCGTATCGGCGTCCGCCTCCGGAAAGGCGGCGGCCAGGCGGTCGAACCCGGCCACGTGCTTCAGGGCGAAGGCGAGGTCGCGGACGGGCGCGCGATAGGTCATGGGACGGGTCCGATCTGGCGAGCTCAAGTAAACTTCGTTTAGATGCTGCGAGGCCCCCTGCAAAGTCGATCGGATCACGGCTTCGTGAAGGGCGGTCCCTTCCACCTCGGGCCAAGCTTCCTAAGTTGGGGGTTCAGCAACCACTGCTATTACAGTTTGGAGACTGCCCTCATGAACCGCCGTATCGCCTCCGCCCTCCTGGCCGGCGCTCTTCTGACCGCGTCCGCCGCCCTGCCGGCCGTGGCCTCCGCCCAGGTCGCGACCGATCCGGCCGCCGCCCCCGCCGGAACCTGGACGCTGGACAAGCGCCACGCCAGCCTGACCCTGAAGGTCACGCACTTCGGCACCTCGCACTACACCTTCCGCTTCGCCCAGGGCGCGATCGACGGCTCCTACGCCTATGACCCGGCCAAGCCGCTGGACAGCAAGGTGTCGATCACCATCGACGCGACCAAGGTCGACACCGGCCTGCCGGACTTCGACAAGGAAATCGGCACGGACGCGAAGTTCTTCAACGGAACCCAGTATCCGAAGATCACCTTCGTCTCGACCAAGGTCGAGCCGGGCAAGCTGACCGGCGACCTGACCTTCCGCGGCGTGACCAAGCCGGTCACCCTGGACGTCAAGTACAACGGCTACGCCAAGACCCCGTTCGGCTCGCAGATCATGGGCTTCTCGGCCACCGGCAAGATCAAGCGCTCGGACTTCGGCTTCACCCACCTGGTGCCGATGGTCAGCGACGACGTCGACCTGGCGATCGAAGTCGAGTTCAATCCGAAGAAGTAGTCCGAAGGCCCGACCGGGTCTTGAAAACGACATCGGCCCGACCTTCCGGGACGGGCCGGACCTAAGCTTGAGACGAGGACGACCATGACCGCCGAAGCACCTATCGAGACCCCTTCGGCGGCGGGTCGCCCCCCGCGCTACACGACGGTGGCGATCCTCCTGCACTGGCTGATCGCCGCCGCCATCCTCTTCCAGATCATCCTGGGCTGGCGGATGGGCGACGAGCCCAAGGGCCCGGCCACCTACGCCATCTTCCAGCTGCACAAGTCGATCGGCATCACCATCCTGCTGCTCAGCCTGGCGCGCCTGGCCTGGCGGCTGTTCCACAAGCCGCCGCCGCATCCGGCGGGGCAGCCGCGGTGGGAGACGATCGCCTCGCAGATCGTGCACGTGGCCTTCTACGTGATCATGATCGGCCTGCCGGTGACCGGCTGGATCATGGTCTCGGCCAGCAAGCTGAACATCCCGACCCTGCTGTACGGGACCGTTCCCTGGCCGCACCTGCCAGGCCTGCCCGAGCTGGCCGCCGGGCCCAAGCACGTCTGGTACAAGGCCGGCGAGATCAGCCACGGCCTGCTGGTCAAGACCACCTACCTGCTGCTGGCCCTGCACCTGGGCGCGGCGGCCAAGCACCAGATCCTCGACCGCGACGAGGTGCTGGGCCACATGGCCCCCGGCGCCCGGCCCGGCTGGCGGGAGCCGCGCGCCTGGCTGGCCGCCGCCGGCCTGATCGCCGTGGTCGCCGCCGGCTACCTCTACAATCCGGCCGTCAAGCGCCCGGTCGCGCCCGCCGCTCCGGCCGAGGTCGCCGACGCCCAGGCCCCGGCGGCCCCCGCCGCGCCCCCGGCGGCCGGTCCCGCCCCGACGGCGCCGGCCGCCGACGCCGCGCCTGTCGCCCCGCTCGAACCGGACACGGCCCTGAAGGACCCGGTCGCCTGGGCGGTGGCCAAGAGCTCGACCCTGGGCTTCACCGCCAGCTGGGCCGGCGAGGCCATTGAGGGCCAGTTCAAGCGCTGGACCGCCGACATCCTGTTCTCGCCCGACGCCCTGGACCGCTCGAAGCTGACCGTCAGCATCGACATGAGCTCGGCCGCCACCGGCGACGACCAGCGCGACTCCAGCCTGCCCAGCGGCGATTTCTTCGACACCGCCAACCACCCCAAGGCCACCTTCACCGCCAGCAAGTTCCGCAAGACCGGCGATGGCCGGTTCGTCGCCGACGGGACGCTGGACCTGCGCGGCGTCAAGAAGCCGGTCAGCCTGCCCTTCGCCCTGAAGATCGACGGCGACACGGCCACGGCGCGCGGTGTAACCACCCTGGACCGGACGGCGTTCGGGGTTGGACAGGGCGAATGGGCGTCTACGGATCAGATCGGCGGCAAGGTGAAGGTCAGCTTCGCCATCACGGCCAAGCGGAAATAGGCTCGCCCGTCCTTGAGGCGGCGCGGGTCCTCCGCGGCGGCGGCCTGGTGCTGCTGCCCACCGAGACCGTCTACGGCCTGGGCGCCGACGCCGCGAATCCCGCGGCCGTGGCGGCGATCTTCGAGGCCAAGGGCCGTCCGCGCTTCAACCCGCTGATCGCCCATGTCCACGACGCGGCGACCGCCGCCCGCATCGCCGCCTTCGATGACCGCGCCCTGGCCCTGGCCGCCGCCTTCTGGCCGGGTCCGCTGACGATCGTCGCGCCGGTCCGCGACGCCGCCGCCGTCTGCGACCTGGCCCGGGCAGGACTCGACACCGTGGCCGTCCGCGTGCCCGGCCATCCGCTGTCGCGGGCCGTGCTGGCGGCGTTCGGCGGGCCGGTGGTCGCCCCCTCGGCCAACCGCTCGGGTCGGCCCAGCCCGACCACCTTCGAGGACGCCTTCGCCGAGACCGGCGACAAGACCGCCGCCGCCCTGGACGGCGGACCGTGTCAGGTGGGCCTGGAAAGCACTGTCGTCGCCGTGCTCGACGGCCCCGTGCGCCTGCTGCGCCCCGGCGCGGTGACCCGCGCCCAGCTCGAGGCCGTGGTCGGCCCGCTGGCCGAGGCCGACGACGACGCCAAGCGCTCGCCGGGTCGCCTGGCCCTGCACTACGCCCCCGACGCGCCGGTGCGGATCGAGGCCGCCGCGCCGCGCGCGGGCGAGGCGTTCCTGGCGTTCGGTTCGTGGCCGGACGGAGAGGCGGTGTTCAACCTCAGCCCCTCGGGCGACCTGGCCGAAGCCGCCGCCAACCTGTTCGCCTTCCTGCGCGCCGCCGACCGCACCAAGCCCGCAGGCATCGCCGTCGCCCCGATCCCCGACCAAGGCCTGGGCGAGGCGATCAACGACCGGCTGCGTCGCGCGGCGGGGTTCGTGGGATAGGTCCCTAGTATCCGCTCGTCCCGGCGAACGCAGGGATGAGCGGGTGTTGGGTTAGCTCAGCGCCGACCTGACATCCGTCAGCGGAAAGTCCTCGCCCTTGTAGAGCAGCGGCGCGTCCAGTCGCTTGGCCAGGGCGTAGGCGAAGCAGTCGCCCATGTTCAGCGCCGCACGGTGCACGCCCTTGCCCCAGCGGAGGTAGGCGTCGAGCGCCTCGGGTTCGCCGACAAGATCGGATGAGGCGATGTCCAGGTCATCGAGCCATCGATGATATTCGGCCGCCGTGAAGCGTCGTTCGCGCAGCACGAGGACGAGGCCCGCCTCCGTCAGATTCACGGGCGTGGCCAGCAGGACTTCGGCGTCGGCCACGACGGCTTCGAAGGCCGAGCGCTCGGGCTCGGCCAAGGCCATGGCGACCAGCGCCGACGCATCGACGACGACGATCACAGATTGTCGATTTCAGGGATGCCGGTCGGCCAGAGCGCGTCCCACTCGGCCTTGGTGATGGGTGTCGAGGGCAATTGATCCAACCCCGTGGCCTTGCGAAACCGGTCCGTGGCCGCGCGGATTTCTTCCAGGCTGCGTTTGCGGCGAGGGGCGAGGGTCTCGGCCTTCAGGGCTTCGTCCAGCGCCTGGTCCACGGCGGCGGTCAGGCTCGAACCGCGACGCCGCGCCAGTTCACGCGCCTTGCGCTCGGTCTCCGGGTTCTTGATGAAGATGCCCATGAGGCCTCCGGTATATACCGAGTATATCCTATTCTCCGGCCCGTCAGAAGCGTATCCTCCGCCGCCATGACCAAGCCCGTTCCCGCCGACACCCTGTCCCGCCTGAAGGCCGTGCTCGGCGAGGGCGGGTGGAGCCAGGATCCCGACCGCCTGGCGCCCAAGCTGCAGGAGTGGCGCGGCCGCTGGACTGGCGAGACGCCGCTGCTGGCCCTGCCGCGCTCGACGGCGCAGGTCGCGGCGGTGGTCGGCATCTGCGCCGCCGACGGCGTGGCGATCACCCCGCAGGGCGGCAACACCGGCCTGGTGGCCGGTCAGATCCCGCGCGGCGAGATCCTCCTCTCCACCGAGAAACTGACGGCCGTGCGGGACGTCGACGCCTTCGACGACGTGATGGTGCTGGAGGCTGGCGTCACCCTGGCCAAGGCCCACGAGGTCGCCCTGTCGGTCAACCGCCGCTTTCCGCTGAGCCTGGCCTCGGAGGGTTCGTGCACGATCGGCGGCCTGGCCTCGACCAACGCCGGCGGCACGGCGGTGCTGCGCTACGGCGTGATGCGCGACCAGATCCTGGGGATCGAGGCGGTGCTGCCGAACGGCGAGGTCTGGAACGGCCTCAAGCGCCTGCGCAAGGACAACACCGGCTACGACCTCAAGCACCTGCTGATCGGGGCCGAGGGCACGCTGGGCGTCATCACCGCCGCCAGCCTGAAGCTCCATCCGCTGCTGGCCTCGCGCTGCGTGGCTATCGCCGCGGTCGCCACCCCGCACGACGCCATCGCCCTGCTGGCCCGCGCCAAGGACGAGACCGGCGGGGCGGTCGAGGCCTTCGAGCTGATGAGCCGCCTGGGGGTGGCCTTCGCGATCAAGAACATCCCCGGCCTGCGCGAGCCGCTGGAGGCCGTCCATCCCTGGTACGTGCTGGTCGAGACCGCCTCGGGCGAGCCCGGCGCGGCCGAGGCGGCCATGGAACGGCTGCTGGCCGGGGCGCTGGAGACCGGCCTGATCCAGGACGCCGCCATCGCCCAGACTGAAGCCCAGGCCCACGCCTTCTGGGCGGTGCGCGAGAACCAGTCCGGCGGCCAGAAGCCCGAGGGCGCGGCCTGGAAACACGACGTCTCAGTGCCGGTCTCGAAGGTGGCGGACTTCATCGACCAGGCCACGGCGGCGGTCGAAAAACTGTCGCCCGGCGTCCGCGTCGTGGCCTTCGGCCATGTCGGCGACGGCAATGTGCATTACGACGTGCTGCGGGCCGACGGCGGGGCAGACGATCCCCACGACGCCCTGCGCGACGAGGGCGCGCGGATCGTCCACGACATCGTCGCCGGCATGGACGGCTCGATCAGCGCCGAGCACGGCCTGGGGGCGATGAAGTCGGCCGAGGCCCTGCGCTACAAGAGCCCCGTCGAGGTCGAGGCCCTGCGCGCGGTGCGTGCGGCCCTGGACCCCAAGCGGATCATGAATCCCAGGGTGCTGTTCTAGGTCTCTGTCCGGGCGGCGTCCTCGCGGCGCTGGGCCGCCTGCAGGCGGGCTCGCCGCACGCTCACGCAGATGAACATCGAGACCAGGGCGCCCAAGGGAAACGAAGCCTTGTAGAAGCCCGCCTGCTGGCCGGTTCCCAGGATGCTGATCGCTGCAGGCGCGAAGCCCCACTCGCCCGTCGACGCCCGCATCCAGAACGCCCCAACCCCGACGAAGCACAGCACCGCCCAGGCGATGCGCCACTTCAGGCCCGGCGTGCGGATCACCAGGAACAGGGCGACGAACATCACCAGCGGGCAGGTCAGGGCGGCGATCAGGCCAAGGAACTGGGGCATGGGCGGCGGGTCCGGCGAAAGGGCGGGCAACATCGCGGGGGACGGCTTCCTTGTCCAGCACCGCACTAGCCCTCGCCGCCGCGAGCCTCTATCTGCACCGCCATGCTGATGGTCATCTCCCCCGCCAAGTCGCTGGACTTCACCGCGCCCGATCAGGTCCTGCCGCTCACCACGCCCGAGCTGAAGCCCCAGATCGCCGAACTGGCCAAGGCGACGCGCAAGCTGACGGTGGCCGACCTGCGCCGGCTGATGCACATCTCCGAGAAGCTGGCCCAGCTGAACCACGCGCGGTTCCAGGCCTTCGACTCGCAGGTCGAGGAGGGGCTGCAGGCGGTGATCGCCTTCAACGGCGACGTCTATGCCGGCCTCAACGCCAGAGAACTCGACCGCCCGGCCCTGGACTGGGCCCAGGACCACCTGCGGATCCTGTCGGGCCTGTACGGCGTGCTGCGGCCGCTGGACGCCCTGCAGGCCTATCGCCTGGAGATGGGCACGCGACTGAAGACCAAGAAGGGCGCCAACCTCTACGACTTCTGGGGCGAGACCATCGCCAAGACCCTGAACGCCGCCGCCCAGGACCACGCCGATCCCACCCTGGTAAACCTGGCCAGCCAGGAATATTTCGGCGCCGTCGACGCCAAGGCCCTGAAGCCGCCGACCGTCACCTGCCATTTCAAGGAAGAGAAGGGCAACACCCTGCGGGTGCTGGGTTTCTTCGCCAAGAAGGCCCGTGGCCGCATGGCCCGGTTCGCCATCGACAACCGCATCGACCGCGCCGACGACCTAAGGGCCTTCGACCTGGACGGCTATCGCTACCGCGCCGACCTGTCGACGCCGGCCGACTGGGTTTTCGCTCGCCTCCAGCCCTGAATTCATTTACCGATGAATTTATAGGGCTCGCTCGTCGCAAGGGCGAGCTATATGCTGCGATGCAGCAAATTTGGCGGGACTGTCAGGAGCGCGCGATGGCCGTTGATTTCGGTTTGCAGGGTCAGGTCGCCATCGTGACCGGTTCGACCAGCGGCATCGGCCACGCCATGGCCGACGCCCTGGCCGCCCAGGGCGTCAACATCGTCCTCAACGGCCTGGGCGAGATGACCGCCATCGAGAAGACCCGCGCCGAACTGGCCGAGAAGCACGGGGTCGAGGTGCTGTACAACGGCGCCGACATGACCAAGCCCGGCCAGATCGCCGACATGGTGGCCGCCGCCAAGGCCGAGTTCGGCGAGCTGGACATCCTGGTCAACAACGCCGGCGTCCAGCACGTGGCCCCGATCGAGGACTTCCCGGTCGACCAGTGGGACCTGATCATCGCCATCAACCTGTCGTCGGCCTTCCACGCCACCCGCGCGGCCGTGCCGATCATGAAGGAGCAGGGGCGCGGGCGGATCGTCAACATCGCCTCGGCCCACGGCCTGGTGGCCTCGCCGTTCAAGAGCGCCTATGTCGCGGCCAAGCACGGCATCCTCGGCCTGACCAAGACGGTCGCCCTGGAGACCGCCACCTTCGGCATCACCTGCAACGCCATCTGCCCGGGCTTCGTGAAGACCCCGCTGGTCGAGGCCCAGATCGTCGACCAGGCCAAGGCCCGGGGGATCTCGGAAGAGGCGGTGATGAAGGACGTGATCCTGGCCGCCCAGCCGACCAAGCAATTCGTCACCTTCGACCAGCTGAACGGCATCCTGCTGTACCTGGTCTCCGACGCCGGCGCCTCGGCCAACGGCGCGGCCTTCAGCGTCGACGGCGGCTGGACGGCGCAGTAGCGCTTTAGAGGCGTTAGGCGCCCAAATAGATTGTCATCCCGGAAGCCTCGCAGAGGCTGTCCGGGACCCAGGGGACTGGGCGAAGGCGGTGCGGCGGTCCTGGATCCCGGACAAGCGCTGCTCGCTTTCCGGGAAGACAATGGGAGAGGGCGAGGAAGCGTACCGACTGTCTCGAGCACGGAGTCCGCATGCCCATCGGTCCGTTCAAGAAGAAGCCTTCCGGCCCCAAGCCCATCGCCCTTGCCCTGCAGGGCGGCGGCTCGCACGGGGCGTTCGAGTGGGGCGTGCTGGACCGCCTGCTGGAAGAGGAGGATCTCGACATCCTGGCGGTGACCGCCGCCTCGGCCGGGGCGATGAACGCCGTCTGCCTGGCCCAGGGCCTGCTGGACGGCGGCCGCGACGGGGCCAAGGCCCGGCTGGAGCGGTTCTGGAAGCAGGTCAACCGCAACGGCGGCCGCAACGTGTTCGGCGACACCAGCATCTGGACCAGCGCCTTCGCCGGCGGGACCGACTGGATCAAGAACAGCCCCGGCTGGCGCCTGGCCGAGACCTTCGCCCTGTCGATGAGCCCCTATGAATTCAACCCGTTCAACCTGAACCCGCTGCACGACGCCCTGGAGGGCGAGATCGACTTCAAGGCCCTGCGCGAGCGCTCGCCGATCAAGCTGTACATCGCCGCCACCCAGGTGCGCACCAGCAAGTCCAAGGTCTTCCGCGAGACCGAGCTGACCGCCCGCCACATCATGGCCAGCGCCTGCCTGCCGCAGGTGTTCCAGGCGGTGGAGATCGACGGCGAGCCCTACTGGGACGGCGGGTTCCTGGCCAATCCGCCGCTGTGGCCGCTGTTCTACGACGACACCCCCGACGACATCCTGCTGGTCAGCCTCAACCCGTTCGTCCGCGACGAGACGCCCAAGACGCCGGGCGAGATCATGGACCGGCTGAACGAGATCACCTTCAACGCCGCCCTGGCCAGCGAGCTGCGGGCCATCGGCTTCGTGCAGAAGCTGCTGGACGAGGGCCTGCTGAAGGACAACGCCCGCGGCCGCTACCGGCGGATGCTGATGCACGCCATCACCGCCGACAAGGCCCTGGCCGACCTGTCGCTGGGCAGCAAGTTCGACACCGAATGGAGCTTCCTGACCGACCTGCGCGAGCGCGGCTACAAGGCCGCCGGCGCCTGGCTGGGCCATTGCCTGACCCAGGTCGGGGTCAGCTCCAGCCTGGATTTGAAGGCGGGGTTTCCGTGAGGCTCTGAAGTCTCCAGGCCCAAAATAGGTTGTCATCCGGGAAGCCTCGCAGAGGCTGTCCGGGATCCAGGGGCGGCTGCACTGC
>Ga0065165_1000907_pt1 | contig 38180 bp, 24 predicted proteins | sample AraplaMF_Cvi_mMF_FD_63813 | JGI IMG/M metagenome (GOLD analysis project Ga0065165, IMG submission 63813) | Arabidopsis root microbial communities from the University of North Carolina, USA - plate scrape MF_Cvi_mMF (version 2) (version 3) | ecosystem: Host-associated > Plants > Roots >... | reverse complement strand
GCGTCAGCAGCCCGTTATGATCAACTTCACCCCTAACTTTTACCAACTCCACAAACCCAACTTTCTATACCAAGTTAAAAACAAAGGACCGCCCCAAAGTGATTTGAGACGGCCTCTTTCGTTATTGTTAGTGCTTCTTACTTATTCCACCACAAAGCAGTGGTAATATCATCGTTGCCCTGGGCCTTCACCGCATTCTGGTAATTGGCCAGGTTCACACTCTGTTCTTTCGGCGGGTAATACAAGCGCTGCGGTACGCCTTCGCCGAACAGCGGCTGGAACTTATAATCGGTGGTTTGACCATCCACGGTGCGGCTCCAAACGATATCGCCGGGCTTCACGAGGAATGTAGGGTAGCCGGTGCGGCGGATTTCGGCCCAGGCTTCGTCGCCTTGCGTGTAAAGCGCCAGGTATTTCTGGTTCAATACATTGGCTTTGTCCGCTTTCGGCAGTGCGGCGAGATATGTAGTGATATCAGCCTGTGCAATGCCCCATTTTTGCAGGGAAGCGGTCACGCCATTGATATACTCCTGCTGGTCCCAGTTTTTGTATTCCGAAATCAGAAACGCTACTTCGGCATATTCCTGCAAAACTTCTCCATAATTGGCCGCATTCACAACGGCACCCGGAAGGCTCACATCGGTGGCGGTAAGCAACCCCGCTGCGGCCACAGGAAGTCCGTATGGCTGGCCCACATAATTACCGGCGGCATTTTTGGTAGCGTACACCGCCAGGCGTGGATCTTGCACTTTTACGGTTCCCAGGTCGCCTTTCAGTACATTAATAATCACGTGCGAAACGGCGAAGTCCTTACGGTTCGCAGTCACCGTGGCGCGGTAAAGCGGCGCTTCGTTCGGGGCGAGCGACTGGTATTTGAATATGGCATTATCCGCATTCGAAGTGAAAACGCCTTTTGCCAGTGCATCGTCGAAATGCGTTTTGGACTCCACAGGCTGCTGCTTGCGGATGCGCGTCGCGATACGCAGGCGCAGCGAGTTCGCAAACTTGGCCCAAAGCTCGTTCTTGCCTTTATAAATCACATCGTAGGTGCCGAACGTCGTCGCGGTTTTGTATTTCGCCAGGGTGTCGCCGGCGGCTTTCAGCTCGTTCAGGATGTCGAGGTAAATCTTCTGCTGGCTCGCGTAGGCCGGGCTCAGGTTTTCGGGTTCCTGCTGCAATGCCTGGAACTCGGGATCCTGGCTGCCGTACGACTGGTAAGGAATGTTACCAAACACATCCGTCAGGTTCTGGAATGCGTAGGCTTTCAGAATGCGCGCGATCGCGATCTGGTTTGCATTGGTCCCTGCAGTGCCGGCGGTCGCGATGCTCCTGGTAGCCGGGTCGGTATTCAGTTTGATGATCTCGTTGAGGTTGTTCAACGCCTTGTATGCATTGCTCCAATAGGTATCCGAATAAGACCGCGGAATATCGTACCGCGACTGATCGCTGTAAATATTCTGGCTGTAATACTGCGCAAAGAGCTGTGAGCCGCGCAGGGAGCTGTTCTCGTTGCGGATGTTGTCGATCACCTGCTTTTCGGCCGAGAGCAGAATGGTCGTCGTCGTTACCGCTGTAGGGCGGTTCGGATCCTTGTTAATGTCCTCGAAATGGCTGTCGGAGCAGCTGGCGAGCAACGCGCCGATGCCGAGGGTCAGAATGCCTTTTTGATATATGAACTTTTGCATGATTTTCATTTTGAGGTGGTTAGAACTTCACATTTACATTCAGACCATACGTGGCAGGTATCGGAATATTACCGCCTTCGAGGCCCTGGATATTACCGCCGCCATTGGTGAACTCGGGGTCGATGTACTTGCTGGCGGTGTAAATGTTGGCCAGGTTACGCCCGTAAACCCCGAAGTAAACCTGTTTCACAGCCTTGCTGTTCAGCGCCAGGTTATACCCGAATGTGATCTCGCGAAGCTTCACAAATGTTGCATCGAAGATCGTCTGCGGGGTAGGGCCGCTGTATTCCCCGCGTGACCACGCTTGCGCGGTAATGCGCGTATCGTTCTGAGTGGTGTTGGTTACCTGGTAGGTGCCGTCGGCATTGTAGGTGACGGTCCCTTTCACGCCGTCGAGTACCACGCCCGTTTCGCGCACGTTGTTGGCGGCGGTTTTATCCAAAACACCGGCGTACATCGCCACTTTGTAGGTTTGTGAGAAGAACTTACCACCTACGCGTCCGTCGATGAGGAAGCCGAGATTGAAGTTTTTGTATGTAAAGCTGTTCTGGAAGCCGAAAAGGTATTTCGGCAACACACTTCCCAGCGGGGTAAGCTGCTGCGCGCGCTCGTAGGTGCCATCGGCTTTGATCACCTTCTGGCCGTCGGCCGCGTACACGAAGTCATTACCGAGAATTTGCCCGTACGGCTGGCCCTCCCGCGCTACGAGCGTCACGAGGCTGTTAGCGAGCTGGAACGTGTTAATGCCCGGTGCCAGTGCGATCACCTTGTTGCGGTTTCTCGACCAGTTGAGGCTTGAATTCCATTCGAAACCATTCGAACGTACCGGCGTACCGGTCAATGTGATTTCAATACCCTTGTTATTGATTTTACCTGCATTGATTACCTTCGAATCATAGCCAAATGCCGACGATACCGGAATGTTGATGATCTGGTTGCGGCTCACGTTGTCATAATAGGTAATGTCGAGGCCGACGCGGTTTTTCAATGCCTGGATGTTCAAGCCGGCTTCCCATGAACTGGTAATCTCCGGTTTCAGGAATTGGTTGTTCAGCTGCGCCGGTAATTTGTAGGAAGGCAGGCCGTCGAACGACTGGCTCGCTTCGTAGGCGCGTTGCAGCTGGTAAGGATCCGTGTCGTTACCTACTTGTGCCCAGCCGAGGCGTACTTTGGCAAAATCCAGCCAGTTGATATCCTTCACGCCGTTCAGTTCGCTGAGGATCAAACTCGTGGTGAGCGACGGGTAGGCGAATGAGTTTCGGTTCAAAGGCAGGGTAGAAGACCAGTCGTTGCGCAACGTTCCGTCGAGGAAGAGCAGGCTCTTCCAACCCAATGAGAAGCTACCGAAAATAGAGCTGATCTGCTTGCGGTAGGCATTTGAGTTTACGAGTACCGAGCTCGCATTTTTCAGGTTGTAATATTCAGGAATGATCAATCCACCTTGTGTAACGGCGTCGCTGATGCGGCGGCGCTGGCTCATGATGTTGCCACCTGCATTGACATTCAATGAAATATCTCCCCAGCTCTTGGTCGCCGAAGCGAGCAATTCGTAGTTGAACTCGCTGAAATTGTTGTTGTACTCCTGGTACTGCGACTGCGTCCGCGAGTACACGGCAATGCGGTCCTGGTATTGATACTGGTACACATCCGCATTCACTTTTCCGCTCAGTTTGAGCCAGCTGTTCACGTCGTACACCACGCCCACATTCCCGTAGAAACGGTCGCGGTTTTCTTCCAGGTAGCTTTGGTAAGCCGACCAGTACGGGTTATCGATAAACTTCGCCGCTTCGCCCGCCGGAGTATCCTGGTAACCCGAGCGGTTCCAGAGGATCTGGCTGCCGTCGGCGCGTTTGTAGTTTTTCAGTTTCTTGTAATCCACCTGCACCTGTCCCCACTGGAATGCTTCGAGGATGATATTCCGGTTGGTAGCACCCGTCCACGGCCGTCCGGTCGACTGGTTTTTGATATAATTGAAGTTATTGTAAAACTTGAACTTGCCCGCGGTCGTCGAACCCGAGAAGTTGATCGAGTTACGTTTCAGTGATGAATTCGGTACAGTACCTTTTACATTCTTATTGGTAAAAGAAATGCGGTACGTCGAGTTGGCATTACCACCACTCACCGCGAGGCTGTTGGTGTTCGAAACGCCGGTTTCGAAGAAGGTATGCACGTCGTTTTTAGGATAAGCCCACGGCTGCGGTTTCAGGTATTCGGCTGTGTTTTCCGGGTCGAGGTTATACCAATGCAATACCGGCGTGCCGTCTAGTTTCGGGCCCCAGCTTTCGTCCACGGCATATTCGGCGATGTTATATTCGGTACCATTGATGGTCGCTTTCTGGAAAGTGCTCGAAAAACCGCCGCCATAAAGCTGCTGGCGTTTCGGCAGGCGTACGATGTTCTCAAACTCCACGCCTGTGTTCAATGTGATATTCACTTTGCTGTTTTCCTTGCCTTTCTTGGTGGTAATCAAAATCACACCGTTTGCGGCGCGTGTACCATAAAGTGCCGCTGCGGATGGACCTTTCAGCACGGAGATGTTCTCGATGTCGTCGGGGTTCAGGTCCTGGATCATGTTACCCACGTCCTTGCCGCCGCTTCCTGCGCTGGTAGCTGCGCTGTTGAGGTCCGCATTGTCGATCGGCGTGCCGTCGATCACGTACAATGGCTGGTTGTTACCCGAAATGGAGTTGATCCCGCGCAGCAACACGCGCGACGAGCCGCCCATGTTACCGCCCGAGGTAACCACCTGCAAGCCGGCTACTTTTCCGGATAATGCGCTCAGGGCATTGGTAGGGCGCGTTTGCAATGCCTCACCTTTTACTTCCTGTACCGCATACCCGAGCGCGCGCTTCTCACGCGAAATGCCTAATGCAGTTACCACCACCTCGTTCAGGATTTTAGCATCCTGTTTCAGGGTAATGGCAATTTTGTCGCTGGTACCCACCGGTACTTCCTGGGTAACGTAGCCGATGAATGAAATAACCAGCACAGGCGATTCGGTGCTGACGTCCAGGCTGAAACCACCGTTGGCGTCGGTCAATGTGCCTGTCGATGTTCCTTTTACGGTAACGGACGCCCCGGGCAGGCCGCTGGCGTCATTGGCGTCGGTGACAGTACCGGTAATGGTCCGTTGCTGCGCGTGCGCGAGTCCGGTCGCCAATAAAGTCACCAGGATGAAGTAGATAAATCTCGTTTTCATGAATTGTATTTTGGTGAGGATTCGTTGATTTTGTTGTTTTGAAATATTCTCCTGTTTTTGGCTAACTAATGTTAAAATTGATTTTTTGTAAACCGGATTTTATGAAATTAAATTCCGTTAAATCCATTAAAATGAAGTTATTGTAAAGTTTGTATTGTTAATTATTTTGTAAATGTATTAAAAATGAATTAAAACGCTTAATATCTATCGGAATAATAGATTAAAATATTAGAAAGATAAAAATTGGATTGTTCCTAGTTGAGCGGTTTTGGATGCGATAGGCTCTGCCGGTGGACCGGTACTTGTTCCGGAACGTCTTCATTCCCTTGGAAATACGGGTTTTCACCCGCCCGGTAACATTTATTTAACACGAAAGATAATCTGCATAGTAGTCCGTTACGGCAGTGGTAAAGTATCCTCTACATACCGCGACAGTCATACAGGATGTCAGTTTCAAGGGCTCAAATATTGATTGAAAAGCTGATCAGCAACCGTCTTTCGGCGGAAGAACTGTCTGAATTGCTCGCCGGCACACACGATGAGGCTGTGCAGCAGGCCTATTCGGATGCGCTGGAAATGTACTTCAATCGATTGCTTGCTGAGGAGTCGGACAAACGGCGCAACCTGCCTGACTAGAAACGGTATGAAAGAACTGTATTTATTACCTACTCGCCTAATACTAATACTATGAGACCAAAGGCTACCCTGAAAACGGCGGCACGATGTATGTTGGCCGCACTCTGTCTGTCCGTTCCGGCGACCGGCGCCCCGCACATGGCTGCCCGGGCAGAAGTTCCCGGCAAAAATGCACTCTTTCCTGTGGCTGACAGGGTTAAGGGAAAAGTTACGTCGGCTGTCGACGGTTCGCCGATCCCCGGCGTGAACGTGCTCGTGAAAGGCACCCAGATCGGTACCACTACCGATGCATCGGGAGATTTTTCCCTCGATGTGGATTCTAAAAATGCAGTGCTTGTATTCTCCTATATCGGCTTCAATACTGCCGAAGTGACAGTAGGCGGCAAGAGCGTGGTGGATATGACCTTGTCCGAAAACGTGGCCACTTTGCAGGAAGCCGTCGTAACGGCGTTGGGTATCAAACGTGACACCCGTTCGCTGGGTTATAATGTGGGTAAAATCGAAGGCCGCGAGGTGGCCAACGTGGCCAACGAAAACGTGCTGACGTCGCTCTCCGGCCGTGTTTCGGGTGTTTCCATTAACCAGACCAGCGGTGTCGGTTCGTCGATCAGCATTGTGATCCGCGGTGCCGCTTCTTTGAAAAACAACCAGCCGTTGTTCGTGGTCGACGGCGTGCCGCTGGCCAACAGCCTCGCGAACGTGAGTGATACCAAAGGAAGCGGCAACAAAGTCGATTATGGTAACGCGATTTCCGACATTAACCCCGACGACATCGAAAGCATGTCGGTACTCAAAGGCCCGAGCGCCGCGGCATTGTACGGCTCGCGCGCCGGTAACGGGGTGATCCTGATCACTACCAAGTCGGGCAAGAAAGGTAAAGGCCTGGGTGTTTCGTTCTCGACTTCCAATGTGTTCGAAAAGCCTTACCGCTTCCTCGATCTGCATTACAAATATGCCAATGGCGAGCGCCCGTTCCAACTGGACGAATCGTCGGCTTACTGGGGCGGTTTGCCCCTGGATGCAGGCATCAAGGAGGTGCAATGGAACTCGCCGGTGGGAGCAGACGGCAAGCAGATCCCTACCGAGCTGAAATCGTATAAGAATAACATGAAGAACTTCCTTCAAACGGGAATCACTTCAACCAATAACCTGACTGTTTCGGGTTCTACCGACAAGGCTACCTACCGGATTTCATACAACAATATGAGTAACCGCGGCCTGATCCCGAATTCGGACCTCTACCGCAATGCATTGAGCTCGGCATTGACGTTCGATATGTCGAAGAATTTGAAACTGAGTTCCAACATCAATTTCGTTCGTTCCAACTCCAACAGTCGTCCGCAGACGTCGGAGCGTGATGGTAACCCGTTGCAGGCGGTGTATTACTCGCCAAGCTACGATGTGCGTGACCTGAAAGGTGTTTGGAAGCCGGGTCGTGAGGAGATCGAGCAGCTGACGGTGGCGCCGGGAGAAACGGATAACCCTTATTTTCTCGCAAAACACCTTACCAATGCCTACACGCGTGATCGCCTGTACGGAAACCTGAAACTCGACTGGACCATCGCTCCCGGCCTCACCGCTTTCGTGCGCTACTCGCATGATATGTATGATGAGGATCGCGAGACTAAAATCCCATGGAGTTATAAAAGCATGGCCAAAGGAGGATACTACCTGGAAAACGTAGGCCGCAACGAAGGGAATGCCGACTTCCTTGTTACGAAGACGATCAAAACAGGTGATTTTGATATCAGCCTTTCGGGTGGTGGTAACATCATGCGGCAAAAAGGGAATAGCTCCAATTTGGGAGGTCGCGACCTTTCTGTGCCTGGTTTGTACAATATTTCCAATATTCCTGTTGCTAACCGTATCGTAGGTAACAACAGCTACAAAAAGGCTATTTACAGTTTGTACGCATTGGGTTCATTTGGTTTCAAAAACCAGCTTTACCTCGATTTGACCGCGCGTAACGACTGGTCGAGTACCTTGCCTGCATCGAACCGTTCTTATTTCTATCCTTCGGCGTCCCTCAGCTGGCTGGCAAGCACCACTTTCAACATGCCATCCTATATTACGATGCTGAAATTCCGTGGAGGCTGGGCACAGGTGGGTAATGATACAGATCCTTATCAGCTATATAACAACCTCGGGACCGGTGCGTGGGGTAACGTCGTCACCGCCAACCTGGGCGGAACGCTGCTCAACCCGACATTGCTGCCGGAGATCGCTACTTCGTCCGAAGGGGGTGTTGACCTGAACATGTTCAACAACCGCCTGCGTTTTGACCTTACCTATTATGACCGCGCCAATACGAACCAGATTTTCACGGTTCCTATGGCACCTTCGACAGGCTACGAGTTTAAGAACATCAATGCCGGTAAACTTGTGAGCCGCGGCTGGGAGATTGGTATCGGTGGTACGCCTATCAGCAACCTCAATGGCTGGACGCTCGATGTGAATGCGAATTTCAGCCGTAACCGCGTGACTGTGAAAGAACTCGCGCCTAACTTCCCTTACTTCGAGCAATGGGGTGAAAACGGTGCAGGTGCATACACTTACGTAGGAGAGCAGATCGGTAATATTTACAGCCGCGGTTTCGCGACCGTTACCGACCCGAACTCGCCTTATTACCGCTGGCCGATCGTCGCGTATGATGGCGAAGGCGGTGATATGGACTGGCAATCGCTCGGCGGTCGCGAGAACAATGTGAAGGTAGGTAACTATAACCCTGATTTTATGGTGGGTGGCCAGGTTAACCTTTCTTATAAGCGTTTCTCACTGGGTTTGAGCCTCGACTGGCGCCAGGGTGGTGAGTTTATGTCGTTCACCTACCGCTACGGCGAGTCCGACTGGAAATCGCAGCGCCAGATCGACAACCTGATCCCGGGCAGCCTTTATTCGCCTGATCAGCTAGTTGCATTGCTGAAATCAGATCCTGAAAAATACATTATCCCGCAAAACGGAAACTTCCCGCGGGTAGGAGGGCACACGGCCGCTACCGGTGGTTTCGGAGCTGATGGCGACGGTGCATTCATCCCGGGTGTTTGGGAAGATAAGGACGGTAACTACCACGAGTGGCTCGGCGGCGCGGGCACCAAATACATGCCGATCACGGCTATGTACCCTTGGAGCTTCAACCAGCAGGTGACTTTCGATGCCTCGTTTGTGAAACTGCGCGAGATCACATTGACCTACAAACTTCCAACGCTTTTCAATTCGATCCGCAATGCGAGCTTCTCGGTATACACCCGGAACATTATGCTCTGGAATGCAGCCAAGATTGGCATCGATCCGGAACGTGCATTCTGGGCTGATCCGAGCAAAGGCGGTTTCCGCCAGGGTATCGAGCGCCAGAACGTGATGCCATGGACGATTCCATTCGGTTTCAAGCTCAATTTCGATTTCTGATTCATTCCTGAAAATTCAAAGCGATGAAAATTTTTAAATATATCCCCAAAATCGTTTTCGTGTTGGCCGTGCTGGTTGCTTCGTCCTGTAAGGAAAGCCTCACGGAAATCAACGAAAACCCGAATGGTGTTGACCCCAACACCGCCAACCCGAATTTGCTCATGCCGACCGTCATGTCGGGCGTGGGTATGCAATACCTGAAACTGGGTTACGGCCGTATCGCGGGCGTGGTACAGCACACGCAGGAAGACGCGTGGAAAGATGGTTTCAATGACTATAACTGGACCGAGGAGGACGACGAATGGAAAGCATGGTACGGTTTTCTTCGGAACAATAACCTGCTCTACAAGCGCTCGGTCGAAATGGGTTTCACGTTCCACCAGGGCGTGGCGCTCACGATGAAGGCATTCATTTTCGGGACCATCGCCGACTTGTGGGGCGATGCGCCCTATACCAACGCACTGAAAGGCGATGCGGGTGAAATGCTGCCTGCATTCGATAGCCAGGAGGTGATTTACAAAGGTATTATCGAGGATTTGAAACAGGCTTCTGCATTGTTCGCCACTGCCGATGTTTCTACCTATGCGCCGGGTTATGATGTGTATTACAATGGCGATAAGCTGAAATGGCAGAAGTTTACCAATTCGCTGTTGCTGCGTTACTATATGAGGGTGTCGGCCAAGTTGCCGGACGTTGCAAAAGCTGGTATCGAGCAGATTTACAGCTCGGGTATTTACCTCAAAGATGCATCCGACGACGCGGTGATGGACTATATCGGTACAGCTTCCGGGGATTCATGGCCTACCGCCACGGCATTCGACGTAAGCCAGTCGAACTGGCGCAGACGACGCCCTGCCGCTACCTTGCTGAATACCATGGTAGCCAGCAATGACCCCCGACTGAAAGTGTGGTTCCAGCCTGTGCACGTACGCTGGGTATCGGACGCAACGTTGAAAACCGGTGTGGATGAGTTTATCCGTAAAGATGGTGTGATCCAGACCGGCGTGAAGTCGCTCACAGAGCAGGAATTGCGTGCCGAGATCACGGCCGGGCACAAGTTTACACGCCATTTTAATCCTACTACTTACAAGCCTGCGCGTCCGGACTTGTTTAACGGGCCACTCAACACCGGCGAATATGTGGGTATCCCGGCGGGTATGATCGACCCGACCTACTACAACGAAAACCCGACGACCGGTCAGCAGGTACAGAACCAGCACGCGTCGCAGCTGAGTTATGCGTATCAGGGATCGAAAGGCGGTTTGCTGAAAGCGCGTCTGGCATCTGCCTCGGAAAGTGCATTCATCCTGGCCGAAGCGGCACAAAAAGGATGGGCCGCAGGTGGTGCAGAAGCAAACTATAACAATGGGATCAAACAATCCCTGCAAACCTGGGGTGTGGCCGATCAATACGATACCTACGTAAAAGCCGTAGCTTATAAAGGTACATTGGCGCAGATTATGGAGCAGAAATGGATCGCCAGCTGGACCACCGCGACCGAAGCGTGGTTCGACTACCGCCGCACCGCATTGCCTGCGCTGGTACCGGGCCTGGCGCCGGTTTCCCGCGCATTGCCGCTCCGTTTCATTTACAGCAATAATGAGTTGAACAACAACGGTGACAATGTCCGCAGCGCGATTGAGAAGCTGGAAGAGACTAATTTCTCCGGTCCGCGCAAGAAAAACAGCCAGTGGTCGAAGCCATGGCTGGTGCAGGGGACGGGCAAACCTTGGTAGAATGAATTTTCGTGCGTGGGGTGAAACATTTCATCCCACGTTTCCTGATGTTCGCCCCAAGGCTAGGGTTATTTGCCCCATACTATCGAATTAATTATGCTGAATTCCCGGAGTTTGGCGTAATTGCCGGTGACAATGAATAATCCAGCACCCGTTTTTGAAAGCGGCCCTTTTCGGAGGGTCGCTTTCTTTTTTGCAAATTTGGGTCCTAGTATCGTCCATTTGCATGTTTCCGATTGCCTTTCATCCTGTCTTCAAATATCCCGTTCCGGAAGGTCACCGCTTTCCGATGGATAAATACGAATTGCTGCCTTTGCAGCTCTTGCGCGAGGGCATCGCGGAAGAGTCCGATTTCTTTATCCCCGAACCTATCGATATGGCTCCCGTGTACGCCGTGCACGACCGCGCCTATGCCGACCGCTTCGTGACTGGTATGCTCAGTCGCCCCGAGATGCGCCGCATCGGATTTGAGCAGACGCCCCTGCTCGTGGAACGGGAACTACGCATTGCCCGTGGCACCGTGGAAGGTGCGCTCAGTGCATTGGAAACGGGTATTGCCTTCAATATCGCCGGTGGGACGCACCACGCTTTACGCGATGCGGGCGAAGGTTTTTGCATGATCAACGATCAGGCCGTGGCTGCACAATACCTGGTGGATCATGGAAAGGCAGCCAAAGTGCTGATCGCGGACCTCGATGTGCACCAGGGTAACGGCACCGCCGACATTTTTACCAATGAGCCGCGTGTTTTTACATTCTCCATGCACGCAAAGAATAACTACCCATTCCGGAAGAAGAAGAGCGATCTCGATGTGGAGCTCCCCGACCGCATGGAAGATGATGCCTATCTTTCGCTGCTCCGCGGAACCTTCGCCCATCTCGTTGAGCGCGTCAAGCCCGATTTTATCTTCTACCAGGCCGGCGTCGATATCCTGGCGACGGACAAGCTCGGAAGGCTTTCATGTACTATCGACGGGTGCCGCCAGCGCGACGAAATTATTTTTCAAACCGCTCACCGGCTTGGTATACCGGTTCAATGCAGCATGGGTGGAGGCTACTCGCCTCACATCAAAACGATCATTGAGGCTCATGCGAATACTTACAGGGTAGCGAGGTTGTTGTAATTTTTGAGAAAGGGAGAAGTATACATTCGGTTATAAATTCTTTATATAAAAGTTAATTATATAATTGAATTTAACTCGTTCTTTATGAGACCGTCCTGTCTTCCTTTTCTGTCGATTTTTTCCTTCTTGTACGTTTGTTGTACGCCGGTCCTGGTCAACGGCCAGGACAATGGCCTGGTGAATCAATTAAAAGGCCATATTGTGAGGCTGGATTCGCTCGATCTCGCAGGCGAAAACAATGTACGTATGATGAGCAAGGCATTGCCCAGAGAATTTACGGTTTTGGGGATCGGGGAGCAGTCGCATGGTACTTCGGAGTTTTTCACTGCCCGGTTACTGCTGATCAAGGCGCTGGCGGCGGATACTGCCTTTACGAAAATCGGGCTGGAAGCGCCTATGGCCGAAGCCGATAAGTTAAATGACTACTTGCGGGAAGGTCGCGGGGACTTAAAAGCGGTTTTGCGCTCGTTCAGGTTGTATGGATATGAATGTCCCGAGTTTGTGGATTTGGTAGAGAGCGTCGGCCAGATAGGCAAAGCACGTGGGAAGGCCATTCGTTTCTTTGGTTTTGACATGCAAAGCCCGTTTCAGTCGCTGCAAAACCTGCGGGATTCCGGCGTAGCCAGCGATATCTCGGATTCGCTGAAAAACCTTATGCATGATTATGAATTGCTTAACAATGAGGTGTATAACCACAGTATCAGTGCGACGGATTTTGCGGACTTGAAAACATTAAGCGATCAGGTGCTGGATAAGCTGACAGGCAAGGCTCAGACAAATGAACTGGTCAGAAAAAGCATTCGCAGCTACCGGCAATTCCTGTTGCTGAATGATTCCGGGCATGCCCACGCAATGGACGTACAATCGGAAATAAGGGACTCATTAATGGCCGAAAACGTACTCGCGGAAATGGAGTCCGGTCAAAAGATGGTGCTGCTGGCGCACAATGGGCATTTACAGCGAACACCGAACATCTTTTCCAAAAGTACCGGTTCGTTTCTGGCGCGGAAATTAGGAAGTGCCTATCAATGCGTGGGGCTGACAACTTCTTATGGTTTTTATACGACAATTGACCCCACGGTCGGCCACATTACGGATAAAAACAAAGTCTTCGCCGGCGACAGTACCACCTGGGAATACCATTTTTCAAAAATCGCTCAACCGGTATTCTTTTTCAACACGGCCGTTTTGAAGCAGTCGCGGAAAGGGTTGCATTTGCCAGGTCGGTACAGATTGCTGGTTTATGGTCCGGCCGACAATCAGTTTTTCGACGGCTCCCTTCCCGACGATTTCGATTATATCCTTCACATCAGGAAAACATCCGGCAATCACAGTTTTTATCTCAAATAGTACTTTAAATAAAATTGTATTAAAACAATATTTTAAACTAGCTGCTTAGCGACGTTTGATTTGTGGCTTAATAGGCCTTCCCGCGCGACGGCCCCAACGCCTGCCTGAAAAGCTGCCTAGTTTTTAACAAAAAAATGCTTCGGGGACAAGTCCGGATACTGACCGCGCCAAGCCGTAGGGAAGGGCTGGTCCGACCGTGGATTTGCCTTCGCCGGCTGGGATCCGAGAACCGGGCTGTATAGGCAGGATAGCTATCTGGCTGATTTGTCAGCAACAATAAATACTTCGCCTCAACCATCGAACTTTTGAAGTTTTTATATTGAAAAACAAATAGTTACATATTGTATGAAATATTGAAAAAAGGGTTACATTCGGTGTTGCAGAAGTAAAAATTGACCCATTCAATACTCCTCTATATGTGTTCGTTGAAGTATCGCTGCGCCCTCGTAGTAGTACTACTGGTACAGCACCTAACTAACGTTATGGCCCAGGAAAATAGGGCCTACAACCTTTACCTCAAAAGTGGTACAATCACACCGGTACCCGTCATGGAACTTGTACGAAAGCGACCGGATAGCGCTTTCCGGGTTGCGGGTGGTGGTGATGATAAATTTGTAATAATCCAATTTTTTGGCATTCCCGGAAGAGCGGCCGTCGACCAGTTGCAGCATGCCGGGATTACCGTACTCGACTACATCCCCGAGAATGCATACACGGCCCTGGTGCATGGTGAGCCCGGGCGCGATATGTTGCAAGCGGCGGGCGTGAGGGCGATTCTCGAATTGGAGCCCGAACAGAAGATCCAACCGGCATTGATGGCGCCCAACCCGCCGCCGCACGCGGTCATAGAAGGAGGGAAAGTGGATGTCAGGATCAGCTACGTCAGAACGTGGAGTGGCGATAGTGTGCGGCAAGCGCTCGGCAAGCATGGAATACGGCTGGTTTCCGATGCTTTGCGTGAATACCAGATCGTTGAGGCAAGGGTGCCTGTGGACGGACTACTTGCATTGGCAGGCGAGCCGTGGGTACAGTATATAGAAGCGGTGCCGCCGGCCGAAGAGCCGCTCAACGACAAGAGTGAAGCAGCGACGCGGGCGAATGTGCTTGCCTCGCTGTTGCCCGGGCAGCGGCAGCTTGCCGGCGAGGGGGTGGTGATCGGGATAGGCGACAGTGGTTACTTGTTGGAGCATATTGACCTGGCCACGAAAGTGATCAGCTATAATCCCGAGAGCAGCTATTGGCACGGAGTACACGTCGCGGGTACGGCTGCTGGCGGGGGCATTGTGAATGAAAAGTATAAGGGATATGCGCCGAAAGCATCGCTCGTCAAACGCAACAATTCGGAAATCTGGAAACAGGCATCGACCCTCGTTCGGGATTTTGGCATGGTGGTGACCAATAATTCCTACGGCGGCAGCGTATGCCCCGACTACGGTTCCTATACTTTCGACTCCTATATTCTCGACCGCCAGGCGTCCGAGCTGCCCAATTTGCAACACGTATTTGCAACAGGTAATAGCGGCTTAGTGGCTCCCTGCGACGGGTTTGTTGCAGGTTTCGGCAACGTGATCGGAGGAAGTATTTCATCGAAAAGTGTGATCAGCACCGGAGCGACGGACGCTGGAATTATTAGCGCTATTTCAAGCAGAGGGCCTACCCGGGACGGACGCATCAAACCGGAGATCGTTGCCCCCGGAATTTCCATTGTTTCAACGCTCCCCGGGAATACTTATAAAGCAGCTTCCGGCACCAGCATGGCCGCGCCAGCGGTCACCGGAGGGCTGGCATTGCTGGTTCAGCGATACAGACAGCTGAATGGCGGGAACAACCCCAGGAATACTCTGATGAAGGCGCTGCTGTGCAATGGGGCTACCGAAAAGGGTTTGCCCGGGCCGGATTTTGCCTATGGCTTTGGTATGATGAACTTGCTTCGATCGGCTTCCATGCTGGAAAAAGGACAGTACTTCAGTGGCTCGGTGGCCAACCAGGGAAAGAGTGGTTATGAAATATCGGTGCCGTCGAACACGGCATTGGTCAAAGTCATGTTGTATTGGAACGACCCGGCCCCCGCGGTACTCACCGGCAAAACGCTGGTCAACGACCTCGACCTGACAGTGGCCCGCTCGGGAGGTGCCGATATACTACCGTCGTTCCCCAGAGCATCCAACCCGACGGCTGCGGCAGAACCCGGCGTAGATAGCGTTAACAATGTAGAGCAAATTGTTCTCGAAGCACCCGCGGCGGGGACCTACGTCGTGAATGTGACCGGCAAAAAGGTACCCAGTGGCCCGCAGGAGTACTTCGTTGTTTACGATATCATCGAACCCTCCACCGTCCTGACGTATCCTGCCGGAGGCGAGCGTCTCACCAAAGGCGATGTGATCGATATCCACTGGGATAGCTACGGCAACTCGGGCAGTACATTTTCGGTAGCCTATTCGCTTAACGACGGCGCATCGTGGACGAACCTGAGCACTGCGGTGCCGGCAGGTACCAACCAGCTCGCCTGGACGGTGCCGGATGCATTCACCACCACCGCCAAGATCCGCATTACCCAAAACAGTACCGGGGTAATGAAGGAAAGCGCAGCGTTTACGATTATGGGCATACCGGTGATTACCCTGTCGACGAACCAATGCGAAAGTTATGCGGCCGTGCAATGGACTGCGGTAAGCGGTGCCACCGATTACGAGGTTATGCGCTTACAAGGGCGTGAAATGCAGTCGGTGGCCATTACCAGCGAACTGAAATATGTGCTCGGCGGACTTTCCCGCGATTCTACCTATTATATTTCTGTAAGAGCCCGTAAGAACGGAGTCCCCGGCCGAAGAGCGTTGGCGATCAGCCGAAAACCCGATTCGGGAACGTGTGAGGGTATTATTTCGGATGGCGACCTGGCCGTGGACGCAATCATTTCGCCTTCCGGGTCAGGCAGGATGCTCACTTCCACCAGTCTTGGCGAATCCCAGTCGGTGAAAATACGGCTCAGGAATTTCGACGACCAACCCGTGATCCAATCATTTCAGGTGGGCTATTCCGTAGGCAGCGGGGCGGTTCACTGGGAAACAGTCTATTCCGATGTTCCCGCCAATGGCTACCTGGATTATACTTTCATAGATGCCCTTGATATGCACAATGCAGGTTCGTATCCGCTCACGGTGATCGTAAAGCTCGATGGTGACCAGGTCGCGACCAACAATCAGAAATCGGTATCGATCCGCCAGCTTGCCAATGCGCCTGTCGGTCTGCCATTTATGGATGACCTCGAATCGCTGCAAAGCACGGAGGTGAATGTGAATACCCTGGGCGTCGGAGGAACCGACCGCTACGATTTCTCGCAGGAGCGCGATCTCGGACGGTTACGGACTTCGGTTGACCCCGGTTTGGCCTATTCGGGTTCCAAGGCATTTACTGTGGACGCGAATAGCGGTAATAACTCGCAGTACCCCACTTACCTGGACGCGACTTATAACCTGGCAGCCTACCATGCCGAAAGCGACGAAATCAGGCTGTCGTTCCGGTACCGGCTCTACGCTTCCACCTGGCCGGCCTGGCCATTGCGTGTGTTTATCCGCGCGAAGGACACCGATCCGTGGATCGAGGCATTGGAAAGCACTGTTGTTCCGTATTTTACCAAAAACAATAACTACTGGCTGATGTCGATCGAAGTGAGCGATTTGTTAAAGCGGAATGGAAAGGATTTCAGCACCAGTTTTCAGGTGCGGTGGGAGCAGAATTTCAGGTATCCCGCACAAACGGATGGTTCGACGATCGACGATATCCGCTTGTACACCACCAGCAGCGATATCGAAGTCGCGAGGTTGAATGCGGGGGCCATTCCTTCCTGCGATCCCAACGGGTATCAGGAATATAGTATGCTGATCAAAAACAACGGTGCCGAAGATAGCTACCGGGTGCCTTTCGAGGCGCTGATCAATGACCAGTTAGCCTACCAGGGATATGTGCCCGTGGTGAGGGCAGGTGCCGACACGCTTTTTACCTTCAACTTTTCTTCCACGTTATTTATGGATAGCGACCGGAATATCAAGGTCAGGGCCAAAAAGGCATTCGACAAGAATGCAGGGAACGATGTTGCGGGCACCACTGCCAGTGCTGCTCAGGTGATTACCCATTTTCCGTACCTCGAAGATTTTGAAAATGGCCAGGGCGGCTGGTATCTGACCGACCCGAGCCCGTTGTGGGTATTTGGTGTACCCACCACTGGCAAGGTGACGACGGCTGCGAGCGGCAACAACGCATGGACCACCAATCTGGGCGGTGCCCGTTCGGGAGAGACGATATCTTACCTGTATTCGCCCTGTTTTTCTATGAGTGGAATGGGTCAGCCCGCGATGAGTTTCAGTACGTCCATCGACCTCGCAGCTTGTGCGGGCGGTGCGTGCGACATCGCGTATGTGGAGTATAATGTAAGCGGAAATACCTGGACGCGCCTGGGCGTAGTCAATGGCGGTACCAACTGGTACAATACGCAGCTCGATGGTTCGGATGTTTGGAACGTGCAAGACTATACCAGGTGGCATGTGGCCACAGTGCCGATCCCCAATTCTTTTCCGGGCGGCTATGTCCGTTTCCGCTTTGTGATCAAGAGCAAATCGGCCGGGCGGGCGGGCATCGCGATAGACGACGTCCATATTTATGATTCGCAGGCAACGGTGTATTTCAATGCATTGCAGAACAGCTTTGAAGCATCCGCAAATGTACAGGGAGATGAATGGGTGCCGTTCAAACTGAACAATTCGCTGGTGGCGGCTATTAATCCGCACGGACAGTCGCTTGGACAGGTTTCGGTGAAGCCTTACCAGGACAACGGGCCGATGCGGGTCGAGAACAAGCTGTACTATCTGGGCAGAAGTTTTACGATTTCGGCATCCCAGGCCGACTTCGCCCAGCCCGTAGGCGTGCGGCTTTACATCACGGACGAAGAAAGCGAAAGGCTCATTTCGGCCCCCGGGAAGCAAGGAATTGTCAAGCCGGCATCGGCTTATGAGCTCACGGTGACTAAGTATTCCGGTAGTAACGAGGACGGTGACCTGACCAATGACGGCAGTGTCGCCTGGACTTTTTATCCTGAAAATGCCGTGAGAAAAGTACCGTATGCGCAAGGATACTACCTGGAATTTACCGTGAAAAGTTTTTCCGAATTCTGGTTCGCCAAAGACTTTATCGGGTTCGGAACGCCGTTGCCGGTGCGGCTTGTGGGCTTTTCGGCTACGCCTGTTGAAAACCGTACGCATCTGGAATGGCGGACAGCCGAAGAGGAGAATGTAAGTCATTTTGAAATACAACGAAGCCCGGATGCCCGCACCTGGACTTCGCTAGCCATAAACACCCCGGCGATGGGCGAGGGAGGGCACCGTTACGAGGCTGTCGACGCCTCGCCATTGGCAGGAGTGGCTTACTACCGGCTGAAAATGATCGACCTGGACGAGACCTTTGCTTACAGTCAGATCGTTTCCGTCGATTTTGCGGGTACGGGAAATGCTCCGGTAGTGCTGTTTCCCAATCCGGTGACCGACAAGCTCTACATCCGGAGCGGTAGCAGGCAGTTTTCCAAAGTTCAGCTGCATTCGCTGTCGGGTGTGAACCTGTATACATCCGCTGAAAATCAGTCGGTCGTGGATGTGGGTAGGCTGACTTCCGGAGTGCATTGGGTTACCATTCATTATGCCGACGGCTCCCAAAGCAGCCACAAGATTGTGATTGTGCATTGAGGTAATTAACAAAAATGTGACGATCGGTTACCTGAGATTCCGGGCATATGGTTTATTTGCAAAAAAGACCATATCCTCTCATGAAAATCAAACTGATACCGATCGTCGCATTGCTTTTCGCATTTTCCGCATCGGCCCAGCAAATCAATACGGCGGACCTCGACCGACTTTTCGACTCCCTCACCGTGCACAATAAATCGATGGCGAGCGTGCTGCTGATGCACAAGGGGCAGAAAGTGTATGAGCGGGCCATCGGCTACGCGGTGGTGGATAGCGCACGAAGCGTAAAAGCGACGCCGGAAACCCGCTACCGAATCGGGTCCATTACCAAGACCTTCACTGCGACGATGATCATGCAGCTGGTAGAAGAGAAGAAGCTTGCACTGGATACGCATTTGGATAAATACTTCCCTGACATCCCGAATGCAGGCCAGATCACAATCGAAATGATGCTGCGCCACCGGAGCGGCATCCACAATTTTACCGATGACGAGGCTTACTGGAAACAGCAGACACAACCCAGGACACGCGCCGAAATGCTGGCTGTTTTTGACAAACATAAACCCGACTTCATTCCAGACGCGGAGGCAAAGTACAGCAATACCGGTTATATTCTTCTGGGATACATCATCGAGGACGTGACCAAAAAGTCCTATGAAAAAAACCTTCAAGAGCGGATTCTTGCCCGTATTGGATTGAAAAACACCAGTTTTGGCGGGAAGATCGACCCGGCCCGTGGCGACGCTTACTCTTATTTGTTTGCGAAGCGCTGGGAAAAGCGGGAGGAAACCGATTTGAGCCAGCCGGCAGGCGCAGGGGCCATTGTTTCGACCCCGGGTGATGTGTTGACGTTCATGGATGCGCTTTTCAGCGGTAAGCTGGTGTCGCAGCAAAGCCTGATCCAGATGACGAAGATCGTCGACATATTTGGCATAGGATTGGCGCCGACTCCCTTTTACCAGAAAAAAGGGTACGGCCATACCGGTGGCCTGGACGGTTTCCAGACAGCTGTGGCTTACTTTCCCGGTGATAGCCTGGCCGGCGCTGTTTTCTCAAACGGGGTTGATTATCCGCTGAACGACATCCTCATAGCCATGCTTAGCGCCTATTATAAGGTACCCGTCGTTGTTCCCGACTTTAATGCCATGCAGGTCAGCCCACAGGAGGCCGAGCAGTACCTGGGCATTTACGAGAGCAAGCAAATACCATTGAAAGTGACCATCAGCCATAAAGACAATAAGCTGTTCTTCCAACCCACGGGCCAGCCCACATTTCTCCTGGCGCCAGTCAAAAAGGATGTATTTAAGATTGATTCCGTAGGCCTGACCATGGAGTTCAGGCCGGAGCAAAAAGAAGCGACCATTACGCAGGCTGGGCAAGCTTTTCTGTTTACTAAGTGATGGTATGATAGGTATTTGAAATTTAGTATGTTAGCGGATGTCAATGGGGGTGCCCATTGGTGCAAGCCCTTTGCTATCAATTACTTGTCTATCCTATGTCTTCAACCAGCGAAACCACAAAAAAGGCGCTCCATGCCATGAGCGCCCTGCAAGACCTTGAACAGCTACTGGACGAGATCAAAAATAAGCCGTTAAGTAAATCGCTGCCGGAAAGTTTACCCTCCGAAATCCCGGTTTCGGTGGAGGGAATCAGGAAGCGGCTCGCATTTCTTTTGGCAAAAACGGACCAGGATTTTCCCTATCTGAGCGGGAAGCAGCAGTTTTCGGATGTTTCAAGGCTGGAAGGAAATATTGAGAACTACATAGGGATGTCGATGGTGCCTACCGGGGTGATCGGGCCGGTGTCGGTGCTCGGTTCCATGGCGAAAGGCGACTTTTACATACCGCTGGCGACGAGTGAGGGTAGCTTGCTCGCGTCCTACCATCGCGGTGCGCGGGCGTGTTACCTGGCAGGAGGCGCTACGTCGGTATGCCTGATCGACGGGGTACAGCGGTCACCGGTTTTCAAGTTTGATAACCTGGGTAATCTCGGCACTTTTTTAGTCTGGATTATCAGCCAGCTCGAAGAGTTCCGCAGGATTACCGAGTCGGCCAGCCGCTATGCGAAGCTGATCGACATGAAATCCAATATTGAAGGCAACCACCTCATTCTCACATTCGAATATCACACGGGCGATGCCTCCGGGCAGAATATGGTGACGATCTGCACGGACGCCATTTGCCAGTATATTATTCATAATGCCCCGGTACAGCCACAGTTCTGGTTTATCGAAAGCAATTTTTCCGGCGATAAAAAGGCGACTTCCCAGTCATTCGCGAATGTGCGGGGCAAGAAAGTCACCGCGGAAATCACGCTCCCGCAAAAAATAGTACACGACGTACTGAAAACAAGCCCGGAGGCCATGGCGGAATACTGGCGATCATCGACGATCGGCACGATCCAAAGCGGGTCCATCGGCGCGCAGGGGCATTATGCCAATGGTCTTACGGCATTGTTTATCGCTACCGGGCAGGATGTGGCCTGCGTTTCGGAGGCTTCGGTGGGCATTACGCGCATGGAACTTACGGCCGACGGTGGCCTGTATGTGTCGGTTACGCTGCCCAATCTGATCGTCGGGACGGTCGGTGGCGGCACGGCACTGCCCACGCAAAAGGAATGCCTCGAACTGATCGGCTGCGCCGGTGCCGGGAAGACGCGGAAGTTTGCCGAAATATGCGGCGCGTTGGTACTGGCAGGAGAAATATCCATTGCGGCAGCGCTTTCGGCGGGCCGGTTCACAGCCGCACACCAGAAATTCGGCCGGAAGAGATGAAGCTACCGGTTCAGGGAAATGCATTCAGCCATGCCGGGGAGAACAGTGCGCCGTTTTTCCGCCGGTTTTATATTTACCAAAAAGAGCGATTTCCCGTGCTGGGACACGGGTTGCTCGTGGCGGCATTTAGCTTCTCGGCCATTTCCTATTCGCGCATATGCCGTGGCGCGGAAGGGTTCGTGGATGCAAAAATATTTGCAGTCGGGGTTTTCACGACGATATCCCTTTTTCTGCTGGTCAGGATCTTCGACGAATTCAAAGACGCGGAAGATGATGCCCGGTTCCGTAAAGAGCTGCCCGTTCCCCGCGGGCTTGTTACATTCCGCGAGCTGGCACTGACGGGCATCGTGGTCGCTATCGCGCAAATCCTCGTCAACCTGATTTTCTTTCCCAAAATGCTTTGGATATACGCGGCGGTAGTCGGGTACCTGTCGCTGATGGGGAAAGAGTTTTTTGTGGCCGAATGGCTCAAAAAGCATCAGTTCTGGTACGTTACTTCGCATATGTTCATCATCCCGCTGATCGACATTTACGCCAGCGGGCTCGATTGGCTCCTCGCAGGCGTGAATGCGCCCGAGGGTCTGTTTTTCTTTTTTGCAGTATCCTATATGAACGGCATTGTGCTGGAAGTAGGCCGCAAAATCCGCGCCCCGGAACAGGAGTCGGAAGGGGTAGTCACCTATACTTCTTTGCTGGGTGTTGTGAAGGCTGTCGGGTTATGGCTTGCCATGCTTACGTTGACGCTTTTGCTCAGCATGGCCGCTTCGGTGTTTGCCGGTTACGGCTATGGGGTACTGACGGTTTTGGGCATTGTGTTCCTCGTTTGCGCACTACCTGCGGTATGGTTTTGGAGGACCAGGACCGCAAAGCTTTCAAAAATGGTCGAATATGCATCGGCGCTCTGGACGATTGCGATGTATCTTACGCTGGGTGCGGGGCCGATGATCTCAAAATTGCTGTTTCATTGATGCATTTCATTTCCGATACCGAACCTCACAAAACAACCGGCGTCACTATTGGCGGCAAAGCCGGAAACCTGTTTCGCTTGAAGGAACTCGGCTTGCCCGTGCCGCACTTTGTGGTGATCCCTTGGGAGATATTGCGTGCTGATATTTCCGAACCTGAACTCATTACCGGTTTGCTGGATTCTTTTCGGGGTACCCGCCATTTCGCGGTACGCTCATCGGCGGCCGGGGAAGATGGTGCGGCGTTTTCGTTTGCGGGACAGTTTGAAAGTTATCTGTGTGTAGCGCCCAATGAATTGGCGGCACGTATAGCGGATGTCCGGGAGTCCGCATTTTCGGAACGGGTAATGGCCTACCGGAAACATCACGGGCTTTCAGAAGCCGGTGGTGTGGCGGTGATTGTGCAGGAAATGGTGGATGCGGATGTGGCCGGTGTGGCTTTTGGCGCTAACCCGCTCACAGGTAACCGGCAGCAGAAGGTCATCAATGCGGTTTTCGGCTTGGGCGATCGCCTGGTTTCAGGGGAAGTCAATGCCGACGAGTTTGTGCTGGAAGGGAATGCGATACAATCCGTTCCGGCGGATGGAAAGCAAACCCCGGCGCTTACCGACAGGCAGATTCATGAGCTCGGCCAAATACTCGACTCGCTCGAAAAAGCGCTGGGCCAGCCGCAGGACATCGAGTTCGCCGTCCGAAACGATCAGATCTATTTGCTTCAAACCAGGCCCATTACCACCTTGAAGGCCCGGCCTGCCGGCAATTACATTCTTTGGGATAACAGTAATATTATTGAATCCTACCCCGGCGTAACCACCCCGCTGACATTCTCTTTTATCAGCAAATCCTATGAAGTGGCCTATAAACTTTTTAGCGGTTATCTGGGTGTGAGTGAATTGATTATCAAGAAAAATGAAAGGGTATTTGCCAATACGCTCGGGTTTTTGAACGGCCGGGTTTACTATAACCTCAAAACCTGGTACCATATGCTGGCCATGCTTCCGGGTTACAGCATTAATGCCCGGTACATGGAGAAAATGATGGGAGTGAAGGAGCAGTTCGATATCCCGGAATCCTACCGTTTGCCGAAAGGGAAGGCGTGGTGGAGCATAGCAAAAATGGCCTTGCAAATGCTGTTCCGTTTCAGGGCGTTGCCGCGGAAGAGACGGGAATTTATGCAGCTCGTGGAGCGTACGATCACCGAATACAAGGCAATCTCCTTCGCGGAGAAGAGCGCCGACGAACTCATGCATTTGTACCTCAATTTCGAACGGAAGCTCCTGTTTGAATGGAAGGCGCCGTTGCTGAACGACTTTTTTGCGATGATCTGGTTCGGGATGCTTCAAAAGCAATGCGAGGAGCTTACCGGCGGCGATAATCCGAACCTCCATAACGACCTGCTTTGCGGGAGCAACGACATTATTTCCGTGCAGCCTGTGCATCGGAGCATTGCCATCGCCGCGCGCATTGCCGGGGTGCCGGTTTTGAAGGATTTGTTTATGACAAAAAGCGAACACGCCATCCACGAAACGCTGAGCGCCAGCAACGATCCGGAATTCGTTGGTGTGAAGGCCGAGATCGACCGTTACATTGCCGATTTCGGCGAGCGCTGCGTGGGCGAGTTGAAGCTTGAAACGATCTCCTATGGCCAGGAGCCGGCGCGGTTCGTTAAGGTGCTGAAATCTTACGTGGAAACGGGCATTACCGATTCGCAGTTCTCGGGTGAGCGGGAAGATGTGATCCGTACAAATGCCGAACGGGAAATAGCGAGGCATTTGAAAGGTAAAATCATGGGCCGATGGAAAATGCAGCTCACGCTGCGCTACACGCGCGAGCTCGTCAGCGCCCGCGAGAACCTGCGCTACGAGCGTACGCGTGCATTCGGGATCGTGCGGGAGATTTTTACCTACATCGGGAAGCGGTTTTATGCCGATGGCCCGCTGGATAACGCCAGGGATATTTTTTACCTCACCAAAGAGGAGATTTTCAGCTATATCGAAGGCACGGCGGTGACGCAGGATATTAAAGCCCTCGTGGTATTGCGGCAGAAGGCATTTCAGCATTATCAGCAGCTGGGCCCGCTTTCGGAGCGTTTCGCGACTTATGGCGTACCCTACGACGGCAACGATTTTTTCAGCATCGACCGGGTCGAAATGCCGGAGGGAGACTTGAAAGGTATAGGCTGCTCACCAGGGCGGGTAACAGGGCGGGTGAGGGTAGTGGCCGACCCGGCGGAGGTATCTTCGCTGAACGGCGATATCCTCGTGACCACCAGCACAGATCCCGGCTGGGTTACCCTTTTTCCGGGCGCATCGGGCATTATCGTGGAGCGGGGCAGCCTGCTGAGCCATTCGGCGATTGTTTCCCGCGAAATGGGTAAGCCGTGCATTGTAGGGGTAACCGGCCTGCTCAAAAGCCTGAAAACAGGTGATGAAATCGAAATGGATGGCAGTACGGGCTTAATCAGGACTATTTCCCGATGACGAAAGAGGATTTAACGAAAAGGGTCAATTTTGATATTATCCGCTACGCCAACTGCTGGGAGGACGCGGATATTCTGCTGGCGGGGCTCTCGCCGGCGCCGGGTAGCAAGGTGCTTTCGATCGGTTCCGCGGGGGATAACAGTTTTTCCTTCCTAGCTACCGATCCCGAACTGGTTGCGGCAGTCGATATTAATCCTACCCAGCTTTTTCTGATCGAATTGAAGAAAGTTTGCATTCAAAACCTGGAATGGGAAGAGGTGCTGGGTTTTCTTGGTTTCAGGCAATCGGAGAGCCGTTTACCATGCTTCCAGGCGTTGAAAAGCCAGTTGAGCAGCGCCACCCGGGCCTATTGGGAGTCGAACCTGGCGATGATTGCCAACGGCGTTATCCATCAGGGGAAATTCGAACGGTATTTTCAACTTTTCAGTAGCAAAATACTCCCCTGGATCCATTCGAGGCGTGTGGTCGAAGTGCTTTTTAAACCTAAAACGGCAGAAGAGCAGGAACATTTTTACCAGGACCATTGGAATACCTGGCGCTGGCGGCTGCTGTTCCGTATCTTTTTCAGCAGGTATGTGATGGGGAGATACGGGCGCGATCCCGAGTTTCAGAAACAGGTCCAGGGTTCTGTTTCAAAGTTTATTTTCAAAAAGGCTGCGGTTCAGCTCGCTTCGGTGGCTGCGCAGGACAATTATATTTTGCGGTACACCCTCACGGGCAGCTTCGGCGGTCTCTTACCGCATTACCTGCAAAAAGAGCATTATCCGCGGGTACGCGCCAATGTCGACCGGCTACATTTGAAAGAATGCTACGTGCAGGGTGCCATTGCACATTACGGTAAATTCCATTGTATGAACCTCTCCGATATTTTTGAATATATGGACGCCGGTTTGTTCCGCGAAACGGCCCGCACGCTGGTTGCCGGTACGGAAGAGGACGGCCGGCTGGCGTACTGGAACCTGATGGTACCGCGCCGGATTTCGCAGATTTTACCCGATCATGTCGAACACATTCACGCCGAGTCCGAACGCCTGACAGCCATCGATAAGGGCTTTTTTTACAAAGGTTTCATTGTCGATAAGGTTGTTCGGTAATGTGCCGCATTGCATAGCTATGAAAGAAATCATTCCTCCGCTTATTCTCGCCTGCTGTTTCCTTGCACTCTTTGGTCTGGCCGAATCACTGTACCGTTTCGGGAAGGTCAGGGCTGAATGGACGCGCAAGATCGTACACATGGGAACCGGGCTGCTTACATTACTTTTCCCTGTCGTGCTGATCAGTCATTGGCAGGTTTTGTTCCTCTGCGCGAGTTTTCTCGTGATTCTGTTGGCCAGTTTGAAATTCGGCTGGCTGCCTTCCATCAATGCGATCGATCGTTTTTCGTACGGTAGTATCCTGTTTCCAGTGATCGTTTACGCGCTTTTTTTAGTATTTCAAATGGCGGACAGGGGCCTGATCGTTTTCTACCTGCCGATACTGGTCCTCGCGATTTGCGATCCGGTAGCGGCGCTGGTCGGGAAACGCTTTCCGTTTGGGAAGTACCAGGTAATGGGCGGCGGCAAATCGGCGGCAGGTTCGCTGGCTTTTTTTGCGAGCGCATTGCTGGTGACGGCCGTTACCGTTTCGACATTCAACGATGTGCATTCCGGTATGCTGCTGGTTGTGTTGGTGCCTGCCGTAGCCACGATATCGGAGGCGCTGGGCGTCAAGGGGATGGATAACTTCACCATTCCTGCAAGTGTGGTATTAACCCTGTGTCTGATATGATGATCACGATCACCGAAACGGGCCCCGGCCACCCCGATTTTCATTTGTTTACAGAACTGCCCGGGCGCATTTATCCGGCGGACAGCATTCGGCTTAAAATGCCGGAATCCATTCCGACCGACTTTCTGAAAGCGTGTTTTGTGGTAAAAGATGGCGAAACTGTCGTTGCCCGGGCGAGTATTTACGATAATCCGCTGATGCAATATGCCGGGCAGCATGCGTTTTTGGTGGGGAATTATGAATGCGCCGACCATGATGACTACGCTTCCGCATTGCTGCTGCACATTGTTTCCAAAGTTAAAAGCTGGGGAGGTACCTGCCTGGTCGGCCCCATGAATGGCAGCACCTGGGAGGGTTACCGTTTTCTGGTCGATCACGCCAATCCGCTTTTTTTTACCGAACCGCATCATCATTTGTACTATAACAGGCAATTTAAAGCGGCTGGTTTAGAGCCGGTTGCGTATTATTACAGCAATATCGACCGTGGTATGGAGCTGGATAATCCCGAAATACTCGCCCGGGAGCGGGAGTTGAAAGCCCAGGGCGTTACGATCAGGCCGATTGATCTTTCGGATTTTGAAGCGGAGGTTAATCGTGTTTATGATTTTAACCTGCTGGCTTTCAGGACTAATTTTCTTTATACACCCATCAGCCGGGAGGCCTTTTTGAAAAAATATCTGCAAACAAAGGCCTATATCAATCCCGAACTCACGCTAATGGCCGAGGACAAAACAGGTAACCTGGTAGGCTACTTCTTCTGCATTCATGATTTTTACAATAGCCAAACCAAAACGCTGATCGTCAAAACCCTGGCACGGCATCCGGCCCCGGAATGGAGGGGGCTCGGGCACGTGATCGGCAATTTAATTTACCGCAAAGCCGTGGAGCTCGGCTATACCAGTGCCATTCATTCGTTCATCTACGAGCAGGGCACTTCCACGAAATTGTCCACGCATTTCTCCGGCACCCATTACAGAAACTACGTTTTGTATGGAAAACACCTTGCCTGACCGGTTCAATATCGTCGATCTTTTCCACGAGGCTGCGCGCATGAACCCGGGCAAACCCGCGATCATCTACCGTGAAAACAGCATTTCATTCGGAGCGCTGGAAACGGCCGTAGCACAGACCGCCGCGCATTTCCTGCGCAAGGGTATCCGCAAGGGCGATCGCGTGCTCGTGTTCGTACCCATGAGCGACGACCTGTACCGGACTGTGCTGGCACTGTTCCGGATCGGGGCGGTGGCGGTGTTCCTGGACGAATGGGTGAGCGTGAAGCGGCTCGTCGAATGCTGCCGGCTCGCGCAATGCGCCGCATTTATCGGGACGTTCAAGGGGCGGGTGCTGGCGCGGCTTCTACCCGGCTTACGGTCGATTCCGCTGCATTTGGGTTTGAAGTACGATGCGGATCAGGCTGTCCTGTCCTTTCCCGAAACCCAGCCGGACGATATTGCCCTCATTACGTTCACGACCGGCAGCACGGGCACGCCGAAAGCGGCTATCAGAACGCACGGCTTGCTTTTTGAACAGTTCCAGGCGTTGATACCACTCATCGATCCGGCTCCGGGGGACATTTGCATGCCGGTTTTGCCTATTGTTCTGCTCATTAACCTGGGTGCCGGCGTCACCTCGGTGATCGCTGATTTTAATCCGCGCAAGCCGGATACCATGAAACCGGAGCGTATAGCTGGCCAGATCAGCCGGCTAGGCGTTACTTCCATGATCGCTTCGCCGTTTTTTGTTAAGCAATTATCGCGGTATTTGAAGGGAAGTGATTTGTTTTTGAAAACTATACAAAAAATACTAACAGGGGGTGCACCCGTATTCCCGGCCGAAGCCCGCACTTACCGCGAGGCATTCCCGCAGGCGCACATCGGCATTGTGTACGGGTCAACCGAGGCGGAACCGATGAGTATGATCGCCGTAGACGCGCTGATTGCTTCCGAAACGGCCCGGGGATTGAATGTGGGGAAGGTAGAACCGGCAGCGACCGTAAAAATCATCGCGATTACCGAGGATAACATTACCGCCCCTCACGAAGAGGCACTCTCGGCCCTGGAAGTTGCGCCGGGCGAGATCGGGGAGATCATCGTTTCGGGAAAACATGTGCTGCGCGATTACCTGAACAACCCGGAGGCATTGAAACGCAATAAGATTTTCATAGCGGACAAATGCTGGCACCGCACGGGCGATAGCGGCTTCCTGAATGGCAACCTGTTCCTCACCGGCAGGTGTGCGTCGCTCATCCGCACACCGAATGGCTTGCTATCGACATTCCTGTTTGAAAACCGCTTCCAGGCGATCACCGGCGTGGAAATGGGCACGGTGATGCTGTTGAACGGCCAGCTTACAGCGGTAATCGAGCTGGCTGATAGCGCTCGGCGGGATACTGTTGCAGCGGCGATCAGGTCGTTACCCGAGGCATTCGGGGACATTGTTTTTATCCCTAAAATTCCGAGAGACCCGCGGCACAACTCTAAAATCGACTACGAAAAGCTGAGGGGCTTGCTGGCGCGCTGAAATCAAAAAGCCGACCGGGAATCGCTCCCAGCCGGCTTTGTTCAAGGTGAATTTTGAATGAATCAGGCCAGATCGAACCGGTCGAGATTCATTACTTTGTTCCAAGCTGCCACGAAGTCTTTGACGAACTTTTCGCCGGAATCGGAGCTGCCGTATATTTCGGCGATCGCCCGGAGTTCCGCATGCGAGCCGAATACGAGGTCGGCGCGGGTAGCGGTCCATTTAGGCTGGCCGCTGGCGCGGTCGGTTCCCAGGTAGGTTTCTCTATCGGGGCCCATCGCTTTCCATGAAGTGTTCATATCCAACAGGTTCACGAAGAAATCGTTGGTAAGTACACCGGGACGCTGCGTGAACACACCGTTTTTAGAACCATCAAAGTTGGCATTCAATACCCGCAAACCTCCCAGCAAGACGGTCATTTCAGGGGCGGTGAGCGTAAGCAGCTGGGCTTTGTCTACCAGCAATTCTTCGGTCATGACGCTGAATTTCGCACCACGGTAGTTTCGGAAACCGTCGGCGATCGGTTCCAGGTAACCCACCGATTCAATGTCGGTTTGCTCCTGTGTCGCATCCGTCCGGCCAGGTGTGAATGGAACGATAATCGCATGACCGGCATCCTGCGCGGCTTTTTCTATCCCGGCCGCACCAGCCAATACGATCAGGTCGGCGAGTGAAATCTTCTTGCCGCTTGCCTGTGTGCTGTTGAATTCCTGCTGAATGCTTTCGAGTGTTCCGAGTACCTTTTGCAGCTGTGCAGGATTGTTTACTTTCCAGTCTTTCTGCGGAGCGAGGCGAATACGGGCGCCGTTTGCACCACCGCGTTTGTCGGAGCCACGGAATGTCGATGCCGAAGCCCATGCTGTGGAAACGAGTTCGGAAACACTCAGGCCGGATGCCAGGATATTGGCTTTCAGGCCGGCGATATCGTTTTCGTTTACCAGTTCGTGGTCAACTGCCGGGATTGGGTCCTGCCAGATCAGCACTTCTGCTGGTACGTCCGGGCCCAGGTAGCGGGCGCGTGGGCCCATGTCGCGGTGCGTGAGTTTGAACCACGCGCGGGCAAATGCATCTGCGAATGCGTCCGGATTTTCAAGGAAATGTCTTGAAATCTTCTCGTAAACCGGGTCGAAACGCAGCGAGAGGTCGGTGGTGAGCATCGTAGGACGATGCTTTTTGGCGCTGTCGTAAGCGTCGGGGATAATATCGCCGGCATCTTTGGCCACCCACTGATGCGCACCGCCGGGGCTTTTGGTAAGCTCCCATTCGAATGCAAACAGGTTTTCGAAGAAGTTGTTGCTCCACTGGGTAGGAGTGGTGGTCCAGATCACTTCCAGGCCGCTGGTGATGGTATCGGCACCTTTTCCGGAGCCGAAGCTGTTGTTCCATCCCAATCCCTGGTGTTCGAGATCCGCACCTTCGGGCTCCGCTCCGACGTGATCGGAAGGGGCGGCACCGTGCGTTTTACCGAAACTGTGGCCGCCGGCGATCAATGCAACGGTCTCTTCGTCGTTCATAGCCATCCGTCCAAACGTGTCGCGGATGTCGTGCGCAGCGGCAATCGGATCGGGGTTGCCGTCCGGGCCTTCCGGGTTTACATAAATCAAACCCATATGCGCCGCACCCAGCGGTTCTTCGAGGTGGCGGGAGTGGGTCTGGCCATTTGCGTTCTCATCGCTTGATACTACGCCCTGCTCGTCGAGGCCCGGTTTGCCATGTGCATAGCGGCGATCGTTGCCAAGCCAGGTCGATTCCGATCCCCAATATACGTCTTCATCGGCCTCCCACACATCGGCGCGCCCACCGGCGAAACCGAATGTTTTAAAGCCCATCGATTCGAGTGCGATGTTTCCTGCGAGGATCAGCAAATCGGCCCAGGAAATTTTGTTGCCATATTTTTGTTTGATAGGCCAAAGCAAACGGCGCGCCTTGTCGAGGCTGACGTTGTCCGGCCAGCTGTTGAGCGGGGCGAAGCGCTGCTGGCCCGAGCCGCCACCGCCGCGGCCGTCGAATACGCGGTAGGTACCCGCGCTATGCCAAGCCATGCGGATAAATAGGGGACCATAATGCCCGAAGTCGGCTGGCCACCAGTCCTGCGAATCGGTCATCAGTGCATGGAGGTCTGTTTTAACTGCTTCCAGATCGAGGCTTTTGAACGCTTCTGCGTAGTCAAATTGTTCTCCCATCGGATTGGAGAGGGACGAATGCTGGCGCAGAATGCTCAATTTCAACTGGTTTGGCCACCAGTCGCGGTTTCTGGTACCGCCGCCGCCTACATTGTGATTCAGTGTCCCGTTGTGAAATGGACATTTGCTAATGTCGTTTGATCCGTTTTCCATTACGATAAGTTCATGTGTTAAACCATATTGCCTGCCTCTGGTATTTGTGCAGCGGGATAAAGGTATAATACTGAAATTGATTGTCAAAATCGATTAATTCTATGATTCGATAGTGAAAATCTATTTCGCCGTATTGTCAGCCGGTTGCGGATGCCAGGCTCGGGCGGGTAACACATGAACTTGTCGAAAGTCGTTTCCGGACGGCCGGAATGGTGTTACGATGCCGGGAGGTAGCCGGCCGTTGCGATGTCTTCCAACAGCCCTGGGCCAGTTGGTTGCCAGCCTAAGGCCTCGCGGGTTTTCGTGTTCGAAGCCACACAACCGATGGCTGCAAAATGCTGGAACCAGGTAAAATGAGCCGCTGCTGCATCTCCGGTTTTACTTACCACAGGCAGCCCCAGGCCGGTACCGATCGCCTGGGCGATTTCCCTGAACGGAATCCCTTCCTCTGCGACGGCGTGCAACACTTTCAAGGCCGGTCGCTGCTCTACAATCAGCCGGTACAGCACCGCCGCATCGTGCCGGTGCACGGCAGGCCATTGGTTGCTGCCGTCCGCAATGTAGGCCGATTCGCCCTTTTCCCGGGTAATGCCGATGACCATGGGCACGAAACCATGGTCGCCCGCGCCATGTACGCTGGGAGGCAGGCGTACGAGGTACGCGTCCACCCCCTGGGCCGCTACGGCGTTCGCCGCCTCGTCGGTAGCCGCGCGCGGAATTTCATCAGACTTCGCATTCAATACATCGTCCTCGGTCACGGGCCGGTCGTAGCGCAAAAGGCCCATTCCCGTGGTGACCACGAGCGGTTTTCCTGATCCGGCCAGTGCCTGGCCCAACGTTTCGATGACCTTCCGGTCGGCCTCGCAGTTTGCTTTGAACTGGGAAAAATCGTGGTTGAAAGCGGTGTGGATTACGGCATCGGATCCGGCCACACCACGGCGGAGTATTTCCGGATCGTTCACATCGCCTTCAAGTGGCGTTGCGCCCGCGGCCGCCAGCTGCCCGGCAGATTTTTCGGACCTTACGAGGCCCAGCACTTCATGGCCATTCTCTAAAAGTTCATTTACAATGGCGGAGCCTACAAATCCCGAGGCCCCTGTTACAAATACACGCATGTTGGTTTCAATTTTGTTTGATGCAAAATTGATATCCTGCTAACGGGCAAACAAGGTCATTTGACCATACTTTGAGCCCCGCGTTGCAGCTGCGCATGGCGTATGCGTGTGAGGGTTTTCAGGGAAATGCCGAGGTAAGCAGCCACCATGCGCAGAGGCAGGCGCGCGAGGTAATCGGGGTGGGTATTTACAAAATCGGCGTAACGTTCTTCCGGCGTACCGCTCAGGATCGTCAGGATACGGTTGCGGTTACTGTAAATAGTACCGGCAATGAGCCGCTCCGAAAACTTTTTGAGCTCCGGAATATCTTTCAGCAATTTATCAAAATCGGGCTTGGCCCAAAGCAACACTTCACTGCGTTCCACCGCTTCGATATTCACCAGCGACGGGGCTTGCTTGTCGTAGCTTTCGACGTCCAGCGTCCAGGTGTGCTGGGGTGAAAAATGGATAATGTGCTCATTGCCGTCCGGCTTGATATGGTAAGTCCGGAGCAGGCCGCTGCCAATAAATGTTTTGTGCCGGCATATTTCCCCGGCGGTGAGCAGCGCCTCGTTTTTGTGCAGGCGCCGCGAGGTAGCCAGGCCGCTGATCTGCCTGATCGCCTCGGCAGGCAGGCCGGATTGGGAGGCCATGTAGAGTTCGAATTCGGTATGCATTTATCAAAGATAGAAAAAAGCGGCCCCGATTGGAGCATATCTCCGGTTCCCTTCTTACCTTAGGCGCCGGAGCCACCGTTATTTCCGATAGCATTACCTGCGACATTTTCATTTATTTCAATGCGTAAAACAGCACTGATTACCGGGCCCACTTCGGGCATCGGCCGCTTTACCGCCCTCGAACTCGCACGAAGGGGCTATGATCTGATATTGGTGGCCCGCAATGCGGCAAAGGCCCGCGAGCTGCAACGGGAAATCGGGGATGCCGTGAACACCGGCTTTATCCAATGCGACCTTTCCAGTATTGCGTCCGTCAAACAGGCCGTGGATGAGATCCGGAACAACTATTCACGGATCGATTTGCTGATCAACAATGCCGGGCTGATCGTCCAGCATCGCGAAACGACTGAGGACGGCATCGAAATGACTTTTGCTACCAATCACCTGGGGCCTTTTACGCTCACCACCGGTCTGGTCGATTTACTTAAAGCGGCAGAATCCGCGAAAGTCGTAAATGTGGCATCCGAGGCGCACTTCTTCGCATTCAGGTACCAGACGGCCAAGCTGGCCAATCCGCCGCATTACCACGACCTGGTGATTTACGGTCGCTCCAAGCTGGCCAATATCCTTTTTTCCAACGAGCTTTCGGAGCGTTTGGCACCATTTGGCATCACTTCCAATGCCGTGCATCCGGGAACGGTTTCGAGTAGTTTCGGCGGTAATGGCAACGGGGCTACCGCGTGGTTTATGAAAGTTTTCAAGCCGTTTTTCCGCACCCCTGAACAAGCCGCTGCGGGCATTGTACACGTGGCCACGGCAACGGAGCTGAACGACGTTACGGGGCAGTACTTTGCCAATGGAAAGCCGGCGAGATCTTCGGCCAAAGCGAAAAACCGGGCCCTCGCACGTGAGCTATGGGCATTTTCCGAAGCGTTGACTGAGTCAGTTTTGATTTAAATCTATTAAATCCATAGAGTTTAAATACTTTTGCGCAAATGCTTGGAAGTTAAGTGGCTGTTACATTAACTTTGCATGCAATCTGATCATTCGATCGAGCTGAGAACCACCCGAAGCTGTGTCCATTTTTTAACGACATCGCATATGCGTTCGATTAAAACTACACATAATGCCCCTTTTTCCGGCCGTCGCTACGTAGTGGTACCCGCGGCTGTACCATTTGCTGCTCATGGAGCAGGCTGTTGTTGTTGCTAGCTGAGTCCCTGCATGCCGGCGCCCGTCGGTAAGCTCCCCGTTTTTTTCCAAGATTCATACGTCGCCCGTCAGCCGCGCGACACAGACTTTCTATGCAACATGAAATTCACAGACAGCCATATTTATTACGAAATCCTCATTCTTTTCGCGGTGATCAGCTTTGCGGAAGCATTTACAGGCCTTTATAAAAGTGAGAAATGGTCTAGAAATGAGTGGTATATCAATTTTGCAGGACTTTTCCTGTCGAGTATCATCACACGGCCGCTTAGTTTCCTGCTGTCGGCCTGCGTGCTCAACTACTTCTTCGCCGACTATTATAATGTATTCGAAAACGTGCCGCTATGGGCGGGCGTGCTCATTACCGCATTACTCGAAGATTTCACGCAATACTGGTGGCATCGTGCCGCGCATACCTACACGTGGCTGTGGAAGGGCCACCGCGTGCATCACAGCGCGCCCGAAATGAGCGTGTTCCTCACCGGCCGCAACTCGTGGGTGTACCTGCTGTTGTTCCCGCCGCGTATCGTGTCGACCGTCCTCATATTTCTCGGTTTCGGCCAGGCGTTCCTGATAGGCTATTTTTTTAAAGCGCTGATCGGCATTTCTGCGCATTCGAGCGTACGCTGGGACAAACCGCTTTATGCCATTAAATGGCTGCACCCTGTGATGTGGGTCCTCGAACGCACCATTTCCACCCCTGCGACGCACCATGCACACCACGCTGCCACCGACGCCGATGGTATCGGTGTGATCAATGGGAATTATGGTAACATGTTCTTTATCTGGGATATGCTGTTTGGGACGGCCAAAATAACAAGAGAGTTTTCGGAGCATATCGGGCTCGAAGATTACCAGGAAGAGCCGTGGTACGTGCAATTGGGTTACCCGTTATTCAAGTCGAGCGACCAGCGCAGCGAGCTGTCGAAGTGAATGGGTAAATGGTTAGGGATTGTCAGAAATAGTCAGATGTTGTCAGATTCGGCTTTGTAACGTACACACTTGTTTCAAACATGTATGCACAACAATTTCTGACCACCAATGACAATACCTGACCACATTTGACTATTCGGTCATTTAAAATCAAATAACTATAAGATTGAGGGACATTCTGTTAATTCCCTTTGGGCATGTAACAACAGGGCTTTGGCAATGTACTGTTGCATCCCTGACGGGATTTTCAGGTCAACTGATTTATTCACATCTACCAATATTACATCGCTACGCGATTTGTTAACGACACATCTTCAAAATTGACCTCTTATGCCGAAAACTGTATTGATACTGCTGCTATTGGCGTCGTTCGCGGGATACGCTCAGGTCGGGACATTCGACGTGATCATGGCCGGGCATACCGTCGGGTCGGTGAAAGTGTTGCCGCAGGACGACGGCGCACGGCTGCGCAAGCGGATCGAGGCGGAGTTCAGCGTACCGTTTTATTCCGGCAGTTTTGTGGCTGAAAACCAGTTTTCGGAGGGTACCCTCCACAGTTCGCTGACCGAGCAGACCGTGAATGGCAAACGGCGCGAGCAGACGGTTACCACGCGGCTCGCCTCGCAGCATTATCGCTTCGATTTATCGGAAAAAACCGACCGTAACCGCAAATGGGAGGTGGCGGCGCCGATTGCACACACGATCACCGGTCTGTATTACCAAGAGCCAGCGCAGGTGCAGGCGGTATATTCCGAGAAGTTCGGGGCGATGTGCAAGATCAGGAAGCTGGGCAACGCTAGTTACAGCGTGGAGTTGCCCAACGGGAAGGAGAGTGTTTACAGCTACGAGCACGGGCATTGTGTGCGGGTGGTTACGGAACTGGCGGGCGTAAAGCTCAGCATCGTGAGGAAGCAGCGGCCTTTGTAGGTATTTTGGGATAAATAGGTGTTCGTATATTCTACATCGTTCGTAGCACACTTATGCAATCGATTACTGCCAACCGATCACATTAATCAAGCCGGTCGAAAATCTCCGGTGGTATAATGCCGGATTTTCGGACACGTCCCTGCGTGAAAAGCGATGGCGGGCAGTTTAATTTTTTAGTTTTGTATATTAAATCCATAAAAATAGTAGATTATTGTCGTCTGATGAAAAAACTATCTTTTCTGATCATCCTCTTTTTGGTATCGATCGTGGCGGTGCAGGCGCAGCATCCCGCGCCTAAAACCATTGTTAAACCCGATCCGCAGGCATTCGCGCAGATCAAGGCCGGAAAGGCCTACCTTGTGGATGTTCGTACGCCCGAGGAGTTCGACGGCGGGCATTTGCAATACGCCCAAAATATCAATTTCAACGGTCCGGACTTTAAGGCGCAGATCGCCAAACTCGATAAAAGCAAGCCGGTATACCTCTATTGTCGCTCGGGCAACCGTAGCGGGAAGGCGGCCGATACCCTTAAAACACTCGGTTTTCACTCTTATTACAACATCGGCGGTTTTGAGCAGCTGAAAGCCGACGGTTTCCCGGCCGAACAACTGCAAACCAGCGCATCCAGAAAGTAGTCCCGACATTGTTCGTACCAGAAAATCCATGAACCAAACGCCGACTGAGAACTTCGTGATATTTGTGGCGCTGTTGCTGCTGTACGTACAGACTTCCGCGCAGCACTACATCGCGGCAGACCACCCGCGAAACGACCGCTTCAAGGCCAAGTCGCTGTATGCCGACGCGGCGCATCACATAAACCGGGCATTCTCCACACCGATGCGGACGGCTTCATTTGCATTGTTTCAGACATCGAGGGACCGATGCTTCCAGCACTTCGAAAAGTTGCCAGGATTGGTGGTTAATGGGGTGAAGGAGGTGGAGTTGGCGAGGAGTAGGGGTGGATTCCAAACAATGAGGTGAGGACCTTGCAAATACCGGGAAGAATAGCAATTCAGTGAGCGGGCCGGGTTGGAGCCATATTTTATTTTGTCGGTATACTACGTCCCAAGTTGGTTCAAATTCTAGTTCCTCAAAGTTAATAGAATGCATATTTCGGCCTTTATAGATCCCGTTGCTAAATGTGTCTTGAATTCCGTTTATAAAGGTCCAGCTTCCTGAATTCTCCGGTTTTCCCCATCTCCTTGTTTTTAGTACTGTGGCTTTCGCGTTTATGCCTTCGGACAGATTGGCTAAGATTGGCCTTGAATCAATCTTTAAGCTCTGGGCAACAGCTACAACAACTAAATACTCAAATTGAAGGGCATTTTCATTTCCAATACTTCTCTCATTAAAGATCGAAGTGTAAATGTCAGGTGGAGAACTACGCTTTTCGCAAATCGTCCAGATAGGAGCCCATAGTTCGAAATTCTGGAAATATCTGTCCGCATTATCTTGGCTGGTCCATTTCTCGTGTGACTTTAAGTCCCATTTCAGTCGCCCGAATTTTACTTCCGAGTGATAAACAAACTCCTTATTGTCCTTTTTTGAAAACTTTTTTTCAGGCTGATATATTAATACCCTTACACCCGTATCCCTGGGGACTCCTCCTGTCTGATAAGCTGATCAAAATAGG
>Ga0065165_1000906_pt1 | contig 38225 bp, 25 predicted proteins | sample AraplaMF_Cvi_mMF_FD_63813 | JGI IMG/M metagenome (GOLD analysis project Ga0065165, IMG submission 63813) | Arabidopsis root microbial communities from the University of North Carolina, USA - plate scrape MF_Cvi_mMF (version 2) (version 3) | ecosystem: Host-associated > Plants > Roots >... | reverse complement strand
GGGCCACCGCAATGCGCCGGCCCCTGGATCCCGGACAGCCTCTGCGAGGCTTCCGGGATAACAACGATTGAGTATTGCCCCTCAGGCGGATCGACGTCCGAGGCCGTGCGTGGTCCTCGTCCCCGGAGCCGACCGCCCTTATTGTCCGACCAGTACGCTGGCCCGCTCCACGATCCGTGCTACCCATGGCCCAACGGCGCGCGGCAGGTCGCCGGTCCAACGGGGATGAAGTCATGCGGAACCGTGTCGGCGCCGGCCTGTTCGTCGCCCTGCTGCTGGCGGGATCCTCGGCCTTCGCCCAGGCGCCCGCCGACATCCCGGTGTCCATCACCGTCGACGCCGCCAAGCCCGTCGGGGAATTGCGGCCGATCTGGCGGTTCTTCGGAGCGGACGAGCCGAACTACGCGACCATGAAGGACGGCCGCAAGCTGCTGGGCCACCTGGGCGCGCTCAGGTCCAAGGCCGTCTATTTCCGCACTCACAACCTGCTGAACACCGGCGACGGGACCCCCGCCCTGAAGTGGGGCAGCACCAATGTCTATGCCGAGGACGCCAGCGGACGTCCGGTCTACGATTGGACGATCCTGGACCGCTTGTTCGACACCTACCTGGCCAATGGGGTCCGGCCCTATGTCCAGATCGGCTTCATGCCCCAGGCGCTGTCGACCCGGCCCGAGCCCTATCAGCACGCCTGGCGGCCGGGCTTCGACTACAACCTGATCAGCGGCGGCTGGGGCTATCCGCCTAAGGACTACGACAAGTGGTCGGAGCTGGCCTACCAGTGGACGCGCCACTGCGTCGAACGCTACGGCCGGGCCGAGGTCGAGACCTGGTATTTCGAGGTCTGGAACGAACCGAACGGTCCCGCCTACTGGAAGGGCACGCCACAGGAATTCCACAAGCTGCACGACTACGCCATCGCCGGCGTGCGACGGGCCCTGCCCACGGCCCGGGTCGGCGGACCCGACGTGGCCGGCAGCGGCGGCCAGTTCATGGAGGACTTCCTCACCCACGTGACCGAGGGGACCAACTACGCCACCGGCCAGAAGGGCACGCCGACCGACTTCCTGGCCTTCCACGCCAAGGGCGCGCCGCGCTTCGTCGACGGCCACGTCCAGATGGGGATCGCCGCCCAGCTGGCCGGCATCGACAAGGGCTTCTCGATGATCGCCGCGCGGCCGGCCCTGAAGGACAAGCCCATCGTGATCGGCGAGTCCGACCCGGAAGGCTGCGCCGCCTGCCAGGGCCCCAGCTTCGGCTATCGCAACGGCACGGTCTATTCCAGCTACACCGCCGCCAGCTTCGCCCGCGCGCACGACCTGGCGGCGCGGCGCGGCGTCACCCTGGACGGCGCCCTGACCTGGGCGTTCGAGTTCGAGGACCAGCCCTATTTCGCCGGCTTCCGCCAGCTGTCGAGCAACGGCCTGGACCTGGCGGTGCTCAACGTGTTCCGGATGTTCAGCCTGATGGGCCCCGAGCGGCTCGAGGCGGTCAGCTCGGGTCAGATCCCGCTGGACGAGATCGTCGCCCAGGGGGTGCGCGGCCGTCCAGATGTCGGGACCCTGGCCAGCCTGGGCCCCGACCGGCTGGCGATCCTGGTGTGGAACTATCACGACGACGATGTGCCCGGCCCGGCCGCCGACGTCAGCCTGGTCCTCAAGAACCTGCCCCGCGCCTTCACCGGCGGCAGGCTGGTCCACTACCGGGTCGACGAGACGCACGGCAACGTCTACGGGGCCTGGCGGCGGATGGGCTCGCCCATGGCGCCGACCAAGGCCCAGTACGACGCCCTGGAGCAGGCCAGCAGCCTGGCGGTGATCGACAGCCCGCCGCCGGTTCGCGGCAAGAACGGCCTGACCCTGACCTTCCAGCTGCCGCGCCAGGGCGTGTCCCTGCTGGTGCTGGAGCGGGCCAGGCCGTAGCGGCGTGGAGACGACCGGCCGCGGCGGCCGGTCGCATTCGGTCTAGAACTTGTACTGCAGCCCCAGATTCCACTGCCGCCCGGTGTGGGTGTAGACGAACGTGCTGTCGCGGTCGGAATCGATGAACTGGCGATTGAACCGGTCGAGGATGTTCAGTCCCTCCAGCGAGAGCTTGAACTTCTCGTTGATCTGGTACGAGGCCGCCAGGTCGAAGGTCAGGTTCTCGTCATAGCCTTCCAGGTCCTGCAGCGGGTTGTTGGCCGGCAGGGCGACGATCGACTTGTCGCGGTAGGCGGCCGAGATCCGGGCGCTGAACCTGTCGTCCTCGTAGAACAGCGTGGCGTTGTAGGCGTTCTTGGACAAACCCACCAGATCGTTGGTCGTCACCCCGCCGGCCGCCAGGAAGTAGTCGATCTGCGAGTCGACATAGGTGTAGTTGATCAGTGCGCCGGTATGGCGCAGCAGGCCGGGCAGGAACGTGAAGTTCTGCTGGTAGTTGATCTCGAAGCCTTTGAGCGGGCCGCCGGGCGTGTTCACCGGGCGGGTGACGGTGATCGGGGTGTTGTCCGGATCCACGCCCGACGCGCCCAGCAGCGACATCGGCAGGCCCGTCTGGCGGAAGGTCATCTGCTGGGACTGGTTCTGCACATAGGTGGCGATATCTTTGTAGAAGACGCCCACGCCCAGCAGCGCGCCCGGGGCGAAGTACCATTCCGCGCCCAGGTCGACCGTCGTGGCGCGGATCGGATCCAGGTCCGGATTGCCCGAGGTGATCGACGGCGTGCCGGTCAGGTTCAGGCTGCCGCCGGGGGTCAGGAAGCCCAGGTCCGGTCGCGACACGACCTTGGCTCCCGAGAAGCGCACGACCAAGTTCTCGCGGACGTCGACCGCGACGTTAAACGACGGCAGGACGTCGTGGTACTTGTTCTCGGCTGTCACCTGCGCCGGCGTCGGGCCAATCTGGTAACCGCGCGACTGCAGCTCGGTCTGGGCGAAGCGGAAGCCGATGTCGCCGCGCACCGGCAGGCCGCCGATCTGGGTCTTCAGGTCGGCCTGAAAATAGGCCGAGGCCACTTTCTCGTCGACGCGCCGGACGCCGCCATAGTTCGGGACCAGGGCGTACATCCCGGTCTCGCTGTAGAGGTTCTGGCTGGCGACGAACTTGTCGTAGTCGATGGTCGCCCAGCGGCTGGGAAAGACCCCGTCGTCGAGGCCGTGGCCGCCGAAGCCGGACACCACCTTGGTCACCGCCTTCAACTCGGCCGTGCTCAGGGTCGGCACCAGGAAGTTGTTCGCCCGCTGCTTGGCCGAGGTGTCGAACGAGAACTCGTCATAATGCCCGCCGACCTTGAGCGTCAGGTCGTCGTCATAGGCCCAGGCCAGGTTCACCTCGGCGGTCTTGTAGATGTTGGTGGTGTAGATCTGCTGCAGCCGCACCTCGGCGTTGGGCGCGCCGAAGCTGTAGAGCCCGGCGTCGGTCACGTCGAAATCGTGCGTGATGATCGGCTGGTCGCGGTTCTTGCGAAAGTCGATGGTCATGCCGGCGTTGGGCCGCTGGAACATGATCGTGGTGGTCATCGGCTGGTCGTAGTCGGACTTGGAGTAGCCGATCAGTCCGGTCACCTTCAGGCGGTCGGTCAGCTCGTGCGTCCCGGCCAGAGTGTATTGCTGGAAGACGTTCTCGAACTCGTCGTGCTGGGTGTCGGAGCGGATGTCGACGCCGTCGAAGCGGGCGTAGTCGACGTCGTAGACCGTCTGACCCAGATTGACGCCGGCGGTGTGGCTGGTCCCCGCGTTGCGCAGGATCAGCTCGCGCACGGCGGTCTGCGGCTTGCCGTTCTGGCTGATGGCGCGGGCGAACGAGAAGCCCTCCAGCCAGTTCTCCTCGCGCTTGACGTCGTAGTCCGAATAGAGGGCGTCGAAGCTGAGCGAGGTCCGCGAGGTCGGCTTCCACTGCAGGGCCAGGGTGGCGCCGGTGCGCGTCTGGTCGTGATGGAACCGGCCGTAGCGCGGCAGGCGCGGGAAGAACACGGTCGAGCGGTTGGCCTGGGCGTAGACCGTGTCGTTGGCCGCCGGCCGGGCTACGCCGGCGGCGCAGTTGAGGGCGTCCGTGCCGTTACCGGCGTTGGTCGCCGGGTTCTGCGGCGCGACGCCGACCGGGGTGCAGAAGCCGCCGTCGACCGTGGCCGGGTTCCAGCCGCCCGAACCCCACTGGTCCTCGAGGAACTTGCGCTTGCTGTAGGCCAGCGAGGCCTGGGCTCCGAACTCGCCCCAGGTGGTGTTCCAGCTATTGCCGGCCACGGCCGTGAACTTGGGATCGACGTTCCTGGACAGGTCGTTGTAGCCGGCCGAGGCGCCCAGCACGAAGGTCAGGCCCTTGTGGTCCAGCGGCTTGGCGGTCTCCAGATCGACGGTCGCGCCCAGCGAGCCTTCGATGACCTCGGCCTGGGCGGTCTTGCGCACCGTGATGCCGCTGAACAGCTCCGAGGCGAAGGTGTTGAAGTCGAAGCCCCGGCCGAGGTTGGCGCCGCGGTCGCTGGTGGTGGCGCCGCTGGTCGACTGGGCCTCCATGCCGTTGATGCGCACGCGGGTGAAGGTGGGCGGCAGGCCGCGGACGGTGATCGTGCGGCCCTCGCCGGCCACCCGAGTGATCGACACGCCGGGCACGCGCTGGATCGATTCGGCCAAGTTCGCGTCGGGGAAGTCGGCGATGTCCTCGGCCTTGATGGCGTCGACCACGCCCGAGGACTGGCGCTTGACGCTCAGGGCGCTCTTGAGGCTTTCGCGAAAGCCGGTGACCACCACCTCCTCGACGGTGTTGTCGGGCGAGGGGGCGGTCTGGGCGTCGGCGGCGCTGGCCGCCAGGACGCCCGTGAAGGCCAGGGCGAGCGCCGAGCAACCCGTGCCCCAGCGCCGAATGCGATGGTCAGACATCAATCCCTCCTCGTGGAGGCCCGGCCCATGCCGGCCTCTCGCGTTTCCTCGCAGGGCCGGTTCGTCCGGGCCCGATCATGGGAGAAATCCCATTTATTGGGATAAGCTCTCATTTTGTCGATACGATAAGTCCGACAAGTCGAATTGCAACCGTTTTGAAATGTGCGTTCGACGAACGCGAGCGCCGAAGGGCAGGCAAGGCCGCGCCCTCGTCGGCACGCGGCATCTCGCCGATCGCCAAACCTCGAATTCCATTTTACGGGACTTAATCTCGCAATATGAAATCCATTGCCTCGACGCGAGGCGGTCGATATTTGTGGGGTCAACGCAGCGCGACGCAGATCGCAGAGGGAGGCCGCGCCTGATGTGGCATAGACGCGCGGTCCTGGCCGCCCTCGCCGCCGCGCCGACCGCAAGCTGGGCGGTGGAGGCCGAAAAACTGATGCCGGGCTGGGCCTTCGACTTCGGCGACGACAAGCCCGCCCCCGGCTATGTCCGCGTGGCGCGCGACGCCGCCTACGATCCCGCCGTCGGCCACGGCTTCGAACCCTCCCCCGCTCCCCTCTCTTCCGGCGGTCCGTTCCTGTTCTCGCTGGCCGCGCCCGAGGGCGACTATCGGGTGACCCTGGCGCTGGGCGGCGAAGCCGCGTCCGACACCACGGTCAAGGCCGAGTCCCGCCGCCTGATGGCCGAGCGGATCGTCGCCAAGGCGGGCGGGACCGCGACCGTGACGTTCGTCGTCAATGTCCGCAACGCCACCCTGACGCCCCCGCCGCCCAACGCCCCCGGCGGCGTGCGGGTGCTGCTCAATCCGCGCGAGGAGGGCTCGTACGACTGGGACGACAAGCTGACCCTGGAGTTCTGCGGACCGGCCCCGGCCGTGCGCCGCCTGCGGGTCGAGCCCGTCACCGTGCCGGTGGTCTACCTGGCCGGCGACTCCACCGTCACCGACCAGCGCTTCGAGCCGGGGGCCAGTTGGGGCCAGATGCTGCCCCGGTTCTTCAAGCCCGACGTCTCGGTGGCCAACCACGCGGAGTCCGGCGAGACCCTGAAGGCCTTCCTGGTGGAACGCCGGCTGGACAAGCTGCTCAGCCGCATCAAGCCGGGCGACTGGCTGCTGATCCAGTTCGGCCACAACGACCAGAAGATCCAGTGGCCCCAGACCTATGTCGAGGCGGCCACCACCTATCGCGACTATCTGAAGGCCTATGTCGGCGAGGCCCGGCGGCGCGGGGCCAGGCCGGTGCTGGTGACCTCGATGCACCGCCGCAGGTTCAACGCGGCCGGCAGGATCGTCAACACGCTCGGCGATTATCCCGAGGCCGTGCGCGCCGTCGGCCGCGAGACCGGCGTCCCGGTCATCGACCTGCTGGACATGAGCGCGGCGCTGTACGAGGCCCTGGGCCCCAACAATGCCTGGAAGGCCTTCGCCGACGGCGGCAAGGACGTCACCCATCACAACAACTACGGCGCCTATATGCTGGCGCAGTGCGTAGTGAGCGGGATCCGCGCCCAGGTCCCCGACCTGGCCGCCCACCTGGTCGACGACCTGCCGTCGTTCGACCCGGCGCATCCGCCCTCGCCCGACGGCTTCGTCCTGGCGCCCAGCGCCGCCCACAGCTCGGAGGCTCCCCGTGGCAACTGATCCTGCGCTGGACCGCCGCGCCCTGCTCGGCCTTGGCGCCCTGGCCGTAGCCGCGCCCAGTCTTGGCCGCGCCCAGGCCGCGCCGCCTTCGCCCGTCGAGGTCATGGATCTGTGGCCCGGCAAGCCGCCTGGCGGCGAGAAGGTCACGGTCACCGAGCGGGTGATCCTGCGTCGGCCCGGCGGCGATCCCAACGACACCGCCTTCCTGAACGTCACCCGGCCCTGGCTGACGATGCGTCGGCCGGCCAAGCCGAACGGCGCGGCCATCCTGATGATCCCGGGCGGCGGCTATATCCGCGTGGCGGTCAGCAAGGTCGGCGGGCCGATCGACGCCTGGATCGCCGACCAGGGCGTCACCGCCTTCGTCATGGACTACCGCCTGCCGGCCGACGGCTGGGCGGCTGGGCCGGACGTCGCCCTGCAGGACGCCCAGCGCGCCATCCGCCTGATCCGCGCCAACGCCGGCAAGTGGGGCCTGGATCCCGAGCGGATCGCCGTGACCGGCTTCTCGGCCGGCGGCCACATCGCCGCGCGGCTGGCCACCCGCTTTGGCGTCGAGACCTACGCCCCCGTGGACGCGGCCGACCGCCTGTCGACCCGGCCGGCGGCGGCGGGCCTGTTCTATCCGGTCATCACCATGACCGCGCCGCACGCCCACGGCAGCTCGCTGAGGTCGCTGCTGGGCGCCGATCCCACCGAGGCCCAGCGCCTGGCGGTGTCGGCCGAGCACGACATCCCCGCCGACGCTCCGCCGACCTTCATCGCCGCCGCGGCCGACGACAAGGTGGTGGCGATGGAGAACAGCCTGCTGATGTTCCAGGCCCTGCGGGCCAAGTCGGTCGCCAGCGAGCTGCACGTCTTCGAGTCCGGCGGCCACGGCTTCGGCCTCACCGGCCCCGCCGGCGTCGCCATGCCCTGGCCCGCCCTGCTAGACGCCTTCCTGAAGCGGCACGGCCTCTACCCATGAGCCGCGCGCCGCTCGACGTCCGGGCGTTCGGGGCGCGGGGCGACGGCGTCAGCCTGGACACCGACGCCATCAACGCGGCGATCCGGGCGACGCACGCAGCCGGCGGCGGTGAGGTCGTGCTGCCAACCGGCCGCTGGCTGTCGTTCTCGATACGGCTGCTGAGCGGCGTCGCCCTGCGGCTGGACGAGGGCTGCGTGCTGGAGGCCGCCGATCCCGCCCGCCATGCCAGCGCCTACGACCCGGCCGAGTCCAATCCGTTCGACCTCTATCAGGACTTCGGCCACAGCCACTGGCGCAACAGCCTGATCTGGGGCGACGGCGTCGAGGACGTCGCCATCGTCGGTCCGGGCCTGATCGACGGACTGGGCCTGACCCGCGAAGGTCCCGGTTCGCGTTGGAGCCGCCAGGCCGGCGAGTTTCCGGTCAGCATGGGGGGCCTGTCGCCCGAAGCGATGGCGATCCTGGTTCCCGACCGGGAGGCCATGGCCGGCCAGGGCAACAAGGCCATCGCTCTGAAGAACGCCCGCCGGGTCCGGCTGGAAGGCTTCACGATCTGGCGCGGCGGCCACTTCGCCGTGCTGGCCACCGGCTGCGATCATCTGGCGATCCAAGGCCTGCGGATCGACACCAACCGCGACGGGCTGGACCTCGACGCCTGCCGCGACGTGGTCATCGCCGACTGCCGGATCAACACGCCCAACGACGACGCCATCGTGCTGAAGAGTTCGCTGGCCCTGGGCGAAGCCCGGTCCACCGAGCGGGTCGAGATCACCCGCTGCCACGTCAGCGGCTTCGACCTGGGCACCATGCTGGACGGCACGCTGGGCCGCACTCAGCAACTGGCCCCCGACCAGGACCGCGTCACCGGCCGGATCAAGCTGGGCACCGAATCCAACGGCGACTTCCGCCACATCGCCATCAGCGACTGCTGGTTCACCCGCTCGCGCGGCCTGGCGCTGGAGACCGTCGACGGCGGCACGATCGAGGACGTCTCGATCCACAACATCGTCCTGCGCGAGGTGACCACCGCGCCGTTGTTCCTGCGCCTGGGCGACCGCGGGCGCGGCCCGGACGGGACGCGGCGCGGGGCCATGCGGCGGATCCGCGTGCGCGGACTGACCGCCTTCGACATCCTGCCCGACTACGCCGCGACGATCGCCGGGCTGGAGGGCGACCCGATCGAGGACGTCGAACTGACCGACATCCGCCTGGTCTATGGCGGCGGGGGCGAGACGGCCTGGGCCGAGCGGCGCCCGGGCGACATGGCCCAGGCCTATCCCGAGCCCAGCATGTTCGGCCCCACCCCCGCCCATGGCCTCTGGGTCCGGCACGTCACGGGTCTGACGCTGGACAATGTGCGGATCGAGACCCTGACGCCCGATCCCCGGCCGCCCATCCTGCTGCAGGCCGTGCACGGCGCGCGGTTCGGCCGGCTGGGCCTGGCTTGGCCGGAGGGCGTGAAGCCCATCGTCGGCGAAGACGTTTCCGGCCTGGTCATCGACCCGCCCTTGCGGGTGGGGCTGGCGACCGTCGATGGAGACGAGCGATGAGGCGCCGCGCGATGCTCGGCGGCCTGGCCGCCCTGGCCGCCGGCCCGGCCTTCGCCGCCTCGGCGCGGCCTCCTCGGTCCGGGTCGCGCGTGCACGCCGACGACTTCCGCCACGGCCTGGACCAGTGGGCGCTCGAGGCCGAGAAGCCGGCCAAGGTGACCGTCCAGGACGGCGTGCTGGACATCGACGCCCCCGCCGGCCTGACCCTGTGGTTCCGGCCCGAGCTGATCAGTCCGGTGATGATCCGGTACCAGGCCCAGGCGATTTCGGCGGGCGGCCCCAACGACCGGGTCAGCGACCTGAACGCCTTCTGGATGGCTCGCGACGCGGGTGGAGGCAGCCCACTCGCTACACCACGAACAGGCGCCTTCGCCGACTACGACACGCTGAAGACCTACTATGTCGGCCAGGGCGGCAACGGGAACACCTCGACCCGCTTCCGGCGCTATGTCGGCCGGCCAGGCGACCGGCCGCTGCTGCCGCAGCACGACCATACGGCGGCCGACGAGATGCTGGTCGCCAACCGCTGGCGAACGGTGCGGCTGGTCGCCGATGGCGGGCTGATCCAGTACTGGAACGACGGCCGCAAGCTGTTCGAACTGGACGACGCCCAGCCCTACGCCCGCGGCTGGTTCGGCCTGCGCACGACGTTCAGCCACCTGCGGGTGCGGCGGTTCGGGGTGTTCGCCCTGGCATAGTCCCTCTCCCTTTGGGGCGGGGCAATCGCATATGGATTTGCTGAGATAAGAGCTGTCATCCCGGACAAGCCCGGCGTAGCCGGGCGCAGATCCGGGACCGCCGCAAGCGCATGCGTTCACGCCCCGGTCCCGGATCTTCGCGCTGCGCGCTCGTCCGGGATGACAGTCGTATTTGGGCATATGCGATAGCCCTCCCTTTGCCGGAGAGGGCGATGGCCGAAGGCGGTCGGGGCCGAGAAACAAAAAAGCCGCGACAAGCCGAAAGGCCGGTCGCGGCTTTTGTCGTAGAGCCCCCCCCCTCATCCGTCAGCTTCGCTGACACCTTCTCCCGCAAGGGGAGAAGGAAGATCGCCCTGCCCTAGAACTTCGCCGTCACGCCGACGAAGAAGCGGCGGCCGAAATAGCCCAGTTCGGTCAGGCGGATGTCGCCCGCGGTCGAACGCTCGTCTTCCTTGGTCAGGTTCTTGCCCTCGACGAAGAACGACAGGCCCGGCGCCCAGCTGAAGCCGGGTTTCACGGTGACCTTGCCGTCGAGATAGCCCGTCGAGTCGCGATAGACGGGCTGGAGCGAGTTGTCGGCGGCCGAGACCAGGTACCTGGAGCGGTAGTTGTAGGCCAGGCGGGCGTTGAGCGGGCCCTTGTCGTACCACAGGGTCAGGTTGGCGCTGTCCGAGGACAGACCCGGGAACGGCAGCGGCGAGCCGTCCAACTGCGAGAACAACTTGACGTTCTTGGCCTTCTGGTAGGTGTAGTTGACGTCGACGCCGAAGCCCGACAGGAAACCCGGCAGGAAGGTGAAGGCGGTCTTGGCCGTGATCTCCACGCCCTCGATCTTGGCGCCCGTGCCGTTGATGTAGGTGTTGTAGTTGTAGAGCTGGCCGTCCCCGTAGACGTCGCGCTTGCCGATCAGGGTGCGCGACGACACGTAGAACGACTCGATGTCCTTCTTGAACAGGCCGACTGACACCTGGGTGTCCTGGTTGGGGTAGTATTCGAAGCTCAGGTCGTACTGCTTGGCGCGGTAGGGCTTCAACTCCGGGTTGCCGGCGTTGCAGCTTGGTTCGTCGAATTCGCCGTTGGCGTCCGGCGAGGCGTCGGTGGTGCAGGCCACGGTCGGCATCAGGAAATCCATGCGCGGACGGGCCATCAGGTCGGCGAAGCCGGCGCGGGCGGACAGCTTGTTGGGAATGAACCACAGGCCGACGTTGAAGCTGGGCAGCCAGACCGTATAGTCCTTGGTCATCTTGCCCAGCGAGTTGCTCAGCACGTAGGTCGTCGTCCCGTAGGTCGCGCTGCGGCTCGAAACGCCCTCGCCGGTCGTCTGGGTGTGGACCCGGCGCCAGCCGAAGTTGCCGTCAACATCGTAGCTGCCGAGCGGGAAGTTGTAGTCAAACTTCAGGTACAGGGCGTCGGTCTTTTCCGAGATGATGTACGGGAACTGCCGGTAGGGCTTGCCGTCGCTGCCGACCGTTTTCTCCAGGTTGTTCAGGTTGAAGTGCGAGGTGTCGAGGTTCTGCGAGACCTTGTTGAAGTCCGGAAAATTCCAGGTCGACGGGATCGAGCCGCCGCCCCAGTAGAAGTCGCTGGGCAGCGGGCTCATCGCCGAGGCGAACAGGGCGTTGGAGAAGCCGCGCGACCAGCTTTCCGTCGTGGTCCAGTAGCCGGTGCCGTAGGTCGCCCCATAGGCCGGATCGGTCTGGTCGGCCGTCTGGGTGTTGGAGACCACCGCCGTCGAATTGACGGCGTTGGAGTAGATCACGGTGTCGTCGGTGGTCGAAGAGGGGTTGGAGCCGCCGCTGAGGATGAAGCCGCCGTAGCCGTAGCCCTTGGTCGAGAAGTCGGTGGCGCGACCGCCGAACTCGATCTTCTTGATGAACGGCAGGTTGGTCTCATAGTCGAAGTCCAGCTTGTACTGCTGTTCCTTCGAGCCGGAGTTCGAGGGGCGATACTGGATCTGCCACTGGCGGATCGCCGCGGCGTCGCTGGGGCTGAAGCCGCTGGCGAAGGCGAACGACGGATTGCCGGTCGCCGGATCCAGCGTCACGGACATGCCGGGCGTGTCGAAGCTGACGCTGACATTGTTGGTCTGTGACACCGTGCTGGTGTCGGCCTTCGAGCCCTGGAACTCGATCTGCAGGCGGTCGCCGCGATAGTTGGCGCCGAAGTTGTAGTAATTGCTTGTCGTGTCGTACTTGAAGTCGCGGGCGCTGATGCCGAAGCCGTTGTTGCCGCCGGCCCCGGTGGTGTTCACGCAATTGCCCAGCGTATAGCCGATGACGTTGTGGTTGGCGTCGACCTTGACTGCGCCGGCCGTGGTGTTCGTCGACGAGCAGGTGGTGGCGGTGGCCGTGTTGCGCAGCCGGGTCGTCGTGGTGAAGTCGGTGCCGTAGTTGATGTCGTTGAGCGTCTGCGAGCGCTCGTTGCGGTTATAGCTGACCCAGGCGTCGATCTTGTCGGTGAAGCGGTACTGGGCCGTGAATTCGGCCGAGATGCGCTCGTCGTTGCGGGTCCAGACACCGTAGCGGGCGGTGCGAGGCGCGTAGTCGTACCATTGCGACAGACAGGCGTTGCGCAGGTTGGTGGTCGAGATCTGGGTCGCGTCCGGCGTGGTCAGGCCCGAGCAGCCGGCCGCGGTCGTAACGTTGCGCGCCAGGTCGTTGATCTGGGAATTGTAGGCGCTGCTGTAGTAGGGAACCGTCTTGTCGGCCGAGGCGTCGAAGTCGGCGAACCGGCCCCACGACGAGTTGCGGACATAGTCGCCGCGGGTGTCGACATTGTCGTAGGTGACGTTGGCCATCAGGCCCAACCGGCCGTCGAACAGGGTGGTGGCGGCGAACAGGTTGCCGCGCGGTTTCCAGGTGTCGGCGGTGTCGAGGTTCTGGGCCGAGGCGGTCAGCGACAGGGTCGGCTTCTTGAAGTCCAGCGGCTTGCGGGTCTTCACCGAGACCGTGCCGCCGACGCCGCCCTCGGTCATATCGGCGGTGAAGCCCTTGAACACGTCGATCGACTGGACCAGCTCCGAGGCCAGTTCGCGGAAGTCGTTGGACCGGCCGCCACCGCCGTAGACCTGCAGGTTGCCGGCCGTCGACAGCGTGCTCATGCCGTTGATCTCGACGCGGTTGAGGTCGGGCTCGACGCCGCGGATCGACACCGCGTTGCCTTCGCCGAAGTCGCGGGCCAGCTGCACGCCGGTGATGCGGCCCAGCGCCTCGCCGACGTTCTTGTCGGGGAACTGGCTGATGTCCTCGGCGACGATCGAGTCGGAGATCGTGCCGTTGCGCTTCTTGCGGTTCATCGCCGACTGCAGGCTGGCGCGGGTGCCGACCACGACCACCTCGTCGATGGTGTTGGCTTTGTCCTCGACGTTCGAGCCAGGGGCCGCGCTCTGGGCGTACGCGCCGCCGGCGAAGGCCAGGCTGGCCGCCAAGGCCAGCAAGGACGTGGTGGCGACGGCCGCGCGACGGCCGCGAGTGGATGCAAGCATTGGGTTCCCTCCCTCTAACCAGGCCTGGGCCTCCTGACGAAGGTCCCCGGACGCCTTACCGACCCCTGCGGCCGCCCTTGCTCGGACAGCTCGCGGCGCGCTCGGCGGCGCATTTCTCATACAATGGATAATTCCATATATTGAGATGTCAATGCAATTTATGGGAAGACAGCCGCATTGTTCCATGATGTAAGCGTGTTGCAACGCTCGCGAGGCGGCCCAGGCGCCGATCCGAAGGCCGCGAAGAAGGGTCGTCACGAGCCGGAACGGGGAAACCAAAGGGATTGCGACGCATGAGTCAGCGCGGTGAAAACCGAGGCGCGCGGGTCGCGGCGGCGGCCCTGCTGTGCGCGACGGTGCTGTCCTCCGTGGGTGGATCGGCCTTCTCGGCGCCTCGTCGGATGGAAGCCCTGGACCGCGGCCTGGTCGCCGTGCCGGCCGCCGCCGGCGGCGTGCTGGTCAGCTGGCGGCTGCTGGGCGACGAGCCGGCCAGGACCGCCTTCAACCTCTATCGCGACGGCGCGAAGCTGAACGCCGCGCCCCTGGCGGGGCCCACCGACTTCGTCGACAAGACCGGCGTTTCGTCCGCCGCCTATACCGTGCGCGCCGTGGTCGGCGGCAGGGAGGCTCCGGCCGGCAAGCCCGCCGGGGTCTGGGCCGACGGCTATCTGAGCGTCCCGATCCAGCCCCCCGCCGACGGCGTCACACCCGCGGGCGAGGCCTATTCGTACACCGCCAACGACGCCAGTGTCGGCGACCTGGACGGCGACGGCCGCTACGAGATCGTCCTCAAGTGGGACCCGACCAATTCCAAGGACAACGCCTTCGGCGGCTATACCGGGCCGGTCTTCCTCGACGCCTACACATTGGAGGGCCGGCGCCTGTGGCGCATCGACCTGGGCCGCAACATCCGGGCCGGCGCCCACTACACCCAGTTCCAGGTCTATGACTATGACGGCGACGGCCGGGCCGAGGTGGCCCTGCGCACTAGCGACGGTACGATCGACGGGACCGGCCGGGTGCTGGGCGATCCCAACGCCGACTGGCGCGAGCGCGGCGGCGAGCGGCCCCAAGCCGACAAGACCGGCGCCACCGTCCTGACCGACGGCACGAAGGTGGCCCGGGTGCAGGGTCGCATCCTCAAGGGTCCCGAGTACCTGACCGTGTTCGATGGCCGGACCGGCAAGGCCCTGGCCAGCGCGCCCTATTCGCCGCCACGCGACCCGCGCACCAACGCCCCGAGCATCGAGGAGATGACGCAGGTCTGGGGCGACGGCTACGGCAACCGCTCCGACCGCTTCCTGGCCGGCACCGCCTATCTGGACGGCCGGCGGCCCAGCCTGGTCTTCGCCCGCGGCTACTACGGCCGCACCACCCTGGCGGCCTGGGACTTCCGGGACGGCAAGCTGACTCGGCGCTGGCTGTTCGACAGCGCCGCGCCCGGCAATGAAAGATTCGGCGGCCAGGGCAATCACCAGCTCAGCGTCGCCGATGTCGATGGCGACGGACGCGACGAGATCGTCTACGGCTCGATGGCCGTAGACGACGACGGCAAGGGCCTGTGGAGCGCCCAGCTGTTCCACGGCGACGCCATGCACGTGTCGGACCTGGATCCCGCCCATCCCGGCCTCGAGAAGTTCGGCGTTCACGAGAGTCCCGGCCGGAACGGCGGGATTGGCGCGGCCATGCTCGACGCCCGCACCGGCAAGGTGCTGTGGAGCACGCCCACCGACCACGACACCGGCCGGGGCCTGGCGGCCGACATCGACCCGCGCTTCCCCGGCGTCGAGGCCTGGGGGACCAACAGCGACCGGCTCTACACCGCCCAGGGCAGGCCGATCGACGGCGTCCAGCATCCGCGCCAGACCAACTTCGCCATCTGGTGGGACGGCGACGACCTGCGCGAGCTGCTGGACAAGACCCAGATCAGCAAGTGGGACTGGAAGACCGGACAGGCGGTTCCGCTGCTGACGGCCGCCGGCGCGGCCTCAAACAACGGCACAAAGGCGACCCCGGTCCTGTCGGCCGACATCCTGGGCGACTGGCGCGAAGAGGTGATCTGGCGGGCCGAGGACAACCGCTCCCTGCGGATCTACGCCACGCCGTACTTTACCCAAAGACGGCTGGTCACGCTGATGCACGATCCGCAGTATCGGCTGTCGATCGCCTGGCAGAACACCGCCTACAACCAGCCGCCGCACACCAGCTTCTATCTCGGCGAGGGCATGAAGGCCCCGCCCCGTCCCCACATCCGCACCCGGTGAGACCGCCGATGAAAGCTCCCCTTCTCTTCGCCTTGGCGTTTGCCCTGACGGTGCTGACGCCGTCCGCCCACGCCCAGGACGTCGTCACCCAGCCCAGGCCCGGCGCGGCCGAGCCGCCGCGCGAATGGATCGACAAGGACACCGGCCACCGGGTGATCCGCTTGTCCGACAAGGCCGGCAGCGGCAGCCTCTATTTCAATTTCAACGGCTACACGCCCGACGGGACGACCCTGGCTATCAGCACGCCCGACGGGATCTCCGGCGTCGACCTGAAGACCCACGCCCTGCGCCCGCTGGTCGAGGGCAAGGTTCGGCTGCTGTTCGTCGGCCGCAAGACCGGCCAGGTCTACTACCAGCGCCTGGCGCAGGACGGGACCGGCGTGGTCGAGGCGGTCGATCCGAAGACTCGGGCGGTGCGCCAGGTCGCCCGGCTGGCCAAGGGCGTGGGCGTCCAGACGATCAACGCCGACGAGACCCTGCTGGCCGGGGTGGCCAACCGCACCGACGTCCCGATCCCGCCCAACCTGGCCGACGCCCTGCCCCGCAATCCCGACGACGTGAAGGGTCCGGACGGTCGCGCGCTGTCCTACGCCGAGGGTCGCGAGGTGCAGCTGAACGCCCGCCTGGACAGCCGCATCCCGATGGAGATCTTCACGATCGACACGGCCACCGGCGCGCGCAAGGTCGTGCACCAGGCGACCGACTGGCTGAACCACCTGCAGTTCTCGCCCACCGACCCGCACCTGCTGATGTTCTGCCACGAGGGGCCCTGGCATAAGGTCGACCGCCTGTGGCTGGTCCGCACCGACAAGGCCGATCCGCCGGTCAAGGTCCATACCCGGACCATGAACATGGAGATCGCCGGCCATGAATGGTTCAGCGCCGACGGTAGGACCGTCTGGTACGATCTGCAGACCCCGCGCGGTGAGGACTTCTGGGTGGCCGGCTATGAGATCGCCACCGGCAGGCGCACCTGGCTGCACCTGGACCGCAACGCCTGGTCGGTGCACTTCAACACCTCGCCGGACGGCAAGCTGTTCGCCGGCGACGGCGGCGACAGCGAGATGGTCGCCCACGCGCCCGACGGCAAGTGGCTGTACCTGATGCGCCCCCGCGCCATCCCCGACGTCGCCGGCATCCACGCTCCAGGGTCCGAGGCGCTGATCCAGCCGGGCGTGCTGGACACCGAGCGGCTGGTGAACATGAAAGACCACGACTACCGACTCGAGCCGAACGTCAACTTCACGCCCGACGCCAGGTGGATCGTGTTCCGCTCCAACATGCACGGAGCCAACCACGTGTATGCGGTGGAGGTGGCCAAGGCCGAGCGGTAGCGCAGGTCCCGTCAATACTTGCTCCCTCCGGGCCTGCGGCCCTCCTCCCCCAGAGGGGGAAGAGCCTCAAGCGCGAAGGCTCCGCCCCCCCATGGGGGCGGACAGACCGCGAAGCGGTCGGGTGGGGGCAAGTATGGATCGCGCCAATCATGGCCGCCGATACAGCTCCGCCTCGATGATCCCCAGCCCCCCGCCGGCCGCCACCTTCTCGGCGCCCGTATCCAGCCCCGCCCGGGCGCCGGTGATCTCGACGATCTTGCCGAAGGCGTCGCGGTCGACGGTGGGGCCAGTCAGGGCGATGCGCAGCTTGCGGCCCTTCACCGACTTCAGCGGCAGGGTCACGTAGCCAAGGCTCTTGGCCGGTACGCCCTCGTAAACGGTGACGCCGTCCATCGTGATGCGCAGCGGGTACGAGCGCAGGCGCCAGCCGATCAGCTTCAGCACCACCTCGTTGATCACCTGGGGCTCGTCCAGTTGGTACTCGATCCAGGCGTTGGCCAACTGGCCGTCGCTGGCCCAGTGGGTCGTCTCGTCGTCGTCGCGAGCCAGGCCGACCGTGGCGGGATTGGAGCCGGCCAGGGTGGCGACGGGCTTGAGGGCGACGCGACGGACCTTGAACGACGGGGTCGCCGGCGTCGGACCGCGCGCCAGGCTGACGGGCGGCAGGGCCTCGACGGCCGACGGCGGCGCGACGTCCAGCGTCACGGTCGCGGGCTTCAGCCCCTCGGCCCGCGCCGTCACGGTGACCTTGCCCGTCGCCAGGGTCGAGCGCAGGGCCACGCGATTGATCCCCGCTTCGACCGGCAGGGTCCGGGACAGGATGTAGTTATCGTCGCCCCGCGAAGCGCCGGCGTACGAGGTCACCCCGTCCACCGTATGCGCCCCGGTGACGACATCGCCCGTCGGCGAGGCCGGGGCCTCGGTCGGCTTGGCCCCGCCCCCGGAGTCGCCCTGGGCGATGCCGCCGCGCCATTCGGCCGGGCCGGCGACGTCGAAGATCACCAGGTCCAGGGCGGCGGGAGCGCGCCGGCCCTGGGCGTCGACCGCCTCGACGTCGACCAGGGCGAGGTCGGCCCCGTCGGCCCGCCAGCCGGCCGGGCCGACATGCGGCGTCAGGCGCAGGGCCATGGCCGGGCCAGTGGTGACCCGCTCGTCCGACGAGACGACCTTGCCGGCGGCGTCGCGGCCGACCGCGCGCAGGGTCCCCGGCGCCCAGGCCACGGCCTTGAAGGTGAACAGGAAGCCCTCGGACCTCACGCCCCGCCCCAGCGATCGGCCGTTCAGCACCAGCTCGACGCTGTCAGCGCTGGAGACCACCAGCACGTCCTTGATCACGCCCGGCGAGTAGTTCCAGTGGCCGATGATGTGGCTGCGCGGATGCTCGACGTCGACCCAGCCGTCCCATATCACCTGGTGCGCGTAGAACCCCTCCTTGGGCAGGCGCATGGCGTCGACCTCGCCGCTGCGGCGGTAGTTGTTGTCGCCGCGGAAGTGGGTGTTGCTGTCGGAGAAGATGATGTTGACCCCGCCCGAGCTGACGCGGTCCCCGCCCCCAGGCCGTTCGCGCCAGTAGTCGAACCAGCGGCGCACGTCCTCGGCCGCGTGGCTGTCCTGGTTGCGATTGTAGTCGGGGCTGTCGATGTGGAACGGCGGGGTGAAGTCGTCCTGGAACTTCCGCGCCGCCTCGTCGCGGGAATATTCCATGGCCCAGACCGGCTTGGACGCGCTCTTGTTGATGTACAGCATCTCGCCGCCGTACTCGGCGACCTTGCTGGACAGCATCTCGCGCGAGCCGATGGCGCGGCCGCCGTGCGGATCGAACTGGTCGCGGACCGCTTTCAATTCGGCCATGTGCGCGTCGCTGATGTTCTCGTTGCCGCCCTCGTAGAACAGGATCGAGGGGTTGTTGCGGAAGCGGACGATGGCGTCGCGCATCACCTCGACCCGCTGCTCCCAGCGGCGGCTCGTGACGTCGCTCTCGGCGTCGCCGGCCGGCATGGCCTGGAGCAGGCCCACGCGGTCGGCCGATTCCACGTCCTGGGCGGCCGGGGCGATGTGCATCCAGCGCACCAGGTTGCCGCCGCTCTCGACCATCAGGGCGTTGGAGAAGTCGCTGATCCACGGCGGAATGTCGGTCCCCAGGGCTGGCCACTCGTTGCTGGTGCGCTGGGCGTAGCCGTGCACCTGCATGACCCGGTCGTTGAGGAAGATCATGCCGTTGTTGAACGCGGTCTTGCGAAAGCCCGTGCGGGTGACGACGGCGTCGACGCTGGCGCCGTCTTCCATCAGCTCGGTGGTCACCGCATAGAGATAACCATAGCCCCAGCTCCAGAAATGCAGGCCCTTCAGCCGGGCCTGGGCCGAGACCGTGCGGGTCTCCCCGGGCACCAGGGTGACGGCGGGGCCGTCGAAGGCTCCGGCCGGCTTGCCGTCGACGTCGCGCAGGCTCACGCGGTAGCGGAAGGTGCGCGGCCGGTCGGATGCATTGCGCACCTGCGACTCGGCATGGACGCTCGCGGCCCCGCCCCTGATGTCGAACTGGTCGGCCCAGACATAGACGCCGGTCGTGCCCAGGCTGGAATAGAGCGGCAGGGTCTGATGCAGGGCTCCGGTCAGGTGCAGCCGCACCGCTCGGTGGATCCCGCCGTAATTGACGTTGAAGTTGTTGTTGTTCCACTGGAAGGCGCTGCCGGTGGCGCGCTCCTTGTACTTCCAGTCGCTGTCGACCCGCACGGCCACGATATTGACGAACGGCGCGGGCCTGAGGGCTTTCGTGGCGTCGACGCCGAAGGCCGTGACCCCGTTCTCGTGACCGCCGACCAGGACGCCGTTGACATAGACGTCGCCGGCTTGGCGTACGCCCTCGAACTCGATGAAGGCCTTGCCGCCCGTCGCCGGCCCGATGTCGGACGGCAGGACGAAGCGCTTGCGATACCAGGTGATCCCGCCCTTCAGGTCGTGGATGTCGACCTTGAAAGCCTCGTCCTCGTTCCACGCGCGCGGCAGGGTTACGGGCTTCCAGCCAGCGTCGTCGAACTCGGGCGTCTCGGCCCCGGCGATCTCGCCGATCGCCATCCGCCAGCCGTCGTTGAAGGGCCGGTCGATCCGGGAAGCGGCGGCCGCCGGGCTCGCCAGACCCAGGGACAGTACGCACAGCCAGGCCAGGACCGAACCCCAAAGGATGCGTAGCATCGTGCCGCCCCAAATTGGCCAGACCACTTCAGGCCTTTCGCCACCTGTGGCTTGACATCCGGGCGCCTGTCAAGACATTCTCACTATATCGAATGATGTTCCACATTGTGGAAAATCGGACATAGGACTTGAACTCCTGTCCATTCCTTCTCACACGCGACTCGCCCGTTCCCCCAACCGGGCCAGCGGAGCGCCTCGAAACGCTCCGCTTTTCTTTTTGCCCCTACCGCCCCGGGCAGCGCGGACCGCCGAGGGTAGGCTGGTCGCCGGTCGAGGCCGGGTGCACATAAGCCGAGACCGGCAGCTTCAGGAACGCCAGGCGGCCGGCCACTAGCGACGCCGCCAGCCGCGCCCCGCCCTCGTTGATATGGGTCGTGTCGCTGTTGCCGTTCGGATAGCGGGCGACGCCGTCCTGCGGCGTGTAAATCAGGTAGAAGCCGCGCGACCCCGCCTCGCCCCGCGCCTGCTGGGCGCCCATCATGTCGGCGTCCAGGTCGATCAGCGGCGCGCCCATGGCCCGGGCCACGGCCCGGACGGCCTGGGCGTAGGGACCGTGGGTTTCCTGCACCCGGTCGCCGACGAACACGTGCTTGGCGATCGGGGTCATCAGCACCGGCTGGCCGCCCTTGGCCCGGACGTCGGCGACGAAGCGGGTCAGGTTGTCGGTGTAGGCGCCCTTGGGGTCGGTGAAGCGAACGATCTTCACCCGGTCGGCGTCGTTGTGGCCGAACTGGATCAGCACGGTGTCGCCGGGCCGGAGCTTTTCCAGCAGCCCCGTCCAAAGGCCCTCCTCGATGAAGGTCTTGGTCGAGCGGCCACCGCGCGCCAGGTTCACCACCTCGACGCGGGGATCCAGCGAGCATTTCAGCACCATGCCCCAGCCCATCTGCGGATAGGCCGAGGCGCCGTAGTTGGCGGCGGTGGAGTCGCTGGCGATCAGGATGCGCGCGACCGGCGCTTCCATGGCTGGCGGCGGCGGCACGTCGGTCAGGTCAGGTCTGGGCGCGCCCGGCGCGGCCTGGACCAGCGCCAGGGCGGCGACCAGCGACGCCAGGCTCACCGGTCGACCTTGGCCAGGATGGAGCGGTCGATCTCCGCCAGCGTGTTGACGCCGGTCAGGGCCATGGCCACCCGCATCTCCTTCTCGATCAGGTCCAGCAGCTGGCTGACCCCCGGCCCGCCGCGCGCGGCCAGGGCGTAGATGAAGGCCCTGCCCAGCAGGACGCCCTTGGCGCCTAGAGCCAGCATCCGCACCACGTCCAGGCCGGAGCGCACGCCGCTGTCGGCCAGCACGGTCAGCCTGTCGCCCACCGCCTCGGCGATGTCGGGCAAGGCGCGGGCCGAGGACAGCACCCCGTCCAGCTGCCGGCCGCCGTGGTTGGAGACCACGACGCCGTCGGCGCCGACATCCGCCGCGGCCCTGGCGTCCTCGGGATCCAGCACGCCCTTGATGATCAGCGGGCCCTTCCACTGGTCGCGGATCCAGTCGAGGTCCTTCCACTGGATCGAGGGGTCGAAATTGGCCCCCAGCCAGCCCATGAAGTCCTCGAGGCCGGAATTGGCGCCCAGCACCGGGGCGACGTTGCCCAGGGTGTGGGGTCGGCCCATCACGCCCACGTCCCAAGCCCAGCTGGGCTTGAACACCGCCTGCATCAGCCGCCGGGCCGCCGCGTTGGGACCGCTCATGCCCGAATGGGCGTCGCGATAGCGGGCGCCGGGCACCGGCATGTCGACAGTGAAGACCAGGGCGGTGGCCCCGGCGTCGGCCGCCCGGGCCAGCAGGTCGCGCATGAAGGCCCGGTCGCGCAGCACGTAGAGCTGGAACCAGATCGGCGCGGGGCTGGCCTTGGACACCTCGGCCAGGTCGCAGACCGAGACCGTCGACAGGCAGAACGGCACGCCCTTGGCGGCCGCGGCTTTGGCCGCCTGGCATTCGCCGCGCCGGGCGTACATGCCCGTCAGCCCCACCGGGGCCAGGGCGACCGGCAGGGCCTGATAATGACCGAACAGGGTGGTCGACAGGTCGACCTGGGAGACGTCCTTCAGCACCCGCTGGCGCAGGCTGAGGTCGGCCAGGTCGGAGACGTTGCGCGCCAGGGTCCGCTCGGCATAGGCGCCGCCGTCGATATAGTCGAACAGGAAACGCGGCAGCTTGCGCCGGGCCGCCTCGCGGAAGTCGGTGGTGGAGGAAACGATCATCGGGAGACGGTCACCGGGCTACTGCAGGTTCACGAACGCGCCGCCGTCGACCAGCAGGGCCGCGCCGGTGACGTACTTGGCCAGATCCGACGCCAGGAAGACGATCGGCCCGGCCAGGTCGTCGGGCTCACCCAGGCGCCCCAGCGGAATGCGGCCGCTCATATACTCGCGCTTGGCGGCATCGGCCAGGTCTTCCTTGTTGATGGCGGTCTCGATGGTGCCCGGCAGCACCGAGTTGCAGCGAATGCCGTACTTTCCCAGCGCGATGGCCGTCGATTGCATGAGGCTGTGCACGCCGGCCTTGGTCGGGGTGTAGTGGGTCTGCATGCCGCCGCCGACCAGGGCGCTGATCGAGCTGACGGCGATGATCGCGCCGCCATGGCCTTGGCGGACCATCTGGTTGGCCGCCGCCTGCACCATGTAGTAAGCGCCGAACAGGTTGACCTTCATCGTCCGCTCCATCACCTCGGGCGGCATGTCGAGGAAGGCGTGGAACGGACAGATGCCGGCGTTGTTGACGAACACGTCGACCTTGCCGAACGCGTCAACGGCGGCCTCAATGAAGGACGTCGCGGTGGCGCCCTCGGCCACGTCGCCCTTCACGGCGATGGCGCGGCGACCCAGGGCCTCGATCTCGCGCACGGCGTCGGCCGCGCCGGCCTCATCGGAATGGTAGTTGATCGCCACGTCCGCGCCGTGCCGGGCGCAGCCGATGGCGGCCGCCTTGCCGATCCCCTGCGAGGCGCCGGTCACCAGCACCACCTTGTCCTTCAGAAGCATCGTTCCTCCACTGCACCCTGGCGACGGCCTACCGCTTGGCGGGCGTCCTCTTCTCGTTCCAGCCCAGCTCGACGGCGATGGCGTTGGCGCACTGGCGCACCGTCTCGGTCAGGTCGGTCATGCGCGCGTCGTCCATGTACTGGGCCGCGCCCGAAACGCTGATGGCCGCGACGATCGCGCCGCTGGGACCGCGAATCGGCGCGGCGACGCAGCGGATGCGGTCCTCGTTCTCTTCGAGGTCATAGGCCACGCCGCGCTTGGCGTAGTCGCGCATCCAGGCGATCCACTGCTCTTCGTCCGGGCCATGCGCCGAGCGCGGACCTTCCTTGCGATACAGCTCGCGCCAGCGCGCCTCGGTCTCGTCCAGCACCAGCGCCTTGCCCAGGCCGGTCGAGCGGATCGGCTGGCGGTCGCCGACCCGCGAGCTGATGTTGATCCGGCGGCGGCCGGTCAGCTTGTCCAGATAGTGGGCGCGATCGCCTTCCAGCACGCCCAGGTGAACGGTGTCTTCGGACTGGTCCCACAGTTTCTCGATATGCGGGCGGGCCAGGCGCGGCAGGTCCATCTGCTGGCCGGCCAGATAGCCCAGCTCCAGCAGCTTGGAGCCCAGGCTGTAGCCTTCGCGCGGGGTCTGGGTCAGCAGCCGGCGCTCGACCAGGGCGGTGGCCAGGCGGTGCGTGGTGCTGCGCGTCAGGCCCAGGCGCTGGGCCAGGGCCGGCAGGCCGATCGTGCCGGAATCGGCGACCACGTCGAGCAGATCCAGGCCGCGAAACAAGGTCTGGCTGCCGCTGGGCGCCTTACCGCCGGAGCTGTCTTCCTTGCCCGCCACTGAGGCTCCCCTTGACGCGTCACGTTTCATTTTGTAGCACTCTCTCTCATAATATGGTACCTAACGCAAGCGGCGAAGGCGACGATCCGGTCTCCGAAAGTCAGGGCGCGCCACCGTGTCATAGGACGTCCCGGGGAGGTAGGCGCGACCTTTGAAGGTCTCGCCAAGCATGTCGGAGGCCTTTGCCTCGCGATACGCCCTTCCCTTCCTTTAAGTTGATCGCTTCCTTTCAGGAAGTGTTGGGCTGGAGCTGGTTTTTCCCATGCCGTTTCCCCTCATCCGGCAGGTTCGGGCCTATGTCGTGCGCGGCGGCGGCGCCGATTATCACGACCAGGGCGAAGGTCACTGGATCGACGACCACATCGCCACGCCGATGTCGCGCTATCCGGAGTACCGCCAGAGCCGCCAGAGCTTCGGCATCAACGTGCTGGGCACGCTGGTGGTCGAGATCGAGGCCGCCGACGGCACGATCGGCTTCGCGGTGACCACCGGCGGCGAACCCGCCGCCTACATCGTCGAAAAGCACCTGGCCCGCTTCCTGGAAGGCCGCGACCCGACGGAGATCGAAAAGATCTGGGACCAGATGTACTTCTCCACCCAGTATTACGGCCGCAAGGGCCTGGTGGTGAACGCCCTGTCGGGCGTCGACCTGGCGCTGTGGGATCTGCTGGGCAAGCTGCGCGGCGAGCCGGTCCACCACCTGCTGGGCGGCAAGGTCCGCGACGAGCTGACCTTCTACGCCACCGGCGCACGGCCGGATCTGGCCCAGCAGATGGGCTTCATCGGCGGCAAGATGCCCCTGCACCACGGCCCGGCCGAGGGCGAGGAAGGCCTGCGCAAGAACCTGGAGGAACTGGCGACCATGCGCGAGCGCGTGGGCGAGGACTTCTGTCTGATGTTCGACTGCTGGATGGCGCTGGACCTGAACTACGCCACGAGGCTGGCCCACAAGGCGCACGAGTACGGCCTGAAGTGGATCGAGGAGGCGCTGAGCCCCGACGACTACTGGGGCTATCGCGACCTGAAGAAGAACGCGCCCAAGGGCATGCTGGTCACCACCGGCGAGCACGAGGCCACCCGCTGGGGCTTCCGCATGCTGCTGGAGATGGAGTGCTGCGACATCATCCAGCCCGACGTCGGCTGGTGCGGCGGCATGACCGAGCTGGTCAAGATCTCCAACCTCGCCGACAGCCGCGGCGTGCTGTGCATCCCGCACGGCTCGTCCGTCTACAGCTACCACTTCGTGATCACCCGCCATAACAGCCCGTTCGCCGAGTTCCTGATGATGGCCCCCAAGGCCGACGAGGTGGTGCCGATGTTCGCGCCCCAGCTGATCGGCGAGCCCGTGCCAGTGAACGGCAAGCTGAAGCTCTCCGACGCCCCCGGCTTCGGCGTCGAACTCAATCGCGAGGTCGGTCTGCACCGACCCTACGCCCGCTGATCCTCTCGAAAGACTAGAGCCATGAAACTCTTGCGTTACGGCCCGCGCGGCGCCGAAAAGCCCGGCCTCCTCGACGCCGAGGGCCGGATCCGCGACCTGTCGGGCGTGATCGCCGACATCACCGGCGCGCACCTGTCGCCCGAGGGCCTGGCCAAGCTGGCCGCCATCGACCCGGCGACCCTGCCGGTGGTCGAGGGCTCGCCCCGCTACGGCGTGCCGGTCGGCGCCGTCGGCAAGTTCCTGGCCATCGGCCTGAACTTTGCCGACCACGCCAGGGAAGCCGGTCTGGAGCCGCCGCCCGAGCCGATCTTCTTCACCAAGGCGATCTCGTGCCTGAACGGTCCGAACGATGACGTGATGCTGCCCAAGGACGCCGTGAAGGGCGACTGGGAAGTTGAGCTGGGCGTGGTGATCGGCAAGCGCGCCCGCTATGTCGAGCAATCCGAAGCCCTCGACCACGTCGCCGGCTACGTGCTGGTGAACGACGTCTCCGAGCGCGCCTTCCAGAAGGAGCTGGGCTCGCAATGGGACAAGGGCAAGGGCTGCGACACCTTCGGCCCGGTTGGCCCGTGGCTGGTCACCGCCGCCGAGGTGGGCGACTGCCAGGACCTGGACATGTGGCTGGACCTGAACGGCCAGCGCATGCAGACCGGCAACACCAGGACCATGATCTTCGGCGTGGCCGAGCTGATCGCCTATATGAGCCGCTTCGTCACCCTGGAGCCGGGCGACATTCTTACGACCGGCACTCCGCCCGGCGTCGGGGAAGGCCAGAAACCCGAGAAGATCTTTCTCAAGCCCGGCGACGTCATGGAGCTGGGCGTCGAGAAGCTCGGAACCCAACGCCAGACCGTGATCGCCTGGACCCGGGAAGGCGTCGCGTGAGCCCTATCTCCTCCTCCAAGGTCTACGCCAATCGCTTTTCCGGCCGGGCCGCGGTGATCACCGGCGGGGCTTCGGGCCTGGGCAAGGCCGTGGCCGCGCGGATCATCGCCGAGGGCGGCCAGGTGTCGCTGTGGGATCTGGACGCCGAGGGCCTGCAGGCCGCCGCCGCCGAGGTCGGGGCCAGACATGTCGTGGCGCTCGACGTCTCCGACCAGGCCGCCGTGGCCGACGCCGCCGGGGCCGCGCACGACGCCCTGGGCCGCCTGGACATCCTGGTGACCTCGGCCGGCATCACCGGGGCCACCGCCCCGGTCCACGAGTACCCGCTCGACAGCTGGCGGCGGGTGATCGACATCAATCTCAACGGGCTGTTCTACTGCTGCCGCGAGATCGCCCCGTTCATGCTCGCCAACGGTTACGGCCGGATCGTCAACGTCGCCTCGGTGGCCGGCAAGGAAGGCAATCCCAACGCCAGCGCCTATTCGGCCTCGAAGGCGGCTGTGATCGGCCTGACCAAGTCGCTGGCCAAGGAACTGGCCACCAGGGGCGTGATCGCCAACAGCCTGACCCCGGCCACCTTCGAGAGCCCGATCCTGGAGCAGCTGCCCCAGAGCCAGGTCGACTATATGCGCGGCAAGATCCCCATGGGCCGCCTGGGCGAGATCCACGAGAGCGCCGCCATGGTCTGCTTCATGGCCTCCGAGGAATGCAGCTTCACCACCGGCGCCACCTTCGACACTTCCGGCGGCCGCACCACGTTCTAGAGGAAGCGGAGCGATGACCTATCCCGGCCCGATCATCGACCCGCACATGCACCTGTGGGACCTGGACCGGCACTATTACAGCTGGCTCCAGGACCGCCCGCTGCCGAGCAACCCGGCCGGCGACATGTCGCCGATTGCCCACCGTTCCTATGGGCTGGACGACTACCTGGCCGACGCCGCCGGCTGGAACCTGGTCCAGACCGTCCACGTCGAGTGCGGCTTGCCGCCCAAGGACCAGCTGTCGGAGACCGACTGGCTGCAGGGCCTGGCCGAGACGCGCGGGGTGATCGGCGGCGTCGTGGCCGGCGCCAACCTGGACGATCCCGGCGTCGAGCCCCTGCTGGAGGCCCAGGCGGCGCGGTCCAGCGTCCGCGGTGTGCGCCAGATCGTCAACTGGCACGCCGACCCGGCCAGGACCTATGGCCCGCGCGACCTGTTGCTGGATCCGCGATGGCGGACCGGCTACGCCCTGCTGGCCAAGTATGGCCTGTCGTTCGACCTGCAGCTCTATCCCTCGCAGATGGCCACGGCCGCCGAGTTGGCCGCGGCCCATCCCGACATCCCGGTGATCGTCAACCACGCCGGCATGCCGACCGACCGCGACGCGGCCGGCCTGGCGGCCTGGCGCGAGGGACTGGCCCGGCTGGCCCGGCTGCCGAACGTCAGCTGCAAGATCTCGGGCCTGGCCATGGTCGACCGCGCCTGGACCATCGACAGCCTGCGGCCCTTCGTGCTGCGGGTCATCGAGACCTTCGGCCCGGACCGCTGCATGTTCGCCAGCAACTTCCCGGTCGAGAAGGTGCACGGATCGTTCGGCGGCTTCTACACCGCCTATGACGCGATCACGGCGGACTTCAACCAGGCCGAGCGGGACCTAATGTTCGCCGGAACGGCCAGTCGGATCTACCGCCTGCCGCCAACGACGACCTGAACGACAAAAGCAAGAAACGGGAGGACACGATGAGCAAAGACCAGGACCGGCCCCTCGCCTTCCGCATGCAGCTGAAGCCCGGCGTCGCCGCCGAATACGAGCGCCGCCACGACGACCTGTGGCCCGACCTAGCGCAGGCCCTGCGCGAGGCCGGGATCCATGACTATTCGATCTTCCTGGACGAGCAGACCATGAGCCTGTTCGCCGTGCTGCGCCTGCGCCCCGATCACAAGGCCGACGCCCTGCCGCTGGAGCCGGTGATGAAGCGCTGGTGGGACTACATGGCCGACCTGATGGAAGTCCATCCGGACAACAGGCCGGTCGAATGGCCCCTGAAGTCCGTCTTCTATTTCGAGGGCCAGGGATGATCCGCCCGCCCCTTCGCGCCCTCGGCCTGGCGGCCGCCCTGCTGGCCACCACCGCCTTTGTCGAACCCGTCCGGGCCGAGCCCGTGCGCTACACGATGACGGCCTTCACCAACGCCAGCCAGTCGAACATGAGCGTCTATGACTCGGCCGACGGCGCGCGCTTCACCCTGAAGAAGCCGCTGGCCTACACCCCGCCCCAAGGGCTGATCCGCGATCCCAGCGTGATGAAGCACACCGACGGCTGGTACTATGTCGCCTACACCACCGGCTGGAGCGGCGACACCATCGGCCTGGCCCGCAGCCAGAACCTGACCGACTGGACCTTCCTGCGCGACGTGAAGATCGAGATTCCCGGCGCGACCAACAGCTGGGCGCCGGAATGGTTCGTCGACCAGGACGGTTCGATCAATCTGATCCTGTCGGTTTCGACCACCGGCATCGCCGGCCAGTTCCAGCCCTATCGCATCACCGCCACCGACGCCACGCTGGCGACCTGGTCGACGCCCAAGCCCCTGGCGGGCCTGGGTCCCAACTTCATTGACACCTTCGTGGTGCGCGAGGGCGGGCTCTACAACGCCTTCGCCAAGAACGAGACCAGCAAGTTCATCGAGCTGTGGACCGCCGCGTCGCTGGACGGCCCGTGGCAGGCCAAGGGAACCGGCGACTGGGCCGGCTGGGGCAAAGGCGTCGAAGGCCCCGCCATGGTCCGGACGCCCGACGGCGGCTGGCGGATCTATTTCGACGAGTACTCGGCCAAGCGCTACTGGTTCAGCGACAGCAAGGACGACTTCCGCACCTGGACGCCGAAGGCGCAGCTGCCGGAACTGTCGGGCACGGTGCGCCACTTCACGGTGCTGAAGGAGGGCGGCGAGCCTGCGGTCGCCGCCAAGCCCGCCGAGGCCCATAAGATCACCTGGGACAAGTATTCCCTGAAGGTCGACGGCGAACGCGTCTTCTCGTGGGGCGGCGAGTTCCACCCCTTCCGCGTGCCCAGCCCGGACCTGTGGCGGGACATCCTCCAGAAGATGAAGGCCAGCGGCTACAACACCGTCGCGATCTATTTCGACTGGGGCTACCACTCGCCGAAACAGGGGGTCTACGACTTCCAGGGCGTGCGCGACATGGACCGCGTGCTGACCATGGCGAAGGAGGAAGGCCTCTACGTCATCACCCGCGCCGGGCCTTACGTGAACGCCGAGCTGACCCGCGGCGGCTTCCCCGGCTGGCTGGTCAACCAGCAGGCCCGGGCTCGCACCGACAATCCAGAATACATCACCGCCGCCGATGAGTGGCTGACGAAGATCAACGCCGTCATCGCCCGCCACCAGCTGACTACCGGCCAGGGCACGGTGATCGCCCACCAGATCGAGAACGAGCTCGACGTCGTCGGCGCGCCGCAGCAGCGCTACATGAAGTGGCTGGACGACAAGGCCAAGGCCGACGGGATCACCGTCCCGATCTTCCACAACGACAAGGGCCGCAACGGCTACTGGGTCCCCAAGGGCTCGAACGTGCCGGGCACGGTGGAAGGCCCCAACGACCTCTACGCCTTCGACGGCTATCCGGGCGGCAATTGCAAGGTCGACTCCACGCCCTCCAGTCCCGGCGTCGCGCCCGACTGGGGCCTGTACGGTCCCGGCGGCGCCAAGGGCGGCGCCTCGGCCAGCCCCAACACCCCCGGCTTCCTGGCCGAGTTCGGCGGCGGCTGGTTCGATTACTGGGGCAGCAACGGCGACTACGACTGCACCGCCCTGCATCGCGGCGTAGGCTATCAGCGGGTATTCTACGCCACCAACATCGCCAACGGCCTGACGCTGCAGAGCTTCTACATGACCTATGGCGGGACCAGCTGGGGTTGGCTGCCGGCCCCGGTGGTGTTCACGTCCTACGACTACGGCGCGGCGATCGACGAGGCCCGGGGCCTGCGCGACAAGGCCCGCGTCATCAAGCAGATGGGCGAGTTCGTCGCCGCCGTGCCGGACCTGCGCCGCATGGACAAGGGCGAGGCCGTGGTCCCGTCCAACGACAAGGTCCGCGTCTATCACAACGTCAACGCCGAGACAGGCAGCCACCTCTATGTGGTGGTCCACAATCCCAGCAGCGGCACGAGCGACGAGGCCTTCACCTTCAAGGTCAAGACCCGCGACGGCGAGTACGAGGTCCCTTCGCGGATCAAGGGCCAGGACAGCAAGATGTTGATGGCCAGCTATGACCTGGGCGGTCAGCGGCTGGTCTATTCGACGTCCGAGATCCAGACGCACCTGACATGGAACGACGGCGACCTGGCCCTGTTGTACGGCCGGGCCGGCGAGGCGGGCGAGACGGTGCTGCGCTATGCGAACGCGCCGAAGGTCGAGGTGCTGGAGGGCGAAGTCGCTTCCGCCTTCGACGCCGCCAAGGGCGACCTGAAGCTAACCTACTCGCACAAGGGCCTGGCCCGGGTGCGGATCACCGGCGGCGGCCGCCCGCCTCTGACCCTGCTGCTGGCCGACGCCGAGACCGGCCAGACCTTCTGGCGCCGCGACGGCCTGCTGGTGCGCGGCCCAGGCCTGGTGCGCAGCGACGCGACCAAGGGCGGCGTGCTCAGCCTGACCGGCGACACCGAGACCGACAGCCCGCTGGAGGTCTTCGCGCCCAAGGCGGTGACGGCGATCCGCTGGAACCGCGCCAAGGTCGCGGCCAGGGCGACCGCCTCGGGCAGCCTGCTGGCCGACAGGCCGCTGGCGGGTCCGGCCGCGGTGACCGTGCCCGACCTGGCCAGGCTGGACTGGAAGACCGCCCCGGGCTCGCCCGAGGCCGACCCGAAGTTCGACGACAGCGCCTGGCTGAAGACCGAGGGCCGCCGGAGCGGCTCGACCGTGCGGGGTCCTACGGGTCAACCAGCGCTCGACATGAGCGCCTACGGCTTCCACCAGGGCGACGTCTGGTATCGCGGCCGCTACCAGGGCGAGCCCGACATCGACACCCTGACCCTGCACTACGGCGGCGGCGGGGCCGGCATGCTGCAGGTCTGGCTGGACGGCCGGTTCCTGGGCCAGCACGAGCTGGATGGCGGCCTGCCGCGCCCGATCACCACCGGCGTCGCGACCTTCAAGCTGCCCGAAGACCTGCGCGGGACCGGCGAGCACGTGATCTCGGTGATGGTCCGCAACAACGGCCACAACTGGGACCTGGACGCCGACGACTTCCACAAGGAGGCCCGCGGCCTGGTCTCGGCCTCGCTGTCGGGGTCCGGCGGCTACAGCTTCGCCGTCCCGATCGCCTGGAAGATCCAGGGCAATCTGGGCGGCGAGGACATCCAGGACCCGGTGCGCGGTAACGCCAACAACGGCGGCCAATACGGCGAGCGGATGGGTTGGCACCTGCCGGGCTTCCCGGACGCCCAATGGGCAAAGGCCGACATGGCCGCGACCAGGCCGGCCGCCGGCACGACCTGGTACCGCACCCGCTTCGACCTGGACCTGCCCAAGGACCAGGACACCACCCTGGGCCTGACCATCGGCGATCCGAACACGCCGCGCTCGCCAGGCCGCTACCGGGTGCTGATCTTCGTCAATGGCTGGAACATGGGCCAGTTCATCGCCAACGTCGGCCCGCAGCGGACCTTCGTCCTGCCCAACGGGATCATCGATCCGCGCGGCAGGAATACCATCGCCCTGGCGGTGACCAGCGACGGCGCGGCCGGCGACGCCCTGGAGGCCGTCAAGCTCGTCAACCTGCGAACCGTGCGGGGCGGCATCCCCGTCGTCCGCGTGGCCGCGCCCGACTTCAAACCCTGACCGGACGCTCCCCCGTCCGCGCCTGAAAAGACTCTCAAGGAGACTATCGTGCCCAATCTCGCCCACGGCCTCGAGGCCAAGGACATCAAGGCCAAGATCGCCCTGCTGATCAGCAACCTGGTCGACATCCAGGACGAGACCGGCGAGTTCCTGCTGCGCCTCGACGACGGCCGGGTCATCGACACCAAGGGCTGGAACGATTGGGAATGGACCCACGGCGTGGGTCTGTACGGCCTGTGGAAGCAGTACGAGATGACCGCCGATCCGCGGGCCTTCGAGATCATGACCCAGTGGTTCGCCGACCGTTTCGAGGCCGGCACCCCGACCAAGAACATCAACACCGTCTCGCCGTTCCTGACCCTGGCCTACCTCTACGAGGCCACCGGCGACCACGCCTACCTGCCCTATCTGGAGACCTGGGCCGATTATGTGATGTACGAGGGTCCACGCACCGAGGAAGGCGGCTTCCAGCACATCGTCTTCAACAGCGAGAACCCGCAGCAGCTGTGGGACGACACGCTGATGATGAGCGTCCTGCCCCTGGCCAAGATCGGCCTGCTGCTGGGCCGCGACGACTTCGTCGAGGAGGCCAAGCGCCAGTTCATGGTGCACATCAAGTACCTGGCCGACCGCAAGACCGGGCTGTGGTTCCACGGCTGGACCTTCGAGGGCCGGCATAACTTCGCCGACGCTCTGTGGGCGCGCGGCAACTGCTGGGTGACGATCGCCATCCCGGAGTTCATCGAGCTCCTGGACCTGCCGCCCGGCGACGCCCTGCGCGACTTTCTGATCGACACCCTGGAAGCACAGATCAAGGCCCTGGCCCGCTACCAGGACGCCGAGACGGGTCTCTGGCATACCCTGGTCGACGACAAGACCTCGTACCTGGAGGCCTCGGCCACGGCCGGTTTCGCTTACGGCGTGCTGAAAGCGGTGCGCAAACGCTACGTCGGTCGCGAATACCAGTCGATGGGGATCAAGGCGCTGAAGGGCGTGTTGGCCAATATCGACGACAAGGGCGAGCTGCAGCAGGTCTCGTTCGGCACCCCGGTGTTCGACACCCTGCAGGGCTACAAGGACATCCCCCTGACCTCGATGCCCTACGGCCAGTCGCTGGCCATCCTGGCGCTGGGCGAGTTCCAGCGCGCCTTCATCTAGACGCGCCCGCGCCTCCTCGATCAGTCGGAAAGTTACATAGATGGCGACGCCGGAACCCCGCAAACCCACCTGGATCAACTACTGGGGCTGGGGTTCCGGCGACATGCTGGGGGCCGGCGCCCAGGCGGTGATCACCGGCTGGCTGGCCTATTTCTTCATCACCTTCTGCGGCCTGTCGGCGGTGGAGACCGGCCTGATCCTGGGTCTGCCCCGCCTCTTGGAGGCGATCACCTGCCCGCTGATCGGCTACATCTCCGACAACCTGCGCCACACCTGGATCGGCCGGCGCATCGGCCGGCGCAAGATCTTCCTGATCCTGACCATCCCGCTGCTGCCCAGCTTCGCCCTGATCTTCGTCACCGGCCAGACCTTCGCCTACTACCTGACGACCTTCGTCTTCTTCGAATTCCTCTACACGATGTTCCTGATCCCGTGGGAAACCCTCGCGGCGGAAATGACCAAGAACTACAAGGAGAAGGCCCGGTTCGCCGGGGCCCGGATGCTGATCGCCCAGAGCTCGGCGATCCTCGCCTCCTACCTGCCGACCCTGATCATCAACCACTTCGGCGGCAAGGATTCGCCCAGCACCTTCCTGATCATGGCGGCGATCTTCGGCGGGCTGTTCAGCCTAGTCGTGCTGCTGGTCGTGCTGCTGACCTGGGAGCGGCCCTACACCGAGGCCGAAAAGCTGATCCAGCCCGAACCCATGGACTGGACGCGGGCGGCGATGATCCCGATCAACATGTTCCGCGACCTGTTCTCGACCCTGCGCATCAAGGCCTTTCGCCAGCACCTCAGCCTCTATCTGGGCGGCTACATCAGCCAAGACATCTTCAACACCGCCTTCCCGCTGTTCGTGGCCACGGTGATGATGGGCGCGACCCTGGTGATCTCGCAGCTGATGACCACCATGTACGTCGCCCAGTTGGTCTCGGTGATGATCGCCATCAACGTGGTCATCCGCACTGGGCCGACCACCGCCTATCGCATGGCCATCAGCCTCGTCGGCGCGGCCCTGCTGCTGTTCCTGGCCTTCTACCTGATCCGACCGGCGGGCTTCGCCGAGGGGCTGGCGGCGATGGGCGGCAACCTGTTCGGCGGCGGCGCCTCGCCCACGGTGCTCTTCTGGCTGTTCGTCCCGATCATCCTGGCGGGCCTGGGCCGCGGGACGCTGAACTTCGTGCCCTGGAGCGTCTACAACTACCTGCCCGACATCGACGAGGCGGTGACCGGCCAGCGCCGCGAAGGCATCTTCGCCGGGGTGATGACCTTCGTGCGCAAGATCGCCCAGTCAGGGGCGATCGTCGTCACCACTTCGCTGATCGGCCTGGGCGGCTATGTCTCGGCCGACAAGGCCCATCCCGGCGCGGTCATCGTCCAGACCCCCGAGGCGGTGCGCGCCGTGGTGCTGGTGATGGTCGGCGGACCGATCCTGGTCATGCTGTGGGGCCTGGTCGTCTCGTGGTCGTTCCGCCTCAACGCCCGCACCCACGCGGTGCTGATCCACGAGGTCGAGCGCTTGCGAGCCGGCGAGACGCAGGCCGAGAGCGCGGAGTCCAGGGCGATCGTCGAGAGCCTAACCGGCTGGCGCTTCGAGCGACTGTGGGGACGGGGTTAGCCCGCTCCGGGAATCGGCAGGCGCTCCATGATCTCCACCGAGTCCCCTGGGAAGATCGCGAAGTGCGGGTGGTTCTCGAACATCGCCGCCGCCGCCGCCTGCGACTCGGCCCGGACGACTACGTAGCCGGTCACCCGATTGCGGATATCGGTGACGCCGTCGGCCGCCGTCTTCTTGGTCTTGCCCAGCGGGCCGCCATGGTCGACGACCGCCGCGGCGTGATCGGCCATCCACTGGCCCCAGGCGGCCATGCCCCTGGCCTTGGTCTCGTCGCTGAGCGAGGCCGGGTCCACCGGCGTGTCGGATCCCATGTAGAGGGCCAGGAACGTCTTCATCGCCATTTCCTCCTCGGGTTGTTTCCAGGGTCGTTTCAGGACCCGTTCAAGCGCGGCGACCATAGCCCATTCGGCCCGACCTGACGTCTTTCAGGAAACGCTGGCGATCGCCGCCGCCCGCTCAGTTAAATACTCAGACAAAATACACCGAGGGGAGACGCGAATGGCGACGTCGAGACGGGGCGCCCGACTGGGTCGCGCTATCGGCTGGAAGTTTGGGTCGGCGGGAAGCGGGTCGAGGTGGCCAAAGCCCCCGCCCCGCTGGCCAACGGCGTCGACCGCACGGCCTGGACGCCGGTCATGGCCACGAAGCTGCGTGCGGTGTTCGATCTCGCCCCCGGTCGGGACATGCGGCTGATCGAGATGAAGGTGTTCTGAGGCCGTCAAATAGACAACCCGCCCCGGCGTCCACCGGGGCGGGCTGAGATCCCGATGCCGCCCTCCCCCTCTATACGAGGGAGGACGAGCGTAGAGGGTCGAACCCTAGTTCAGGTCCAGCACCACCACCGACTTGCTCGGCAGGGTCGCGGTCAGCACGTCGCCCTTGATCGAGGCGTTGGTGAAGGCCGCCGGCTTGACGGCGTTGGGCGCGTCGAAGGTGTTGTGGGCGGTCATGGTCGAGGCCGTCAGCACCCGGCCCTTGGCGGTCTTGCCGGTCACGCCCGTGAGCTTGACCGTTACGGTCGCCGACTTGTTCGGGTCCACATTGACCAGCGCCAGGTGCACCACGCCCGCCGTGTCCCGCGCCGCCGAGGCGCTGACCGCCGGCACGCTGGACTTGCCGGACGTATAGTTCGGGCTGTTGACCTCCAGCGGCAGCGAGGTCGCGCCCTGGAACGGCTTGTAGAGGTCGTAGACCCAGTAGGTCGGGGTCACGATCATCTTTTCCTTGTCGGTCAGGACCATGGCCTGCAGCACGTTGACCATCTGGGCGATGGCGGTCAGCCGCACCCGGTCGGCGTGCCGGTGGAAGATGTTCAGGGTCAGGCCGGCCACCACCGCGTCGCGCATGGTGTTCTGCTGGTAGAGGAAGCCCGGATTGGAGCCCGGCTCGCCGTCGTGCCAGATGCCCCATTCGTCGACATAGAGCCCGACCTTCTTCTCGGGGTCGTACTTGTCCATGATGGCGCTGTGCTTGGTGACCAGCTCGTCCATCTTCAGGGCCTGGACCATGGTGTCGGCCCACAGCTGCTCGTCGAACTGGGTGGCCGAGCCCTTCTTGCTCCAGTTGCCGGTGGGGATCGTGTAGTAGTGCAGGCTCAGCGCGTTCATGTTCTTGGCCGCGCCGGCCATCAGGGTCTCGGTCCAGGCGTAGTCGTCGGCGTTGGGGCCGCTGGCCACCTTCACCGTGCTGGTCCCGCCCGGCACGCGCACGAACTCGGCGAAGTTGCGGTAGAGGTCGGTGTAGTGGGCCGCCGTCATCTGGCCGCCGCAGCCCCAGTTCTCGTTGCCGACCCCGAAGAAGTCGAGCTTCCAAGGCTTATCGCGACCGTTGGCGCGGCGCATGTTGGCGATCGTCGACTTGGTCGGCGAGGTCATGTACTCGACCCACTCGGCCATTTCCTGCGGCGTGCCGGTGCCGACATTGCCGGCGACATAGGTCTTGGCGCCGATCAGCTCGGCGAAGTCCATGAATTCGTTGGTGCCAAAGCTGTTGGGCTCCTCGACGCCGCCCCAGAGCACGTTGATCTTGGTCGGGCGCTTGTCGCGCGGGCCGACGCCCTCGCGCCAGTGATAGTCGTCGGCGAAACAGCCGCCGGGCCAGCGGACGACCGGCACGTGGATCTGCTTCAGGGCCGCGACCACGTCGTTGCGATAGCCCTTGGTGTTGGGGATCTTGCTGTCCTCGCCGACCCAAACGCCCTCGTAGATGCCCCGGCCCAGATGCTCGGCGAACTGGCCGTAGATTTCCGGCTGGATCACCGCACCGGGCTGGTCGGCGCGCAGGGCGCCCGTGACGGCGGTCTGCGCGGCGGCGGCCCCGGCCGTCGCCAGGACGGCGGTGGCGAGTCCGGCGACGAGCGCGTGCTTCAGCGTGGTCAGTTTCACGATAGTCTCCCTAGGGTCGCCGTTCGTCGGCGTTGTCTTCGGTGGGTCTGGATCAGTGGTTGTCGCGGGGCAGGCCCTTGGTCTGGGCGATGCGCTGGTACTTGACCGCCGGCTCCAGCACCGCCCCGGTCTCCATCTGGCCGACGATGGCCCGCTGGATCTCCTGCCAGGGCGTCTGGCTTTCCGGATATTGGAAGCCGCCTGCCGCCTCGAGCGCCTTGCGCCGCGCGACGATCTCCTCGGGCGTGACCAGCACGTCGACGCGCGACTTGCGCAGGTCGACGCGGACCCGGTCGCCGGTCTTCAGCAGCGCCAGGCCGCCGCCCGCCGCGGCCTCCGGCGAGGCGTTGAGGATCGACGGCGAACCGGACGTGCCCGACTGGCGGCCGTCGCCGATGCACGGCAGCTGGTGGACGCCCTTCTTGATCAGGTAGTCGGGGGCCCGCATGTTCACGACCTCGGCCGCGCCGGGATAGCCGATCGGCCCGGCCCCGCGCATGAACAGCACGCTGCGCTCGGTGATGCCCACCGACGGGTCGTCGATCCGGTGGTGGTAGTCCTCGGGACCGTCGAAGACCACCGCGTCGCCCTCGAAGGCGTCGGGATCGTTGGGATCCGACAGGTAGCGGTCGCGGAACTCGGCGGTGATCACGCTGGTCTTCATGATCGCCGAATTGAACAGATTGCCGCGCATGACCACGAAACCGGCGCGCTCGACCAGCGGCTTGTCGAACGGACGGATCACCGCCTCGTCCTCGATGGCCGCGCCGCGGCAGGCCTCGCCCAGGGTCTTGCCCGACACGGTCAGGGCGTCCTCGCGGATCAGGCCTTGCCCCATCAGCTGGTTGACCACCGCCGGCACGCCGCCGGCGCGGTAATAGTCCTCGCCGAGGTATTCGCCGGCCGGCTGCAGGTTGACCAGCAGCGGCACTTCCTCGCCATAGGTCTGCCAGTCGTCGACGCTGAGCTCGACGCCCATGTGCCGGGCCAGGCCGTTCAGGTGGATCGGGGCGTTGGTCGAGCCGCCGATGGCCGAGTTGACGACGATGGCGTTCAGGAACGCGTCGCGGGTCAGGATGTCGGACGGCTTGATGTCCTG
>Ga0065165_1000905_pt1 | contig 38287 bp, 30 predicted proteins | sample AraplaMF_Cvi_mMF_FD_63813 | JGI IMG/M metagenome (GOLD analysis project Ga0065165, IMG submission 63813) | Arabidopsis root microbial communities from the University of North Carolina, USA - plate scrape MF_Cvi_mMF (version 2) (version 3) | ecosystem: Host-associated > Plants > Roots >... | reverse complement strand
AGCGCCAGCGACCGCCAGCTCACGCGCGTGCTGCGCGACACGCTGGCACTGATCGACGTCCAGCTGATCGACCATCTTGTGATTGGCGCGAACGAGACATTTTCTTTCGCCCGCGCGGGCTGGCCGTGAGCCGCCGCGCATAGCGGGACAACGGGAAAGCGCGTGGACACCGCCGTTGCGCGTCTGTCTTGCTCGTCGCAAATAAGGTTTGATATTTCGGCTCTTTTTCTGCTAGAATTTCGGTTTGCCTCTTTCCAACCCCTGTTCCGAAGCCTCAAGGCTTTTCCGGAAAGCAAGTGATTCAAGTCGGCTACGGCTCGGTCCTTATGTTTTCCCGGGAAACTTCACGGCGTTCCGAACTCAGAATTAGCGTATTAGGAGTGCTCTCATGGCACGCGTATGCCAAGTAACTGGGAAAGCGCCGATGAGCGGCAACAACGTTTCCCACGCGAACAACAAGACCAAGCGTCGTTTTCTCCCGAACCTGCAGAACCGCCGTTTCTGGGTCGAAAGCGAAAACCGTTGGGTGCGCCTGCGCGTCTCGAACGCCGGTCTGCGCCTGATCGACAAGAACGGTATCGACACTGTGCTCGCTGACCTGCGCGCACGTGGCGAAGCCTAAGGAGTAAATCATGGCCAAGGGCGCACGCGACAAGATCAAGCTGGAATCGACCGCTGGTACGGGTCACTTCTACACGACCACGAAGAACAAGCGCAACATGCCGGAAAAGATGGAGATCATGAAGTTCGATCCCGTCGTCCGCAAGCATGTGGCGTACAAGGAAACGAAGATCAAGTAATCGGTCTTCTTCCTGTCGACAAAAAGCCTCGCTTCATGCGAGGCTTTTTGTTTTCCGGCGCCTGGATTGACGCCGGCCCTGCTCGCAATCCTCTCTTCTTCCGGCGCGCGCAACAGACTACGCCGTTCGGTCAGCTTTTCCTCGACGGTTTCAACGCGTATGCTGTTCGGTTTCCCAAATCGAACGGCTTTGGCGGCGCTCGCCGCACCGGCCGCGCAATACGACGGAGAGAGGAGATGAATTTCGATGTAGCGATTGTCGGCAGCGGCCTGGCCGGTTTGAGTGTCGCGCTGAATCTCGCGCAGACGCGGCGCGTCGCTGTGATCGCCAAGCGTTCGCTGACCGAGGGCGCCAGCGACTGGGCGCAAGGCGGTATCGCCGCCGTGCTCGATTCGGCGGATAGCGTCGAGAATCACGTCGACGACACGTTGATCGCCGGCGGCGGCTTGTGCGACGAAGCGGCAACGCGCTTTATCGTCGAACATGGCCGCGAGGCGATCCAGTGGCTGATCGATCAGGGCGTGCCGTTCACGAAGGACGACGCCGCGGAGCTCGGCTTCCACCTGACGCGTGAAGGCGGGCACAGCCATCGGCGGATCATCCACGCGGCCGACGCCACGGGCCACGCCGTCGTTGCGACGCTGAGCGAGCGCGTGCGGCAGCATCCGAATATCACACTGCTCGAAGATCACTACGCGATCGATCTGATCACCTCTGACCGTCTCGGCCTGCCGGGACGCCGCTGTCATGGCCTGTACGCGCTCGATATCGCGAGCGGCCGCACCGTCACGATCGAGGCGCCGCATACGGTGCTCGCGACGGGCGGCGCAGGCAAGGTCTACCTCTACACGACGAACCCCGACACCGCGACGGGCGACGGCATTGCAATGGCATGGCGGGCCGGCTGCCGCGTGTCGAATATGGAGTTCATCCAGTTTCACCCGACATGTCTGTTTCACCCTTACGCCAAGTCCTTCCTGATCTCAGAGGCTGTGAGAGGAGAAGGCGGCATTCTTAAGCTGCCCGACGGCACGCGCTTTATGCCGGCTCACGACGAGCGCGCCGAACTGGCACCTCGCGATATCGTCGCGCGCGCGATCGACTTCGAGATCAAGAAGCGTGGCATCGACTGTGTGTATCTCGACATCAGCCATCAACCGCCGGAATTCCTGCGCGAACACTTCCCGACCATCCTTGCGCGCTGCCTCGAGTTCGGCATCGACATCACGAAAGAGCCGATTCCCGTCGTGCCCGCGGCGCACTACACGTGCGGCGGCGTCGTCACGGATCTCGCCGGACGCACCGATCTGACCGGGCTTTACGCAGTCGGCGAAACGTCGTGCACCGGCCTGCACGGCGCGAACCGGCTTGCGAGCAACTCGCTGCTGGAGTGTCTCGTGATCGGCCGCTCGGCCGCGCAAGCGATCGAAGAAGAAGGTTTCGGCGCGGCCGTGCATGCGCCGCTGCCCGACTGGGACGAGAGCCGCGTGTCCGATCCCGACGAAGAAGTGGTCGTCGCGCACAACTGGGACGAACTGCGTCGCCTGATGTGGAATTACGTCGGCATCGTGCGCACGGACAAGCGTCTCGCGCGCGCGAAACATCGGCTGGCGCTGTTGCGCGACGAAATCCACGAGTACTACGCGAACTTCAAGGTGAGCCGCGATCTGCTCGAACTTCGCAATCTGGTCGATGTGGCGTCGCTGATCGTCGAAGGCGCACGTTCACGGCGCGAAAGCCGCGGGCTGCACTACAGCCGCGACTGGCCGAACGCGCTGCCCAAGGCGCTGCCGACGGTGCTGTCGCCGGAGCGCGTGCCGAACCGAAACGTGTAGCCGTCGCGAGCCGCGCATGAAAAAGGCCATCGCCAGTCTCACTGGCGATGGCCTTTTGCTTGAGTCGTTTAACTGCTCGATTAGACGATACGCATCGAGAAATCCGTCGCCCGCACGTCCTTGGTCAACGACCCGACCGACACGCGATCGACGCCCGTCTCGGCAATCTGCCGGATCGTGTCGAAGTTCACACCACCGGACACTTCGAGCACCGCGCGCCCAGCCGCGATACGCACGGCGTCGCGCATCATGTCGAAGGAGAAGTTGTCGAGCAGAATCGACTGCGCGCCATGCGCGAGCGCGGATTCCAGTTGTTCGAGCGTTTCGACTTCGATCTGGATCGACACGCCTGCATTCAGCGCGAGCGCCGCCTGCATCGCCGCGCCGACGCCGCCCGCCGCCGCGATGTGATTTTCCTTGATCAGAATGCCGTCGTAGAGCGCGAGACGCTGATTCGCGCCGCCGCCCACACGCACCGCATACTTCTGCGCGAGACGCAGGCCGGGCAGCGTCTTGCGCGTGTCGAGCACGCGTGCACGGGTATGCGCGATCGCATCGGCGAACCTGCGCGTCGCGCTTGCTACGCCTGACAACATCTGCAGGAAGTTGAGACCGTTTCGTTCAGCCGTCAGCAGCGAGCGAGCTGGGCCGCGCAGCGTGCACACCACCGAATCCGCCGTCATGCTGTCGCCTTCGCGATAACGCCATTGCACGTCGATGCGTGGATCGACACGTCGCATCACTTCGTTGAACCACGGCACGCCGCACAGTACCGCCTTCTCGCGCACGATGATGCGCGCGTCGCGCATCTCGTCGGCGGGAACGAGCAGGCCCGTCAGGTCGCCACTGCCGACGTCTTCCGCAAGCGCATCGCCGACGTTGCGCGCGATCGCTGTAGCAAACGCTTCGCCGTATTGCGCTCCAATTTCCGCGAAGAGCGGCGACACCGCATCCTTCAACTCCAGTTGGTCATTCGCGCCCATCAAGCGGCTCCAACGTTAGAGAACAGCGCCGTATCGCGCGCGAGATCGCCGCTCGCCTGCACGCGCTTCTTGTGACGCGCGGCGAAATCGAGCATCCGGTCGATCGGCAGACGCGCACGCTCGCCCAATGACGGGTCGACGAAAATCTCGTTGTGGCCGCGCTCCAGCACATCCGCGAGATTGCGCAAGCCGTTCATCGCCATCCACGGACAATGCGCGCAGCTCTTGCACGTCGCGCTGTTGCCGGCCGTCGGCGCTTCGATGAAGGTCTTGCCGGGCGCCGCGAGTTGCATCTTGTGCAGGATGCCGAGGTCCGTCGCGACGATGAAGTGCGTCGCGTTGCTGTTCTTCGCCGCGTCGATCAGTTGCGTCGTCGAGCCGACCACATCTGCCTGCGCAACGACGCTTTCCGGCGACTCCGGATGCACGAGCACTTTTGCGTCCGGATATTCGGCGCGCAGCAGATCGAGTTCGACGCCTTTGAATTCGTCATGGACCAGACACGAGCCCTGCCACAGCAGCATGTCGGCGCCCGTCTTCTTCTGGATATAGCTGCCCAGATGACGGTCCGGCGCCCAGATGATCTTTTCGCCGCGAGCGTGAAGATCAGCGACGATTTCCAGTCCAATCGACGACGTCACCATCCAGTCGGCTCGCGCCTTCACCGCGGCACTCGTATTCGCGTAGACGACGACGGTGCGGTCTGGATGCGCATCGCAGAAAGCGGAAAATTCATCGACAGGACAGCCGAGATCGAGCGAACAGGTCGCGTCCAGATCGGGCATCAGAATACGCTTGTTCGGACTGAGAATCTTCGCGGTTTCGCCCATGAATCGCACGCCGGCAACGACCAGCGTCTGCGCGTCGTGATCGCGTCCGAAGCGCGCCATTTCAAGCGAATCGGCCACGCAGCCGCCCGTTTCGTCCGCCAGTTCCTGCAGTTCTGGATCGACGTAGTAGTGCGCGACGAGCACCGCCTTTTCACGCTTGAGCAAGCTGCGAATACGCTCCTTCAGCGCGAGCCGTTCCTGCGTCGACGGTGCGTCGGGCACCTTCGCCCAAGCCTGTCCCACACCGCAGACTGCGCCTTGCGGACGGTCGTACTCGACGCTCCTGATCGCCTGATTCATGATCTCCTCTGCCCTGCTGATTCTGCCGCCGACTGCCATTTCGGCGGCCCAAAAAGAAAAACCCCGCCAACGCGGGGTTTTGTGACGTAACGAAAGTTTAATAGATTTCGTCGCGTATCAGGCGTAGCGCCGCAGGCGCATCGCAAATTCCTGCAGGGCCTTGATGCCGCTTTGTTCAGCGCGGTGACACCAATCTTGCAATTGCACCAGCAGTTGTTCGCGCGATGCGTTGGAACGCTCCCACATGGCCGCGAGTTCGTTGCGCAGTTCGATATACGTACGCAATTTCTGGCTATTCGCGAAAATCTGCGGCAACTGGCGACGCTGCGGCTCGTCCAGACCTGCCTCTTCCTTATGGAACCAGCCACGCGCGCCGCGCATAACTTGATACTTTTCGCGCGCGCCCACTTCCTTCAGATGCGCCAGTTCCTGACGGTAAGCGCGCTTGATCGCCTTCGCGTAAGTCGCCATCACTTCATAGCGGTTCGCGAGCACAGCTTGCAGGGTGTCCTGATCCAGCACGAGCTTGCCCGTGGTCAGACGCGGCGTCGGCGCGATCTTCTTCACCTTCGCAAGACGGAACGCCGACATGATGCGGATGTACATCCAGCCGATATCGAACTCATACCACTTGTTCGACAGCTTCGCGGACGTCGCGTACGTGTGGTGATTGTTGTGCAGCTCTTCGCCGCCGATGATGATGCCCCACGGGATCAGGTTCGTGCTCGCATCCGCAGAGTTGAAGTTGCGATAACCCCAGAAGTGTCCGAGACCGTTGACGACACCCGCCGCCCAGAACGGAATCCAGATCATCTGCACGGCCCACACGCTCAGACCGACGATGCCGAACAGCGCGACGTCGACGACCATCATGATGCTCACGCCGAGGATCGGGTACTTCGTGTAGACGCTGCGCTCGATCCAGTCATTCGGCGTGCCGTGGCTGAACTTGCGCATCGTTTCTTCGTTCTTCGCTTCGGTGCGATACAGCTCCGCACCTTCGAGCAGCACCTTCCAGATGCCGCGCGTCTGCGGGCTGTGCGGATCTTCTTCCGTTTCGCACTTGGCGTGGTGCTTGCGGTGAATCGCAGCCCATTGACCCGTGAGCATGCCCGTGGTCATCCACAGCCAGAACCGGAAGAAGTGGCTGGCGACAGGATGCAGATCCAGCGCGCGGTGCGCCTGGCAACGGTGCAGATAGACAGTGACGCCGATGATCGTCACGTGCGTGACGGCGAGCGTCCACAACACGATTTGCCACCACGAGAAACGCAATGCACCGTGGGCAAGAAAATCAAGCAAGGAATTCAACAAGGCCATTTACCTAGGAACGGAGGACATTCGCAGAAGGATACAACGGCGGATGTCAAGAAAGTGAAAGCAACCAGTTATTTGAGACGATATTCTACGCGAACGGTTCCAAGTATCTGTAACAAATAAGGAATTTGTTGTGCCGCATCAACCTGTTGCTGTCGAAAAAGGGGCAAAACGGATGACAATGCCCCCTGCAACGGCCCGTTTCAGGCGGCACTGCCGGATTCGGTCGCCGCACGTCCGGTCATCGTTACCGCCTGCGACATGATGTCGCTGGCGCCGGCGACGATGCGCACTTCGCGTTGCGCATACGGAATCGCGATGCCGTGCTCCGAAAATAGCCGCCAGATATTGCGATTCACGTTCGAGCGCACGCCGGATGTGCCCGTCGCCGCGTCCTGAATCCAGTAGCCGAGTTCGAGATTGATGCCGTCCGGCCCGAAGCCCGCCAGATAAGGCGTCGGCGCCGGATCCTGCAGGACCCGGTCGACTCCCTGAGTGGCCTCGACGAGCAGCGCCATCGCCTTTTCGACATCCGTTGAATACGAAATCTGCAGCGTCGCCTTCGCGTTGCCGCGCGTCAGGTATGACGATTGGTTTTGCACGACGTCGGTGATCAGCTTTTCGTTCGGCACCAGCGTTTCGATCCCGTCGAGCCCGCGCACCACCGTATAGCGCGTGCGGATCTGCGTGACCATGCCTTGCAGCCCGCTCACGTTGATGGTGTCGCCGATGCGCAGCGACCGGTCGATCAGGATGATGAATCCCGACACGTAATTGCTCGCGATCTTCTGCAAGCCGAAACCGAGGCCCACGCCGAGCGCGCCGCCGAATACGCCGAGCACCGTGATGTCGATGCCGACCAGCGACAGGCTGATCAGGACCGCCCCAAGTATCAGCAACGCGCGGCCGACGCGCGACAGCACCACTTTCAGGTTCGCGTCGAGCGCGCCCGAGCGCATCAACCGGTCTTCGAGCGCCGCGCCGAGCCACATCGCGACGATCATCGTCACGCAGACCCACAGCAGCCCAGACAGCAGCGACAACAGCGTCACATGCGTGTTGGCAATCCTGAACTGCACGCTCGCCATCCACTTGAGCACGTCGTTCTGGATGCCCATCACGGTCAGCACCATGCCGACCCAGACGATCAGCGACACGACCTTTTCGACCAGCGACAACCAGGTGTGCGCGTTGCCGTCGCGCCCGAACACGCGCCGCGCGAGATAGAACACGATGTAGATCAACCCGATGCCGAACAGCGGCACCAGCGCCAGATCGAGCAGCGACGTGTGGATAAACTGCCCGGCGATCGCCCGCGCGATCCACACGAGCACGCCGCCCAGCAGCGGAAAGAGCGCGCGGTTGAGCGCCTCGGCGCCGAACCGCAGCGCGCCGTAGCGGGTTTCGCGCTGCGCATCGAGCGCGCGGCGCGCGAGTCGGGCAAGCAGATACGCGAGCGCGAGCGTGCCGAGCAGCACGCCGACCTGCCACAAAATGACCGGCTGGCCGAAGTCGCGCACGACGTCGCCCAGCATGTGGAAGAAGAGATGGTTTTGCATGATGTTTCCAGCGGCTGGCGTTTCCAGCGGCCGGCGCGGCGCTTACGACGCGCGCGCCGGCCAGACCGAATCAAGCCCGGCCATTCGCGTGGCGGCCCTTAGCCGCGGCGCTCCAGCACGGCCGCGAAGAAGCCATCCGTCGCATGACGATGCGGCCAGAGCGACAGGTAGTCGCCCATTTCCAGTTCGATGCGCTGCTCGGCGAGCACGTCGCGCGCGGGCACGAGCGCGAAATCCGGGTGATCGGCGAGAAACTGCTGCACGACGCCTTCATTCTCCGCATCGAGGATACTGCACGTCGCGTAGACGAGACGGCCGCCCTTCTTCACCAGACGCGCAGCGCTCGTCAGGATGGACAACTGCTTCGGCGTCAGTTCGGCGATCGATTCCGGCGACTGGCGCCATTTCAGGTCGGGATTGCGCCGCAATGTGCCAAGGCCGCTGCACGGCGCATCGACCAGCACGCGGTCGATCTTGCCCGCGAGCCGCTTGATCTTCGCGTCGTGTTCGCTATCGATCAGCACCGGATTCACGTTCGACAGCCCGCTGCGCGCAAGGCGCGGCTTCAGCTTCGCGAGACGGCGGTCAGAGATGTCGAATGCATAGAGACGGCCCGTCGAGCGCATCATCGCGCCGAGCGCCAGCGTCTTGCCGCCCGCGCCCGCGCAGAAATCGACGATCATCTCGCCGCGCTTGGGCGCAACCAGCGAGCACAGCAGCTGGCTGCCCTCGTCCTGCACTTCGAGCCAGCCGTCCTGGAACGCGTCGAGCTTGGTGAGCGGCGGCTTGCCGACCACTCGAATGCCGAACGGCGCGAACGGCGTCGCGCCCGCCTCGATGCCCGCCTTCGACAGCGCGGACAGCACTTCGTCGCGGCTCGCCTTGATCGGGTTTGCGCGCAGATCGAGCGGGGCCGGGTAGTTCAACGAGGCGGCCAGGTGCGCGAGTTCTTCGGCTTCGAAGCGCTTGCTGAGCGCCTGGTAGATCCAGTCGGGCAGATTCAGACGGGTGCGCAACGGCAAGCTCTGCGGATCGATCTTCGCTACGTGCTCGAGCCACGCGTTCTCTGCGTCCGACATGAACGGCTTCAACGCCGTGCGGCCCGCCGTCTGCATCAGGCCGAGCAGCGTGAGGCGTCGGGCAGGACTGCCCGTGCCGCCTTCCGCCAGATGCGCGAACTCCATCCGGCGACGCAGCACCGCGAATACCGCTTCCGCGATCACGCCGCGCTCGCCGTGCCCGAGCTTCGGATGCGCGCGGAAAAAACGGCTGGTCGCGGCATCGGCGGGGCCGGTGAACTTGAGAACCTCGGCGAGCAGCGTCTCGGTTTGTCCAATCAGAAATCCATGCAGTTTCATTCGCCCTCCCTGGCGGTGTTCTGGCTTGTTGTGTCAAGGAAGAGCCATTGAGGCTCAGGTGGCGTCACGGTGACGCGCAGGCCGTCGACGGCAATACGCCCTTCGACGAACCAGCGCACTGCGCGCGGATAAATAACATGTTCGGTGTCGAGCACGCGCGCAGCGAGCGTCGCGGCATCGTCGCCGGCCAGCACGGGTACGGCCGACTGCAGCACGATCGGCCCGTGGTCGAGCGTCGGCGTGACGAAATGCACCGACGCGCCGTGCAGCCGCACGCCGGCGTCGAGCGCCTGCTGGTGCGTCTTGAGGCCCGGAAAGCTGGGCAGCAGCGACGGGTGCACGTTGATCATGCGCCCGGCATAACGGTTGACGAACGCGTCGGTCAGCACACGCATGAATCCGGCGAGCACGACGAGATCGGGCGCGAAACCGTCGATTTCGCGCGCAAGCGCGCCGTCGAAGCTTTCGCGGTCGGGAAACTCCCTGTGGTCGACAACAGCTGTGGCAATGCCTTGCGACGCCGCGAATGCAAGCCCCGCGGCATCAGGACGGTTGGCAATCACGGCGGCGATACGCGCCGGCCAGCCTTCGTTCGCGCACGCGCTGACGATGGCTTCCATGTTGCTGCCCCGTCCGGAAATCAGAATGACGAGATTTTTCATTTGCGGATTTTATCATTCGGCCAGGCCCCGATCCGCGCGCCGGCGCCGTGTGGCGTCCTGTGCGTTTATAATCGATTGTTTTGCGGCATCCGGCCCGCTCAAATCCTTCGCCTCTATCGTGAGAGTCTTCCGCGGTCTTCCCAATGCCGAGAGCCGTGCGCCCTGCGCACTGACCATCGGCAACTTCGACGGTGTCCACCGCGGGCATCAGGCGTTGCTTGCCCGCGTCCGCGCGGCCGCTGACGCGCGCGGCCTGCCCGTCTGCGTGATGACCTTCGAGCCGCATCCGCGCGAGTTCTTCAATCCCGCCAGCGCGCCGCCGCGCATCGCGATGCTGCGCGACAAGCTCGAAGCGCTGCGCATGAACGGCGTCGACCGCGTGGTCGTCGAGCATTTCAACCATACGTTCGCCAGCCAGTCGCCGGATACGTTCGTCGAGCGGATCATCGTCAACGGCCTGCATGCGCGCTGGGTGATGATCGGCGACGACTTCCGCTACGGCACGAAGCGCGCGGGTGATTTCAATTCGCTGAAGGCGGCGGGCGAGCAATACGGCTTCGAAGTCGAACAGATGGCGACCGTCGCCGATCCGTCCGGCGCGCGCATTTCGAGTTCCGGCGTGCGCACCTCGCTGATCGCGGGCGACCTAGACGCGGCGCGGGCCGCGCTCGGTCGCGACTATCTGATCAGCGGCCACGTCGTGCACGGTCTGAAGCTCGGCCGCGACCTCGGTTTTCCCACGCTGAACCTGCCGATTGCGCACAAGCGTCCGGCGCTGTCGGGTATTTTCATCGTGCGCGTGCATGGCATCGCCGACCAGCCGCTGCCGGGCGTCGCAAGCCTCGGCTTGCGCCCCACGGTCGACGACTCCGGCCGCGTGTTGCTCGAAGTGCATCTGCTCGACTGGCATGGCGACGCGTACGGCAAGCTCGTGCGCGTCGAGTTTCTGAAGAAGCTGCGCGACGAAGAAAAATTCGTCGACCTCGAAACGCTGACGGCCGCGATCGCGCGCGACGTCACGAACGCCCGCGCATGGTTCGAGGCAATCGGCGACGCGCCGGGCAGCCGTTCCACTGGTTTCGCCACGTCGGCCACCGATCGAATTAGATGACCGTCGCGGTACGTGCGGAGCGCTTGCGCGAAGCACGTGCCGTCCGCCGCGCATCGACGGGCGCCGCACGCAGCATGTGCAACGGCCCGCGTCGGGCGCGACGCGGGGCGCCGCATGGCGCCAATCTGGTCTTCGCGCATGCCGCGCCCTAACACCGTATTCACCGCTACCTCACCATGAGCAACAAGAAAGCCGATTCGAAACCGCAGGCCCGATATCCCGTCAACCTGCTCGACACGCCCTTCCCGATGCGCGGCGACCTGCCCAAGCGCGAGCCGCAATGGGTGAAGGACTGGCAGGAACGTAAGATCTACGAGAAGATCCGCGCCGCCTCGAAGGGCCGCAAGAAGTTCATCCTGCACGACGGCCCGCCGTATGCGAACGGCGACATCCACCTCGGTCACGCGGTGAACAAGATCCTCAAGGACATGATCGTCAAGGCGCGCAACATGGCCGGCTTCGACGCCGTCTATGTGCCGGGCTGGGACTGTCACGGCATGCCGATCGAAATCCAGATCGAAAAGCAGTTCGGCAAGTCGCTGCCCGCCGCCGAGGTGATGCAGAAGGCGCGCGCCTACGCGACCGAGCAGATCGAGAAGCAGAAAGCCGGCTTCCGCCGTCTGGGCGTGCTCGGCGACTGGGACAACCCGTACAAGACGATGAACTTCGCGAACGAGGCGGGCGAAATCCGCGCACTCGCGAAGATCATGGAAAAGGGCTACGTGTTCCGCGGCCTGAAGCCGGTGAACTGGTGCTTCGACTGCGGCTCGGCGCTGGCGGAAGCGGAAGTCGAGTACAAGGACAAGACCGATCCGACCATCGATGTGCTCTTCACGTTCGCCGAGCCCGAAAAGACCGCGCAGGCGTTCGGCCTTGCGTCGCTGCCGCGCAACGAAGGCGGCATCGTGATCTGGACGACCACGCCGTGGACGATCCCCGCGAACCAGGCGCTCAACGTGCATCCCGAGATCACGTACGCGCTCGTCGATACGCCGCGCGGCCTGCTGATCCTCGCCGAGGAGCGCGTCGAAGACTGCCTTAAGTCGTATGGTGTCGAAGGCAAGGTCATCGCGACGACGCCGGGCGCGAAGCTCGCTAACGTGCGCTTCACGCACCCGCTCGCGTCCGCGCATCCGTCGTACAAGCGCACCTCGCCCGTCTATCTCGGCGACTACGTGACGACGGAAACGGGCACGGGCATCGTGCACTCGTCGCCTGCGTATGGCGTCGAAGACTTCGTCTCGTGCAAGGCGCACGGCATGGCCGACTCGGACATCATCAGCCCGGTGATGGGCGATGGCCGCTATATCGAATCGCTCGCGCTGTTCGGCGGCCTGTCGATCTGGGACGCGAACCCGAAGATCGTCGAAGCGCTTGATGAAGCGGACACGCTGCTGCGCACGGAAAAGTACCTGCACAGCTACATGCACTGCTGGCGCCACAAGACGCCGATCATCTATCGCGCCACGTCGCAGTGGTTCGCCGGCATGGACATCAAGCCGAACGACACCGACAAGACGCTGCGCGAGACGGCGCTCGAAGGCATCGAAGCGACGGCGTTCTACCCGTCGTGGGGCAAGCAGCGCCTGTTCTCGATGATCGCGAACCGTCCCGACTGGACGCTGTCGCGTCAGCGTCAATGGGGCGTGCCGATGGCGTTTTTCGTGCACAAGGAAACGGGCGAACTGCATCCGCGCACGCTGGAACTGCTCGAAGAAGTCGCGAAGCGCGTCGAAGTGTCGGGCATCGAAGCCTGGCAGACGCTCGATCCGCGCGAGCTGATCGGTGACGACGCGAACATGTACGAAAAGAACCGCGACACGCTCGACGTGTGGTTCGACTCCGGCACGACGCACTGGCACGTGCTGCGCGGCTCGCATAAGGACGAACTGCAGTTCCCGGCGGATCTGTATCTGGAAGGCTCGGACCAGCATCGCGGCTGGTTCCATTCGTCGCTACTGACGGCCTCGATGCTCGACGGCCGCCCGCCGTACAACGCGCTGCTCACGCACGGCTTCACCGTCGACGGCGAAGGCCGCAAGATGTCGAAGTCGCTCGGCAACGGTATCGATCCGCATGAAGTCGCGAACCGTCTGGGCGCGGAAATCATCCGTCTGTGGATCGCCTCGACCGACTATTCAGGCGAACTCGCGATCTCCGAAGAAATCCTGAAGCGCGTGACGGAAAGCTATCGACGCATCCGCAACACGCTGCGCTTCCTGCTCGCGAACCTGTCGGATTTCGACTTCGAGAAGAACGCGCGCCCCGTCAGCGAGTGGCTGGAAATCGACCGTTATGCGGTCGCGCTCACGGCCAACCTGCAAGCGGACATCCTGTCGAACTACGACAAGTACGAGTTCCACCCGGTCGTCGCGAAGCTGCAGACGTTCTGCTCGGAAGACCTCGGCGGCTTCTACCTCGACGTGCTGAAGGACCGCCTGTACACGACGGCGCCCGATTCGAACGCACGCCGCTCGGCACAGACTGCGCTGTATCACATCGCGCACGGCCTGCTGCGCCTGATGGCGCCGTTCATGTCGTTCACGGCCGAAGAAGCGTGGAAGGTGTTCCAGCCGAACAGCGAGACCATCTTCACGGAGACGTATCACGCCTATCCGGAAGTGCCGGATGCAGCGATGCTGCTCGACAAGTGGACGCTGCTGCGCGCGGTGCGCAGCGACGTGACGAAGGCGCTGGAAGAAGCCCGCGTCGCGAACCAGATCGGTTCGTCGCTGCAGGCGGAAGTCGAAATCCGCGCGAGCGGTGCGCGTCATGAAGCGCTCGCGAGCCTCGGTGCAGACCTCAAGTTCGTGCTGATCACCTCGGGTGCGACGGTCCTCAAGGTCGATAACGTCGAAGAGGAAGGCGTGGACGTGATCACCTCGAAGTACCTGAAGTGCGAACGCTGCTGGCACTATCGCAAGGAAGTCGGTGAAAACGCCGAGCATCCCACGCTCTGCGGCCGCTGCATCAGCAATCTGTTCGGCAACGGCGAAACGAGGAGCGCGGCATAATGTCCAGAACGCTGTCGAAACCGGCGGGCGGATCGCTCGCGCCGTGGCTGGGCGTCGCGGTGATCGTGATCCTGTTCGACCAGTTGACGAAGATCGCGGTGGCGAAGGTGTTCGCGTACGGCTCGTCGCATGCCGTCACGCCGTTCTTCAACCTCGTGCTCGTCTACAACCGCGGCGCAGCCTTCAGCTTCCTCGCGATGGCAGGCGGCTGGCAGCGCTGGGCATTCACGGCGCTGGGCGTCGGCGCGGCGCTTTTGATCTGTTATCTGCTCAAGCGGCACGGCAATCAAAAGCTGTTCTGCGCTGCGCTCGCGCTGATCATGGGCGGCGCGATCGGCAACGTGATCGACCGGCTCGTGTACGGACACGTGATCGACTTCCTCGATTTCCATGTCGGCACGTGGCACTGGCCGGCGTTCAACCTCGCGGACAGCGCGATCACGATCGGCGCGGCGCTGCTGGTGTTCGACGAACTGCGGCGCGTGCGCGGCGCGCGCTGACATAACAACGGGCGGTGAGCGGCGCAGTCAGGGCCGCCTGCACCGCTCACGCAGTCTTGCAGTACGAAGCCGGCGCGCTTCACCGATGCGCCGGCCATCACGTCTTGTCGGAGGCATCAGTTGGCCACAGAACTCGCCGGAAAACACATCGTCCTCGGCATGACAGGCGGGATCGCCTGCTACAAGATCGCTGAACTCACCCGTCTGCTGGTCAAGGCGGGCGCGACCGTCCAGATTGCGATGACGGAAGCAGCGACGCAGTTCATCACACCCGTCACGATGCAAGCGCTCTCCGGCCGCCCGGTCTACACGAGCCAGTGGGACGCGCGCATTCCGAACAACATGCCGCACATCGATCTGTCGCGCGAAGCCGACGCGATCGTGATCGCCCCCGCCTCCACCGATTTCCTCGCCAAACTCGCGCACGGCCTGTGCGACGACCTGCTGTCCACGCTGTGCATCGCACGCGACTGTCCGCTGCTCGTCGTTCCCGCGATGAACCGCCAGATGTGGATGAACCCCGCGACGCAGCGCAACGTCGCGCAGTTGCGCGCGGACGGCATCGAACTGCTCGGCCCGGACTCGGGCGCGCAGGCGTGCGGCGAAGTCGGCGACGGGCGCATGCTCGAACCGGAAGCCGTCTATGAGGCGATCGCATCGTTCTTCACGCCGAAGGTGCTGGCTGGCCGCCGCGTGCTGCTGACGGCGGGCCCGACCTTCGAGCCGCTCGATCCCGTACGCGGCATCACGAACCGTTCGAGCGGCAAGATGGGCTTCGCGCTCGCGCGCGCGGCGCAGCAAGCCGGCGCGGATGTGCACCTCGTCGCAGGTCCTGTCGGTCTGGACACGCCGTGGGGCGTCTATCGCGAGGACGTGCAGACAGCGCAGCAGATGCACGACGCCGTGATGCGCGCAGTACCCGATTACGACATCTTCATCGGCGTCGCGGCCGTCGCGGATTGGCGCGTCGACCACGTCGCGGAGCACAAGATCAAGAAGACCGCCGATCACGCGATTCCATCCTTCGCGTTCGTCGAGAATCCGGACATTCTGGCTTCCGTTGCGAAGCTGCCGCATCCGCCGTTCTGCGTCGGCTTCGCAGCGGAAAGCGGCGATCTCGACGTGCACGGCGAAGAGAAGCGCAAACGCAAGAACGTGCCGCTTTTAGTCGGCAACCTCGGTCCGCAAACCTTCGGGCTCGACGACAACGAAGTCGTGCTGTTCGAAGCCGCCGGATCGACCAAGCTGCCACGCGCGGACAAGCAGACGCTCGCGCGCGCGCTGATCGCGGAAATCGCAAAGCGCCTGCCGGATGCGAGCGTGATCGGTTGAGTGTGACGCGCTGCTTTGGGCGCGCTTTGTCATACTGAATCGCCACGCTCGAATGCAATCTTTCAGCTAACGCCATGGTGCTGTCATGACCCTGCTCTCCGTCCTCGACCAGACGCCCGTGATCGACGGGCATAAGGTGGCCGATGCGATCGCCGCGACGGTCGAACTCGCGCAACTCGCCGACGACCTCGGCTACACGCGCTACTGGTGCGCCGAACACCACGGGCTGTACGGCGTGTCGAACCCCTGCCCGGAAGTGATGCTCGCTCGCCTCGGCAGCGTGACCAAGCGCATTCGCATCGGCTCGGGCGGCATCATGCTGCCGTACTACAGTCCGTTCAAGGTCGCCGAGCAATTCCTGATGCTCGAGGCGCTGTTTCCGAATCGCGTCGATCTGGGCGTCGGCCGCGCGCCGGGCGGCGACATGCGCACCGCGCAGGCGGTCGCAGCGGGCGACTACAATCGCGGCGAACTGTTTCCGCAGCAGGTCACCGATCTCGTCGCGCTGATGAGCGGCACGCTGCCGTCCGACCATCTCGCGCACGGCGTGCTGCTGCAGCCACAAGTGGAAACGCGCCCGCAGTTGTGGGTGCTCGGCTCCAGCGATTTCGGCGGCATGCTGGCCGCGCAACTGGGCATCCGCTTTTCGTTCGCGCATTTCATCAATGCGCATTTCGGGCATGCGGTCGCGCAGGCGTATCGCGAGCGCTTCAGGGCCGGCCACGAGCAGAAGCCGTATCTCGCAGCCGCCGTGTTCGTGATCTGCGCGGACACGGAGCAGGAAGCCGCAGACCTCGAAAAAGCCGTCGACCTGCGCCGCGTGCAAATGGCCTATGGATTGAACGAGCTAGTGCCTTCTATCGCGCAAGGGCTCGCGCAGGAATACGGCGAGCGCGAGCGGCTGATTATCGACCGGGAAAAGCCGCGCAGTATCATCGGCACGCCGGAGTCCGTCACGGAACGGCTGCACGCATTGCAGGAACAGTTCGACGCCGACGAACTGATCGTGCTGTCGGTCACGGGCAGCTATCGCGCGCGACTGCGCTCGTATGAACTGCTTGCCGACGCATTTGATCTCGGCAAGTCATGAATCGATCACGGCGGTCCGTTGCCATGACGCGCGCCGCCACTTCTTCAACCTCTCTCCGAACTGCATGAAACTCGACCTGAAGATTCTCGACCCGCGCATGCGCGAACAACTTCCCGCTTACGCTACGCCGGGCAGCGCGGGCCTCGACCTGCGCGCGTGCCTCGATGCGCCGCTGACGCTCGAACCCGGCCAAACGGCGCTCGTGCCGACCGGCCTCGCAATCCATGTCGCCGATCCCGGCTATGCAGCGCTGATCCTGCCGCGCTCGGGCCTGGGCCACAAGCACGGCATCGTGCTCGGCAACCTGGTCGGCCTGATCGACTCGGACTACCAGGGCCAGTTGATGATCTCGACGTGGAACCGCGGCACGACCACGTTCACGCTGAATCCGATGGAACGCCTCGCCCAACTGGTGATCGTGCCCGTCGTGCAAGCGACGTTCAATATCGTCGACGAGTTCGAGACCAGCGATCGTGGTGAGGGCGGCTTCGGCAGCACCGGCAAACACTGAGGCCTTACTCAGTTTCCGTTGCGCGAGCATCAAAACAAAAACGGCGTGGGGTTTGAAACCCACGCCGTTCGTTTTTGCTTCGAGAGATTCGACGCTTAGTCGACTTCCACTGCTTCCGGATTCGGATTGCGCGGCGGCGTCGAGTTCTCGTCGAACGTCAGCTGGACCTTGTCGTCTGCATCGACGTCGACCGTCACGCGGCCCCCGCTCATCAGCTTGCCGAACAGCAGTTCGTCGGCCAGCGCGCGGCGGATCGTGTCCTGGATCAGACGCTGCATCGGACGCGCGCCCATCAGCGGATCGAAACCGTGCTTCGCGAGATGCTTGCGCAGCGCGTCGGTGAAGAGCGCGTCGACCTTCTTCTCGTGCAGCTGATCTTCCAGTTGCATCAGGAACTTGTCGACAACGCGCATGATGATTTCTTCATCGAGCGAGCGGAAGCTGATCGTCGCATCCAGACGGTTGCGGAACTCCGGCGTGAACATGCGCTTGATGTCGGCCATTTCGTCGCCCGACTCGCGGCGCGTCGTAAAGCCGATCACCGACTTGCCCATCGCTTCGGCACCCGCATTCGTCGTCATGATGATGATGACGTTGCGGAAGTCCGCCTTGCGGCCGTTGTTATCCGTCAGCGTGCCGTGATCCATCACCTGCAGCAGCACGTTGTAGATATCCGGATGCGCCTTCTCGATTTCGTCGAGCAGCAGCACGCAGTGCGGCTTCTTCGTCACGGCTTCCGTCAGCAGACCGCCCTGATCGAAACCGACGTATCCCGGCGGCGCGCCGATCAACCGGCTGACCGCGTGACGCTCCATGTATTCCGACATGTCGAAGCGGATCAGCTCGATACCCAGCGTGAACGCCAGTTGCCGAGCGACTTCCGTCTTGCCGACGCCCGTGGGGCCGGAGAACAGGAACGCGCCGATCGGCTTGTCCGTCTTGCCGAGGCCCGCGCGCGCCATCTTGATCGAAGCCGACAGCGCATCGATAGCGGGATCCTGACCGAACACGACGGCCTTCAGATCGCGGTCGAGCGTCTGCAATTTGCTGCGGTCGTCCTGCGACACGCTTTGCGCCGGCACGCGGGCGATCTTCGAGATGATTTCCTCGATCTCGCTCTTGCCGATCGTCTTCTTCTGCTTCGACTTCGGCAGGATGCGTTGCGCCGCGCCCGCTTCGTCGATCACGTCGATGGCCTTGTCGGGCAAATGACGATCCGTGATGAAGCGCGCCGAAAGCTCAGCCGCCGCCGACAGCGCACCCGACGAGTACTTCACACCATGGTGCTCTTCGAAGCGCGACTTCAGGCCGCGCAGGATCGCCACCGTCTGCTCGACGGTCGGCTCGGTCACGTCGATCTTCTGGAAACGACGCGACAACGCTGCGTCCTTTTCGAAGATGCCGCGGAATTCCGTGAACGTCGTCGCGCCGATGCATTTGAGCGTGCCTGACGACAGCGCCGGCTTCAGCAGGTTCGATGCGTCCAGCGTGCCGCCCGATGCGGCGCCCGCGCCGATCAGCGTATGAATTTCGTCGATGAACAGGATCGCGTTCGGACGTTCCTTCAGTTCCTTCAGGACCGTCTTCAGGCGCTGCTCGAAATCGCCGCGATACTTGGTGCCGGCGAGCAATGCGCCCATGTCGAGCGAATAGACCTGCGCATCCACCAGAATGTCGGGCACCTCGCCGCGCGTAATGCGCCATGCGAGCCCCTCGGCGATCGCCGTCTTCCCGACGCCGGCCTCACCGACCAGTAGCGGATTGTTCTTGCGGCGACGGCACAGCACCTGAACGACGCGCTCGACTTCCGGCTCGCGCCCGATCAGCGGATCGATGCGGCCGTCTTTCGCCATCTGGTTCAGGTTCTGCGTGAACTGCGCAAGCGGTGTTTCCTTTTGCGCAGCGGCTTCGTCCGATTCCGCATTTGCGTCGGTCGACTTCGCAGCTTCGGAGCTGTTGGTCTTCGCGATGCCATGCGAAATGAAATTGACGACGTCCAGACGCGTCACGCCCTGCTGTTGCAGGTAATACACCGCGTGGGAGTCCTTCTCGCCGAAGATCGCCACGAGCACGTTCGCGCCCGTCACTTCCTTCTTGCCGTTCGAGGTGGACTGGACGTGCATGATCGCGCGCTGGATCACACGCTGGAAACCCAGCGTGGGCTGCGTATCGACGTCGTCGGTGCCCGGAACGGTCGGCGTATTGTCGTGAATGAAGTTGCGCAGGTTCTGACGCAGGTCTTCGATGTTGGCTGCGCATGCGCGTAGCACTTCGGCCGCCGTCGGATTGTCCAACAGCGCCAGCAAAAGATGTTCGACCGTAATGAACTCATGCCGCGCCTGGCGCGCTTCCATGAACGCCATGTGCAGGCTGACTTCCAGTTCCTGGGCAATCATGCTTCCTCCATCACGCACTGCAGCGGATGCCCTGCCTGCCGCGCGTGGGTAACGACTTGCTCGACTTTGGTCGACGCGATGTCCCGCGTGTAGACCCCACAAACTCCCCTGCCTTCGCGATGGACCTTCAACATGATCTGCGTTGCGGTCTCACGATCTTTATTGAAATATTCCTGCACGACCATCACGACGAATTCCATCGGCGTGAAATCGTCATTCAACAACACCACCTTGAACATGGCAGGCGGTTTCAGCTTTTGATCCTGCCGCTCGAGTACGGTGTTGTCCTGCTTGTCCGGGATAATCGCCATACACCCATTCTAAACAACTCGGACAGGCCCGCAATCCTGTCAAAACCCGACCGGCTGGCCGGACATCTGTTCCCTCCGGCCCTGTGGAGCGGCCTCTCGCGGGTGCGCCCTGCGCCGGGCCGCATGCGGTAGCGGCCCTCCGGTATATCCGTGTTGCAGCTTGATGACTGCAGTCGGATCGAGTATCGCACAACCCGGGCCAGCAAGCTGATGACACGCCAACCCGTCAAACCGCCTCTCACCGCTAAACTGCATGTGAGTCGATTATGCGACTTTTCAAGACGCGCCGCTTGCGCCACCGCACATAAGAAAAGCGGGAAAAACCCTGGAAATTGGTTCTTTACAACGAAGAAATGGGCGTCTCAAAATTTTCTTGACACTCGAATAAAGAGACTCAACAATCAAGCTGGCACTTTTTTCAACAAGCGGTTTATACGAAAAAATGCCGTTGGTGAGCTTGTGAGGAGGGACGACTGCATTCCGTGGTCGTTGAGCTTTTCGAGGGCTCGTGGCAGCTTTTGAGTTACAGGGGAAGTTGGTATGGCAACTGGTACGGTCAAGTGGTTCAACGACGCGAAAGGTTTCGGATTCATTACGCCCGACGAAGGCGGTGAGGATCTGTTTGCACACTTTTCGGCTATCCAGATGAACGGTTTCAAGACCCTCAAGGAAGGCCAGAAAGTTAGCTTCGAGGTCGTTCAAGGCCCGAAGGGCAAACAGGCATCGAACATTCAGTCCGCAGCCTGATACGTTCGGTCCGCAGCCTTGAAAACCCGGCTTCTGCCGGGTTTTTTCGTTTCTGGCCTGTGCCATGTCTCTATCGATAACTACGGCAGCATTCAGACAACCTTGAGGGTTGCCATCATGCCGAGGTCTTCGTGTTCCAGTATGTGGCAATGGAACATCCGCTCGCCCGCGTCGCGCTGCACCGTCGCGATGCGCACCGTCTCGCCGGGCTGCACGTTGACGGTATCCCGCCATGCGAGAAACGGCTCGCGCGTGTTCGCGCCGCCCCGCTCCCGCCCGATCACCTGAAACTGCGTGCCGTGCAGATGGAACGGATGATCCATGTCGGTGCGGTTCTCGATCGACCAGACCTCGACTTCGCCGCGCCGGCTGGTCAGCGCGACGCGCGACGGCTCGAAGCTCGCGCCGTTGATCATGAACTGCATGCCGGGCGGCAGCGCCGACATCGCCGCGCCGGGACGGTGCATGGCGGCCATGTCCATCGCCTCGGTGAACACGACGGATTTTTGCGGGACTTTGTCGGTTGGGTTGTCAGCAGATGACAACAGCGGCGCGATGGGACGCAGCGTTGGCGGTATGGCGCGCGCCGCGTTGGGCGAGCCCGGCACGAAGCGCACGTCGGCGAGCGGCCTGGCGGCGTCGGCGGGCAGGCTTTTGCCCTCCGTCATCGTCATCTTGCGGCGGTCGTACGCGGCAGCGGTGAGGATCGCCGCCGACGTCTGCGCACCTGCGCGCACGACGATCTCGGCGCGCTCGCCCGGCGCGAGCAGCAATTCCGTCAAGCCGTCGCGCGGCTTGTCGAGCAAACCGCCATCGGTGCCGACTTGCGTGAAGGTATGTTCACCGCCCAGCGACACGCTGAGATAGCGGGCATTACACCCGTTCCACAGACGCCAGCGCTCGTCCTGCGCGACATCGATACGCGGACGGCGCGCGCCGTTCACCAGCACGAACTGCCCTTCGCGGCCGTTCATCCAGTCCATCATGTCGTTCGGCGCGATGGACGCGTCGTTCGCCAGTTTCAGGTCCGAGAAGAACAGATGACGTTCGGGGAACGCGGCGAGCGGATCGTCGGCGGCGCGCACGACGATCGGCCCGGCCAGCCCGCGAAACACCTGTTCCGCCGACATCATGTGCGGATGCGGGTGATACCAGTACGTGCCGGCGCTGCCGGGCGGCAGCGTGAAACGATAGACGTGCGACGCCCCCGGCGCGACGGGATTGGTCGGATTGCCGTCCTGATCGGGCGGCACGGGCAAGCCGTGCCAGTGAATCGTCGACGGCTGGGGCAGACGGTTGACGAAGCGGATTTCGACGGTATCGCCTTCGCGCACGTCGATGAGCGGACCGACGATCGGCCCTTGCGCGGCGTCGCCGTACAGCCATAGCGATGTCGAATGCCCGGGCATCAACTGGCGGCGCACGGGTTGCGCGACCAGCGTCGCGCGAAAGATACCCGGCTCACTGCTTTCATTCGCGAGCTTGCGCAATGCGGCAAGCGGCGCGCCGGCGGGCAGCGCCGTTTCCGGCGCGAGCTTCGGGGTTGCGTGGGCGGCGTGCGTGTTGGCGGCATGCGTCGACGACATGCCCGGCATGTCGTCCATATCGCTCATGCCGGACATGCCGTGCATCGAATGCTGCGCGAAGACGTTGCGCGTGACGAGCGACGCGACGGCAACGCTCAATGTGCGGGCGAGAAAATCCCTGCGGATCATGGATTGTTTCCTTGCTGATGCGGCGCGGCGACACTGCTGCGCGCGGCGCATGGATCGCGTGACGTGAGCGGGCGTGACGAAGTCAGTCACGCATCGGTTTCTTGTGCGCTGCGCTGAACAAGCGCTGACATGAAACCGTCACACGATCGGCGGACGCACGGGCGGTGCACGCGTGACGCTGGCGCGCGCGGGGTCGCTATCGGCGCCCGGCAAATCCGACGACGCCATGCGCATCGCCATGCCGATGTTCGACAGCAGTGCGCCGCAATGCACGCCGCACGCCGTCATGCAGCACAGCGAATGCATGCGATGGCAGGACGAGTTCGAATCGCTCGTGTTCGTCGACGTGTCGCGATGAATCGCATTCGTATGCACGCTCATCGCTTGCAGCGAGGCATCACGATGATGCTCGCACGCCGACGCGCCCTGCATGCCGAGCAAGGCGAGCGCCAACACGATAAGAATGCGCCACAACGATTTCATGCCTGTCTGTCGATGCGAACGAGCGCCAGATGCAAAGGAAGTGAGCCGATGATAACGCAGCCACGTTGCCGCGCAGATGACGCAGGCTCAAAACAAAACCCCGGTTTGCTTTCGCTTGCCGGGGTTTCGTTGAAGATGGAGGCGCTACGCCGCGCTCACATATTGTCGATCATCACCTGACCGAAGCCCGAGCACGACACCTGCGTCGCGCCTTCCATCAGGCGCGCGAAGTCATACGTGACGCGCTTCGACAGAATCGACTTTTCCATCGACGACAGAATCGCATCCGCCGCTTCCGTCCAGCCCAGATGCCGCAACATCATCTCCGCCGACAGAATCTCCGAACCCGGATTCACATAGTCCTTGCCCGCGTACTTCGGCGCCGTGCCGTGCGTCGCTTCGAACATCGCGACCGAGTCCGACATGTTCGCGCCCGGCGCAATGCCGATGCCGCCAACCTGCGCGGCCAGTGCGTCGGAGATGTAATCGCCGTTCAGGTTCAGCGTCGCGATCACGTCGTATTCAGCGGGACGCAGCAGGATCTGCTGCAGGAACGCATCCGCGATCACATCCTTCACGACGACATCGTTGCCCGTCTTCGGATTCTTCACCTTCATCCACGGGCCGCCATCGATCAGCTCCGCGCCGAACTCTTTTTGCGCCAACGCATAGCCGTAGTCACGGAATGCGCCTTCCGTGTACTTCATGATGTTGCCCTTGTGCACCAGCGTGACCGTGCGGCGATCGTGATCGAGCGCGTACTGGATCGCCTTGCGCACCAGACGCTCGGTGCCTTCGCGCGACACCGGCTTCACGCCGATACCCGACGAATCCGGGAAGCGGATCTTCTTCACGCCCATTTCTTCGCGCAGGAACTGGATGACCTTCTTCGCCTCGGGCGAACCAGCCGGCCATTCGATGCCCGCGTAGATGTCTTCCGAGTTCTCGCGGAAGATCACCATGTTGACCTTCTCCGGCTCGCGCAGCGGTGACGGCACACCTTTGAAGTACTGCACGGGGCGCAGGCACACATAGAGGTCCAACTCCTGGCGCAGCGCGACGTTCAGCGAGCGGATGCCGCCGCCGACGGGCGTCGTGAGCGGCCCCTTGATCGACACGATGTAGTCCTTCACCACCTGCAGCGTTTCTTCCGGCAGCCACACGTCGGGACCATACACTTTGGTCGCCTTCTCGCCCGCGAAGATTTCCATCCAGTGGATCTTCTTCTTGCCGCCATACGCCTTTGCAACGGCTGCATCGACGACCTTGATCATCACGGGCGTAATGTCGACGCCCGTGCCGTCGCCTTCGATGTACGGAATGATCGGCTGATCGGAAACGTTGAGCGAGAAATCCGGATTGACAGTGATCTTGTCACCGTCAGCCGGAACCGTGATGTGCTGATACGCCATGATCGGACTCCAGTGATAGCTGGTCTGTGAGAACAGGTTGGAAATGCGAAACCGGGGCGCCCCTCTTGCGCGCGACGCGGTGCCGCGCCGATTCGAGTGCTGATGCCAGATACCGATGCAGCAAGCGGCCAGGCGGCTATTCTAGCCCACGTCGGCCCGAGGCCGCCCTCCGGGCGTGCACGTAGGCCGGCGTACCGGCGGAACTGCATGTACCAGAACGCGCTGTCTTATGTCTTATATAAGACATAAGACTTGCTCCCGTGAATTATGCATTAAGATCTCGCCATCCGCCACCCGACGCAGCCATCGAGACTCGCAGCGCGCTTCGACGCCATCGCTGCGATTACACGGCTGACGCATCCGCACTTCGCCTCGTTCACGCATGACTCTGCTCGCTCTCAACAAACCCTTCGGTACGATCTGCCAGTTTTCGCCGCACGAAACACGCGCGTCGCTGGCCGACTGGGTAAAGATGCCCGGCATCTATCCCGCGGGCCGGCTCGACTCCGATAGCGAAGGTCTGCTGCTGCTCACCGACGACGGCGCACTGCAGGCGCGCATCGCCGAGCCGCGGCACAAGCTGGTCAAGCGTTATTGGGCGCAAGTGGAAGGCGCGCCGACAGACGACGATCTCAAGGCGCTCGCGCGCGGCGTCGATCTCGGCGACTATGTCACGCGCCCTTGCCGCGCGGAATTCGTCGAACCCGGCGAGGCACTATGGGCTCGCACGCCGCCCATTCGATATCGCGCGGCGATTCCGACCACCTGGATCGAACTGTCGATCACCGAAGGCAAGAACCGCCAGGTGCGCCGCATGACAGCAGCCGTTGGCTTTCCGACCTTGCGTCTCGTGCGGGTCGGCGTCGGCGCGCTCGATATTTTTTCGCTGGGATTGCAGCCGGGCGAGAACATCGAGCTGCCTTCGCGCGCGCCCTGGGACGGCTTCGCATAGTTGCGAATGCGCCCGCGAAAAACCTGTCGATATTCCGCTAAGCCGTTGTATCGACATGCGTTTTCTATTCGATTGCGTCATTTGAAAAATGCGTGCGAAAAGCGCTGAAAAGTACCAATCTGCGACGCGTTATCACACGCACAAAATTTCCTGAAAATTTTCGTCAACCGCGTCGCGCGTTCATGCGTTAGTCGACGCAGATGCCGATAAAGCTGTCCGGCATTCAGCCTCAAGAGCCTTTGTGCACGCCGCTCCAACGAGCTGCATGAAGGTGTCTGAACGCTCGCAGCCGCAAAGAAAAATTTCTTCGATGCGGATGTCAACCGAAAGGTGGACGGCACGTTTAACGACATGACTCAACCTGATCGGGTCATTGGGTTAATTAACTAAAGCTGAGGATTTGCAAAATGAACAAACTGATCGCCGCTCTGGTCGCTGGCCTCTTCGCAACGGCAGCATTCGCACAAGCTTCGGCACCGGAAGCAGCTTCGGCAGCTCCCGCAGCAGCAGCTTCGTCGCACAAGGCAACGAAGAAGGTTTCGCACAAGAAGTCGCACAAGAAGGCAGCAGCTCCGGCAGCAGCTTCGGCAGCTTCGGAATAAGTTTGTTGCAATAACGCAGTCAAGAATCAAGCAGGTTTGCCGTTCTTACGGCGTTGAAAGGCAGATAGCCGCAAGGCTCTCTGCCTTTTTGTTTTTGACGCGCTCGCGTAACATGCGCGGATCATATTCAGCAAGGAGCCATGTCGTGCGATTTTCATTGCGCTCGTTGATCGCGCGCTTCGCGATTGCAGTTGCATTGCCTGTTGCCGCATTGTCGGCCGTGTCGTTGACGGCGATGTCCGCGCAAGACGCGCATGCGCAGCAGATGCCCCAGGGCGCGAAACAACCCGGCGACTTTCCGCGCGTCAAGCTCACGGCAGGCATGTTCGTCATCGACGCCGCCGTTGCCGCGAACGATGCGGATCGCGAGCAAGGTTTGATGTACCGCACGCAACTTGCGCCGAACGAAGGCATGCTCTTCGTGTTCGGCGAGAACGCCGTGCATTGCTTCTGGATGAAGAACACACTGATCCCGCTGTCGATCGCATTCATGCGCGCGGACGGCACGATCACGGACATCGACGAAATGCAGGCTGAAACCACCAACAACCATTGCCCGAAGAACAACGGCGTCTACGCGCTGGAGATGAGCAAGGGCTGGTTCACGTCGAAGGGCATCAAACCCGGTATGAAGATGCAGGGGTTGCCGGCACCGCAATAAGCGAATCCGCCCAATCATCCACACGAACCGGACGAAAGCCGGCGCAGCCACGAGGCGCGCCGGCTTGTTTTTTATCTGCCGCGCCGCAATGTAGGGCGGGCGCCAGCTCTGGCGGCTTCTGGCAGGATTCCTGCAAAAGCCAGGGCGACACGCTATTCTTATAGTCTCACCAGCAGCACCGAGATCGTCCGGGCCGCGCAGCAGATGTCAGCAGAAGGCCCGGCGCCAGCCACCGGCGCGCCAACACATGGAGGTTCACGTGCCCCGCAAGACTCCTATCGAGCGATACCGGAACATCGGTATCAGTGCTCACATCGATGCCGGCAAGACCACCACCACCGAACGCATTCTTTTCTACACCGGCGTGACTCACAAGATCGGCGAGGTTCACGACGGCGCGGCGACGATGGACTGGATGGAACAGGAGCAGGAGCGCGGCATCACGATCACCTCGGCGGCCACGACAGCCTTCTGGAAAGGCATGGCGGGCAATTATCCGGAGCATCGGATCAACATCATCGACACGCCGGGCCACGTCGACTTCACGATCGAAGTCGAACGCTCGATGCGCGTGCTCGACGGCGCGTGCATGGTCTATGACTCGGTCGGCGGCGTGCAGCCGCAGTCCGAAACCGTGTGGCGTCAGGCGAACAAGTACAAGGTGCCGCGCATCGCGTTCGTCAACAAGATGGACCGCGTCGGCGCCGACTTCTTCCGCGTGCAGCGGCAGATCGCCGACCGCCTGAAGGGCGTTGCGGTGCCGATCCAGATTCCCATCGGCGCGGAAGAGCATTTCCAGGGCGTCGTCGATCTGGTCAAGATGAAGGCGATTCTCTGGGACGACGAAAGCCAGGGCATCAAGTTCACGTACGAAGAGATTCCCGACAACCTCAAGGACCTCGCGCACGAGTGGCGTGAAAAGATGGTCGAGGCAGCGGCGGAATCGAGCGAAGAACTGCTCGAAAAGTATCTGACCGATCACGAGAGCCTGACGGAAGACGAGATCAAGGCGGGCTTGCGCAAGCGCACGATCGCCAACGAGATCGTGCCGATGCTGTGCGGCAGCGCGTTCAAGAACAAGGGCGTGCAGGCGATGCTCGACGCCGTGATCGACTATCTGCCCTCGCCTGTCGACGTGCCCGCGATCCTCGGCCACACGGAAGACGACCAGGAAGCGGAGCGTCATCCGAGCGACGACGAGCCGTTCTCCGCGCTCGCGTTCAAGATCATGACGGACCCGTTCGTCGGTCAGCTGATCTTCTTCCGCGTGTATTCGGGCGTCGTGAATTCGGGCGACACCGTCTACAACCCGGTGAAGGAAAAGAAAGAGCGCCTCGGCCGCATTCTTCAGATGCACGCGAACGAGCGCAAGGAAATCAAGGAAGTGCGCGCGGGCGACATCGCGGCGGCTGTCGGTCTGAAGGAAGCGACCACGGGCGATACGCTGTGCGACCCGAACAACATCATCATTCTCGAACGGATGATCTTCCCTGAGCCGGTCATCTCGCAGGCCGTCGAGCCGAAGACGAAGGTCGACCAGGAAAAGATGGGGATTGCGCTGAACCGTCTCGCGCAGGAAGACCCGTCGTTCCGCGTGCAAACGGACGAAGAGTCTGGACAGACGATTATTTCGGGCATGGGCGAACTGCACCTGGAAATTCTCGTCGACCGGATGAAGCGCGAGTTCGGCGTCGAGGCGACGGTCGGCAAGCCGCAGGTCGCGTATCGCGAAACGGTGCGCACCAAGGTTGAAGGCGTGGAAGGCAAGTTCGTGAAGCAGTCGGGCGGACGCGGGCAGTACGGGCATGCCGTCATCACGCTCGAGCCCGATCCGGGCAAGGGCTACGAGTTCGTCGATGCGATCAAGGGCGGCGTGATTCCACGTGAATTCATTCCGGCTGTCGACAAGGGCATTCAGGAAACGCTCAAGGCTGGTGTGCTGGCGGGGTATCCCGTCGTGGACGTGAAGGTGACGTTGACGTTTGGTTCGTACCACGACGTCGACTCGAATGAAAACGCGTTCCGCATGGCTGGCTCGATGGCGTTCAAGGATGCGATGCGGAAGGCGAAGCCGGTGCTTCTCGAGCCGATGATGGCTGTTGAAGTGGAGACGCCTGAGGACTTCATGGGCAACGTGATGGGCGATCTGTCCGGCCGGCGCGGCATCGTGCAGGGTATGGAGGATATTGCCGGCGGTGGCGGCAAGCTCGTGCGTGCCGAAGTGCCGTTGTCGGAGATGTTCGGGTATTCGACGTCGTTGCGGTCGCTTACGCAAGGGCGTGCTACCTATACGATGGAGTTCAAGCATTACGCTGAGACACCGAATAATGTGTCGGAGGCGATTATTAATTCGAAGTCGAAGTAACTGTTTGGTTTAGTTCGCTTCGCGCGAAGGCCTGTTCCTGTTGGGATGGGCCTTTTTCTTTTTTTGCTGTCTGCGTCGCTCGGTGTGGTTTTGTTTTTTCGCTGGCATCCGCGTGATGTCTTTGGTCTGCAAGCGTTGCCCCTGTGCGGGGCGGCACCTACTTTTCTTTGCCGCCGCAAAGAAAAGTAGGCAAAAGAAAGCGGCTCACACCGCCAGCCCGTGTGTTTGCCTGAGGGCCCTCAACCGGTCTTACGCTTCACACGGCAACGCCCCTTGTTCGCGTTCGTTGCCAACGTTCTCTCTGTACGCCTCACCCGCTTCATGTGCCCGCGTCGCAGCACGCGGTACCGGATAGTCCACCGCCGCCCAGGTGGCAAACTGTGTGTAGGCTTTCGCGCCTTGCACGCATCACTCCGGACCGGGTAGCAAGATTGGTGTTTCTGGTGAGAGCACTACCCTGTGCGGTGCGACAGACTACACACAGTTTGCCACCTGGGCGGCACGCGCCATTCGCTGCCGCTGGCCCTTGTACGGGTGTCTGAGCGGGTGAGGCTTCTGTTCAGAGCGTTAGCAACGCACGCAAACAGAAATGCTGCCGTTTGAAGTGTGGGACCGGTTGGGGGCCCTCAGGCAAACACAAGAACTGGCGGTGTGAGCCGCTTTCTTTTGCCTACTTTTCTTTGCGGCGGCAAAGAAAAGTAGGTGCCGCCCCGCACAGGGGCAACGCGTGAAGCACCAATAACATCTAGCGGATGCCAGCGAAAAACCCCAAAAAACCAAAACCACACCCACCGTCGCCAGACACCCCAAAAAACCCATCCCCCCACTCAAACTTTTGTCCATGCCAGAATACCCAACAACGACGCCCGGCAAGGAGACAACCCATGAGCCACGACCACGAGCCCGCACCCCAATCCCCGATTGACTGGCGCGAACACGGCGTCAAAGTCATCAAGGGCGACCAGCTCGACACCAACACGCCGCAAACTCCGGGCATGAACCGCGCCGCCGCAATCAACGCCGCGCGCGCGGGCGCGCAGAAGCTATGGGCGGGCACCGTCACAATCCACCCGAACGCAAAGACAGGCGCCCACCACCACGGCGCGCTAGAAAGCGTGATCTACGTCGTGCGCGGACACGCGCGCATGCGCTGGGGCGAGCATCTTGAATTCACCGCCGAAGCCGGCCCCGGCGACTTCATCTTCGTGCCGCCATACGTCCCGCATCAGGAAATCAACGCCAGCAGCGACGATCCCCTCGAATGCGTGCTCGTGCGCAGCGACAACGAAGCCGTCGTCGTGAACCTCAACATCGACGCCGTCGAGCAGCCCGAAACGGTCTATTGGGTCGACCCGATCCACAAGCACCCGCACGACCATTGAGAAATCGCAAACCCAGGTCCAACGCCCGTATGCCGCCGACTCCTTCGCTGCGTCCCCGTCTGATCACACTCTATGCCGGACTGATCGTCGCCAATCTCGCCGCGTGGGCATGGGCGCTAATCGCGTTTCGCCACTATCCGCTGCTGCTCGGCACCGCGTTGCTCGCCTATGGCTTCGGCCTGCGGCATGCCGTCGACGCCGACCACATCGCCGCGATCGACGCCGTCACGCGCAAGCTGATGCAGGAAGGCAAGCGGCCGCTCGGCGTCGGGCTGGCATTCTCGCTCGGACATTCGACCATCGTGATCGCCGCCACCGTCGGCATCGCGTTGACGGCGCTGTCGCTGCACGGGCGCTTCGAGGCGCTTCATGCCGTGGGCGGGACGATCGGCACGATGGTGTCGTCGGTCTTTCTGCTGGTGCTGGCCGGCGTCAACCTCGTGATCCTGCGCGATGTGTGGCGCCGCTACCGGCACGTGCAGCAAGGCGGAGAATTGACCCACGAAGACGCCTCGCGCGCTGCGCCCGCCGGTCTGCTGTCGCGCGCGCTGAAGCCCCTCTTCCGCCTCGTCACGAAGAGCTGGCACATGTACCCGGTCGGCGTGCTGTTCGGCCTCGGCTTCGACACCGCGACGGAAATCGGCCTGCTCGCCATCGCCGCTGCCGAAGCGGGCAAGGGCCTGCCGCTCTACTCGATCCTCGTGTTTCCCGCGCTCTTCACGGCGGGCATGACGCTCGTCGATTCGACCGACAACGTGCTGATGGTCCACGCGTACAACTGGGCCATGGATGACCCGAAACGCAAGCTCTACTACAACGCGAGCATCACGTCCGTGTCGGCCGTGGTCGCGATCGCGATCGGCGGCATCGAGGCACTCGGCTTGCTCTCGGACAAGCTCGGACTCAACGGCGGCGTCTGGGACGCGGTGGCGGCCGTCAACGAACGCTTCGGCATGCTGGGCTACGGGATCGTCAGCCTCTTCATGCTGTGCTGGATCGGCTCGATCCTGTTTCATCGCTGGCGCAAACCTGCGCCGATCGGGCGCTAATGTCGCATTGAGCCGCCTCGCCGCCCGAGCGCCGGAACGTTCGCCGCAGCGCGCCGCCCCTTGTAGTCAGGCGGCGCGCCGTTGTGCGCACGATACAACCGCCGCCGGGAATCGTATGAAGGGAACCGCGCGCGGCCGCGAATGCTCCCAATCCGGAGGCAATCGCTTACACTGAACCCGCATCATCGCCGCACTACCACCGCAGCGCCTCGCGACAGCACGCGTGGCGTCCCAACAGAACGGATCGGACCCACCATCGATGAAGAAATCCGCGGACCCGCGTTTTGCGCCTCGCCCGGCAGAAGCACTTGATCTGGAGGCGGCCCGCCGCAGCGCCGACGCCCACGGCAATCACGCCATCGACGAATTTCTCGCCGGCCGCCTCACGCGGCGCGAACTGCTGCGTTATGCGAGTGTGATCGGCATGTCGCTTGCGGGCGGCGGCCTGCTCGCACCGCGCAGCGCCCGCGCGCAAGCCGCAGCGGGTGCGAACGCGACCATCCGCGTCGCTCACCTGACGCCCACGGGCGCCGTCGATCCAATGACGGTCACCGACTCCGCCAGCCTCTGCCTGCTGAATCAGACGGGCGAATTCCTGATCGACGACGACGGCGAAAAACAGACGCTCAAGCCCGTGCTCGCACTGTCGTGGAAGCCGAACGACAAGGGCGACGTGTGGACCTTCAAACTGCGCGAGAACGTGAAGTTCCACGACGGCCAGCCCTTCACCGCGAAGGACGTCGCCGCGACTTTCGACCGTCTCGCTGATCCCGCCGCCGGCTCGGCTGCGCTGTCGACGCTTAAAGGCGTGCTGTCGAAGGGCGGCACCAAGGTCGTCGACGATCACACGGTCGCGTTCCATCTCGACGCGCCCAACGGCAACTTCCCGTACTACGTTTCGTCCGACAACTACAACGCGGTGATCCTGCCCGCGAACTACGCGGGCAACTACGAGAAGACCTTCATCGGCACAGGGCCGTTCAAGCTCGAAAAGTATCAGGCGAAGGTGGGCGTGTCGTTCGTGCGCAATCCCGACTATTGGGGCGAAAAAGCGCTGCCGCAGCGCGTGCAGTTCACCTTCTACGCGGACCAGCAGGCGCAGATTCTCGCGCTGCAAGGTCATCAGGCCGACGTAATGCCCACGTTCACCGTACAGGGCGGCCAGGGTTTGATCAACAACCCCGAGTTCAAGGTGGTTGGCGTGAAGTCGAGCGCGCATCGGGAAATTCACATGCGCGTCGACAGCCCGCAGTTCAAGGACAAGCGCGTGCGCCAGGCGCTCGCGCTGTCGCTCGATCGCGAAGTGATCGTCAAGGGGCTCTTCAAGGGCCGCGCGCAGGTCGGCAACGACAGCCCGTTCGCGCCCGTGTTTCCGTCGTCGAATGCGGGTGTGCCGCAGCGCAAGATCGATGTCGCGAAGGCAAAGCAACTGCTCGCGCAGGCGGGCGTGCCGAACGGTTTCGACGTGACGCTCACGACCGAAAAATTCATGGAGATTCCCGATCTCGCCGTCGTCGTGCAGAACTACGCGAAGGCCGTCGGCATCCGCATCAATCTGAAGGTCGAGAGTCAATCGCAGTACTACGGCTCGGGCACGCCGGGCAAATCGGACTGGCTGGATTCGCCGCTCGGCATCACCGATTACGGCAGCCGCGGCGTGCCGAACGTGTTCCTCAACGCGCCGTTGACGAGCACGGGCACGTGGAACGCCGCGCACTTCAAGAACCCGCAGTACGACAAGCTGGTCGCTGACTACGTCGCCGCGCTCGATATCGCCGCACAGAAGAAAGTGTCCGCGCAGATCCAGACGCTGCTGCTCGACGAGACGCCCGTGATCTTCCCGTTCTTCTACGACCAGCTGATCGCCGCGCGCAAACAGCTGAACGGCGTGCGCTTCACGGCAATCGCGCAGTTGTATTTCGATCGCGCGACGCTCGCGGCCTGATTGCGCGCAACGCTGCGAGCAAGGAATCTCGATGTCGACCACGGTTTCCGCTTCCGTCGCTCGTGGCCCGCGCGGCAGTGCAATGCGCGTCGTGCGCTTCGTCGGGACGCGGGTCGGCCTGTCGCTGATCACGCTGTGGCTGCTGTCGGTGATCGTGTTCGCGGGCGGCCAGATGCTGCCTGGCGATATCGGCCGCGCGATACTCGGCCCGCTCGCCGATGCGCGCGCCGTCGCCGCGCTCAATCATCAGCTCGGCGCGGACCGTCCTCTTCTCACGCAATACACGCAGTGGATCACGCAGTTCGTGCAAGGCGACATGGGCTTGTCGTATACGTATCGCGAGCCTGTCGCGTCGTTCGTCGGCAGTGCGCTGGCGAACTCGGCGAAGCTCGGCTTTCTTGCGTTCATCGTGGTGGTGCCGCTCGGCATCGCGGGCGGCGTATGGGCCGCGATGCATGCGGGGCGCTGGCTCGACCGCACGATCAGCATCGCCGGTCTGTCGGCGACCGTCGTGCCTGAGTTCGTGTCGTCGATCGTGCTGATACTCGTGTTCGGCGTGTGGCTGCAATGGCTGCCCATCGACGCCACGTATCCGCCCGACGCAGGCATCTTCACGCAACTGAAGCATCTCGTGCTGCCCGTGCTGCCGCTCGTGTTCGTGTTCTTCGGCTATATCGCGCGGATGGCGCGCGCGGGCACGGTCGAGGCGCTCGACGCCGACTACACGCGCACCGCGATCCTGAAGGGGTTGCCGCCGCATATCGTGATCGGCCGGCATGTGCTGCGCAATGCATTGCTGCCGACCATCACCGTCGCGGCGACGCAGCTCGGCTACATGATCGGCGGACTGGTCGTCGTGGAGACGCTGTTCCACTATCAGGGCATCGGCTCGCTGATCTACAACGCAGCGAAGGCCAAAGACTTCCCGATGCTCGAAGGCGGCGTGCTGACCATCGGCGTGGTCTACACGGTCGCCAATCTCGTCGCCGACGCGCTGTACGTGCTGCTCAATCCGCGCCTGCGCGTGAGGAGTGCCGAATGAGTACGATGGCTTCGCCTCCGCCCTCGTCGAACACCCCCGTGCCTGCCGCGCCGCGCGCGAGAGACACACGCTACGACGCGCTGCGCATGCTGCTGCGCTCGCCGACGTTCATCGTCGGCGCGGTGATCTTGCTGTGGTGGATCGTCTGCGCGATTGCGGGAACGTGGGTCGCGCCACTCGATCCCTATGCATCCGATCCTTTGAATTCGCTCACACCGCCCGCTGCAGGCCACTGGTTCGGCACCGATCAACTGGGCCGCGACGTGCTGTCGCGTGTGATCGTCGGCGCGCGTGACATCCTGACCATCGCGCCGCTCGCGACGCTGCTCGGCACGCTCGCGGGTACGGCACTCGGCCTGACGGTCGGCTACTTCGACGGCTGGGTCGACAACGTGGTCGGGCGCGCAATCGACGCCGTGCTCGCACTGCCGCTCGTGATCGTCGCGCTGCTCGCGCTGGCCGCAGTCGGCGCGTCGAACCTCACGGTGATTCTCGTGATCGGCATCACGTTCACGCCGATCACGGCCCGCACGGTACGAGCCGCCGTGTTCGCCGAACGCCATCTCGACTATGTCGCCGCCGCCCAGCTGCGCGGCGAGAACGCGTTCTACATCATGTTCGCGGAGATCCTGCCGAACGTGTTGCCGCCCATCATCGTCGAAGCGACCGTGCGTCTCGGCTACGCGATCTTCGCGGTCGCCACGCTGTCGTTCCTCGGCTTCGGCATCCAGCCGCCTTCCGCCGACTGGGGCCTCGCGCTCTCCGAGTCGTACACGCTGATGGCAGGCGGCGCATGGTGGACCGTCGTGTTCGATGCGGCCGCGATCGCGTCGCTGGTGGTTGGCGTGAACCTGATCGCGGATGCCGTGGAAGGCGCCGTCGACGCATGAACGGTCCCTCTCCTCCCCCGCCGCCCGCTTCGTTTCCCGCCTTCGATGTGTCGAAGAGCGAGCAGTCCGACGCGCTCACGATCGTCGGCCTGACAGTCGCGTACCGCACGCGCGGACGCGAGCGCGACGTGCTGCAGGACGTCTCGTTTCGTATCCGGCGCGGCGAATCGTATGGGCTCGTCGGCGAATCGGGCTGCGGCAAATCGACGGTCGCGATGGCGACGCTGCGCTATCTTGCGCGCAACGGACGCGTGAAGGCAGGCCGCATATCGATTGCGGGCAAGGAAGTGCATTCTCTCGACGCCGCCGCGTTGCGCGAACTGCGCGCGAACAGAATATCGATGGTCTATCAGGACCCGTCGCGCGCGCTCAACCCGTCGCTGACGATCGCACGCCAGGTGGGCGAAGCGTTCGAGGCATCCGGTGCGACGCGTGAAGATGGACTGAAGCAAACGGCCGACATGCTGCGCAAGGTGCGCATCGCCGAGCCCGAACGCGTGATGAACAGCTATCCGCATCAGCTGTCGGGCGGCATGCAGCAGCGCGTCGTGATTGCAATGGCGCTCGCGTCGAAGCCCGCGCTGCTGATTCTCGACGAACCGACAACAGGTCTCGACGCGACGGTCGAAGCCGAAGTGCTCGATCTCGTCGCGCAATTGCGCGAAGAATTCCATACCGCCGTGCTGTTCATCAGCCACAACCTCGCGGTGATCGGCAGGATGTGCGAACGCGTCGGCGTGCTCTACGCGGGTAAGCTCGTCGAAGAAGGCGCGACGCAGGATGTGTTTGCGCGCCCGCGCCATCCGTACACGGTCGGCCTGTTGCGTTGTCTGCCGACTGTCGGCCGCAGCAAGGACACTGACCGGCTCGACACGATTGCAGGCAGCCTGCCGCAACCGGGTTCCGTCACGCAGGGCTGCATTTATGCGGAGCGCTGCCGTCTCGCCGACGACCGCTGCCGCCGCGAAGCGCCGCCGCCGTATCGACTGAGCGCGCGGCATGGCGATCAGATGTCGCGCTGCCATTACCACGAGCGCGCAATGGAACTGCCGCGCGCGACACCCGCCGATGCACCCGCACAGACTTCGGGCAACTCGCATGCAGCACACGACGCTTCGCCCGTGCTGCGCGCGGAAAGCGTATCGAAGACATTCCACGTCGCGGGCGCAGCGCTGCGCGCCGTCGACGATGTATCGCTCGAACTCGCAAAGGGCGAGACGCTCGGCCTCGTCGGCGAATCCGGCAGCGGCAAGACGACGCTTGCGAAGCTGTTGCTCGGCCTCGTCTCGCCCGATGCCGGCAGCCTCATCGAACTCGACGGCACGCCTTTGCCGGCGCGCGTCACGAACCGCAACGACGAACAGGTGAAGTCGCTGCAGATCGTGTTCCAGAATCCCGACTCGGCGCTCAATCGCGCGCACTCGGTCAGACGGCTGATCGGGCGCGCGTTGTCGCGCCTGTCCGCGCTGCACGGCGAGGCGCGCGAAGAAAGGCTTGCGTCGCTCGCACAGGCGGTCAGGCTGCCCGACCGTTATCTGACATCGCGCACGCGGCAACTGTCGGGCGGGTTGAAGCAGCGCGTCGCGATTGCGCGTGCGTTCGCAGGCGATCCGCGCATTGTCGTATGCGACGAGCCGACTTCCGCGCTCGACGTGTCCGTGCAGGCCGCGATCCTCAATCTGCTCGCCGATCTGCAGCGCGATCGCAGCGTGAGCTATGTGTTCATCTCGCACGATCTGAACGTCGTGCGCTATCTGTCCGATCGCATCGCCGTGCTGTATGTCGGGCGCCTGCTGGAAATCGGGCCCGCGTCGGCCGTGTTCGACGGTCCGCATCATCCTTATACGGAAGCCCTGCTGTCGTCAGTGCCCGCGCTCGATCAACAGGACGGCGAAGCCTCTCCCGACGCGAAGCCGCAGCGCATCCGCCTCGCCGGCGAACTGCCGAGCCCTGCCGCGCCGCCGTCCGGCTGCGTGTTTCATACGCGCTGTCCGCGCAAGCTGGGCGCGATCTGCGAACAGCAAGACCCGCCCTACGCCGATGCCGGCGACGCGCATCGCATCCGCTGCCATATCCCCGTCGACGAATTGCGCGTGCTCCAGCGCCGCAACTGATCCCCTGTCCCAGCGGCGCGCCATCGCGCGTTGAAACGAAAATCCCCGTCATTCGAGGCCTGCGTTTCAGGTCCGAAACGTTTTTCGTATGTTCCGATGCGCGCGCAACCGAGCCGTCACGCGAATGCCAAGCGCGACGGGCATTCGCGCCCAATGGCATGTTTATCGCTAAATGACGCTCACGCATGGGGTTGCGTCGGGATCGACAAATCCTCGGTAACGCTGCTTCGCGCCGTCACTACGTACGACGCAACGGCGCGCAGAAAGGACAGTCGATCCCGCGTCGGGCGGATGAGGCGTCAGCGCATTCGCCTGACCATGTGGGGATAGCACGCGGCCCGGCGCCGACAGCCAACGACAACAACGGGCGCCAGGCATACATCAGAAGCCGGAGGCGGCGGGATGGCAGACAGGGAGCATCGCGCGCGACATGCCGTGGAAAACGGCACGTGTCGCGGAACGGAACAGCGAACACGCTCCACCCGCCGCCAATCGGCTCAGCGCGTGCCATACGAACGGGACAAGGCGACAAGCAGTGAATAAGGGATGACGGCTTGCGGGGGTCGTCGTTTCCTCGGGAGAGGTGCGATGAAGAACAAAACATTTGATACGTACTACTACAAAGTAATACGGGGTACGGCAGCCTTCGTGGTTGGCGCGGGGACTTTCATGGCGGCCCAGTTCGTTCAGGCCGCATCCGCGGACGATGTGATTCCGAAGTGGATCGTCACAGCCGATGCGCCGCTGCCTGCCAGCGGTGCGTCGGCTGCGATGCAACCTGCACAGAGTGACACGGCATCGACGGGCGTGGAGTCCGGCACGACCACTGCCGCCGACGACGCAGCGTCCGTCTTTCTCCTCAAGACCTGCATTGGCAACGCCGGCAATTGCGCGCCCAACGGCGGACGCGGCAGTGGCGCAGGCGCGAGCGCGGGCGCCGCGGGCGCTGGATCTTCGGGTTCGTCCGGCGCGGCTTCGGGCGGCGGCGGCTTTGGGGCTGCGGCAGGCCCAGGCGGCAA